>Ga0307514_10000343_pt1 | contig 110288 bp, 97 predicted proteins | sample 16_EM_MG_FD_203088 | JGI IMG/M metagenome (GOLD analysis project Ga0307514, IMG submission 203088) | Populus trichocarpa ectomycorrhiza microbial communities from riparian zone in the Pacific Northwest, United States - 16_EM | ecosystem: Host-associated > Plants > Roots > Unclassified | place... | reverse complement strand
TTCCTTTTTACAAACCCCCCCCCCCCCCCCCCCCCCCCCCCCCCCAGGTGAAATAAAGCCCATTCGTGGCTTCACACTTCACATAATTGCGTCCAGAGTTCAAAGTCAAGAAATAGCAAGAGCTAGATAATTACGCTGATTACTGCCATTGTTAAGGCATTGCCTTATCTTTTGTCTTGTGACTCTCATTGCATCATGATATCATTGTGGTAGTAGAAGACTTCTTGAAATACGCCACTCGAACACGTTCCGCAGTCCGCGACCTCACGACTCCCAAACTTCTTCCGCTTTGCAATGGGTTTGAGCTCGCGTTTGCCCGAACGAACTGCGCTGGGTGGTTCCTCACATTGACGATGATATACAGGGTAATAACCCCCTGAACCAGGTAGTTGACGTACTAATGTAATGCTCTGGCGTTACGTGCGTATAGGCTGTCACTTATCTACTCTCTCCAGCCTTTTCAGCAGCCTTGCGAAACCCAACTTGCGTACGCATACATTTGCGTGCAACCGTTTGCACTGCCAGCATGGTGCTTTTGTACCCCGATTATAGCCGTACTACATCAGCGAGGATGACTAGTAAATTGATTCTTGAGCCCACATTCATCTTCAACGGTTCTAGCTCGTACTGAGATTTATCATTCTCAGAAGGATTGCTCCAAAATACAGCGATTGTGCTAGCGGTGCACTGGGCGTCAGGTCTGCTCGTTTATTGCTCGGGCAACTAAGTTAAAGCCCCAATAGTAAAAGGGCTACAAATTTTCACCTAGTCTAGGCACTAAAAGCGGGTGCTCTAAGCGCAAATATACCATCAGTCGGAGGCAGACAGAACTTCTTCCGTATTAATGTATTATAATTACTACAATCCTCCCATTTTAAAGACACAAAGTTCAACGGCTCGGAAAATAGAACTCCTAGCTTTATGACACGGTATGAAACCAATTGCAACCATGAATCATTTTCCTCAATTTCTCATATTCGTGGCTTGCGCTTTGGGATATCCTTATTATGCACGCGCCGAAGGTGATCCAAAAGGTTGTCTTTCCGAGTGAACCCTTTATCCCGTGTACACCCCGTTTCCGGACAGTCGTGCAAACCCGGTGGCATCGACATCTCTCCACGATGAACCGAGGCCTCATGGCGATCTCGATCAGCTTTTTTCGGGAAATCCTTCTGACAATAATGGCATTCGAACGGTTTCTCAGGTGTTGTTACTCTAAGCGGCATGTTAACATTAATAAGTTGAAGTCTATATCATCGATCTCACCGTGCATTCTGACTTGGCTGAGGGGGTTCGATAATGTGAACCGCCGGTTGTGTGAACTCAGACGAGGAGTACATCTCTCCAGACCACGATGATAGGAAACTAGTAGCCCCATCCTCCGGGGTCGTAACCATGGATCTGGGAGCAGAGCCGTTCATCAGAGCTTCCGACTGGCAATCTTTGCACAACTTCTCAAAAGGAAGCCCAGGCGGGGTAACCAACTCAACATAGTCACTGTGGGGGAGCAGGAGATGACATTAACAAGTGAAAATGATAAGATATAGGATTTTGTACCTGGTTGGCTGAGGAGGGCAGTCTTCTATGACTGTCACTTCCGGAGAATTTCCAGACCCACAGTTGTACCAGTTCCCTCTGCTTGGCAGTGGATTTGGGTAGAGATACTCAGAATCTTGCGGGTGACTTGGATGGTATTGGGACTCGTTCTGAACGGTACATCGGATGCGCTGGGATTCTGAAACGCTGTATGGGGCATATCGAGTTTGGACGCTCGAATTCGAATAGAGCGCCTTTGCATGGCTTGCCATTGGCGTATATCGAGGAGATACCTAGCTAGGTATTTCAGTCAACTCGGCGGGAGTTCAGGGGGCTTTGAAGTCAATTCTCTGAACTTCTGGTATTAATAAATCGAATACGAATGCCAGTAGGAAGAGTTTTCTAGAACCTCGGCGAAGTCGAGATTTGATAACACATTACTCGTCGGCTGGCGTACCAATAATATTTAATGGTTTGGGAGGCTGCGCGTTGTTAGGCAGCCGCCGGAGCCTTGCAAATGGAATGTAGAAGTACACGCATTCACAGATTGTTTTGGTGAGTCAACAGATAATCGTGCGTTTCGCATCGTGTGAGGCAAGGATTGCCATTGGTTATTTTGTGTACGTGCATGCACACTAGACCAGTCTGCCAGCCGCACACAAGGTGGACGATCATTTGCACTGATTATAGAACCCATCAGAACGCTCGCTCATAATTAGCAAGTTTGCAAGACAACAGATCACCCGGGCGTCGTACTAGCACATTCGCCTCCAGGCAGAAGCACAAGACGTTGCGTCGACTAGTTCGATTGGAGCCCGCCGTTTATTGAGGCTCTAGCTGTCCTTACATTTCCTTGGAAAACTTCAAGGCGTCTACTTCTGCTTTCTAGAACACTAGCTCTAGGGCGCCCCCCATGACTAAAACAATGCCATGAGAGTCACTTTCTCATGAGAACCACTTTCAAATGGTTCCTCTCAACACAGAAGTGCAGAAGCTTCAATACCCCTTGATATAGCAGTGCATGTTCAAGCCATCGGTCGGCTGAAGAAGCAAGATCAGCATGAAAATTGCGCACATCATATTTTCAGATTTATTTTTCTAGCACCCGTAGGGAAATTTCGTGGGCTGAACTCAAAGCCATAGCCAAAAGCGCAATAACAGTACTCCACGCAATCTCGCCGAAATCTAATTAAGTATCAGTATATAGTGTGCTTGACAAGATCACTAAAACGCCCTAAGCTGGCCTGGAGAGCTCTTATACGTCCATTCAAGCAGAACAGAATGAGAGCATAAATCCCAATCTGGTACTTCCGGCATTCGAGGCCAGTCAAACTCCCTCGATCTGCTCTCGAAGTTGTCAATCCCAAACGTAGGCTCGGGTTATACGACACATTCCCATCCGGCCAGGTCGCTTGGTTGGGTTATATACAAAATTTCACATTCGGAGTTCGAAGTTCATGGAACGAAGTTGTCAAGTCGAAGGATTCGCATCGCTGGGTACCCACCGCCGCCCCTGCGGCTCTTTCAGGAAGCTACCTCGAACACATAGCACGTGTCGCACCTACGGCATACCATAGCAGTCAATTCCAGTTCAATATGGCAGCGTCTCACAAATACCAGGACCAAGGGAACGAACGTCCCGAAAGTTACCCAAATTTTCTCTCAGCATTGGCTACATTCAATCCAAGCAACTAGAAATCTTCTTGTACTTGTCCCACACCATGTACAAGCACAAGTACATATCTGCCCACATTGCTGTGAACCCGATGAGATCTGAGAGGCCACACCGTTCATGCATTGTGTGGGGTATGGGACTATACCTATAATCGCGAATCTAATAGGTTGTTAGTTTTCGAGCTGTAATTCCGCACAAGCTTGATGGTCTGTCCGACTAGATTTCAGTAGATATGCTAGTCAACCTTTCGGTAAACAGCTAGTATAAGATCTTTCGATCAGGGCCAGTTGCTTCTCGCGCCTGTGCAGAGAGAGTACACATTACACATCAGTGCTTAATTATAGCTCCGCAGGATATAAAAGATACACGTGTTATGCTATGCAGATACAGTTGTGGCTCCTTCGGTTGGCGAACCCCTCTCCAGTGTGGGGAAAAGCTTTTCGGTTGCGACCTGCCACAAGAACCCACCATCTGGCTGCCAGCCTGCAGGCAAAGTGCCTCGGCATGCAGACCACCTACTGTTATCGTTACTCTATATGATTGAGCCTATAACTACTCGTGGTCCCAGTGCGACTGAAGCTTCGCATCTCATTCTCTTTGTCTATCTTGACTGAATTATGTATTCCGTTTCTGAATACTTCGCCGCACCGCCGAACTATATCGTCCGGTCACGGTGGTCTTGTCCTATCCCAACAACAGATCTCTGCAGCTATATTTTTACCTCGCCCATCTGTGAGCTCCCTCGCGATCCTGTGTATATCGATGCCGAAAAGCCAGAGACTCACAACATTTCTTTGCACGGGTACCGGCGGCTTGTCAAGAAGATTGCGGAGGGACTTCAAATGTCCGGTTTACTTCCAAGCCAACGAGTGCTCGTCTACTCGGGAAACAATGTCTTCTACCCGTCATTGTATCTGGGAGTTGTCGCTGCCGGTGGCATCTTCACTGGTGCGAACCCGACATATACAGTCCGTGAACTTGCCCATCAATTGAAGGAATCTGGGGCGAGTTTCCTCATTTCCAGCGAGGATTCGCTAAAGACAGGCGTTGAAGCCGCGGATTCGGCGGGATTGGCGAGGGACAGGATATTTATTTTTGATGATGGGCTATTACTGGGGGACGTCAAGGGTGGGAGCGGCGTAGATCGATGGATCAAGGATGCGGGGGAGGCTGGGAAGAAGTACGGGGTCGGGCATTGGAGTGCAATAGTGAGCCTGAGTGACGATTTTCAGTGGAAAGTTTTCCGGACCGAGGAGGAGACGCACCAGACGGCAGCAATAAATTACTCTTCCGGGTAGGCAGTCTTACCGAATCAACCCAGGCTTGCGACAACAGGCTGATTTGGACGTATCATATATATAGCACAACGGGAGTTCCCAAAGGAGTCGAAATAACGCACAGAAATTTTGTCGCAAATGTGGCGCAAGTCATTCAAACCATGAGACTCTCCTCCGAGTTTCAAGCGCATGATAACCGCCAACTCGGGATGCTTCCTATGTATCATGCCGTACGTGATCTCGCCATGTGCACTCTATGTACCCTCCCTTGCTGAATGTTCTAACTGAAATTCCCAGTACGGGCAAACATTCTATGTGATGCAAGCGCCTATACTCAATATCAAGCTCTACATGGTACCAAAATTCAACTTCCTAGAGTTATTGAAATACACCGAGAAATACAAACTCACTTCAATCTCTGGAGTCCCGCCAATAATTCTTGCGCTAGCAAAGTCGCCCAAAATGGCCAAATTCAATTTATCCAGCTTGAGAAGAATCGGCTCAGGCGCGGCACCGCTGAGTAAAGATATCATGAAGGAAGTGGAATCAAAGTTTCTGAGGCTGTATGGCACAGATATACAGATTAAACAGGGATGGGGGATGACTGAGTGAGTTATCTGTCAGTCAGTGAATCATTAGGTGATACTAACAGGTCAAAGAACTACTTGTTCAGCAATAAGTCATCATCCAGAAGATAAAGAAGATGATGGAGGCTCGGTCGGCGAGTTGAGGCCAAATTGTGAAGCAAAGGTAGCTCTCCAAGCCCTAGGTGAATCACAACCTATCACACGCTAATCCTTACAGATCGTTGACAGCGAAAACAGCACAATTGAGCTTCCTGCTAACAAGACTGGAGAGCTTTACATTCGTGCACCTAACGTTTGCAAAGGATATTACAACAATCCTAAGGCTACCGCAGACACATTCACAGCTGATGGCTGGCTGAAAACCGGTGACATAGCGTACTATAGTCCGCAGGGAAAGTTTTACATTGTCGACCGCAAGAAGGTTTACCTTTACTCCATTTCCATTCATCAGGACATATCAGAAGTCATAACTAACGATGTCCCAGGAATTGATCAAAGTCAAAGGAAACCAAGTCGCACCTGCTGAGCTTGAGAGTGTGCTCTTGGAGAACCCGAAAATTGCGGATGTGGCAGTGATTGGCATCCCTCAGTAAGTCTCATATTGTTTGCCATCAAATTTCTATTAACATTGAGCAGTTCTGGTGACGAACGACCTCGGGCATACGTAGTTCCGCTCTCTGGTTCTGGCCTAACGGAGGATGATGTGATGAAGTGGGTCGAGGAGAGATGTACGAGGCACAAATGGATCACTGGAGGAGTAGTGTTTGTAAACGAGATCCCAAAGAATCCTTCGGGAAAGATATTGAGGAGATCCTTGAGGGAGACGGCAGCGAAAGAAGTTAGAAGTATTAAAGCGAAGCTATAGTTATCGTCATGGTCATGACGTGACGAAGGAAAGTAGATTTTAATACAAGTCTCGATATCGATATCTCTGTCCTAAGTTGTAGGCAATCGAAATGATCTGCGGTGATCTGTATATTTTCTAAGTCTCCATCAATGATGCTCTATGGTTTTGTATTTTAGGCTCTCCAACACTACAAAAATTCTGGTGCGAGTGATGGGTAATGATCGCTCAGGCTACAAATTAATGGTGCCATGCCAAAGTTAATAATGAGTCAAGTCAGCACCCTTGCAATTCGTCACTCACGTCTCCACTAGTTTCATTTTGGGTACGCGAGGGCTATCCCTATAGTCGCCCAGTGTAGGAATCATTCAATTATCCTTCAACTCCGATTGATGAGCTATGCCGGATACAGACATAATTCATGTAGGAAACCGCAAGCTGCAACGTCGTACTAATTACAATTATTCCGGTGAGTACTTAAGTACTTAATGCAGCGCGATAAAGCGGCATCGATAAATAGATGACCGACCATAACCCCTCAACCATCCCTCATCGTCACACCACAACAATGGCGACGCCGACAGACGAACCATTTACCCCAGATATGCACGTCCTCATTGTATGTCTCTGTTTGTGCACGTAACTGCATCGATAACTAACACACTGTTAAGATCGGTGCGGGCATTGTCGGCGCCGTACTCGCTCAGGCTCTTCGCAAAGTATCCGTCGCGAACATCCCCCCTATATATCCGCATTTAACAGCCTAGTTAGAACTCCATTTCATTCACCATCTTCGAGCGCGATCCACATGTAGATGCCCGCGGACAAGGCTGGGGCATGACACTTCACTGGTCCCTTCCAACACTCTACTCGATTCTTCCGCCACATCAACGTCCGCTTATCCTTGCCGCCCGAGTTGATCCCTCTTGTCGCGGCGATGAAGAGATGAGAATGTTGTGTTACGACGCTAGTACAGTGGAAATGAAACATGTGATCAAGCCAGCCAGGAGGCTGCGGGTGAAGCGGGAACAGCTGAGAAAGGCTATGCTGCACGATTTGCCGGTGCAGGTACTCCTTCCAATTTCTCTCTTTTACGTTCCGCTGTTGATGCCGGGAGTGGAACAAACGGCTTCTCTCCTTTACCACGACGGATGAGGGTGTCACAGTTACCTTTGAAGATGGAACGACAGCGACTGGATCGCTCGTGGTGGGCGCCGACGGAAGTGCCTCGCAGACGAGAAGGATCCTAGCGCCAGAAATTCATGCGTTGAAGCCACTACCTATCCGTGCGATCGGCGTGGGAGTAAACTATACACCAGAGCAAATGACGCCCCTTCTTAAATTAGATCCATTTTTGTTTCAAGCCATTCACCCAAAGACGAACGATTTCCTCTGGTGGAGCGGTAAGTACTTACAACTTCTCCAACCTTAGTTTATTCCAACCACGTTTACAGCTCGTCCGCAGTTTTGGATACTCCTCAAACCTCCAGCAACGGCTGTTACTTTGTCCAACTCTCGATATCATACGACATCCGGAATCCCGGAAATAGCGAAGTACCCACGTCGAATGCGGAGCGTATAGCAGACATGAAGAAACGGGCCTCGCACTTTGCGTCACCGCTACGAGAGGCAGTTTTTGCAATCCCGGAGGACACTGTCGCGTCTGATGTCCGGCTGGCGGACTGGGACCTCGTTTCCTGGCCTAGTAATAAAGGAAGGGTTACGTTGATTGGAGACGCTGCACATGCCATGACGATGTGTATGGTTCTCCTTCTTTATATATGTCGTTTCCCTAACAAACCCGGACAGATCGCGGTGATGCTGCAAATCACGGGATCATGGATGCTGCAAACTTGGCGAATGGGATAAAGCAAGTAGTAGAGGGGGAAGTATCGCTGCAAGATGCGGTTATGGCATACGAAGAGGAGATGAGGGAGAGGTGTAGGCCGGCGGTATGGGCGAGCCGGCAGGCATGCCTCGATGCACATCACTGGGAGAGGGTTGGAGAGGACAGTCCGCTAATTGAGAGGAGCTTGAGCGCGAGATTTGTTTGGGACGATGACCGTAGGAGTGGGAGGATGGTTAGGGGAAAATAGTTGCTAGGCTAGCATCACCCAAGTATGGAATACAAGATAATACAAATTGCAATGCCAAAAACGCACAACTAGCGTTATAGCAAACAGTATCCTCCCAAGAATTCACGTGCCATTTCATACCTCCTTGCCGTACCTGGTCTGCAAATGCCCTGAAGCGTATATTGTGCCTGTGGTCAATATCAAGATAGTTGACCGCTAGCAAGACCTTCGGAGCCGATTGGAAGAGATCATTGGGAAAAGTGACATTGCCGCCGTTCGTCAAACTTGGGCTGTGCCAGTCTCTGTAATCCTTTATGCAAACGTTACCACTGAATACTCTAGGATGGTTGGCCGGACACGCAATCCAAGACGCGCCTGTGCCGTAGATGATGGAATGCTCTCACGTATCGATATGAACGATGAAGCCGGTCGTGGTGACATGCGATGCGTATGTCTTGATCCGAACGGTGTGTCCTGAATCTAAGTCTAATTGATTAAGCCATACTACAACGTTAGGCGGCTTATCAAAGGCATAGTCAAATTCGATGTATTCTGAATAATTTCGCTTCGACGTGTTCATGCCTGGTCTCCAAGTGAACTTATAAGGGCCAACTTGAAAATCGGGTTCTTCATGGGTGGTTTGTAGCCAGGTGCAAGACGCTTCATAGGCCTTCGTGCCTCCCTAATTGTCAAAGGTGGATGTAGAAACTGTCCCGCCGAATATAATTGGCGTATGCCTTGATGTGGATGTAGTTGTCGTGGTCGATGTCAAGACCTGTAAGACCACAGGTGATGGTAGGTGGTACATGGTACCGCGGGTAAAAGTCGATTTTCTTTTCATTCTGTTCGACCGGAGGATACCATGAGCGATGATCTGAAGTGCAAAAGATGCTGCCGGTGTGCGCATGTGGCCGCCACGTAGAAACTGATTTCACGCTACTCGTAGGCGTGAAATATTCCTCCGATATTCTAACGGATCGAGATCGCAGACAGAACTTGTTGGCGTAGACATGTCGATTCGGGTGCTTTACAGCTACGTAACAGTCGAGTTGCAATCGGGAGCCGAATGGGAAACTCTTATAACTCCGGTCGCACCACCACCAAGTAGCATCATACGTGCATTTAATCACGTACAGATACAATTTCCCATAATTGTACTGTGTGCATCAATATCGTGTATGCCAAAACACTAGATGCCTTCCTATCAACTCATGCACATAAATCAAGGTACAGGTAGCCTCTTTCCAAATTCAAGTAGTCCATTATCACACCGAAAGACATTGCCGCACCCGATCCTATCCATCACACCGAAAGACCCGCACACAAATAACCCGGTGGAACGGGTTTGGGAGACTCTGGGAACCCATGAAGACAGAAATTAAGGCCATTTCTTGCACCGGCAAAAGAAAAGAAGATTCAAGAACGCCAGAGGAAAGAAAGGACATTTTGACCTAAAGAAGTCGTGAGTAGAGCAACAGTAGACTAGTAAACGTGGTAACTAAGAAGTAAGATTAGATGATGAATTGGTTAATAGATAAGATAGCAGATAAGATCTATAGATAAAGCCTAATATAAACATCGAGTGATATCTGTGAGTAGAGAGCTGAACGGGATCTCAAGAGGCATCCAGATCTTTCAATAATGCATTACCTTGAAAAGAGGTGGTAGTAGAAGAAGGAGATCATAACTAGCTATGTAGCATAGGCTGTACAGTTCGATTTTATGGATTCAATGCTTGTATATATACACTAAACGTACCCTGGTTCTTTGCGGCTTTAATCTACCAGATAAGTACTCTATTATCCCTAGCTTCATCGTAATATCCCTCCCAAACCCTAGTTACGAATCGATGATGTCGAAGTAAATATTTTCTTGGTACAAATGTACTCCTACCACTAAAAAAAACCAAGAAAAGATACTCTTATTGCATAGGCCGAAGCACAATCAAGCAATCGGTGGACAGGAGGAGTTAGTGCTGGTCAGATGGTGTTGTCACAATATCCGTGACCGAGTGAGCGACAGTGATTCTAATCTGAAGAGCTAGAGATTTAAGTAGATAGTCAGAAGAGACGCATAAAGCTCATAGAGTACAATAAAGTGAGGTTTGAAGTGAGGATAGATACAATAGAATTTTGCGACACGGTTGCTGCTTCGTTATGTCCATACCGCCTCGCGAGTCTTGATACCCACTGCTACGCCGCGACGCCTTCTCGAGCTTCCGGGTAAGCGCACCATATAATGCACTGCGATCGCCTCAGAGTATACTGCCTATCGCGGTGACCCTGGGTGAAGTGGGCAGTGCCGGGTGAAGAAGGGAAAAGGTTGCCTGGAATCGTGACTGTTGCTGGTGAAACCCCGATCTTGCGGCACCGCTCACATTTCCTTTAGGGTATTCCCCCGGTTTCTTGATTGCTCCGGCGGTCGATTACGAATCCCCCCAAGTACGCAGAGAATATTCTCGAAGTGATTTCCCAGTAAAACCGTTGTACAGGGGTTATATTGGGTGGTTGGGTTGAATGGTTGGTACGGCCACCAAATTCAGAAGCGCTAGCTCGACACATGATCATCCCCAGAAACCCATCAAAGAGGTCGTATTATAAATGGGGTTGACTGCGGATCCCTCGGCCCTAGCCAACGGTCAAGCCTTATGAACCCTGGCCGCTGTCTCACGACTCGTATCCTAACGTCGCACGCCGGAACCCCGCATGCAACCCCGCAGCTAAAGGACTGACTCCTCTCACAAACCTTGCAGACGGCAGATTTTGGCTGCGGGATGTGCAATAATATGGTCTCGGGACGTCAGAGGCTCCGAAGTCCGCCAGCATTTGTAATCCGCTCATCAATTGCGAACGTGTTAAGCACTTTTGAACTCGGTATAAAGGGAGCGCTCGAAGACACCATCGAGTTCGGCACAGCGACATACCCTCTCATACCGTCAAGCAGCAACCACAACGTTAACAATGGCACCGTTTGCATCCATCTACAGTTGGCCCGGCAACGCCCGCGTCTTCAAAGTAAACCCTAGCTTCCATACGTTCCCTCTGCCGCTGTTAACCCTTGCAGACACTCGCCGCCGCAAACCTCAACGGTCTCGAGATCTCTCTCCCCACCTTCACCTTCGGCACCACCAACGTCGACCCATCCTGGGTCGCCAAGTTCCCCCTCGCCAAAGTGCCCACACTCGAAACGCACACCGAGCCGCCCGTCTACCTGGCCGAATCGTCCGCAATCGCGCACTTCGTCGCAGACTCGGGTCCAGCGCGTGAGCAGCTGCTCGGTTCCACGCCGACAGAGCGCGCGCGCATCCAGCAGTGGATCTTCCACGCCGAGGACGAAATCTCCCCCCACGTACGCACGGGCGTGGTGCCGAAGTTGGGGCGCGGAGAGTACAACGCCGAGGCGGAGGCCTCAGCCCTCTCCTCGCTGAACCGAATCGTAGCGGTTCTCGAGAGCCAGGTCGGGAAGCACGAATGGGTCGCAGAGACGGAGAAGTTGAGCTTGGCGGATCTGAGCGTGGTTAGCTCGCTGACGATGGCGCTGAAGCTCTGGCTCGGATCGGAGTGGAGGGCGAAATACCCAAAGACAATCGAATGGTATCTGAAGACTGTAGGTAGCGAGGGCGTGAAGGAGGCTTTTGGGGAGCCGGAGTTTTTGGAGTAGGGGGCTTGCACAGAATTGTCAGTGGGAAACGGTCTCTTTTTGTTACTTAGGCTACGAATGAGCATGGCAGCTTAAACTTGGTGTGAGCATCGTGTTGTGCAATCCTGCCGTGGCCGTACTACATGCGTATCCGGTGTCGAACGTGCCTACTTTGGTAGGTGCCTCGGTTCTCGGTTGTGCCGCGCACCTAAGCGCTGCTTGCGCTGTACTCCCAGACACCAAAGAGAGCAGTCGAAGGCTCAGTCCACGCAGCTGCGGGCCCGCGCCGGTGGCAGTGGTTGCTGACGCAAGCACTTTGCCGAACGGATCCTGCTGGGAAGTATTTGCCGAACTAGGGAAAAGTATGTAGTCACGGAGCCGGCTTACGTAGACCCGCCGTGGTGACACATCCGCGTCCGGATCCCTGCCTCGCAGGACCCAAGACTTCCGCAACTTCAGATATACGCTATATTAAGCATGCGGTCACCGCCTCTCCCCCTCAACCCGCGACCCAGCAATGTTCTCCCTCCCGTCCCTCCGCATCTTGTTACTTGCTCTGGCTTTGACTTTCCCGCCGCTATGCCAGTCGCGTGAAGCAGCCCGATACGGCGGCGCCGACTACTGTTATGCCTTCGGAAAACACCTGCAGATGGAAGGTACCAAGGTGCTAAACACTACCTATCATTCGGAGGCTCAGGTAGTGCCAGGTCCAGGTACCGCTGTGCAGGATTACATTGCAGGTGACTACGACTCCCAGTTCTCGGGTTGGGATGGAGATCTGGTTGCCGGATGAGTGGTCCAAGAGAGTAGCAGCTGTCGGGAACGGAGGGTTGAACGGATGTATGTTTTGTCCGTGCCCCCACTGCGCTGCAATATCTAACTTGCAACGCTTCCGTGTGCGCAGGCGTCGACCACAGCAGCCTCGCCTTCCTCTCCTCCTTCAACTTTGCGGCGATAGGCAGCAATAACGGTCATGACGGCATGGGCGGTAGCGCCTTCCTGAATGCTCCCGAGGTTGTCAAGGACTTTGTGTACCGCGCTGTTCACACGGAAGCGGTGGTCAGCAAGGAGATTGTTAAGAAATATTATTCTTGCCCAGCCAAAAAATCCTACTATGTTGGCTGCTCCACCGGTGGACGCCAGGGCTTCAAGATGATCCAAGATTTCCCGGACGACTTTGACGGCGTTCTTGCTGGGGCGCCGGCTATCGACTGCAACCATCTTTTGGGCTGGGGTGGCATCATGTCCCGCTACAACGGTGCACCATCGGGTGTTCCGATTATTTCGGTGGCACTATGGGAAGTGGTGACGCTAGATATGATTGCGCAATGCGATCTGATCGACGGCGTTCGGGACGGCATCATCGACGATCTTGACCTCTGTGACTACGACCCCAAGGGTTTGCTCTGCTCCGACACCAGGACGGCGAATTGCCTCACGAATACCCAGGCCGAGATCGTCCGTAAAGTCTTCTCGCCAATCAAAACCCCGGAGGGAGAGCTGATATATCCCCGCTACGACCCCGGTAATTCGTTTGCAGCGGCGGCACAGCTCTACTTCAGCGGGACGTTTCCCTTTTTAGCCCACGTTCGTCAACCCTTGCTAAATGTCGACTCCCAGTCCTTTATATGCTGATGAAAGGAACAGGACTGGTGGAAATACGCGATCTATAATGACACTTCCTTCGATGGCTCGAATTTCGGCCTTAAGGACATCATTGCGGCTGACATAGTGAACACAGCGGGAGTCTCCACCTGGAATCCTGATCTCAGGACGTTTGCGAACCGTGGCGGGAAGGTGCTCACGTACCACGGCCGACGGGATGCTGTATGCTCCCTCCTCCTCCGCCTGAGCTGTCGCTAATCCATAACAAGATTATCCCCTCTGGCATCTCCTTCCGCTGGTACAACCTAGTTCAGCAAACTTTGGGCCAAAAGACGATGGAGAATTTCTACCGCTTTTTCCCCATCCCAGGAATGGACCATTGCAGTGGCGGCCCCGGAGCCAACTCATTCGGGCAGTACGGATATAGCTTCGAGGGCTTGGCTAAGGACAAGAAATATAATGCGTTACTGGCGCTCGTAGACTGGGTTGAGAACGGCAATGCGCCTGAAAGCATCATTGGGACAAAGTTTGTCAATGATACCGTGGCGCTGGGCGTGGACTCTCAAAGATTACATTGTGCACTGCCCAAGAAAAGCGTGCTTAAAGATGTGGCTGGGCTAGACTGGAAGGAAGCAGAGAATTGGGTGTGTAAGTAATAGAGCAATGGGTGCTTGAGAACTTTGGGCATCTAGCATGTATGTAGTTGCAGGGCGTCTCGTCGTCTGGAGTATGTAATCTAATCTATCTAATCTCTATAAACCTACGCCAATGGTGCAGCTACAATTTCTTATCTCGGGGATTACTGGGGAGTGATCATCGCGGAAATTTGTGCAGTCTTGCTTAATCAGACTTGGATAGCACTCTGAGTATTCATATATACATATAAGTCAAATGTGCCATCGTCTATACCTGAACGGAGCAAACAAGACTCCAAGTTTCTCGCTGTCATACTGTTGACAGAGACCTGAAGTAGGGTAAAACAGATGTGATTTTGGGGTCTTGGCCACACCGGTACTCTATATCGCGTGCGTATCTTTCGCGCCGAGAGCTTAAGTACATAGTAAGAGGAGTGAGAATTTTGAATAAGCACAAAAAAAGCAGAACCAACGTCCGGGAGTCTGCAGGCACATGCACATAGCACAGATTTAAAGTCATACATCATCAACTCAGCTCCTGCCTCAATTCTGATGGTCGTTTCAAGTATGGATATCATATATGTTCCGTCCTATGGTGAACGTTCCACTTTGTGAAATGGAGAGAAAAGCTTGCGATATTTTTGACCAATTCACGAATTGGAATTAACTGACATAACTACTAACGAACTTCCATACAGTTTCCAACACGAAGAATCTCACTGCACACACTGAAATGATATGCTTGAAATAATACCTGACCCTGTCATTGCATGGCAACATCCATTTGTTTCCCAACTGGTTTCACACTTAGCTACTAATGAACCTTAGAGATGGATGGTGGGCATGATAACGATAGAATGCACGTACAATAGACGGCAGTCTCTGATAGTATAGCATCATAATCTCACCGTGGCAAGGAGTAGGATGTTATTATCTTAAGCTTTAAATTTCCCCGCTCAGTGATGCGGTTTTCCCGAATATTGGCTTAAACTCTGAAACTGACAGAAAAATTCGAGATATTTTGACCAGTTCGCGAGAATGTCGTTAATCTCGCAAACTGGTGCCAATTCGCGAATGGGACTTTAAGTTCACGAATGAGCACGGTTCGTCTATCGGACGGAACATACATCAGATGAGGTTTTGCTAAGGGTGGTCTGGACTGTGATTAGGATTCGGTAAAAACCCTAATTCTCCGTGACTGAAACTTTCTCGTTACGGTGCATCGAATTTTGAATTTCGCCGTTAAATGAGGATGTGGATGAACAAGGAAACCATTATACCTTAGATCCTCTTCATGGCCAATAGACCGCTCTCCACAACATCGCTTTTTCAAATTTCTGCCCCCATTCGCTAGGCTCTCTTCACCATCCTCGTTCAACTTCCAGTGCATCAAGCAACATTTAGCCCTCCTGAGCATCTCGTAAACTGACCCGTCCTCTGCGAAGAGCCGGGTCCGTTTGAATTTAGCTCTCCTTGGCCTCTGGATCCTGCATCCTTTCTAATATGACCTCCTTCTCTTCGCTGAAATGGGACACCTGCAGATTTTCGTTGGTCTGACTCCCGGTCGAGCACTAGCGGGATCCATGGCGGGGGGCTGCAGAATGGTACATTCCTTGGTGATCGCTCTTACTTTCGCAGTACAGTCTCAATAGCTTGGAGTTGTGCTAGTGCGGTTTTTTCTTCGTATGGAACCGTTCGTTCTTCGCTTGCTCAGTGTGGGTGGAGGAACGAGTGGAATCGAGCTCCTGGGCCTGGAGCCCTGTATACATCGTTTAAGCTACGACTGAAAGAGCGTGATAGACCGACTAATCTCCGCAAGCATTGTCACGCAATCAGAGTGGATAAACGAATGTTGGTGAACGTGGGCTGGGAGGATAGGCACGGTGGGATACGGTGGTTGGTAGTCTGAATGCTGTACTATGCTTGCAAAGAAGACCAGTAGGTGGCTCAAGCAGTGGTGGGGGGTAGATGCCAAGAGAAGCTGATTTCTTGCTATGCCTTTGAGAATGTCAACTTCCTTCCTTTAATACGGGTCTCAATGTGCTGTAAAGCCGGTCATTCCTAGCATTCTCAGCATTCCCAGCGCTGTCCGGTTGGTATCATCCCAATTAACCCTGCCCTTCTGGCTTTCAATAGATATTTGAGAGAGATATTGCTATTCTGCGCTTCATCGGGATTCATCCATAGTCATATCTTGGTCAGCTCAATATTACCCCGCCGGCGGCGCCTGGCTACTCATAGGCATCGATCTAATCAGGAGGGGCCACTAGAAGACACCGTATTCAATTATCATGCATGAATTCAAGGTCGGAGGATATGCGGCTGAGAATATGAAATCTGCTGGCTGATCCGTTTATCTCGCAGAAAAAGTAGAATCACCTGCACTCACTCGGGCTACTTGGCGGTCAAAAGTTTTGGCCGCGTGACTATTTCGAGATATATTCAGCCCTAGATCCTCCAGAAGTTAAGTACAGATTGTTGCAAGAATATATGCGCGCTTGCACTTCTCTATACGCACGGTGACGTTGATATACGCGGTGTAAACGCGCATGGTCCTCCTATAAATACAGCACGGTTTATACTGTACGCACGTGGGAGGGATCTCTTTGAATTGATGTCTGCAGATAGAAGCCAAATGTTCAGGATTGCACAGAGATGACTGTACATAGTGAAAGAAGCTGGAAGTCACGGTTGATCGCAAGTGCATATTTGCTGTGAGTTGAAAACTCTGTGGTACATGTGTAGCCCTCTTTGGAGGGCTGAGAGCGGGGCTGCATGTTGGCGAAAATCTGACCCCCGTCTAGAGGATGCCCTTTCCGATGACAGGTACCGCTGGCCCCCCAAACCGTACTAGTTTACTGAAGCAGAGCAGGTGAGGGATTTGCGCAAGGTTTAACGCTACGGGGCACTCGGTGTATGGCTAGCTGGATTGCTATTTACGGCGTGTGTGGTGTGATGTTCCGACCGGACGTCCCCTTTTGAGTTTTACGTCTTTCGTTTGCGGTGCGGGTTGATGGCCTGACAACCTAACCGGCTCTTGATTAACATCCATCCAAGAACTGCGAGATAGAGGATTTCACTGTATAGCGGTATTCTGTCAGTGATTGCAAGTCAGATCTATATCAACTCATCGTGCTCTAAATTTCGGCATTGCTTACAACTCAGACTAGGTAAATTGGAGAATCTTTGAGGTGCATCTCAAGCAGAATTTGATACCCCTCAGTCAAAAATATCTTGAATTGGTCATGAGTGTAGATCCCACCAAGTTTAAGGCTGCTGGTTCAGCTGAAGGCTGAAGGTGGTCCACAATTCGGACATCCGTCCCAACCATTGTGTCAGAACGTGATCCCAGGTTCTCATAGTTCTTGGTGCTTATTATACTCCTTAATGCATACAATATTTCTACCTATTTTGACTGAGCATTGTAGGACAGATCCTGCAGGGTAATTTAGGAACGCGGCTAGAATCATTAAATGTAATCAAGGATAAAAGTGCCGAACTTTGATTAAGTTAAATCTTTGTCATGCCACTGCTGCGAAGGCTGGAGACACAGAAGTTGAGGCTGGGACATTCCAGGTGTTTCAAAATTCCTGTGCAATTTGTTTATCCGGTGGCAGATCTCCATTCCTTTGGCGCTCACCAATGACGGAGATGAAGCATAATCGGAAAGGAGTGCATGAGAAACTGTGCTTCAAGTTTTGCCTTTTCCAGTTTCGAGTTTCTGCATCCACGCGTATAGTTCTGGAATTGGCTTTGCTGGTCAATACGACCCCCACACCTTCTGCAGCCTGCGTGCAACTGCGGGCAACTGACATGGAACCCGGAGAGACTAAGCTTTTGATCGTCGTAATATAATTGCTGTCCGTGTTTGCATCCCTGTTAACCTATTTCAACCAGCATGGATGTGGACCGTGGTACCAAATCTCTGTACCCTTAAATACCAACATACACCCAGAGGTAACAGTTTATAATCGGCACAGCCACCGAGCAAGTATCTTTCGGTGGTTACTACAAAAGATATTTCAAAAAATGTACATGCTGTTGTCACTCCTAGGCCTGTGCAGGGTGCTTATAACCTGGAGGGCCTGATACAACAGTTGCGAACGCAGCGTTCAATTGCGCAACAATTAGTTTTGTTGGCGGCATGGATACGGCGTGGGATACGCAATCACCCTTGAGCATCCTTAATTCGTTATTTCACATTGTCGCTAGTTCTGAGCCTCGATGGAAGTCGCAGCATCAAAAACTGGGAATATTCAGTGGACTCTAAAGTCAATTTAATTCATGTATCCGACCAAAATATTCGAATACTGCTACGAATACTCCTATATTCTTCCGAAGCTTTGAAGTGCACCGGAAAATTCCGTCATGAGGGGTTCGATCAAGCTTTCGGAAACGCACGTTAGCAGATAAGCATTTTGAAGGCCGAGAAAGGGTAGGGCTGACGCAAACTCGTCAGGTATATATAGCACCCCCACCAATCAATCGAATGTGCTTTACGCACAGCCCCACAAAAAGGAATCACTTTTTGAGCCGATTGTTCCGCTTCAACCAATAGTCAATGGGAGGGCTGCGTAGTGCTGGGTGTTTCGCTTTGACCGTGCTGTATGGAACGCAGAACCTGTTACATTCGAATTCACACATGTATACATACAACATCGCCATTTTCTAGACCGATGGGAGTATTGTCTGGACTTTGAAACTCTGGCCTAGGTCTTTCCTTGTCTGAAATTTAAATATATATTCGCTGTCGTGTACGGCGCATACTGTCGCGAGTGCAGTGATTCAGACAGGGTGCTGTTGTGATAGGTTTTTTTAATACCAAATGCCCAAGATCAATCTCATCGGGGTGTGTGAAGTCTGAAGCATCACTGCGCTCGGTACAATACATGATGAATCCTCTTATGCACAAATGTAGGTTCTATCAAATCGAGGGTGGAGCCACGTACCGCATCATATATATAGTTCAACGAATTGAAATGTGCATGAACCGATGATGATCGGGTGGTGGTTGTTTCTTAGACCGCCGTGTTGATGACCATATATGCAAAGTCAACAAGAATTGTACAACATACTAAAAGTAGATAATAGCAGGTAAGCAAGTCATCTGTATAGTTGGTATTTTGCCGTGTTTTGGGTTCTGCGAGGGGAATACGGGCCTATAAGATGACTGATTAGTATTAAATACTTGAGACATCAACTAATGCGGTCACGCAAATTGGTTGCATGGGTATCTGAACATGGGTTTGCACTGCTATGCCCGATGTATATATATCGGTCCTCCTACGCCAATATTCGGAGTCAAAATCCACATCTCCTGTCAACTAGAACACCCTGAATACACCATCTTTTGGGGGCCAAAGAAATGGCGTCCGCATCAACTTACAAGTATGTTATAGCCAAAACTCACGGAGCTCTTTCAACTCAAGAAAACAAACTGACTGCAATTCCACGTATAGACAACGGCTACGTCAGCGCGAAACCCAACTTCTACCGTGGATTGCAGATCCCCTTACCCACGTCCTCCATGCCGAGCATGAGATTGCACACGCGAATGCACACGCCAATGGATATGAGCAAGAGAAAGGAGAGAGCCGCCACAGAGAAGAAGATATAATAGAAGAGATCGAGGCTGAGGAGGCAGCCTCAATTGAACTTTTCTACGATCTATTCTTTGTCGCGAACTTGACTACTATTACGTGCGTTTCATCTCTAGGTCTAGTTGGGATTACAACTGACGGTTTCCTGTGAAAAGATCGGTACATTACATGACGGATTACGAAAGTCAGTTCATCATGATTTGCCCGCCCAAAGCGCAAATACTAACCTAGCATGTTGGATATATCTAGGCATAATGTCGTACATCCTTTTCTTCATCATACTATGGTTCACTTGGCTGCAGACCTCGCTCTACGACATTCGGTTCTCGGTTGATTCTTTCTACGAGCGCATTATCAGGTCCATTCATTTCGCCGTCATGATCGGATTTGCAAGTGTGTCTACGTCCTGGGATCCAATGAACCCGTCCGGGGAGCGCTCTGCTTCGAATCTTCAATCTATGAGCTTGACGCTGATGGCGTCGAGATTTGCGTTGGGAATTCAGTATGCTGTTACAATGATTTATGCCTTGAAACATAAGAAAGCAGCCGCACCATTTGCAATCCATAGCTTCGTTATGTTTGGGGCAGGCCTTATCTACATGGGTGTCAGTGAACCCCCAAATTTCCCCTTAGCAATAATTCCTAACGTGGTATGCATAGCTTTATATAACCCTAGGACTTCGAGGTGATGTCGGGAAGTATCCAAATGCCTATCTCACTTGGTATGTATTGTTGGACAGGTTGGACGTGCGATTTCAATAACTGACATTGGGCTCCAGGTATGCTGTGATTTTTCTCGAGGTCGTCGGTGTGATGTCCGCCTCGTCGAAGTGGAAAGCAGTCAGCTTCAAGAGAACGCATCTGGTCGAGCGGATGAGCCTTCTTACCCTCATCATCATGGGCGAAGGAATTATCGTGATGCTTAAGGCTGTAAACGCTGTTGAGAAAAGCGGGTTTTTCGGGAGAGGTTGGAGCCGCAGTATTTTCTCTATTGTTGCATGTGCTATTCTTATCATTGTAAGTGGTGCATCTTGTTCCCCAGGAATGGCTTGTATGCTGATAGTACGGTTTTAGTACCTCTTCTATATGTTTTATTTCGACTACACTCCAAAGAATGTCCACTACGGTAGCATTCGACAACAATTCTGGGCCGTTCTTCACTTCCCGTTCCACCTCGCCATTGTACTCTCAGTCGAAGGTCTTCGCCAGGTTACAACGTGGTGGAGCTTTCAGCAAGCAATCAAAATGGTCTCTCGTACGGCTGACAAAGCGTTTGTCCAAGGTGGTACCAACAAACAAGTCGCAGTCCAGGGTTACCTGGGTGTGTACACGACTGTCATCGATTACCTTTACAAAGATGGCTCATCCAAGGAAATTTTGAAGGACTACGGCGCATTAAAACAGGAGCTGTTGGACCTTTCAAACACACTGATCACCGACTGGAACTTGACCGAAATAAAGACCCTTCATAATATCACCGCCGAATTGGTGAAGGGCTGTACAGAGTTCTATGGCATCAAATCTCCCCCCAAGGCGAAGGCAGTTAACACGACAAAGTCTATAGAGACCTTCTTGGATGAGGGGTATGATCCGTTTGAGGATGTCCACGGTTTGTTCGATCTGGTGTTTAGATACTTCTTCGCATCCTTGGGAGTGGTGTTTATAATGTACGGCGTCCTTGGATTGTTTGTCCGCAGGAAAAAGGATATGTGGGATTACATTTCAGTGGCCATCCGGTTCGTAGTTGGGATTCTGTTTATCGGCGTGGTATTTCTCCAAAAGAATATTACCCTGTACACGAGATTTTATACCAGCCCGTGGCCCATCCCAACGGTCTGCATTATTTTGTTGACTGGTAAGTTTCCCCCTTTCAATCTTGCAGCTTTTTCAGTAGCTGTGTGGCTTGTCGGATGCCGTCCGACAGGATAGTACCTGTAGATGCTAACATTGATTACCGCAGCTTTGTTTCTCGACAAGTTTTTGGGGGTAATTGCATATAGAAGCTTGCTGTCTCGCGGTGGGAGCAGTGACCGGGGCTTGATATGATGGTATAATATCGACTTGGCGAGGTTCTGTTGGTAGTTGCTGAGCGTGGTAAGTTTTTCTGCATATTTAATTATGTCATGTCTTGTGACGTGGGTTCATTTCTATTCTTGGCGGTCAATCAGACATGGGTGCATGTAAGCGTAACTGTATCCAGCCCAAAGCTATCACTCTTTCTATTTGAATTCAGTGTGGAATGTAACGGTCGGCAGTTCTGATGTCATGTGTTTGGGTTGTTATCTGTTGTGGTATTTGCGTGTCTGTCAAATTTTCACGAATTGGATGAGTGCGGATACTTGTTAGGACTTGTGTTTGCTGTCAGTAAGTATGGTTTTTGCTATGTCCTGTTGGAGGTTATACATCAAGACGAGGAATAGCTGTGCATACGTCAAAGGGGAGAACGTCTAGCGAACCACCATGTCTATATATTCTATTGTGTGGCAGCATTAGGAGCAGCGCCTGAGGTTAACATACTACCGATGGTGAATTTAAAAAAGTATCTGGGCAGGCTTCTCGACTAAACATCTTGAATTCTAACACTACAACACAGTAAGATAAGGGGATAAGTTAATTAATTACCTTGGTTACGGGTTTTGCATGTTTCATTTCACTCTGGCACTTCATCCCCACGAAAAACCTGCCCAGATAGTTAAATTCGCGATGTGATGAGGTTTTGGAGTGAATCATCATCGTTACATAGGATTTGCTACATGAACCTGAATTCTACTTTACGGGTTCGGGCTTAGTTCGGCTTTCCGGAAGTCCCTGGGCTGTTATGGAGTCTGCTAGTTCTACATGGCTTCGGAACTTTGGAACTCCGTGCTTTTTAATTGAAAGCTGCGGCCGGACCATGATGGCTTGCGGAAGTTTTATACATTCTCATTCGTAATCCAAATATGCTATATGACGCTGCACTGTCCAAAACAAAAACTCGAAACGTTCATCTCCTACCCAAACCCCGACCAAATCTGCTGTGTTCATCCAAGCTCTCTCCATCATTCTCGTACAACTATCTTCAGATTACCGTTCTGGATACGGCAACGGTGTCTTCGTATCCTTCCGTCGATCGGCACCAAGCGCCGGACTGTTCGAATCGCGTCGTGGTGCTGCAAACGCCGGATATGGCGCCGGGCTCCCTGTACCTCCTGTGCCTACCGAACTGCCGGAATCTCTTCTTTGCGGCCCCAGGAAACCAGGATAGGGAACACCCACGCCCGGGGAACCAGCAGGTGTTGGGGGCGAAGGTGAACTCATCGGCAGGGCAGCCTGCGATTTCACGACATGGTTCAGCCGAGCAATCTCGTTATCCTTCTTTGCCACCGTTGACTTCAGCTCTGCATGTTGCGATTTCAGGGATTGCAATTCGTGCCAGGTTTTCTGCGCGTTGTGTTCCGAGATGCCCTTGTTGCCGAGTTGATGCCGTAGGTCGGCGACTTCTTGCCGTGCTCGGTCAAGTTCGGTGCCGTGCGTGCGTGCCAAATTGTCGATCCTTACAACTTCAGCTCGTAGGTCCAGGGCGTCTTGTCGCGAAGCCGCTAGCTCGTCTTTTAGCTTGTTGGCAGTTTCCAGTTCGAGTCGGAGTCCCTTGCTCTCGCGCTGCACCGTCTCCAGCTCTAACTTAGTCTGCTGTGCCTCCCGCAAGACTCGAGATAACGCCTCGTCCTTCTCCAAGCCCCGTTTATGTTTCTCTTCAACTTCTGTGCGGAGCTGGGATGCTTCTCGTTTCGCATGTGCGACTTCCTCATCTTTCTCGAGCCCCTTCTTACGAAGTGTATCGATTTCTGTCTGTAGGTTTACCCCCTTCTTGCGAAATGTATCAATTTCTGTCTGTAGGTTTACCCCCTTCTTGTGAAGCGCATCGAGCTCGGTCTGTAGGCTTGACACCTCCCGGCGAGCTTTGTCAAAAGCTTCCTCTTTCTCTCGCGTAACGACAGATTTGCGATCGAGTTGCAGCTGTAGGGAGTCGAGTTCGCGCTTTTGTCGGGAAATTTCGGAGTCTTTGTCGGCGACGAGGCGAGAGAGACGTGAAGATTCGAGGGAAGCGTCATGGCATTCGCTGGTCTTCACGGAGACGGTTTCTTGTAGCTCTTTGACGGCGCCACGCAGTCTTTCGAGTTCAGCGTTGTTGTCTTGCTGTTGGTATGCGGGTGGCGCGGGATATTGCGAAGGAGCAGCGGCAGGCTGCGGATACTGTGCCGGCGGCGAGGGGTACTGTTGCGGCGTAGGGACGGGTTGCGGGTATTGCGCTGGCGGCGGAACGGGAGCTGGGGCGTTCCATGGCGTTGGTGCTGGTGAATACCCTTGTGGGCTTTGAACGTAGCCGCTTGGAGGAGGTTGAGGGGATTGTGGACTATAAGCGCTTCCGCCGCCATTGGCAGGAAAGGACTGTGGTTTATTATGTCCCTGTAGGGTGGCTTTCGTGGTGGTGGCAAGGACGTTGAGGGTTTTGAGAATATTTCCGGTCGTGGATTGCTTCGGTGCTGCAGGAGGGGGTTGGTAGACGGGGTTGAGATAGGCCGGTTGCTGGGGCTGCTGCTGCGGGGGTGGTTGTTGGTAGGGCTGAGGAGGCTGTTGAGGCCATGACGAAGGTTGCTGGTATGCCATCGTTCCGTTACTCGATATCGTAATTGGGAGTCGCAAGTATAAATCGATGGTAGTGATGGTGACGGCGGTGCTGCCTCCCCTTGGTGACGATTTCGGGTGCAAGATAGTAAAACAGAATTTAATAACTGTCGATGATGGTGTGAGGGGCTGTGCGGCTGATGATTGAACTGGCGCTTAGAATAGTAAGCTGTTGTTATTTGACCGCGCTGATTGGTCGAACTCGCGAGTGTGATACAGCGCTTTCGACGCATTGTCACAAAGCAGAATTTCATGAGTTTTAACTTCCTAGTGATTTTGGTATGAATCTTTTCATGGTGTCAATGTAGTATGGGGAATTGATAATGTCCATCTACAGTCAGCAGACAGAAGAACTGATGCATTGAGAGTTATTGGGCAATACAAACTATAGTCTATTTCTACTATGATCTCATTATATTGGATGTATATATGTACTCAGATCTCAACATCTGTTCACATTTTTCTACATTGTGCCCCACTGTTTCATTTTCTCTCTAAGGGTTATAGTGTGCAATTACAAACACTTATAGGTAGAATCAGTAATACATGAGAAAGGGAATTCAAAAAAATATACAAGATAAGATGAATTATTAGATGCATAAGTGTGGTGAGATTAGTAGATATTAGTGTTAGAATAATTTAGTATAATAAGAAAGTGATCTGAGTAACTTCAGTAAGCTGGCATGGGGTAAAATAATTATGATAAACAGTTTCATAAATAGTATCAGATGTTATAATAGAAGATATAAATGACAAAATGAAATATAAAGAATTACATACGAGTAACAATCAAACTGTATATGACAGGTAGTTAAATATTCAAAGATGTTTTGTTTATTTAATATTTGTTCTCATATTGATTACATTAACTTTCAAGATTGAAGATAAAAATATTACACTTTGTAATCTAGAAGATAAAAATATACAAATCGAGTTTATTGAAATATATTATTGCAGATTTCAGGCGAATATGGTTCAGTGAATTGCGATATAGTAGTATATACTTTTGACACTACTTTAATGGGAAGATAAATACTTCGTTTATTAGTTTATTAATAATATTTAAAACTGGTTATATTGAAATAATTTAGAGTTAGCTAATTAAAACTCTTTAGCAACAAGATTTTTGCAAGCAATTTCATCAGTGACAGTTAATATAAATTTGGAAAATAAATTTTGTGCAATATAAAACTTATGCAGTTGCTGTTTTTAAACTGGTAATTATTAGCATATTTAATACGTAGTAATATATATTAGTACTGCAAATCAACTATAAACTGCGCTACACATACAGATGAACATTCACAGCTCATAGCAAGCTAGATGTGGCCCTCTACACTACACACTGTTACGGTATGAGAATATACGTATGTACTCAGGAATACATCAGCAAAATGTATTTTAGTGAATATGACACTCCAGAAGGATATGAGAGGATGTGGAGGGTAAACTCAGATGGATCAATTGCAGAAGAGTATCAGACCCTATGAGGGTATTCTGCCTGGTGTGCTGATTCGGTGGAGCTAGATAATAGAGAGCCCACCATCAACACTCCACCTTATCTCACATGGCATTTAAAAGGATGTTGTGAGAAAGAGTGGTTCTTGCTTGAGGAGTGTAGGAAGCGGCTGTCAAAGGTATGATACCACCTCGCAGTGAGGAGTCTTGGAAAGAGCAAGTGCAATCAAATGATGGGTACGCTGCCAGTCCAGAAAACCTTTGGTGCACCTGTAGCTGACATATAGTGTTCCTGTTGCTACTGTGCTACGGTTGCTTCCTACAGATTACGATAGGCCACCCGGTACATTGCTGTTTAGAGAGGACTTATGAGAACGTTAAGTGGCTGTTACGGTATATAGTATCGAATTACAAAATGAAACAAATTTGTCATACTGCATGCATTCCATCAACCACCTTTTGTCAATCGTCATCTCCACCATCATCACCATCACCACCATTACTATCACCACCATTACCATTACCACCATCACCCTTACCACCACCACTATTACCACCATCACCATCACCACCACCACCACAATCACAATCACCAGCGTTGGGTATTGAACTCTTCGATTATTCTTCAACGAACTTTATGTAACACCCCTCTACCAGCAAAGCCCGATCTACCTGTACCAATATGCTCCCAGGAAAGGCACTTTCACCCTTACCAGTGCAGCCCAATCCACCGCTGCCAGCGTGCTACCAGCATGCTCTGAGCTCAGCCACTTTCACATCTACCTGTGCAGCCCAATCCACCACTACCAGCATGTTCCCAGCGAAGCTACTGTCACGCCTTCCAGTCAGGTCAAATCCGCCGCTACGAGCTTGCTCCCAATGAAGCCAGATTGTCAGAACAGTCAGAGTGAGAATTTCACCACTACCAGCTTGCTCTCAGCGTAGCCAGATCAACTGCTCCCAGCGAAGCCAGTTCTACTGCTAACAGAGGAGCGTGATCCATCGCCAACAGCTTGCTTCCAGCGAAGCCAGATGGTCAGAGAAGTGAGAGTGAGTATTTCACCACTACCAGCTTGCTCCTAGCAAGGCCAAATTGTCAGAGAAATGAGAGTGACAATTTCACCACTACCAGCTTGTTTCCAGAGAAGTCAGATTCCCTGCTCCAAGCGAAGCCAGATCCACTGCTCCCAGCGAAGCCAGATCTGCTGCTGCCAGTGGAGCCAGATTGTCAGAAAGGTGAGAGTGATCATTCCACCATGACAAGCTTCGTCCCAGCGAAGCCAGATCCACTGCTACTAGTGAACCTAGATTCACCCCTACCAGCAAAGCCTGATCCAATTCTACCAGCAATGCTAGTTTCACCCCAACCAGCAAAGCCAGATCCACTGGTACCAGCAAAGCTAGTTTCACCCCTACCTGCAAAGCCGGATCTACTGCTACCAGTTTGCTCCCAGCGAAGCCAGATCATCAGATAGGTGAGAGTGAGCATGTCAGAGTTGGAGCGGGGAGAGACTATGTCAAAGTTGTTTGAGTGAGCATGTCAGAGGGGTGAGAGTGAGCACATCTGAGTTGTGGGAGTGAGCTTGTGGGAGTCATGAGAGTCAGAGCAGTGTATCCTTGTCAGGGTAGTAAATAAATAAGTACCTCTTAAATATTTGGAATAATCCATTAATTGCAGTATATAATATAGGTGCTACAGTTGCATTATAGTAATAATTCAGTTATGTAATCAGTAAATTACATGTGTATTATCATGGGTTACTGAAAACAGCTCTAGAGTGTTTGCATTATTTGGTGTTATCAGTGTTACTGGAGGTTATGGAAGGCCATATAGCCTGTGGCAGACTATACATAGCAGAAAATGTCTTACCTGATGTGCAGTGTATAATTCGTTGTAGAATTAGAAGAAATGGGAAGATATGAGATGAGATACACAGTATGATGTAAGCTATCAACTACAAAGTCTCCCAAATATATACTTTATATTATTCCGTCCATCTCTGCTACCCCAGTATCCCTGGACGCCCCAGTCGCCAAGTCTGTCACCAACATCCCTATCTCTGTACCATCTCAGTAGCACAGTTCTCTGCCAAGCAGAGTGGTGGTGGTGGTGAGAAATGCATATTCCTGCCAAAACTCCTCCCTGTCTCTTTGTGCGAACCACACCTTCCCACTTCCGTATAACCATATATGCACACACGGAAGAACATCAGAATACCACCAACAAAATTGAGAAACACAAATGTAGACTCAAAGTAAAAAGCATAAACCCAAAGGAAAACCGTAAACCCAAAGGAAAACTACAAACCCAAAGGAAAACCATAAACCCAAAGGAAAACCCTAAACTGAAAAGAAAAACATCAAGACTCTCACACCTTACGCACCTGCTTTCTGTTGCCACTGTCTGTATCTGCAATTCTTTTGCATTGACCACTTCCAAAGTATGAGATATTGGGAAGCAGAGAATCGAATTGAACTATCGCTTCACACATCGTGTAGATGGCTGCTGAGATATGTTCCCAGATCTCTGTAAACAACTCAGCATCTTCGTTTACTGCGTGTTGGAACATAGGTATGGCTTTGTTCCCCATTATTCTGTTGTAGTGTGCCAATATCTTTGTCTTATTGTGCAACATTCTCTTGAAGTCCGGGTCAAGCCCAAGCCATTCTAGCATGTGGCTCAGGTATTCTTCATCTTCAGTATCATCGTCGTTGGAACTGCTACTGTCACTGATGGTATTGGAAGGCCGGTCAGGTTTTGGGGTGCTCTTGTTTTTAGGATTAGTAGGCTTGGCTGGGGTCATACCGGGCTCATTGCAGGTTGAGGCAAGAGGAGTTGTACCAGCCTCTTGCTCGGGGGGCGCTGGAGGGATTGTACCACTGTCTGGCTTGTTGGGAGAGCTGGTTCTGTCCTCAGATTCATCCTTAGCCAGGTTCATCAAAAGCCCTTTGATATTGCTTTCATCCATTTCCTTTTCTTTTCCCTTGGTTGATGGCATTGCCAGTAGAAGCTTCTTCGTCTTATTGGGGGATGGTAGTGGTATGGATATCTGATGGTCTGCAGGCGGTATCCCATGGTCGGTAGGCAGTATCTCATGGTTGGCAGGCTGTACTGATGGTGAGATGGTATGATGCTGGTTGGCGTGACTGTGGTCATTCATGTCCGCGTAGTAACAGAGTGGCATTGATTACCCCAGGCTCTGGTTCAGACCCGTAGTGTTGTAGTCGATCCCGTTTTCCAGCCGAGGGCTGCCAGTATCTAAGCATCACTTAGATTCCAGGATGCCTTCCGAAGCATAATGAATGTTGCCTTTCGAGTTTGGGTCTAGCTTGGTGCGACGGTTGATATATGCAAGATTGAGGAATACTTTCGCCAATCCGGGTTCTCTGGATGTTTCGATGGCTATCGCAGTTAGTCAAATCCACTCCTCACTTCCGCTGCGGTCGTTTTAGATTTCCTGGTATTCCGGAAAGTGTTTCCATAGATTTCTCAGCTTCTCTGTTGCCCACGTATTCCTCTGCCACACAGTGTGATGTTGCATTATCATTTTCCTAACCCTGCCAGAGCTGTGGAGAGCCTTAAGGATGTCATTGTATCGCTGGTCATTCAACTTCTTCCAGTCAAGATTACTCTTTGCAAAGTTCGACAACCAAGCGACCTGGGCGTTGGGGGCATTTGAAATGTCACCATAGAAATCATTGATCTTGAGCATGAAATTCAGTGTGTTTTGGGGGGCAAGTTTCTGGGCAGCGATTTCTATGGCATCTTGTAGCAATCTGACAGGTATTTTGGCCCAGAACTCCTGGGTGAGGCGTGATAGTGTCTTTGACGTTTGGTAGATTGGCGCAGAATTTCTGGCTGAGGTGTAATTGTGTCTCTGACGATAGAGCTACTGGAGAGGGGTTACTAGTGACAGTTGAGATATCTGCGGATGGTGTATATGCAGTATCGGTGGTGACGGTGCCTGCGGCAGTAATGGCAACTGTGGTGGTGGCTGCGGGGGTGGTTGCTGCGGTGGTGGTGGCTGTGGTGGTGGTGGCTTCAGTGGTGGTGGCTGTGGTGGTGGTGGTGGTGGTGGTGGCTGCGGTGGTGGTGGCTGCCGTAGTGGTGGTGGCTGCGGCGGTGGTGGCGGCGGTGGTGGTGGCTGCGATAGTCGTGGGGGCTGCGGCAGTGGTGGCGATGGTGGTGGTGGCTGCGGTGGTGGTGGCTGCAGTGGTGGTGGCTGTGGTGGTTGTGGTGGCTGCAGTAGTGCTGGCCGTAGTGGTGGTGCCTGCCACAAGGGTGCAGTCAAGGCTGGTGGCAGCTGTGGCAGTGGTTAAGGCCGATTTGAAATCAGGGCATAGTTTAGTACTGCTGGAATGTTGTGGATTGATGTACATGGGATGCCAGTCATTGGGTATGGTTCAGATGGCGATGGTGGGTGCAGTCGTCAGTGTGCAGAGGGAGATGAACAGTACAGACAGTGGTTGTCTTTCCTTAGGAATATAGAGGTGAGGGGAGCTCATTATATACCTGGAGGGGTAGGTAGTGCAAGATTGTTCTTTTCCAGTCTCTAGGTGGTTCCCAATTTCGCTAGTATGCTTTTCTCATATCTCTCCCCAATTCTTTACCTCTTCCGATCATCTTTCTCTGTATGTACTCCGTGGTTTGGCACATTATGCTTGCCATTGCTGTCCTTGGTGGTGAATTTCTCTGCCCACTCCAATAATAGTTGTCGTCTCTTGTGTCTTGAGGTTACTGGAGGGTGAGGGGAGAATGTTTGGAATTGTCAGTGTAACATGAGTGCAACTCAGCCAATAGGAATATTTGTTCCCTCTCCATGTGGCAAATCCACTCAATTGTGTGGATTCGATAGGCCCGTTCCATCTCACAACTCCACTCAAATAGGTGGGTTCAGTATGATTAACTCTTTTCACTGTCCATGTAATGGATTTTGCCTCTTCAAACCATCTTCCCCACACATCTTTCCCACCATTGTGTGAATGGTTGGTCTGCCAGCCTTGGATGTGCGGTATTCCACTTAACCACTAGCTTTTTACACCCGGTCATGTCCTCCCCCCATTTTCAACATCATTTCTTCCAGTCTTTCCACTTAATTAAATCTATCCATCTTCCATCTATATATTTCAGGCCTGCTACTGCTTCCAGCTTGAATTCCTTGAATGCCTCCAATTTCTCCACTTGCATAATCTTAGCTGTCCCAATTTGTTGAGTGCCGTGTACGCCTTCTTTGTTCGTGAAAAACATCCTCAGTCGACTACCATCTATCCAGTCTGCAGGTTCTGCTCCATCTAGTTCTGACTGTTAATAAGTCCCTAAGCACAGGGCAATTTCTGTGACTTGGTAGGGCCCTCGCCACTTAGCATCCAGTTTGGCACCATGACACTGCGCGATCTTAGTTTTGTGTACCCTTTCCAAGTCGCCAATTTGGAGATATTCAGTTTGGAGGTTAGCTGCTGGGTTTCAGTAGTGTTTGTTGGCATCTTTCGACTGCTTTAGATTTTGTATGACAATATTGATATCCTCTCATTGTCGTTCCAGCTATCATACTCTAGCCGCTCTCAGTAATGCTGTATTGTTGATTTCTTGAATTCAGTTGGCTGCAGTCCATGTTAAGTTCTTCAGCTCAATCAGGAGTACTGTATATTGGCAAAACATAAAGCAGAATCAGGAATATCTGGTTGTATGTCTGACGGTGATCTTGTTCACCCAGCACACTGCCGGTAGGTTGGCAATCGACATCCCATTCTGTTCGTTGGAGCAGGCTGTGAGTTTGGAACGTATATCAACAATTTGGCTGTGCCCTTGATTGATTACTCCATTTGCAGCGGCATAGTGCTCAGTTATTGTGATCTTTTGGATATTGTAAAGTTTGAGGAGAAGATCGGTCCATATCTTGTTCTCTGTGCCTCGGTCTACTACCCCACTGTCAGGGGTCTGGGCCCAGCCAATTACCTTTTTGTAAAGGAAGTCGGCTATCTTCTCTAATCTGCCCTGTCTTTGTTTTCATGCCTCTGCTTACCTGCTGAGATATTCCCTGGCTGCAACTAGTAGGTGATGCCTATTCTGTGTTTTTGGCATGTATGAAATGTCCATCCCCACCTACTGCGATAGGTAACTAACAGTTAGTCATTTCAGGGGTTTATCTTACAGTAGAGGTGCTCTCTTCTCGCACTGCTCACATGTTTGCATCGAGTCTTTGACGTTGACATTCAGATCTGGATGCCAATACTGCTCTGCTATCTTTTTGTCACGTTCCTTTTCTTCCAAGGTGTCTATTCGGTTTGTGTGCAGTTTCCATTGCTTTCCTTTTCTGCTTCGGGCTCATTCACACTTTAGCCAGCAGTTCACTGGTTTTCGATCATGGTAGAATGCTCCGGCTGAAACGAGGTATTTTGCTGGTTTTCGTTGAAACTGCTGAATATCCTTCGGAGTTTTTGCCTCTGGATGCATCAGGGTCGGAAGAATTTCCGCTATTTCGATCCATCTCCATTTGTATTTCTCCTCCAGTCTTAAACAAAGCAATGCATGTTATGGTCTGTCCCTCACTTGTCGGACTGACCCTTGTTCAAATTGAATTTCTTGTAAGCTTGTGTCAATTTTTTCCTCTTCATCATCCTTCTGTTCTGGCTTAGGCTCCCTTTCCCCTTGCGGCAGTCGTGAGAGGCCATCAGGACCTCCATTCATTCTTTCTGGAATATGTTACACGTCGAAATTGAACAGTTGAATTCATGCAATCTACCGGATGGCTAGTGCTCCTGGCAGGTCATTGGGGGCCAAGTTTAGTTGAGGCACTGACGTGTTTGAGTCTGTCTCTACAAGGAATCGGACCTCATATATGTAGTTGTAAAACTTCTTAAGTGTCTTCATCAGCCTATGACACTGAGGTCTCCCCGCACCATGTCTCTTCTTGGCTTTGATCCAGAGCCCGGTCTCATAGAATTATGGCTCCCTGTCCGTATTGTCATCTTCCGGCTGCAAGATCGCCCTCCACACGTCCAACCTGGCGTCTACTCTCAAAACTATTTCCCTGGCGCCATTGCTAATGGCTAACATCTTCGACGCATGTGCATTCCAGAGAGCTCTTCTCAAGATTGTGACAGCTTTGTTTTCCAGAGTGTCTCATTGAAACTCGACGTCCTTCAACAAGATTCTAACCAGTGGGCCTGCAACTCCTGCATACCTGGAGATTCATATTTGATACAATGTGTAAAGTTTTAAAAATACCCTGTACTTGGTACGGTTCTTGCACTTGGGCCAATGCCACACAATCTTGAACTTTGATGCTTGTGGCCACCTTCTTGCATCTCCGCACACCAACCTGACTCTCCTGACTCCGTTCCAGCACCAGTCAGATTTCCCTCCTGCCATGGTGCTTCCACTTCTCTCAACATTGGCAAATACAATATGCAGGTTGTGGAGGTGTACAATGACAAACCTTGAAACTCCATGCAGCCCTATCACCTCCTCTGCTTCGTGTTGACTCTTTGGGCCATTCATTTCAATATTGTCTAAGATCATTTCCGTGATTGATCCTTGGTGAGCATTTCTTATTTTCCAAGATACTGTGACAAATGCTGATACTGAATTGATAACTCCCTGTACCAGTCTGGTCGGCCGATTCATGCCTTGAGTAGTCTGAAAGGCCATATACTTCAAGGTATTCTCATGCAACATCATTTGGTCGTACCCAGAGTGAAAGATAATCAGTGACCAAATTGGCAGTTTGGTGAAGTCTTCAGTAAACTCTTCGACAGTAGGCTGTATTCTGGCATCGTCCAGTGTACACCCATTTACGCTCCCGGTAGAGAGGATGGAGCAGTTCTTCCAATTCATCTTTGGAACTAAGAAGTGAGCATTCATGTAGGGGCCCCATGCGGGGTGAAATAGGCCCTGCTGAACCCTGACTTCAATCATGCCATTTTCCACATGTATGACTTTGTTTGGTATGTGGAATATACTATCCTTCCAGAACTTGTCACCGGACTCCAGTCTGATATGGTGGGGTGCCTCATCGTTGTCACTGGTTGTTCCCAGTTCTTTCTATATCCCTGGGAGAGGATACTCTCTATTCTATAGCATACCCCGGCAAGCTGCTGTTTCATTTCCCTTAATAGGTTCCCTATCCCTAGCTTAAGTAATCTCTCAGGTGTCCACCTTCCTCTTCTTGCCATAAAGGGGAATTTGGGAATAAACCACTCATCTCAGGAGCCTGGTATTGGTACGGTTCGGGCGATAGCTATTTCCCTCCAGTCATGTCCGGCATTGTTTATACTTCCATCCAAAATGGCGACAGGGTTCACTTTCTGGGTAATACATTTGGAGCGGGTGGGCAACCAGGCTGCTTTGATGGGTTTGTGAAAGTTCCACTTTGCCTAATCGAGGCACAAGGAAATGGATTGTATTTGAATAAGTTCCGGAGTCATGTTATTTTTAGAAACCCCCACAACAGTTGTGGAGTCTCTTCCAGTTACCATGCTTTCTTTCACCAGAGTCTCTTCTTCCATTGACCACTCTTCTGTTACCATCTTCCTACCCAACTCTATGACTACCAGTTCTTCCTCTTCTTATCAGTGATTGTCCCAATTCATGCCTCCTCTGATTACCTTACTCACCACCTTCTATTGCCCCCCTTTTTGGACTTACAGTTTTGTTACTTTTTGAACGTTTTCTTCTCTTTCCCGCTGTATAGTCCTTCCACTTTCCCTGTATGCGACCTCTTTCTATCAACTAACTCTGTGTCTTTTCTTTTTCTACTATTTGAGCCCTTCTCATTCCCTTGTTTGCTCCCTGCACTCTCCATCTTCATTTCTTCTTAGTGTCGGGCCCTATTCTTCCTAGTCACCCTGAAATTAACTAGGCATATATGTTTTACAAGCTGCTGCCGAATCTATCCATCTTCTTTCTGGGAAAAGTACCAACAAACATCACTTGCTTTGACCAACTGACGGCTGGGATGGTGATTTTGCAACTGCCATTGTGCAGGATCTTCTCACACATTGGAGCATATGTTACCCAGGTGTGGCGCATGGTACCCTGTGTGTGACAGATTATTGTTACACAGAGTGGCACGGGAATGACGATACCATGGACCTTCACGGACCGGGACTGTGCCACCTTCCGCAAATCAGATTGATTGTTACTGGCAGTGATCATCTTCCAGTCGGCTTGTGTCCACCCAATGCTCAACTCGCTGGCGACCTCTTCACTCATCAAGCAGATGTATGATCCGCCATCTGTTTCCCTGGGAGGTATGTGTCCATGTATTGTTTCGAGAACAGTTGAAGAGGCCCTAGTGTATTGCAAGCCAATATATTCTGAATGATATTTCGGACCAGTGAAGACAGAAATGTGAGCGATTCCGATTTTCTTCGTTGTAGCCAGTATTCTGGCAGTCACACATTTGTCCTTGCAAACAGGAGCTGTTCTATCCTGTGGTAGTAGTCAAATGGTCATTTTGCCGGCCTCGCTCTCCTGACGAGCTAGGATAGAGGAATAGTGTTTGCTACATACGAGAACTTTATAATTTGCTGCATCTACGGCTGGTGCTATGTTTCATGGAACTTTCGAAGCCTTTAGGGTCTTTGGAGTTGTGTTTTTGATGGGGTGCACCTTGGCCGGGTGCTTGCTGTATGCTACAACTTCCCGGTTTCTAGCACTCCTTTAGAGCTCCAGGACCTCTTCCTCGATATGTGCCCACTTGTAATCACCCCTGGTCACCTTGTCCATCCTATTCCTTCTCACATTCATAAAGGCGGATTCTGCCGGAGTGCGCACAACTACCGACCGTGGTCCCCACTCTGTGTTGTCTCCACCCGCGTCTCTCTCTACCTCCGATTTACATTCCTCTTCATCCTTAGGAGTGTTGTCAACTTGCAGCTGTTCCTGCTCTTCATCCTTGTAACTCAATTGTTTGATACAGTCTTCGTTACCTTCTTCCATACCTTTCTCATTTATCCACTGACCACAGTATTAGCCATTAATTTCAGACAGCTGCCAGGAAATCTCTGAGGGACAAGCACTCACCTGATTACTGGCCCCCAGAAACAGCCGAGATTTTGTAACATGCTGCGCCTGAGGGGCCGGTGGTCCAGCCATAGTGGCTACTCCCCCTCCCAGCTGCACAGGTTAAGCAACTTCCCGGTCATACTCATGCATCAACAAAAGCCTTCTGTCTGGTCGGAATTGGGGTATCTCACTACATTTTCCTGCTGTTGGTTGCAATGTTAGTCTTCCATGATCGATGAAGTGGAAAATCCGTTTTTTCTGGTCAGTGCGCTCATTGGGACAGAAGGTGCAAATGTATCCAATATCCTCAAAATCGTTATAGCAACCTGATCCAGGACATGGATAATGCAGCGATTGGGTCCCGGTCGGTAGTAAGCAGGTCCCTAAGGTACATTTGCAGGTGTCAAGCTCATTGGTATGTGTGGAGGTGGATAGTTGGCTTGGATGGTGTATGCCCTGGCAGTCTGGTAGACTCCATGTCTGGGTTCAGTGGCTGTGCTCAGCTGGAAGGTGCCAGCCTCGAAGGCCTTTATCATATTGTCCATCTTTGTATTAATTGAATTTATGGCTTTAGTGGTGGGAATTTCCACTGTAGCTGGCTCTGGTGCTGGGGTCTCTATGTTATGGATTGCCGGAAGGTTCACCTCAGCTGAAATCCGCAGGGGTGGAACTCCAGCTGGGATTGAGTGAGGAGAGACACCTGGCGCTGTATATGCTCCTTCGGCGTAAGGAGGGTGACGGCATTGGTAGTCGCACATGACTCTAGGACATGCTATTGGAGATTGACGGAAATTTGAACATTGAGGGGTCTCAGGGATCCATTCCGACATATATTACCGCATTTGCACCCAAATCTCTTGGGAGAGTTCTGAGGATTATTTCCACCTGTGAGTACTCGGCAAAGGCTCCCTGGTCGTTGACAATGTGGCTGATGTTGTCATCAGTGAGGATCTATCCTTTCAGGCTTATTTTCCCATGTTCCAGTTGGTCCCTGCATATTCGCTCCAAGTAGGATCTTGTGTAAACATAGACCCGGCTATCAGTATGTAAGAAGGCATCCTTCAGCTTGTCTTTCAACTGGACCCAGTACGTCATCAGATACAAGTGCATCATGTTGATTGTTTCCTGGCTGATATCTGAAGCAGTAGTACTTGAACTTTCCGGTAACATGTTCGGCCACCGGGTCGGTCCTGGTGCAAGCGGAGTGGTTTTTGCATGCCTCGATAAATTTCGTGATGTCAACTTCTCCGAAGACTGCGGTGCCCATGTTGTGGAGAAGGAGCCTTTGTTTCATTTGCTTCGTGATGGAGAGGGCAAAGAACTGGATGTATTGTCTTTGATCATGTTCATGATTGAGCGAGGCATTGGCAGAAGGTCAAGCGCTGGTGGAGTATCTGATCTGGCTTGAGGGCCCAGCACAGGAGGAAGTGGTACAGCCACTGGGACCGGCGGCAGAAGTGGATCGAGAGTGTTTAGTTGACATTGTCCTACTCTTCGTTGAGGTTTGGAGATGGGATAGTGGATGTGGTGGTGGTGAATTGGCAGTAATTGGTGATCAAAGGTCAATTGCCAGTTTGTGAGTTTTGGAAGAGAGGTTAACTCAATTGGCGCTCTTTTTAAGGTGAGCTCTTTGTTTCTTTCTTTGTATTAGTCCAGCTTCACCACCTGTCACAGTCTTTTCTCATAGCTTTCTGCCAAGTCATCTATTGTGTTCAATTCCCTGCGACTTCCCCCTACCACTAGTAGTATTCACATTAGCACTTCTCACAATCTTCCAGGTATCGTTCAGTACTTTTCTTAGTATTCCTCTGGATTAGTGTCTTTCTTAGTATGGGTTTTGCATCCATCCTTAGTACTGGGTTGGCATCCTTTTTTCACTTGTGATTTCTCAACCCGGTGTAAAGTCGCAGCCTGTCATCCCAGCGTTAGGTCAGTTCTTGTCGTTTCTGTAATAGGCTTGTGGCATTCCTCCAGGGTTAGTTTGTCATGATTTCCATAGTGTTCTTCCCAGAAATAGGTCAGTGCCTTTTTTCTGATTTTAGTTCAGCGCTTCTTTCTCGGTGTTTGTCCCAGTATTAGGTTGATGCCTTATTCTTGATGATTGTCCTGATATGATGACTGTCCCTGCCATCCCGGTATGAGGCTGGTGCTTGTTATTCTGGTAGGAGGTCGGTGGTTGTCATCACGGTATGAGGTTGGTGCCTTTCGTCCCACTGTTAGGGAAGTGCTTTACATTCTACCTGCATGGTTGGTGCTAGTCATCCCGGAACGAGGTATGTGTCTTGTGTCCAGGTGTTCGGTAGGTGCATGTCATCCCATCTGCGAGGTTGGTGACATGTTTTTCTGATATGAAGTTGGTGCTTTTTGTCCGGTGTTGGTTTGGCGCCATTGTATTGGTGGTCGTCCCAGTATAAGGTCAGTGCCTTTCTACTTTGTGACGTTGATATACACAGCTCACTGCATCTGGGATTCCAATCCAACGTTGGTAGTCTTATCCACTAGGCACTTCTCTGTGTATTTGCGGGCATTAGCAAACAGGGGTCTTTCCCTCCAATTCATACTTAGCGTTCGGAACCAGATTGTGCTTTTGGGCTCTGTAGTAACAGCAAGGCTACATGGCACATGTCGAGGGCTGGGTAACCACCGTTTCATATAGTGGCCTCGCCACGAGCCTCACATTCTTAGTCATAATCTTACCTACACATCTAGACATATAATCACTGAGATCCTGAGGTGCACCATATCCTGCCAATTACTATCCCGAGCGGTACACGGCCGTACGTGCCGGTATTCGCCAATACATCCATTTGGGTTATTCGGTGGAGCTGGATATGACAGAGCCCAACATCAACACATCACTGCACCGCTCGCGGCATTCAAAATGCATTCAAGGGAATGAGTTGTCCTGGCACGAGGAGAGTAAGAAGAGGGTGAGAGGGTATGATTCTACCTGGCAGTGAGGATACAAGCGATTACATGGATTCACACAGAGTTTCAGAAAGAGCGAGTGACCCCAAAGAAGGGAAAGATGGAGTGTTTGATTCGCAATATGATCAGAAGATATGACATGTTATTAGATGAGACACAAGATACGATGTAAGCTAAGTGCCCAGAGGTCTCTTCAATATATACTCTTCATCAATATATCCACTTCTGGTACCCCTGTATCCTCATACACCCCTGCTGCTCAGCCCATCACCATCATCCCAGTATCCCTGTATACCAGCCGAGGCTGAGTTCTCCACCGCGCTGAGTGGCAGTGGTGGTCAGAAACGGATTTCCCATTACAGCGATTCCAGATGTGTCATTAAGGCTCGCAGGCTTGTCGTTGTCACTCCCAGGCACTTCCAGGTGCACCCAAAGTTGTCTCCAGTACTTTGAGGTGTTGTCAAACCTATTGCAATCACTCCCACGGTACTTCTGTACACATCATCAGAAATTCCAGTTACACTGAAGGCTGGCCAGAAAGCCCTATTAGAGTCTAATATTGTCCTGAAATTGAGGCGTTTAAGTTTACAATCCACATCGTCTGAGAGACTCCTGGAGTCTTCCAGTGACTAAAATACATTTTGCTGATATTTGCACCAGGTCTGTGTAGAGAGTTATGCAGTTGAATGTATGGATTAATGCTGTATGAAAGTTGTCTTTAAGAAAGATTGGTATTGAGCACAGACTACTCTTTCTATGTCTTGAATGACATCATCCACGTAAATTTTTTTAGTATATGTCATCATTAATATAGCTTTTGCTTTCTCAGTGAACAATAATTGGCAAACAAGAATCAAACATGGTGGCCGCCTTACAGCCTAATTTGGATTCTTGGACTGTCATGTGCTATGTTTAATCCTTGCACATGTACAGTCGAATTATTCTGTTTTACATTTTGGTCCCTGAATTCAAGACAAAGCCGACCTGTACCAAAATTGGTAAATAAAATGCATTTTATAGAGATATGATGTTTACAATACCAATTTGCCTGTCTATTCCTCCAATGACGTAGGAGCTGTCACCATTTCTTCTTCTGAATCTGATTGCTATATGGTGAATACATGGGGAGGCTATACGCAGAATTAATAGCGGGTGAGTTCTACAGGCATCAGATTCTAAAGCAGTGACCAATCGCGCTCTGCGGCAGGCTTCAGACATGGTATACTTGTGTCTGACTGCACCTTCCCAGCACCTATCCTACTATGACTATGTTCTGGTCAAAATGTCCCATACGGCATTTGCCATATTCTGTGGACAATGTCAAGACACCCCATAAGCTCTCCATATGTTGTCCGTGTAGGTGCCACTGCATCACGATGAGTTTGTGGGTTAACAGCAGCTGGAACATGCAATTCATATGTGCCGTATATTTCATCTCATTCACGGAGGTAGTGTGCTGAATCCTCCTATCCTGGGTCTGTTCATTTGTCAAGCTTTATCTGCATTCGCAGAAACCGCCTCAAGGCCTGCTGTGCTATTCTGGTCAATGTGCCAATTACCCAGCCGGGTTCTTCATTGTCGCTCACCAGGCTCTGCGCTGTCTTTTTAACATCCAAATCTTCCCCATGCTCCCCATTGTCGGAAGTTGCAAGATCACTGAGAGTGTGTTGGATAGTGATGATTACCTCCACAGAAGTCTCTTTGGGCTGATGGTTAGTCAATCGTGTATTTTCAGCATGCTTTGGATCTTTCTGCTCTTGCTAAACCGTTGCCTCTGCGTCTGAAACCTGGTTCATTGCCCCAGCAGTGCCTTTCTCAACATAATCATGGATCCATTTTTGTTTCTCTTCAGTGCTCAAGAAGTGCATTTCTTGTCGTTTCGTAGCTGCAAGTGTCGTTTGGATCAGAAGGTGTGCCATGCCCCAAGAGCTCAGACTCGGTCAGCTTCGAAGCAGCACTTGTCTGCATTCGCATGATGATGTTGTTGGGGGGAACGCTTTCACGATTTGGCATATTTACCTTCCGGAAGTGGCAACAAGTTCTTTCCAGAGCATTGACCATTGTAGTTTGAGTGGACTTTGTTGTTGGGTAAAATGTTGGAAATTGCAAGATATGGACAATATGGAGGCAAGTTGCATGTTTTATGTCAAGGTTGGTATGTGTACTAATCTTGAAGAAAGCAAAATCTCCCTGTTGACTGTCAATAAGGTAGGAATAGTTAGGCTAATCAGACAACATGACTTGATTGTTACCATCAGTACCATGTAACATACAGGGGATCATTTGAGACAAAGATTAGCAGGCATACTTTCACTCGAACAATGTCCTACCGATATGTGAGAACACAATAATTTGTGCCGTTGTACATGGCAATTTATCCCTGAAATGAAACAAACAATCTCGCACAGACTAATTACTAATTACAGGGCAGTAGGAAATGACTGCAACTTACAGCCATATGCAGCACGATTCAGCTGTAGTATTACAAACATATTGGCAGCTGCTACTAATCCCATTCTGACATGAAGTTAACTATATTGTTTTCAGAACTTCCCACTTCTTGTTGTTATCATCTTCCTTTTCTATTTCCCACAAGCAACTAATGGATACACAACCACGTCAGCAAGGGCAGAGCCGGTCCAAAATGATCCAATTGACAGACGCTATATCAAATACATCACTCATTAGTACCCAGCATGAATGTGGGCACCGTTTAGTACATCACTATGCTGCCACTGCAGCCACCAACATTATGACTGAGGATGCACATTGAAAAATTGTACAGCAGACTTGACATGGGACGAATAAGATGCAATATGGAAATGGATGTAAGTAAATCGATATCGACGTAAACGGCAGTGAATTGACTGTGTAATATACAACGGGCGTACGCAGACACCTACGCGACCAAGTTCTCTGTACGCGTAATGGGAAGCCTCCATGGTCAACAAAGGCATTTGTCTGACCAGTCCGTGAAGTCGCACATTATGATATTGTCAGCTCTGGGATTTCTTTGCCAGAATTTGCTGCCAAGCATCCCGATGAATAGACCAAACAGGCATCAATCATCTTATAGGAGCCTACCGAACTGTCTAAGGTTGATGCAATAGCTGAATCTCATTGTGTGAAGTAGGAATTAATTTCTTGTAGGTTTTCTACATGTCCGCTATTATGGCAATACAACAAGGTCATGTACAGCTGGAACAGTCTGACATGCGCATAGCCTTGAATATGACCAGAATGGCCAAAGGAGGGTTCTTGCAAGCCATAATACAGGAAACGCAATATCAGATAAAGAAACTTCACCCCAAGGTACAGGATGAGAGATAGTGGGGTGTTGGGTTCCATGGGCATAAAATGATGAAGGCTGGAATACAAAGACACCCAGCTATTCTTTGCCAAAACCACATGCCAGGATGGTTTCGTTGCCAAAGTGGCACCCCAAAGAATCAGCAGACATTCTGGAAATTTGAAGGAACAGGTGTTCCTTCACCTGACCGACGCAGACAGCCCACTCCAGGGCCATTTCCACTGCTGTTTGGAATACCACCCTCCCCAACCCATAGTGATTCCTTACCTCAAGGTTCCCAACTGATCATTTTGCTGGCTGGATGTGCATATTCACACAGATCTGTTCCCTGGGCTGAATGTTGTACTCTTGATTCATCTGTGTAGGATAGCCAGCAGAATTCAGATTTTGATGCAGATATGGTGGCTGATGAAGGAACAACCACTTGTTGGCACACTACCTGCTATGTGGTAATGCGGCCAATATTCATTCTGAAAACCATAGCAGGCAATTTAGTGAACTAGCCAGTGATGACGAGCATGGCTTATAAGGCTTGGGATGTTGCAGAATATTATTATCTACAATCAGCAGACAGTGTAAAGTATATTTTAAGGAATATATTTTTCTGTATTAATAAAGAACAATGTAGTGATCAAGAGAAAGTAAATGAAAATATTAGAAAGACAACCAAAACAACATGAATGATAGACTACGCCAAATCAAATGATTGCATATTGTTCATACACCTGTGGCAAACTGAGCATCAACGGAGCTTCAGCAGTTTTAGATCTTGTAAGTCTGATAATGAAAAATTGATTTGGTCATGGTTATATATAATCCCAGTTTACACTGCATGTAGTGTTGGCAACGGGTTCAAACTCATGGGTCAGATGCGGTTGTGGTTCCGGTTGCAGTTGCCATTGCGGTTGTGGTTGCAGTTGCGGTTGCGGTTGTGGTTGCGGTTGTGGTTGCGGTTGTGGTTGCGGTTGTGGTTGCGGTTGTGGTTGCGGTTGTGGTTGCGGTTGCGGTTGCGATTGCGGTTATGGTTGCGGTTGCGGTTGCGGTTGCGGTTGCGGTTGCGGTTGCGGTTGCGGTTGCGGTTGCGGTTGCGGTTGCGGTTGCGGTTGCGGTTGTGGTTGCGGTTGCGGTTGCGACTGCGGTTGCGGTTGCAATTTCACCCGATACCGGACCATGGCAATGGGTCTTGTGACACAAAAAACCTGGCGCAATCGAAATGGGCTGGTTGTACAACCAAAAAGCCGCCATTTCAACATCACAACTTCCACTGAAATTAAGTATCTGGGTTCAGATCGTAACACGTCATGATCAGTACGTAGATTGTGCAGATCTACCCGCTCTTCCACTTTCCGATGTCCAATATGTGATTTGACAAAGCTTTGTTGAGTCCCTATCGAATACCTGCGAATTTCGCTCAAAATGGGCCCAGTTTTCACAGCCATTCAAACAATATCAGTCGGATGGGAAATCGGAGAGTAGGAGGTGAAAGTGCGGCCAGAACTGTGAACTGAATGTAATGATCATGCCATGATACAATGGGAACTCAAATACTTAATTGGAGGCAAAGGTGTAGGAACTATAAAGATGGAACTGCGAACCGGTTCCAACCAGACTGAATAACTCTGGATTTATGTCCGGTGCTGGTAATACACCCACCAAGCCAAAGAGGGTAGGGGGTTTGGCAGGGTAACAAACTGAACTGAACTGCACCGCCAGCCAAAATCCGGACAGCTGGCGGGTTTGCCGGACCCGTTCCTACCACTAACTGCTTGTATTGGCATCATATTCAGCAAAACACTTACTGCAGCATCTTTAAACTGAATTTGAACGGAGAGTTAATGATTTGTGGTCATCCATCCTGGGTAGTCACACTGCCAAAAGGTTGGAGAGAGTCATAAAGGTATTATTGGTCGCAGTTATAGGCTAAACAGTGGGTAATACCATCTCTGCCCCATCCTGATATTACGTGTCAATGGAGAGTCAATGATTATTGGTTGTGTATTTTGGGTAATCTGGTGGGCGACAGGTTACACATAGTCAGAAAGGAAGCATCAGCTGCCATTATGGGCAGCAGTGAACGCGAAACGCTCCCTGCCATCTCTTGACAATTTCCGTCAAAGAAATGTCAACGATTGATGGCCTTCCATTAGGGTGATTCCCAGCTCGAAGTGGCAATTATAGTTTATACGCATTTCATTTTTTGCTGTTTTTGTATACTCAATGGCTCAAGAATACTTAGTTATAGCTGTAGAAATAAGACAGCTGTTACTGTCCTGAAGAAACTAGTAGGAATGTCATGTACATATCATCAGCAACATGTATTTTGTCACTGGGAAACTCTAGAAGTATCTGAGAGGATCTGGAGCATATACTAAGATGTGTCAGTTTCAAGAGAGTATCACACCATAGGAAGGCATTCCGGCCTCCCTTCAGAGTAACTAGAATATTTGATGACCGGTATAGGAGTAGCATGGGAGTGGTTTTAAGAAGGTTGGAAATACTTCAGGGTGGCTGAGAGCGCTGGTGACTAACCAGGGAGCAATGCCGACAAGCCTGAAAGCAATGGTGACAATTCTGGGAGCGCTGGGGACATGTCCGGGTTCACCTCCAATCACTGTACTTCAGTTTTCAAAATATGTCATCTCCTTTGGTAACACTGCTGGTGTGTCTGCAAATCATCGCTACTACACATTATTCAACAATTTTCAAAACTCATGTATTCAGTTTGTATTCTCATCTACGTATCTATGTATCTATATATCTATGTATTTATATATTTATGTATCTATGTATCTATGTATCTATGTATCTATGTATCTATGCATCTATATATGTATTCATCTACACACGGTATATCTGGACTGGCTGCAGGTGGTGCTGCAGAGAACTTCGAAGTGCACCTGAATATAACAACCAATTGAACCCCACCATACACTGCAAAGCCATGATCGAGTCACTTTGGAGATGCATTTGGATGCGGTAATTGAGTGTATTTGGATACACTCTTGGAAGCAGTGATCGCATAATGCTTGAGATGCACTCCGAGATCGTATCTGAGCTAGTTTGGAGAAGCACTTGGAAGACAGAATTGAGTTGGTTTGACGATGCACTTGGAGGCCATGATCGAGCATGGTTGGAGTTTTGCACTTGGAGGCAATGATTGTACAAACTTGGAAGCTGTAATCCGGTGACTTCGGAGATAAACTTCGAGGCTTTGATCACGTATGATTGGATGAGTACTTGGTGTTAGTCAATGCATGGTGCGTTAGACTCTATTCATCAGATTGCTAGGTGGCAACCATGGGAATGTGACAATGTGACTTCACCTTTGAGCCTGTATGGAGAGTTGGCTGTTAGCAGTTGATCATATAGAATGGCATGCCGGAAGTTGAAGCTGCATTCAAGTGTGAACTCGTAATCATGAGAATCAAGGCAAGACAATCAAGCTTGTTTGGGTGTGGTACTTGGTACTTGGTGTATGCTGTACTTGGTGTATGCTGTACTCAGTATATGCTGTACTTGGTATTAACTCTTACTCATGGGATGGAGAGTAAGAATGAAATAACTTAACTTTGTATTCTTGCGATGATGGCACAGTTCCGGACAAGACAGAGAGATGGAGGATGAAGATGGTAACAATGTGCGGGATACAAATGGATATGAGAAATCAGGGGTACAACATGCCTATTTGAGTTTAGAAGACCTTTTATTTCTGAAATTTCCTGTAGAATCAGAACTTCTACCAGCTATAACAAGAATGGGAAATTGATTTAGACATGAAATTCTCAAAAGTCCCAGTATATTATCATCATTTCCCATCTGCTCCCATTTCGCTCTTTCTCATTCTCAACTCTACCATCACCTAAGAACAGAAAGATATGTCATTCCTCACACTCTCTCGATGCCACATTGAAGAGTTATCATTCAGTACAGCATACTCCGAGTACAGCATACACCGAGTACAGCATACACCGAGTACAGCATACACCGAGTACAGCATACACCGAGTACAGCATACACCGAGTACTGCATACACTGAACACAACATACACCAAGTACTGGACCATCCAATGATTGACTTTCTCCTGCTTGCAGCCAGTCCCTTGTCTCTTGGCAGAGCATGTTGTATTGAATTCTCTACATTCCCACAATTATTTGTTACCCAATGCATAGAGTCTAAGCTCTCGTTGCGCCTCGCTCCCAATTTCTTGTCACCAGATTGACCGCCTCCATGCACTCCTCCAATTTTGCTCACTCATGGCCTCCAAGAACAGCTCCAAACTCGCTTGATTACAGCCTCCAATTGTATCTTCAAACTCACTCAATTACGGCCTCCAAGTTCACATGATCATGCCCTCCAAGTGTATCTCTCTGAACTCAGTCGATTAAGGTCTCCACATGCAATTCTAAAGTCGCTCGATCATGACATTCAAGGGCATCTTCACACTCCCTTCATCACGGCGTCCAAGGTGGCCCGATTATGATATCGAAGTGCTTATCTCCAAACTTCCTCGATCATAGCCTCCAGGTGCATCTCCGATCTTTCTGGATCATGTCCTCCCAGTGTATATTTAAACTTGCTGAATTACGTCTTCCAACTATATCTCCAAACACACTCGATTCTGAACTGCATGTGTATCTCCACACTCATTTGATTTTTGGCACGGAGTGTATATAATGTGCACTTCATTACGCTGCGGTCAATTGCTGAAGATAGATGGAGGACAGTGGGTCATCGACACTCAGACATACGTCGTGTGGAATCTGATAGGAATTGATGGGAAAGATCACGTCTGGTCTGAGGAGTGTAGGAAGACTGTGTAAGGATATGAACGGATGCCCAGTCCGGATAAACAATTGATATTGTATGGAACGCTGGCTGCTTAGAAAGAGCGCATGGGGGACCACACACATTACATGCTTTTATGAAAGGTTGGCAAGAGTGTATGAAACCAAGAGCTGGGAAAGATAGATTATCTGGGTTCCGCAATGATTTATATTTTGCTGCTGATCTGCCTACAAACATTGCCATAAGCATGTATCTGGATGCTTCCAATTATGCGACGCTTACATTAATGAAGAAGCCAGATGAAAATCATTGCTGCTCTGTTGATGCTCATTTTGATGATGGCTGAATGAGTGTTTCGCTTTCCATTTTTGCTACAATGGTGGCGAGTACTTTGTTTCTGACTGTGTGTAACCTGTTGCCCCCCAAATTACCGAAGATACATGACCAACAATTGTTCAAGCTCAGTTGGTGCTCATTTTCAGGATGCGGTAGGGTGCGTACGTCTCTCGGGTTTGATCATTAATGTGGCCAACACTTTGAAAAAACATCATCACATACCAAGGACAGTATTTCATGATTAACAGCAGTATATCTAAATACCGCTACAAATGTGAAACCCAAAACACAGAACTGGAGTTTGGATGCATCAGATCTAGTCCAACCTGGGGTAATGCTCGGGTGGACAAGAATGTGTCCGAGATTGGCCTAATGTGATTCAGAAAATTGAGTTTTTGGACGAGTCTGAGACTGAATTACCCAGTTTTTGTTTATTAAACCCGGATAGGTGGCTCGTAACCTGGATGGGTTGGTAACACTAGGTGAATGTATTTATTTGTTTACATTTATTGTACACATATTAAATATTCTATTACTTGCTGGCCAATACTGCAATTCTCCATCAGTTATGCATCACACAATGTACTGTTTCCAGGCAATTGTTTCAAAAATTATACAGATATAGTCAGAATTCTGGTCTGGTTAAATTGAATGGTTTAGAAATATCCAGACATACTTAATAAGGTTGAAATCTGATATCCATAGTCACAATTTGACTTTTAGTACACTATGTTTTCTTCCACTGTGTGAGGTATAGATTAGTCTGTGGAAAGATATGTTACTTTTCATCTGAACGATGGTTAGAATATATTGATACTTTTAATATCATTTGCATTGCAGTCATGCATTGCAATATACTGGTCATAGTGCCATGTATCTACTAAATTGCCAAAACCTGGAGTACAATTTTCAAGTTTCCAATTCTTGTCTTGACTGCTCTTTGTAACCTTTATATATAGTACACCATGTCTATCTGCAACACTTTCAATTCTAACTTTGGCAAGTTGTGATATATACAGTACAGGCCTGTTCATTACGGATGAGTTGGCAGGTGCAGCTAAGTTTTTATTCAGATATACTGTGGTTATTGTTACCTTCTAGAGCAATGCAACTTCACACTTCTTAGCTTCAAACAAAACCTGTATTTACCCACCGCTTCTATTATTATCAACATACTCAGCAGAAATCAATTTACATAGTGGAACTTCATCTGATTTACTGTGCAAACATCCAAGCTTCTCTCCCAGATGCTAAGACGATGGCAATACTAGTTGTGTATTTAGTTCTTGATCAATAGAATCGACACATTCCTCAGCAGAATAATAATCTTAAAGTGTTGAATGCAAATACTTGCACACCTCTGGCATTCTGGTTGTTTAATACAGATTATCCAGCTCAGCATTAATACTTTCGAAGCACCTATCAAGGTGCTGGTATTCTTCTTCTCCACTACTGTTAGTTGTCCCTTCGCCACTTCCCTAACCAGGCTGAGCTTTTACCTCCTTAGCTGTAGCATTCTTCAACAGGAAATGTGCATGTAGACTATAGACTATGCTACGAGTACATATACACACACACTGGTGTCATCAAGCTTCCCATGGAGCACAGTGGGATATGCAGCCCCTTGTTATCTATCGTTGATTCATAGAGATGTGTGGGTGGCCATCTTGAACAATATTCAGCTGGTGGCTGGAAATGTAATTACTTATACTACTCATCACAGCATGGAGCCTTGACAAGTATAGTGGAATGGTGTACTGTGACGGGCAGTCCACTCGAGAGCCTTGTTGAGAGCGCTGTTGACAGGCCGCTTCACAGCCTGCTTAAGAGCCTTCCAGAGAGAGCGTTACTTTGGGTGAAGTAGTGTTTTCCACAAGAATCTTTTGGAAGATCGAAAACACTGAGATTGTGGAAGCTTTGGCTAATAGTTGGCACTAAGTCTGTTGAAGCTTTGCCTAATAGAAGGCTCTAAGTCTGTGGAAGCTTTGATGCTACTGTTGATATAGCCAGACAACTAGGCTAAGTGCATCTGGTACGATGATCACCATCACTGACAGTAGCATCATCGCAGGCATCACCATGGCTATCATGAGTTTGGCAATCATCACCGTCAGCACCAAATGGACTGACCTCTGCCTCCAATCCGTGGGATACGAGTATTTGAATCAACAACAATATCTATATCAGAGATCTGCTCTTCTCCAGATCAAATTGTATATCTTTCCTGCAGAATCCCAGACTGCAATTGTCAACACCATATCTGTAAGGCATGGTGAGATTTCGTCAGGGAGGCCGCACTTTGAATAAGGTTTGGGTGATGATATTGACTGAAGTCATGATTCCCGCTGCCGTCACATGCCCTCCGCCTTCCACCTCCTGCCACTTGCCCCCCAGTTCCAGTTGCCTGCAACTCTGCAAGTCTCTGGATCGAGCACCCAGCAGCATCATTAGGAGCATACAGTCAAGTGACTTTGGGAGTGTCTTGTCTCTGGTCAGGGTACTTGGGAGCATGTTTAGGAGTATGCTTGAGAGCATCTGGGGACCTTACATGGGGCTGTAAAGTCCAGCAGGCTGGAAGTATACCATGAAGTGCAATTGCGAGTGTATTTGAGAGTATACCTGGGAGTGTGCTTGAGAGTATGTTGTGAGCTTATTTCAGTGCTTACGGTCCATTAGGATGAGAGTGTACTGAAGAGTATCTTGAGAGTGTGGGAGTATGAAATCAAGTGCATTTGGCAGTTGTGTTGAATGCAGCATGACCTATAGTATCAACCACAATTAATGGTATGTATATGATATTAATCGAGTCAACACACCAGTCCATACAACATCATAGTGTCACATGTCAAATATGCCAAGGATTTCCATCTCCGAAATAGAAGTTACACATTGCGTAAGGTAATGTTTCTGGTTGTTCAGAGTATGCCTGTAAATATCACCACATGTTGATGCAGCCACCCTTACCACCTGCCCAATCTTCTTGAAAGAAAGTGTTTAGAATTCTGGGATCGCATGGCAGAGGGAAACAATCACAGCACAGTGGCAGAGTGTATTCTGAGGGCCTGGTAAAGCAAGTCAATAAGCCATAATTCTCTACCAACAACAGTCACACCTTCCTCTTCACTGCGTATTTGCTGCAGCAAGTGAAGCAGCATGCACAGCTATCGGTTTCCTCTCTGTAGCAGTGCTGGTAGCTGGTCCAAATAGGGGTAGGTGAGCAGAGCATGGTGACCGATGGGCACATGAAATCTAAGCGCCCAATATGGGGTTAGGGTTAAACACGTGACCGATTACTTTCTGATCCGACAAGTACCCCCAGACTGGGATCGTCCGGACTGGTGGAATCATTGATTCGGTAAAACTTATGCTCCTGTTGGCAAGCTAACTTCCCTTCGATATCTCATCTCTCTAGCTGCGAGATGTGGATGGAATATCAACCATTTGAATGTAGTCATTACGTTCCTAGATCGCTGACGGCCATACAAATAGGGCGCTCCCGGAAGGCACCTACACACCCTTGATCGCCAGACTTAAAAAAGCCCTTTTGGCATCAAACAAGCACCGCCACAGCTATGGCACAAAGATACCAACGCATTTCAGCTACTAGGTTCACACATCTCCTAGCTGATCCTAACCATTATATCCGCGGCGATAGTTGCTACCGAAACTGCGATCAATGTGAAGGCGAAGCTCTCGGAACAGTTCAAGATCACGAACCTCAGCCCTACACGTCAATTCCTCAGCATTGAAATACACCGAGACGACATTGGAACTGGCATCAGTCTTGGCCAGAAGGCCTTCATTAACACTATTGTCAAACGATTCGGCATGGACCATGCGCACAGTGCAATGACTCCAATGGACCCTAATGTGGAACTAGATTTGACCGAGGATCGGGGGGAGAAAGAACTCACTTGCAACTCGACCCGATATATCATTTGCAGTCGCCGCTCTCTGCCGGTACAATTAGCGTCCATACACCAGCCACATGACCGCTGCTAAGAGAGTTCTCCGATATCTCAAATGCACATCCGACTACCGCCTTCATTATGGGATCAACATTGATCTCGTTAGATATACAGACTCTGATTGGGCCAACGATAGTGCAGATCGAAAGTCTCAAGGAGGCCACGTCTTCCAAACAAGCAGTGGTGCCATCTCTTGGCAATCTCGCAAACAAGATCTAATCGCAATGTCAACTCTCGAAGCCGAATACATCGCCTGCTCGGAGGCCTCCAGAGAGGCCAAATGGTTTATTCAACTCTGGAAGGATATCCAGGGCGTCACCGGTAATGACACCGGTAATGACACCATAACCGCACGGTTATCAATTTGCTGCGACAAACCAGGGCGCTCTCGCTCACATCACTACTGGAATCATCAAAGCTCAGACGAAGCATATCGACGTCTGTTACCACAGCAGTCGAGATCTCCATAATCGCAAGAGAGTCGGCTACTCCTACATCCATACGGACGAGAATGTGGCAGACATATTCACCAAGCCTCTAGCCAAAGATAAACACGTCAAATTCACAAAAGCAATGGGTCTATGGTAAATCCACGATTGTAGTGGATTTACACGCGCTAATCTACAAAAGGAAGGACAACTTGCTTACCTGGACGCAAGCAAGTCTGGAAAGAGGTGCGGAAGGCAACGGGATGGAGAGCGGACAGATGCCGACCCGTGCAAGTCTCTGAGCTGCTCTCCATGGAGAAGTGCGATAAAGCGGTGATGGACTTCCTGGCGACCACTGACGTCGGGAAGTTCCCGCCCAAATGGGCGGAGTAAGAGCCGGCGGGCTCTCCTTGATTTCATCTCATCTCCTTTGTATTTTATCGACTGCATTCAGATGCTTTCTTTTGTCAGAAGGGGATGACGGGTAGCAGGGGTGGAGCTCCGCCATCTAGCCGGCCAGCCCGGAGGCAGAGGGGATTAAGGGGGTGTTATACTCTAAGTAGAGTGAATACAGTATGATTAAAACAAACAAACAAAAACGCTAGCAAGTCTATCATCAATTATCATTCGAGTTTGGAGGAGTGAATGGAGGCCAATTTAAGGTTGTGTTTCACTTCATTTTATGAACGGATGAGTCTCTTTGCTTCATTATGGATGGCCATCCTCAGGCTACGGTGGTACACTTTCCCTGAACAAATCCGCAGGGTTTTAAGGGGGCTACAATGAGAACTATTTGCAGCGCGTTATCCTTTATTGCTTTTCTTGCTCGTAGTCCATGAACTGAAGCAAGAGGGGGAGTGTTGCTATGCTACTTGGCCGACGTCGTCTATCGATGACAGTGCAGTCGTGCGAAAGACGGGTCATGGAATGATGCGTCAGCACCGTAAGTAGTAGTTAGTACTTAATACAAGCCTTTCTCCATGTATATATACAATCAGACAACTCTAGAACTCTCAAGTTTAACATCCCCAGCATATCGCTCTGTAGAACACAACGTATCACTCCTGATTCCACTGGCATTTGGCTGTTGCATCTGTACCTGCATCGTGAGCCTCACTGCTCAGGTCCGTTTGATATGCAGTTGGTGTATGAAGAGATGCCTCAGGAGAGCGGCTCATATCAGTACAGAGCGGCTCATATCAGTGCAAACGGATATGCAAATGGATAAGAGATATGGAGACGAATATGGCTGTGAATATAGGAGACAAGTCTGTATATATACGGGCCTTCTGGCCTCGAGAGATCAGTCAATCAACAAGTCTTAGAAGCATCCAAAGTAACATTGGCCACAAAAAAGTGCTGTCATAAACAGTGTTCTCAAGCGGTCAGGTCGACCGCCTGGTCATCTGCAGATCCATAGACCGGTCAGATAAGATGATGATTTTTGAGACCGCCCGTTGCATAGACCGGTGGCGGTCATGAAAAAAAAACTGCAGAGCCAGGCGATATCTATAGATATCTAGCTTAGCAGCAGATAATCATAGATATTTACAGATACCGGGCGGTATCCATAATGCCTGGAGATATCTGAACACTATCGGCTGCTAGAATTTGCCCCACAGAGGAGGTTACGGATGTTATTTCTTACTGGGCTGCCAGAAGAGAATCCCCTCAGGGAGGCAGTTTGCTTAAATGGTGTTTGTGATTCGCTCGATGCCGGCCATGTCTGCTGAAGTAGAAAGATTATTTCGCAGTGCGAAGATACTCACTTCGGACAGCAGAAATCGTCTGGGGGTTGATATAATTGCTGCAGTTGAGTGTATGAAATCTTGGGAAAAGGCGGGGTTGGTAGAGGTTAAGAAAGTACGCCAGGTGGAGTCCTTACTACATGCATCGGAGAGGCCATTAAGACCTTCAATGCGGCCTATCAGGAAACACGTGGCCATATATTAACTCCAACCTCAACGTGGAAAAAAAGCTAAGAAAACCCGACAGCGCGAGACACTCGGCCTGTCTCGACCTTATGTCCCAAACCTTCCACACTCAGTTCGTGGGCAGCTGTCCCAAGCTCTTCCAATCACTCGTAATTCCATAGCTCAACATCTCATTATACTCTCCCTGGTAAAATACCCTGACTTGTTCGACATCGTTCTCTGGGAAGACGATGGCAGCAATTTTACTGTGATTTAACGCGTCTGTTGCTTGTAGGTATCGTGGCCATGCGTCCCAGCCACCATGGGTGGTCAGGTGAGACCAGGATGTGGCACGTTTATTGGTATCGATGATATGAAGACGGATTACGTCTGTTTTCCAGATCAGCCCGGTATGGGCTACGACACAGAGGCCACACTGCAGTGGGGTATCTGCAGCACGGAGAGACCCTGTATTTGATTAGATCTATGGAATTACTATTTCCGTACTTGTGGGAATTCTTTACATACCAGCAACCCAGTTTGCCCTGCCGTGTCTGATAAACTGCCTCACAATGGCATTTGAATCTTGATAGAAGACCGATACCTGGTTCGTAGTAAAGTAGCAGGCTGCAAGCCCAGTTCCAGTACCAGCAACACCGAGGGTTCCAACCGCCGACGACTCGCCGCCGATATTGACGCTGATCTCATTGATATGGTTAGTGGCCATCTGACGAAACAGCCTGATGTTGCTAGGGCCGGTGTTGACAGCGGCGAGGTTACTGAATGGCGCAGCTTGGAAGTTCCGGCTGTTAAATCTTCTGGCTGCGCGCCAGGTTCCGTTGACTGGGCTGAAAAAACCCCTGAATGACTAATATCAGCACGAATTGTCCTTTCGCTTTCTCTGATAAGTAGATATTGCCTCGGATCATGTTGTCCTGGTTGAGATACCAGAGGAATATCTACCTTTACAGTAAATACGAGCCTCCTAGAATGGCTATCAAGAAAGAGCATGTACTTTAGTGCCCGGCTGGCCCTTGGTATAGGTCGCCACAGCAAGTGGTGTGTGCCACTTGGCGTCAATGGCTACGGCAATAAGAGTCTGGGCGCTTCCACCAGTATAGGTGCCATCAAAGGTGATCTGGCGGATTCCACCCAAGCTATCTTGGAAGAAGATGAAGTCGTTCTGCTCGGGGAATGAAGAGCAAGCAGCAATCTCAGAATGGCGCAACATAGAACCTCGAGGGTAGGACATGTTTCTCACGTGGTAAATATGTAAAGTATAGATAGGTTAGGGGTTTTTTGTCTCGTGTGGCTAGGATGCTTCAATGCTCTGTAATTTGAATGAAAACTGCAGTTAGGCCGTCTTATTTTCCGCCCTTCCAAGCCCTTTATAGGCGGGGTGTGTTTAGAAATCTTGTTGTCGAGCGTAGGGATTTTCTTGATCACTTGATGCATATACATAGTTGGGGGTCGCTACACACATCGGGGTCTGTATTCAAACATCTATCATTTGCTGCGAACAGCGCTTCGACTCTCAATTTCGTGACCTGACGCCTCTGAAAAGCTGCGAAAATACGTTGATGGAGTAAGTTGTAGCCCCGCCTTGCTGCAATTAATCGACAGATGGGAAATTGGGATAGAGGTGTTCCCCTGCATTGTTGCGGTACGGGATTCGGTGGTCATGCGTAGGGCTCGCGGAATGGGGCGTGACGGGGAGAGTGCAGTTTTCTCGGGGAGCGTGGGAGATGGAACTTTGCCGGGCGGGAGTTAATTTCGGGGCTTCGGGTTTTGTCAGATTCTTGGGGTCTTTGAGTTTTCATTTTCGCGGAGGGGAAAACTGTAGTATTATGACATGGCCGCGTAGCGGCCGAATGCAAGATGATTAGAACAAACAAACAAACAAACGGCTCGCGGAAGGCACGTAGTGTTGAAAATATGTACTTCCTTGCACAGGATCTGCATGACGTCACATATAGTACTCACCTCATGCATACAGCCCAGGCGCCTTGCTAGGGGCGTCGGCACGCCCAGCGCCCACACCTAACAAGCTGCTAGCGGGGCTCATTGTAAATCCCGGAATTTTTTTCAAAATTGCAAAATACTCAACAACCACACAATGGAGAGAATATCAGAGAGAGCAGTATAATAGACAACTTCAAGGCCTACATGTCAATCCAAAAATCAAGTCAAATGGTTCAATTTTGAGTAAGATGAAAATGTGAGTGAGAGTCTATGAAGCTGGCGGATTTTTGCCCACCTCCTAACCGCCCCTGATTTATCTGGAATTCACTGGTAATACTATTAGAGCATATGGAGTGTGCTAGCTAACAATGAATGTCGGTCATGGTGAATTTGGGCTGGGGGTGGTTGAAATAGGTACTTGTTCTGAATTGCTGAAGTGGGAGACTCTCTATTGTATTGGAACTCAGGTAATTTTTGCCCAACTGACATTTCATTGTCCCTAGAAAGGAGCAAGCTGCACCCAAGTAGCCTTATAGCATGGTGAAGAGACTCAGGCAGCAGGGGAAATGAATTCCAACCACATGTGGTGGCGAAATTATATGGGGTAAATAGCTCTCCTTTTCCTCATTCTCTCTTAGTAGTAAATCCATAAGTCTACCAATTCTTGGTTAAATTCAAAGCTCTCTGGCACAGAGTAGCTATACTGAGTACAGATGAGTATGGAGAAATCATTGGACTGGTACTGATACTGGTTGTAAACTGGACAGTCTCTATATGTGAGTGATAAGCTGAATTGGCAAAAGTGCAAATCGACTATAGAATGCACTGCGCACACTCGCGGACTTGCACAGCTCATAGCAAGCTTCCAGGGCACCTCTATGAGAGGCGGAACATATAGTCATCTGTAGTCGATGTATACAGTTGTGCGTGTGGGTGTAAGGAACTCGATACAGCTGGCGGGCGGAGATGGACCTATACTAATCTTGACTGCCTGTAGTCTCCACTACCTGCAGTCTTTACTGCCTGCAGTCTTCACTGCCATACCGTTACTGTACAGTATCGCTGAGAGCCCGCTTGAACGCCTACTTGAGAGGGTGCTTGAGAGCCTGGTTCAAAGCCTGCTTGAAAGCCCCCTTACAAGCCTGCTTGAAAGTCTCTTTGAAAGGCAGCTTGAAAACCTTCTTGAGAGAGCCTTGCATTGGGAGGAGTAGAGTTTTCCACGGGAAACTTTGGGCCGATGGGAAATCCTGAGTTTGTGGAAGCTTTGGCTAATTGAAGGCTCTAAGTCTGTGGAAGCTTGGGCTACTAGAAGGCTCTAAAACTGTGGAAGCTTTGATGCGAACATTAACATAGCCAACTTGCTTGCCTAAGTGCTTCTGGTACTGTGATTACCACTACCGACGCAATCATCATCACTATCACCATAATCACCATTGCCATCATCACCATCACCATCATCACCATCATCACCATCAGCTTTGAATACACACACATATGCCCCCAATGGGTTGGAAACACACAGTAAATTCTGCTGGAAAATCTGAGTCCGAGATCGGCTCTCCCCAAGTTCCAGTTTTCTACTATTCCTACAGAATTTATGGTTCAATGGTCAATACCATGGTTGTGAGGAATGGTGTGATTGTGTTGTGGGGGGCATGCCAAAGATATGATTGAGACTATGATATTGATCGACATCATAATTTCAACCATCTGCCACACACTACCCACCACTTGCCAAATGCCACCCACCACCCACTGAACACTGTTCGCGACATGCCACCTGCCTCATGACTCTCGGGGCACTGGGCCCGGCACCTGCAACTGACCAAGGCTGTGGGTCGAGCATGTAAGAGCATATTCTGGGGAAGTAGAGTGTTCCACAAGAAGCTTGTGGCCGATCGACTACTCTGAGTTTGTGGAAGCTTTGGCTAATGGAAGGCTCTAGGTCTGTAGAAGCTTTGGCTAGTAGAAGGCTTTAAGTCTGTGTAAGCTTTGATGCAGATGTTGATGTAGCCAATCTACTTGTATAAGTACAATGATCACAATCGCCAACACCATGACCATTGCCATTGCTATTGTCATCTGCCCCGGCAGCCCCAGGCTGATGGCACACAGATACGCCCACAATCGATGGGAAGCGGGCACTAGATTCCGCTGGACAATTTGAGTCGGAGATCTGCTCTCCCCATTCTCCAATTGTGTACCTTTCCTGCGGAATCAAATGCTACAATTGTCAACACCATGAGTATGAGGCATCTTGAGATCATGTCGCAGTGGCCATGCGACAGATACGGTTCAGACTATGATATAGATAGACATCATGATTTTGGCCGCCATATGCCTCCCGCTGTCTGCCACAAACCACAGGCCACATGTTGCCTGCTACACACTGCCCACCATGTGCCTCCTGCCTTACACCTCCCGGTGCATGGCTAGTGCAACTCAGGTGGTCTCTGGACTGAGCATGCAACAGCATCCATCAGAGTATATTGTCAAGTGCATTTGCGAGCGTTGTCCATTTTGAGAGTGTCCCTGGGAGTGACTTGGAGGTGTACTTGGGTGCATACTCGGAGGTGTTCTTGGATGTCTGGTTGAAGCTTGGGAGAGTATAGTCAAGCAGACTGGGTGCATGTCATCGAGTGCAATTGGGAGTGTACTCGAGAGCGTGTTCGGGAGAGTGATTGAGAGCGTCATGAGAGCATTGTTCGGAGCGTTTAGTTGTTCAGGCTGGGAGTGTGCAATTAAGGGCAATTGGGAGTGTCGTTGAGAGCATGCTCGGGAGTGTGATCGAGAGTGTTGTGAAAGTTGACTTTGTAGCATATAGGCAAGCAAGCTGGGAGTATGCCATCGAGTGCAATTGAGAGTGTACTGGAGAGATTGCACGGGAATGTGATGTAGTGTGTCTTGAGAACTGACTTGAGAGCATTAGTCATGCAGGCTGGGAGTGTCGAGTCAAGTTCAATCTGGTGTGAACTCCAGCGTGCATTTTGGAGCATGCAATGACGTGCATTTGGCAGTTTGGTTTCAATCTTGTTGAATGTAGCATGATATATAGTATCAAGCGCACATAACTGCAAACTTATCATAGTAATCTAGTCAACGCACAGGTCCATAGGACATCATACTACCAAGGGTCAAATATGCTACGTATCACAGAGCAAGAATCAGCTTGTCAATGAGTTACGCATCATGTAAGGTTATTTTTCCCATTGTGTCACTTCTCACAGCTGTATCTCAGTCAGATAGACATGATTTACCTGACAGTATATGAGATGTATCAATGTGTCAAGTAGAAAACATTTACCTGATGGTATACATTATGCATCAGAGCATTAGGTAGAAATAATTTTACTGATGCAAATCACCAGCAGTGCAAAGTAGTGCTTAGCAGAATCAACAATACTGAGTATAGTCTAAGCCACTGTACTTGATCTACAACTACTTTGTAAATATTAGTGGAAACTAACAGAGGAGACACACAAGTAAAAGAGCATCCTATTAACTACATATCAGATATAAACAACATGGTAGTTAGAGTATAACTCATAGAGTGAATTGAGCGCAAAGCTGAAAAGATGTGGAAGAATATAGCTGAGGGTAAGCATGGCTACAAGATGTGCTGCTAGTAGCTTGTTAGTGGCTTGTTAGATGTGGGTGCTGGGTATACCCACACCCAAAATAAGATGCCTATACTATAAGGTGATAATACTAGAATAGAATCTCTTGTCATGTAACATTTAAGCAGTGATAATATTGACACAAAATAGATCAGACACTGATACCTGGTAATGAATATGGATAGATATTGGTTAGCCCTTGCGATATTTGTAATACACCCTGGATAACCTGTAGTTGCCTGCTTTCTCTGGTTTGAAAGTATTAGTTGCATTACCATGAAATACAAAGAAATTGTAGTTTAACAGAGGGCAAATTTTACCCCAAATACAATCGACATCAGCAACAACCGTAGTTTCCGTCTGAAACACCCGGGTGTTCCGGATGGCTCTGACAGCTCTGGTGGAACCTCGTACTGTCTGACGGAGAATCAGACGTGACTTGTCGCCCAAGCGACGGGTCGCGTTGCATACCTCCTTTGCGGAGGCTATTATACCATGCCTCATATTCTTGCGACGTGTCGAGTTGTATATTCCACTCGCCACTCCGGCGTCAGGCTTCGTGTACTTTGTGTCTGGACTGTAGTGACGTATACGCACCATCAAAACGACACGTATGTTACACTCTTCGCAGGGGTTGCAGTTATGCAGTAGCTGTTAATACAACGCCTGGCGATGTTTATGCCTTTCTTCGGCCGATAGCAACATGCCGCACTCTCATTTATGTTTAGCTTTGAGATTTTGCCACTTATTGCAATACAGTCTTCGCTTCGGATACATCGCTTGCCGTTGCATTTTCTTCACCATTATAGTATTTTACATGTCTGAAATATACTGTCCAATCTTCACACTCTCTAGTACTATGCCCTCAGTCCTCCACATTCTGCGTTGATCCATCATCGGCTTGCGATGCTTCTTCCTCCTCATCTGCACCTTTGCCATCCTCGCCCTCATACCCATCGACATCTCTGGTTCCCAGGTCACGCCTTCTATGCCCTCAGTCCTCTACATTCTGCGTTGATCCATCCTCAGCTTGCGATGCTTCTTCCTCCTCATCTGCATCCACATCATCGCCATTCTCGCCCTCATACCTGTCGACATCACTGGTTCCCAGGTCAAACCTCCCGAGTTTAGTAGCGGCCCATAGTCGCCGGCTGGCGGTGGGGATGGCATCACTTTCATCACCTTCATCTTCGAAATCCCCGTTGCCCCCTGGCATCCTGAAATGCAGCTCGTCATCCATGGAATTGTTGTCTATCAGGATGTTTTGAGTTAGTGGTTCTAATCCCATGTTCCTCAAGCGCCACATCGGAGGTCAAATAGTCAAGAAGAATAGCATTGTCAACACACACTGCTTCCATGCTGATCACCACGGCAGGCGTTAGGTTCTCCACCTGTTGGATCTAACACTTGACTGTGGCAAGAGTGTTGTTATACACCCTCTGCTGGTAGCTCTCCGGTAGTGTGTTCCAGGTATTCATCAACAATGTATATGTGTCTGCAACGCCAGGCGAGGTTAAAAACTTGCGACCCATTACAGCGCAGCAGGATACGATCTTACCACCGTCATTCTTGCAGTTGAAGTAGTTCGAGCGATCAGGTCTGCCCGCTTTCAGTTTTGACTTGGAAGCTTTCGGATGAACACCTTTGTTCTTTTGCCACTCCAGGAGAGCATGTCGCAATGCGGTGCAGGTAAACATGATCAGTGGTGAGCATATATGACCGTCCTTGTCGTCAATCATGGAATTACAAAATCCATCAGCATACTTACCACTGTTATTCGCCTGATGATAAAATTTGATGTAGATAAACCGCAGGTTTACTTCCGCCAGGAAGTAAAGTGGACGCTAGCCATTCCTCAGCAGCTTTCAACTCTCTCTGCATTGGATTTGGACCGCGTACACCACCTTCCACACGCTCTGCTATAGGAAAAATATACTTATTGTCTGCCACAGGGGAATCAATGAATTCCAAACGCTCTGCAGTGGATTCAAAGCGGTGGAGATCATAAAGCTCTGCTATGTTGTCCCTTGATGATTGAATAAATCTGGGATTTAACCTTATCGACTTGGGCACGAACCTGGTACCAGTTTGAGCGTGTGATATCCAATGTGGGCCGTTGCTTCAGCATACCTCTTTCAAGATCTACTTTGGGTGTGCCTCAAATGCTATTGACCAAATGTTGTTTTGCTGCATTGCGGTGTTCCAGTTCGTCTCTATTATCTACCAGTGTGGAGCTTCAGCTGATACCTTCGCAACGCGTCGCGTTGCACAACTTACAGTCTCCAAGTCGCTTGCACTCATAAACAGCTGTCTGTTCCACATGTAGAGCTCCAGGAGCCTGCCCGTTGAAAATACAAGACGGGTCATGTCGGAGTGAGCAAATCGATGAATGCTGCGACTTCCGCAGACCACTGATCGAGGTGGAGGCACCGCCTGCGGTTGCAATTGCCACTACCTCTGTCTCTGATTCCTTTCTGTAGCTCGCGTTCGCAGCGGATTTGTAATGATCGCATGGGCTTCTGGATTAGAGATGGGGGTAGGCAGGTTTTCAAGACCGCTGAGAGCTGTGGCAGTTCTAGCAATGCCGGATGCGGGGCTGGATACGACGCGACACCTTGCGTCTGTGTGTGTGGTTCTGCTGGGTGCTGGTGTGTTACGAGTGCTTGTACCTGGTGTGGCGGTTGGAGTAATTATTGACCGTCACTGTGTAGCGGACGGGGTGGAAGTCACGCGTTGAGTGATATCTGCAACACGACAATTCTTCAGCTAAGATGACGGGGTGGAGTTCTGACCTTGGATTGTAGAAGCTACGGAACTCCCTCCTTGAGAGGAATCCCTCTCGCCAGCCGGTACGGAAACGCATCTCTTAGCAGGGGGAAGTTGAGCATTCCCCGAAGGCCCCCGCATTTGTTGATTCTGATGATTAGAAAGACTTTGAACATCTCGTACGACCGTAGACATGACAGGGTGAGCGCTTTGGGAAGGCATCATCCGATATGGATGTTCGACGTTAAGACTGTGGGAATAATATCCTTTGCATGCCTATGCAATGGTAGGCGAGGTAGACTCCTACTTGAGCGACCCTGGAGGGATTCGACAAAAAAGGGAGGCGTAGTGTTGACCGCGCTAGACTCTAAACCGTGACAATACTCGGGGACGAGATCCCTTGAAAAGCATTCAATTATAGGGTTAACTGCCATCAGATTAAACTCAGATTAAACTCAGCATTGATATTCACTGTTATAGCAATGTCTGAACGTCTATTTGCACCACTTGAAGGGTGTTTATGCCTTCTTGGCGTGATTATCATCGTATTGCACTGTTTCTTGGCACAATACTTCGAACCATCGATTTTGTATATCTTCAGATTTCCAGTGGCAATTCTCTTTCGGCAGAGCTAAATGTATCGCAAAGTGAACATTGACGTATTCTCTATCCTATGACATCAGTTGTGTCTGAATTTTCCACCGCTAGGCGTTTGTAGCTGTGTTGGATGGTTGCACAGTTGGGACAACTTGAGAACTACTCAGTTTGCTCCGAGATGCACGAGGTCTGAGTGGTAAAAGTGGTAAGAGATGCCATAGCAACCCATGGCATTGCAAACTGTCATCACCGCGAGTACTAAATCTTGTCTCGAGGCTTGTCGTTCATGCGGTGCCTGGTAGTGCAGCAAGATGAAGGCTGCGCCATTTTGTGTTTGTTACCCAACAAAGCTCACAAGTTGAACCTCGAATCAAGAAATCGCCGGAACTCGAGTATATATATCCCTTTTTGCCGCCCACTTCTTCTTTCTGTTTTCCTCCCGTATTATACACTCCGACAGCATCCTGATCTCGACATTATGTGACTTGCACAAAACAACGTCTCTCGTTCCAAAATACACCCGATAACCCACACAACTTTGTACTTTCACTCTGGGTATCCTTTCACTAAATTCAACTGTATCATAATGCTAATGCCTCGGATGTAGATTGATTTTCAACTCGTAGTGATGGCACCAAAGGGCAGCGGCAAAGAACAGGGGAAGGCAACTGTAATGGCAAAAATGCCGACATCGGTTATAAATCGAAGCCTGTCGTTGGATCGGGATCGTATAAAGGGATTCATCTTGAAACACATCTGTGGACTCATAAGGATATTCAGTGTTTGTGCCGTCAAGGATGAGAGAGCCTGGGACCTCTTTTATGATATAGTCTTTCTTGATCCAGTCACGACTCGCCACTTTTCACAATTCCAGCTGATGTGGTCATACCGCAGGAGCAGGAGTTCACCTTTTCGGGAGTGGTGGGCTGCCTTCCGCTTATATAAGGGGCAAATGTTTGACAAAACCCGTGACCAAATGAACAATTGGAGGTGGGACAACCCCCATGCCTTCGGGGATCAGGTTGATCGCTCCTATCTGCAGACAACCAGCTCGGGAAAGGCTAAATGCACTGGTGAGCATTTCTCTTGGTATGGTAGTGATGATCTGAGGGCAAAGATTGAGCCGCCAAGCTGTGGGCAGTACAAGCCAGGCGACTTCCTCGCCATTAGACCACTGAATTGGGATGGGATAATCAATGAGGATGATGATGATGAGAACTGCGCGGATCCCGGAGCGCCAAGCGGTGGACGGAGCCATCCTGGCAATGACAATGATAATGATGACGGCGAGGATGAGGAGGACACGCAGGGCGGTTAGAAAGCGACCGGGAAAGCAAAGCGAACAAAGGATGGGAAGGGGAAAGGGAAGGGGAAGGGGAAGGGAAACAGTAAAGGGAAATGTATTGTTAAACTGTATGAGGCAGATTCGGACACAGAGGGCAAACTTGAGCGGGTATATTTAGAGCCGGAAGCATCACCCGCCGTGTCAATTTCCTCAGATGATGATAGCGACTCTACCGAGTCGGACAGCGAATATGACACAGAACTTGATCCTGATGTGGATATGCGCATGGAGGATAATGTGGATGCACCGGACAGCGTCGATTTAGACGGTGATGTGGATAATGAAAGGGATGGTGACGATGAACAGGAGGAAGATGGAAACAAGGAAGATGAGAAGGAGGAGGAGGTGGACGAGGATGAGGAGGAGCATAAGGATGAGGATGATGGCAAAGAACCTCGGACGATTGGCCAGGGAGAGATGGTAAATACATCGGGTGACGATGTAGATACCATGGTAGACGATCAGCCAATTGTGCTACCTGAGCAATGCCAGGAGACGCACAAGCATACCCCACGGCCACAACCTCCAGCGCCTGCCCCACGGCCACAAACCCTGGACCCTCGCCCACGACCACGAACTCCGGCGACTCATCCCCTCAGTGTGCTGGAGCATTTGGGGCTTGTGACACCGCAAAAACCTTGTCCGGCGGTGCCAACTCAGTGAAAAGCTGAGGCAGCCGGAAACACCTCGGATGTGGATGGGGATCAGCAGCTGCTGATTGAATCGGCAGGTGGCGACCGTCTCCCCTATATTCCTCTCCCTGATGTTTCTCTCCCTAATGTCCCTCTCCCCGATGTCCCTCTCCGCAATGTCCCTCTCCCTGAGGCACGCCTGGATGGCTCGGTAGGCCAGGAGTGAACCAGTCCTCTTGTTGCAGAGGAGGCGATTGTTGTTGCGTTCGGGTTAGCGTCGGGTTCTTGTCTTGTTCGTTTTCTTTGTTCTAATCTATGTATGCCAGGCATTGATTATTACAAGTGTCGCGAGGTTTTTGGATCGCTCAAGGTTTATTTTATTTGTAGGTTTTGTATTGGTGTTATTTTTTTGGTTTTATTTTATTCATAGTATTATGGGACATCTCGCATGCAGTGTTTTTGCAACTTCTGGCGTGTAAGGAACCTCCTTGTGATGGAGTTGCGGCTCAATAAACCTCTCAAGTATTGTGAGCTTATACCCACACCAGACTGCTCAGGCCCAGGACCAACGTTCGTCCCTTTCTACAGTGAATACTCCACTCCTCGCGTGTCGTCGACAATGTGAGAGAGGACCACATTCCATTGCCCCGAATTTTCATGCCGAAAGAAGTTCACCTCAGACAGCTGGCAACTTAAACATATCAAATTACACCATCCTGAACACCTTCAGAAGAATCTGACTGTTCGCAGCGCGCCCCGACGCGTTGAACCCACTCAGCGTCGTGAATTCAACGCTACCAAAGATTCAGTCAAAGACTTGGATGCTTTTCCCTACCCCAAACACGCTGAAAACATCTCAGACACGGAGTCTCAACCACCGCCAATTCTGCCATGGACGGAAATATACCCCGGAGCCGGCGCTCCATGGGTAGATTACATTGCTGAGCCATGGGAACGCGACGCTCAGGGCTGCCTTGATACGAACCTACAAAACAATCGCAACTATCCATTTGCGACACGTGAAGAGTACAAATATATCCAGAGTGGGATCAAGAAGATGGGCATGAAGACGTAGTATGACAACGTGCTGAAGGAAGAAAACACCGCTCTGCGTTTCCCAAGCTTCAAAAATGGGGATGGCGTCCAGAAGCTCGTGGCTAGCATGCTATAAGATCAGGCTTTCGGGGAGTGGGAACTACACACTCTCGAGGATATGAGATGGAATGACAATCACCAACGCCCTATCAAATACTGGAGTGAAGACATCATCAGAAGCATGAGATGGTTGGTGCGTCAGCCAGCCTATGCCGAGAATCTCATTTTCACCCCTCAGCGGTGCTTTAACAGCTATATGTCCCCGAAACGCCTCTATACCAAAATGCACACTGCGGACTGGTGGTGGGAGACACAGGTAAGGAGAGATAATTGAGGATAATTACATGCTAATCGATGTTTAGTCAACGCTCAGAGTGGAGGATACACTGGTTCCCTTGATCTTCATGTCCGATGGAACGCATCTCCTGAATATTGCTGGTGAGAAGAAAGAGTGGCCTGTATATATGTCAATTGACAATCAATCTTCGAAGATCCACAAGATGCCCTCAAAACACAGCGTCGTAATGGTCGGTCTCCTACCGATTCCAATTTAGAACCGCAATATTGCTTACAAGCGGCTGGATGTGCAGTGGCAAACAAACCGAGAGGTGCTGAACGAAGTACTCCGGTGCCTACTCCAGCCCCTCACCTTTAAACAAAATCCCAGCACTGGGAGCCGGTAGTACAACGTTCTCTGTGCAGATGGCAACTTCAGGCATTGCAAACCGGTTTTAGCAGCATGGCTTGCAGATTGCAGAGAGTATAGCAACCTACATCATCTCGAGCGGCATGTCTGTTTTTGGTGCGAGTGTCCAAAGAATGAACTTGGAGATTATGTGCATCCTGATAAGGAACACCCCCGGTGGGATCACAACCTATAGTGAACGCTCAGTGATGGCAACACCAAGGCAGCGGATGCCAAACTCTCGTCGCGCCATATTCAATGATGATTCAACGTGTTTCGATATATTCCCTGTATTGTGAGCGACCTCCCGAGGCCCGACCTCCTCCATACAATGCATATCGGCACGCTTGACCACCTCCAGAAGTGGATTTTCCACTACATGATGATACATGAACAGCTCGAAAAGTACAATGCAATCTGGTTATCCGTGTCTGCTTACCACGACCTCACACCAAAAAGCAAGTCATATGAGGAAGTTTCGCAATGGAATGGGAAGGGGATGAAAGAAATGAGCCGGTACCTGCTTGGAGTTGTAACCCAGTCTCTACAAGATGGAAACCGCGCTCTGCGTCCCATATTCAATCGCGCAATTGAGTGCACACGGGCATTGTTAGAATTCTATATGTATGCTCGATATAAATCTCACGATGATGCAACATTGAGCTACAAGGAGGATGCCTTGCAACGTTTTCACACCATCAAAGATGTGTTCTTACTCGGGCGAGCCGGCAAAAAGGCGAAGGCCAAACCCAATTCCCTGAGAACAGAACTTGTGAAGAAACGAAAGGTCAACAACGAAACAAATGCTGAAACTTGGATGCCGTCCAAGAAGCCGCGTGAAATGAACTCCTGGTGGGATTATATTAGCCACGAGATTGATATATCGAACGAGTTAGATGCTGACTTCAACTTTCTGAAGATCTACTGGATGGCTCATTGCGCCGCACAGATTCGTCGATACGGAGCGTTGTAACAGTATTCTGCCAAGAGACATGAACAGGCACATAAAACGAACCTCAAGGACAGTTGGAATGCCTCCAATCACAATTTCAACTACCTGCCACAAGTAATCACCTTTCAGCGTTGCATCCACTGCTTTGAAATCAGAGAGCTCAATCTCCAAGCCCTCGCTCAGCGTTGGGAGAACAGTGCTGCCACCTGCAAAGTCCTCCCTTCCGGTGCTGATCTGGCTGCTCCCCAGAGCCCCCAGTCATAAGAGAAGCCCGAATTCCTGGGACCCCAAAACGACCGTGATGGAAAGCATCCTGACGCTATGATCAAAGACTTCAGAACATTACTCGACAATATGCAAGACGCAACGCACCGCGCGGCAATATACAGCTCCACGCAGTAGTTTATAAAGCATAAGAGTCGTAACAAGACGTATATATCGGATGAACAACTGCATCCAATGGAGCTCTGTATTGACCATGGTATTAAGGTTGAAGTTGAGGGTTTAGATGGTGAACGCATATCTCAGATGTATCGATGCACAGGAAGCCAGAGCTGGCGCGGAGGGGATCGACAGAACGACTGGGTATGGGTAAAGCAACACCCGGGGAGGTGTTATGGCGCGCTGAATGGGCGTCTCCTGTGGCAACTGCAATGACTAGTCAAAACGAAGCTGCAAATCAAGGATGGAGTTTTCATTGAGTACTGGTTAGCCCTGGCGTTCACCACAATACCAGAAAACTCGGCTAACTTGGATTCCGCCTCGAAATTTGTACAAGTGAGAAAAGCACTGGCAGCTGTTGCTTTGCGAGTTTTCAGCGTGGGAAACATCGTCGGCTGCGCACACGTAATTCCAGAGATAGCTACTGGTAGTAAGACAGGAGACGGACAGAACGAGCGATGGATTGTCAATAGCCACATAGATCTGGCGACATGGAATGATGTGTATAATTAGTAAAGAGAGAATTGCATTTTGCGCGCAGGTAGAAGGAACGCGAGGAGAGATTTTCGCAGCGTCACCCATTGCCTTGCAATCCTGTATAATTAGTAAAGAGAGAATTGCATTTTGCGCGCAGGTAGAAGGAATGCGAGGAGAGATTTTCGCAGCGTCACCCATCGCATTGCAATCCCGATGCAAGCGCGTACCCAATCAACCCATTCCGACGTATGGTCACAGTTGGGCACAACGCCAGACGGTTTGATTCAAATTGGAGGCCGACAAAGCAAGAAGAAACGGTGAAACAGCGATCGGAGGGCAATATGTAAAACAACATGTGCTATTGAGTCTGGGCGCGTAGTAATCCGCCACCGGGGTGTCTCTGACGGCTCTCACGGAGCACATCCACTCTGATGGAGCCATTCCGCCCGGACGGAAATATTTTTTGCTGATGTGACTGACTGCATCGGTGGTATAATGCAGTGCTGAGGCCATTTGTTCTGTGCCGAGATCGAAGGAAGAGTAGAAGAGTACAGTAACAAGAAACATAGAAAAGTGATCCTGTCTCCATATCTCGACTCCCTAACGCTTATCCCAACGACCATTATTCCCGTAGCTTGTACATTTGGGTGTAGATCTGTGTCGGAATCAACATGGTGGTTGGGCTTCCCCATATGACATGGCATTGATGGGATCTTCCGTTGCTGGCATGATATGTAGCAAAGTTCCAGTAATCGTGCATTTTCTTAGGCCTTCGTGCAGAGCTCCGTTGAATATCGCTTGCGGTCAGTAGTCGTCGGTCATTGACACTGACAGCATACTCATTGTGCAAAGTCCGCTTTGGTGGCCATCATGTCACCTTCATGGGTGCACTCCCGATTGGAATCTTCAGACGGAGCTTGGTGGACTCCTTGGTAGACATCTCACTTGACTCCTCGGTGCGTGTCTGGGTAGATTGCCTCCTGGCAGGCTTGTCTGCAAGTCTGTAGGACTTAGCTGGTCGACTTCACGGTACGTGTCTTGGTTCATTCCCTCCATGTGGGCTTTCAAGTTGTTGGTAGGATATGATTGTGTAGAGATGGTTATCTTCGCCTTTTGAAATTTAGTTGCTCCATCGATGTCTTTCTCATCATATGAATTGTCCATTGCAGTTGTGGCTCTGTCGCAGTGTACCTTCTATCTCTGCATTAGAAGTGGCATTCAGTGGTGATTCGGGATTGTAATGAAATTGAAATTGGGAATCATTAATTCTTCAACAGGTAATTCAGTTCAGCATTTGATTCATAAAGTTGATTTGAGGCATAAACCATCATCCGCATTGACTAGGGTAAACAGTTGGTGAAATAGTTGATCATCACATGGATCCCGTCTTGGCATTGAACAATGCTGGGAGGTTCCGATCCATGCGTTGTGTCTGTGAATTGCATATAGCACTCCCAGTGACCACTTGGGGGTGGCACAATTGATGCCAATTGCATCCAGCATTCGTGGCATATCATTGATCTATATCTATCAAGGTAACATCTCGGTAGGTCACACTGAACGTAATACAAGAGTGTTTCTGCTCGGGGAAAGCCACTTTGTACTTTGCATTTGTAGGTCTCGCCATTACATAATTGGGCATTGAGTTGAGTCTCGGTGAACTGCTTCTTGGTAAAACTCATTTGGATGATTGTGTTGGTGGTCAAATTTCGATCTCATTCGGGACCGATTGGGCAGCCATATTGCAGTCGTTCGTTAACTCATTCCCAACTGCTTCGGTAGCTGTGTTGGAGTTATCCACTTGTTCAATCGCTGGGTGTGCTCGCCAGTTTTCTCAGGTGGGCTTGATAACTCTGCGTTAGTGGGGCTTCTCGATTCATCTGGTTTGATTCAAAAATGTATGAAATGGTGGTAAGAACAGGCAGTGTAAGGTCGTACATCCGGTGTAACCTTTTCATCATATAGTTGTGTACATAGTTCCTTCTGCAATATCTCTTAGCTATCTCTGCTGCTTCCCTGCCCGAGTTTCTCTCTTCCCACCACTACCACTTGCAATACCACTCCATGTCTGGCTCTGTCTTGCTCTGTCAACCTGGCTCTGTGTCATCACGCCATCTGTATTCTGAAAGGTATCCCCTCTTCGACTACGTGTACATTCTGTAATGGCTTCAAGTGGTCTAGTTGCTGCCTCAAGATTTCCAGAAGCTTGCCAGTGCTGAGTATCTCCCTGCTTGGCCAGTTCACATCCTGTAAGTGCTCACTGGGCAGCTTAACTCTTAATCTTTTTGGAATCAAGCCATCAGTATGAGGGGGTGTAATACCAGGGACTTCGGGTCCGGAATGGTTGTTCAGATCAGATTTAGAATCCAACTCAGATTCACCACCACACACAGTAACTGGATATTACAGGGGTGTTTTAGATCCCAACACTCAATACCATATTTAATGAATCTAAGTACAGCCGCCTATCTAATCTCTTTCTTTCCTGGTCTTATTCTAATACTGAACTTCTTGTCCATTCACAAGAGCACTCTGTTCTCTAGCCACAAGTTCCAACGCCGCAGCTTCCAATCTTTCCAAATCAAACTGATGCTACAGCCCGTCTTCAATATTGACAAAGATTAGGCTTCGCCGTTGACCAACCATTCCTCCGAATATTCCTCGAAGTGTAAAAGACCGGTGTTGAGACATCTCAGCTGCAGGTAGTCGATATTCTCCAACTGACAAACACAAAAAACCACAGCGTAATAGTGTGTTAAATGGTGCTTAGCGAATACGAAAGGCAAGTTGCCGAAACTCTCGACACCCCATCGTAGCGTGAACTAGGTTTGTGGACACTGATGTCCAGGCATAGACTGGCCAGTCGTCTGTGTGTATGAGGGATGTAATTTTGATAGATACATTTCTTAATAATATTTTGAGATCGTCTTTGGTGTCTCTGAAAGCTAATCTTGTGGATGATGTACCCTTATTCCATCGACCTATGCTGGCTCTGTATAGTCATTGCTTTCCCTCAGTTGTGATAGTGTTATCGGGGCATGCTCCTTAGCGCCTGGTCATAACTTCCCACTATTTTCTTAGATTATCGTGTCCCTGCAATGTGGTTTGAAAGTATTACGCTCTAGATAAGAATTAGGCCATCCATCGCACGATATTAGCATATCCATTCATAACTGAGATATATTGCAATTGTAGGAGTAGGTAGTTGGAACATCCACAAACGAAGGTTGTGATGCTTATCGCCTCTTAATATTCCTTATCCAGATGAGAATTTAATTGCATCATAGATTTAATTGGTGGCCAACCTATACTATGCCAACAAAGATTATTGACCCGTCAGGTCGTACCTGATACGAGGTAACAATGCGATCCAGATCACCTGGGCCAACATGTAGTGCTCGCTCTAGGCCACTGCCTACATAATTAATCCCACAGTTACGTCAGGCTAAGGTTGAGACAATTTTCTTGACCGGAACGTGCTTGTCTGAATCCTAGCACGTTACATGGAGGTGAGAAGAGTCCTGTTACTCGCGTCTCACTATCAACTGCCGTGCCTGTCATCCAGCCATGTCCCACAAAGTCTCCGGGTGTGAACAAAGTACCCACACTTCGCACGACTAATATGAACACCAGCTAACAAGCATCTTACTGACCACTTGAATAACACATGCATAGGTGTTATGCATATCGTAGATATGTATGCATTGTGTAATCATAATGTAGTATCATTATCGCTGCTCAGAGCGAACCCTTAACACTGGGGCAATACTGAGAAGCAAAGGTGTAAGAAAATGGGAAGAATGAAGGGTATCCTCCGATGCTGATGGCGGAATCCTTGCAAGTGGCATGGTGATTTGGGTATTTTCTGAAACTGACATCTGAGAAAGCCATTGAGGAATATATTCCATGTTCCAAGTTGCTAGAACTACTGCTGGTCCATCCAACCACCATGATGGATGTAGTTGAGAAAGCGCTATAGGGGTAGCAGTTCGGGCTGCTGGAAGCATGAAGTGACGGCATGGCAACCATAGGCAAGGAGGTACTGGGCAAGTGATGCATGTCCCAGTTGTCATCTGAATGGCAGCGGAAGTATATTTGGAGCTCTCAGTACAAGCTCGGACACTGTTGAGCTGTAGCGCTTTTTCGCACTCGGGTTGAAGCAATGATTGGGCATAGTGGGTAACTGTGCAATGAAGATGTTGAAATGCAATCTAATCAATTGACTGAGAAGAGGTGGTTCTGAATATCAGTAGTGATTTTTACTTGAATAAGAACTGGCAGTCAACTTACCTGCTGGGAGCATCATGTTCAAGTACTTGTTGAACCATAGTTCTAACCCAATCTGTTAAGCGGAATGCTGCCTGCTCAAGACTCAGTTGTGGTTGAGGAGAGTGCATAATTCTGAAGTGATACCCTTAGTTGCGAGTAGTTGAACTACACCCAAGATTTCTGATTTGCACAGTAAGTGTGTGGACAAACCATTCTTCCTTGGAATATGACCATTGGTGGAAATATCTTTTGGCTAAATCAGATATGAGTTGAACTTACAATGCTGAGTGGGTGTTGTCCAACTAATTTGGTGTGTGCGATCGAATATATTTCCAGATTGTATCATATATTTCTTTGAGTTCAAGTCAGTTCATTGTCCCATAGCGACCAGTCATGATAAGATGCTTGCATAGAGAATCAGCCTTATGGCACTTACAGATCTGATATGTCACATCTGGCCAGCACTTTAAGGCACTTGCCATCATTCCTCCCGATTTGTCTTCTGGAATTACAGAAGGTCGGGGTGTATATGAACCACAAAATAACTCATTCAATGATGTGTAAAGACTATAGTATGTAGCAATTGACCCAGAACTTATTAATGCAAAGGCAGTTGGAAATGTGAGATTCGTATTTGTAATCTCCATCATTACCTACACCGTCATCTTGTGATCATTGGTGCTGAAGGTAGCGTCACTGTAAATTAGAAAATTTGAAATGAATTGATGTGCCAGGGCAATCTGCTCAGAATGAACCAAGAGAATCTGTTCCAGAGACTTGGTTTTGATATTTCATCCACTAGGATCATATTGAATGCTGTACATTGGATGAACAATAAATCCTGCATCCTCCAGGGTATATTAAAGGTCCTCAATGATGTGTATAGAGTCGTGAATCAAGGCTGGCTCGGAACAATCAATATTCTGGTACTACATACTGGTTCAATATAGTCCATCAAGTCCCAATAACTTCTCTGATTGTTTCTAAGGGAGGTTGGCTTTTCAGTGTTGCTTTGCTTTCATCTGAGCTGTTTGAAACTCAGGGCTAAGATCTTAGTGCTCTCGATAATGTAAAGGATCTGGTAGAATGTTAACTGTCTGGCAATTCCGGTCTTGAGGATTACTGAATCCCATTTGCCATGCATTCCGTCCAGTACTGCCTTTGACCCTTATATAAGACACATATACCTGCCAGCGCCACCTTAAAGCATGGATCTAAACACTAGTCCGCAATGGGATGTGATTACATGTACTATCATCTTACTGATGTGTATTATCTAGATCTTGTATTCTGTTCCATGTGATTTTGTTTAGAATCTGTTGGGACTGGGTTCAACTTCGATCCAGATATAGATGTTGTGTCCAAGTCCTGTTTCTGATCTGCTAGCGTTGTCTTATTTTCTGTTTCCGTATGATGGTGAATACCTTGAAATACTACTCGATTGTTTATTGCTGTTTCATTTACAACTGCGAATCATTATAAAAATGTATAGGTTTGGACCCAGTCCAAGCACTCTTTGGGTGTAGCGAATTCTTCTCCCACATGTAGATCACAGTAATGGTGATGACGACAGGGTATGATTATATGTAAGATACTGAGTAGTTCGCTTGGGTGGATTGCTGGGTAAGGCTGCTACTGCAAACCTTCAAATATAGGGTATGAAGTGGAACATTGTTGTATACACGTTGTCAGAATGGAAAGAGCAAAGAATAAACTGAGTGGAATTGAATAGTGTGTGAAATTTGATACTGCAATATTTGTGAAGTGGACAAAGTCCTGTTCTTGTAGACTGTAGATACTGGAATGTTACAATATGTAGAGTTTAGAGTAGTAGCAGTACATGCGAGAGTGCATTGTAAATGACTAGGGAAAGATTCACCTGTAACTAACGCACTGAGTGAATTGTCATCTAAGGTCATCAGCCTCATGGCCGAGACATATCATTTGAGTACTACTGCTGTATTAGCCGCCTTGACGTGCAAACCACGCATACTCACGCACCCAACCATATCCTGAAAATCATTGTCAACAGAACGTCAACAGAGTGTCAACGATATTTGGTCTTGCATCTTCGGTAATATGAGCGGTGCTTGATCGCAAGCATTCATAATGAAGGACATGGCAGCCTTTATGGACAGATATGTACGGAATATCCTGACTACATCCTCCGGGATAGTCACATCTTATTTCATTCACAGAGCTACCAATAAGTATTCTTGAGCTTGTTAGCGAATAATGACAGTCAAAATGATGTATATAAACAATCACTGCCACATCGTGTTGTGATTAACCATGATGGAAGGCCAACAATTGTTGACACTCTGTTGACGCTCATTTTGAAGATCGGGCAGGAAGCGTTTCACTTTCACTTTTGCCTATAAAGGCAGCCAATAATCAGTTTATGACAATGTGCAACCTGTCGCACCCATGATTACCCATGATTCCTGACCAACAATCGTTGACGCTCCATTGACTCACATTTTCATCATGGGGCAGGGAGGGTATTGCAATCTGTTTTGCCTATAAAGGCAGCCAAAAATTCCTTTATGGTTGACAACAGCCTATCGGTGGTGTAATTTCCCTTGATGCGTGTAAAAAAATTGTTGGCGCTCTGTTGATGGTCATTTTCATGATGGGGTAGGGAGGGTATTGCAATCTGTTTTGCCTATAAAAACAGCCAAAAATTCCTTTCTGAGTAACTACAACCTATCTAAGGTGTGAGTTCCCAGGATGGATGACTACAAATCGTTGACGTTCCATTGACGCTCATTTTCTTGATGGGGCAGGGAGGGTATGGCAATCTGTTATGAATATAAGGCAGCCAAAAATTCCTTTATGACTGAGTACAATCTATCGGAGGTATGATTTCCCACGACGCATGACCTCAAATCGTTGCCGCTCCATTAACGCTCATATGCATGATGGGCCAGGGAGGGTATTGCAATCTGTTTTGGAGATACAGGCAGCCAAAATTCCTTTATGACTGACCAAAACCTATCAGAGGTGTGATTTCCCAGGACGCATGACCAAACATTGTTGACGCTCCATTGACGTTTATTTTGCCATGGCTGTATCCAAAATATGCAATCATTTAATTTGGCACACTCCATCATTCACAGTGCTCTGGCTGCCTTTGTGGCGTTTTCATTTACTTTCTCCTTGATCACTACGTTGATTTTTAATAATACATAGATATATATAATAATACTCGCCAAAATCCCATGCCTTTCAGTCAATGCTCATCATCAGTTGTAGGATCACTCAATCCGCTACTCTGGTCTTCAAAATGAATGTTAGCTGCATTGCCACACCACAAACAGTGTACTAAGCTTCATCGGTCAGCATATCTGGATCAAAATTGGTATAGTGCGGTACATCCTCGTTATGATCGAAAAATTCTGCACAGGGATGAGCTGTATGTGAATATGTATATCTGGCCGGCAAATTGATGATTTGAAAAGGTTGAGCTCCGGAAGTGATACCGGTTGGGACGTGTAGTGTGCCAGGCAGAGGTGCAGTCGGCTCTGGAGTGCACTCTTTGCATCAGACGGGTGGAGGTGAATCTGTTGCTGTGCGTCTCTAGCCTGTCTGCGGATTCTTGGCAGTGCCATATTGGCAAGACAGGCAGCCGGATGTTTGGTTTTGACGAAGCATTGCAAGGTGTCTTTGTATTGCAGTCTTTACATTTTTATGCACAGCAAACTCAACACCCCGCATCTTCTGTGCTCGGACCTCCGTGCATGGTTTCTTATTGAGATATTTTGTTTCCTTTATGGTAGCACGCGAAAGGCCTTCTTTGGCCATTTTGGCTGTATTCAACGCCAGGCGCATGTCGCAGTGTTCCATCTGTACCCGACCTCCTTGCCTTGCCACTGTTGCAGACATGTTGAAAACCTACAAGACATTAGTTGCTGCTTTTAACAGTGAAAATCGGCTGTTACCTCCACCATATATGCTTCTGTAGCCTCCTTTGCAGTGATTAAAGCCTGCTTTGGCCACTTACGGGGATGCATATCAGGAAATTCACGTGCAAAATTCCTACAGCGGACAACATTACAATTCTCGGTTCCGCAGACTATGCGGATAAATGCCTTTTTCGACCATGGAGGTTTACCATTACGGGCAGCGATTAATTCATTACGTAGCTCTCTACGGAAACCCGCTGTACGTTTCATTGTTCATTGACTACCGTTTGCTCTAATATGGAGATACTCACATCTAACTGCATGTTACTTCTTACTTTTGCTGCTTGTAATTTTACAGACGATTTTCAAATGAGCATCCTCGGTGATATGTTTGGTGGCTGCATCGGCAGTGTAGCGCTGAACTAACATGTGTCTGCGCTCTTGTCGTGTGCCAAGAATTTCCATATTCGATGTAGCACCCCCCAATCGGCCTGTATTCGATCCACTCTTACCTGGCGGAGGAGATTGTGTATCCATGATGTGTTGGTGTGGAATAGGAGAGGAAGATTATAACGAGAGGAAGTGGGAAGCCCTGAGGACTACATAGTAAGCATGTTGTCAGAATGGAATAAGTAGCAGCCAACATGATCGTTCTGTTCAAGATGAATCCTACTGAGTATGGCTGCAACATGCAGCGGTTTCCCAGAGCTCCGCAATTTGCAAGAAGTCGGTCAGATGTTGTTTGTTTGGTAACAAGAATAAATTGCGGGGTATGACTGCCGGAATCGCCTTCTCGCTACATCTCGCTACATATTAGTAGCATGTAGTTCGCGGGAAATATAGTCTGGTGATGTTTGTCTCAGATAATCCCCGTGATATTACATGAAACTGACGCTAACAATCAGGTCATGTTGTATGGTTAGCGTCAATACTCCTGATTTATTGACAGTCATGAGGAAGATTTTGCTTTGTTCAAGATAAGTAAACGTACCAACCTTGACATGGAAGATGCAGCTTGCCTCCACATTGTCCATAACTTGCAACATCCAACATCTTGCCCAACAACAAAGTCTACGCGAACTACAATGGTCAATGCTCCGAAAAAGTACTTTTCGCCAAATCCTGCTGGCAGAACCATCAAATCGGCAAACCGGTCAACCCAATGATATCATCAAGCCAATGAAGGCAAGAGTGGCTTGGAGGCAGAGAGCGTCCGAGCCCTTGGGGCATTGCACAGCTTGATATCCAAAAAGAAGCTTGCGGTGGAGAAACGACGAGAAACGAACTTCTTAACCAAAGAAGACAAAGAGCAATAGATTGAGGATTAAGTTGAGAGAGAAACCACGGGGGCAAGAAAGCGAGTTGAAGATGCAGAGGCAGTGGTTCAGCAAGAGCAGGAAGATAGGACGCATGATGAAATCGCGCGATTGACATCCAGAAAGCCCGAAGTGAGCATTGAGGAGATGCTAGTTGCTATCGGAGACAGCCTTAGTGATCTTGCAAATTCAGACGATGGGGAGGATGCGAAAGATGAGCATCATGAGGAGACTGAATAGGGCAAGCTGAGCGAAGATGATAAACCCGGCTGGGTGATGGGCACAATCACTAGAACGGTACCGTAGCGCATGGAGACGTTTCGGCAGAAGCAGATGAAGCTCGACGAATTGACTCAACATGGATGGGAGGATGCAGCCGGCTGATTGCTTGAACGAGATAAGAAGTACGGTAAATCCGAATTGAGGGTTCTGGCAGTCGTTCAGCCACAAACGAATGATGACTCTCCGGCGCCTCTACCCACAACATGTGGAGAGCTTATGGAGAGTCTTGATATTGTCGCCAGAATATCGCACAGGCCGCAAGGGACTTCTCAACCAGGATGTAGTCATATCAGGTTAGTTTCGGTGAAGCCGCAGTCAAAATTGAACATACCTAGTGGTGAGCCAGCTTTGGAGCCCGATTCGTCAATGTTGTGGTAAGCGAAGCCAGCTGAACCAGTAAGCTTTTTGCCCTGCATATAGCCTCCAGCTAATTACCATATAGATATTGAATTCCGACGAAGAGATGTTGACGGCTCCAGAGTCTGTGGAAGAACAGATATGGAAACTGTAATTTTTCATGTCTGATCGTAGTGAAAAGCAAGTTGTATACCAATTTTGCTACCTGTCAGCTTTTTCTTGATGTCAGTGACCAAATTGTGAGACATGATAATTCGTCTGTGGATGTGCAAGGGTCGAATGCAGTATGTCAATGTTCTAGCATTCAATTTACACTGTAAGACGGCCAAAACGTTCGGTTTCATTTTGCAAGTGACTGCTAAGTGACAATGCAAAAGCAATATTAGTGATGAAATGTGCTAACCAAATTTAAGTGAGTGATATCATAGGTGTCATGGAAAGAGCGGTCAGTGCGCATGACGAATCGATCTGAACAACAACTGTCATGCGAAATTTATCCATGTCTCCAAATGCATCACTCTCCGCACAGATGTGGTGCACATGGTTGAGATATTTGAAATTTCTTGTTGTACATCATGGAAATCGAGGTGAAGCAGCTGGATAAGGAATGGTGAGGAAGTCGAGCTATATTTACCAAAAACTAGTGAAATAATCCAGATGCTGTCAATTGCTGGCCGAAAGCGCGGGAATGTAATAGTGCCACGTCATTTCTCACTGAGATGGCGTTGATAGCAGTTGATCAGAAACTGAGAGGCAACAAAACTCCTGGATGCAAACAATAATACTTACAAGCGCAATACTGGATATCAATAATGTCAATATGATTCGTTGCATAAAGGTATTGAGTGTACAAAGGCTGTTTCTACGTGATTAATGTGAGTGTCAATAGAGTGTCAAGGATTTTAAGTCTTACACATTCAGGAATCACTGAGTTGCATTGTCCCATGCTACCAAAGCAAATCTATATGTCGGCGTTGTTGCGAAAAAAGCAAATAACTCGCTGGTTGCGACATCCTAAAAATGACCGTTAATGGAGCGTTAACAATTTTTGGCATTGCAACATGAAATATCCAGTAGGCTGTGTGGTTACAGTAAGTCACAATTGAACTATCAGCCGCCTTTCTATTGAACAATGGTGGTGGCAACATTTCTACTATGTCCTAAAAATGAGCGTCAACAGAGCGTCAACGACTTTTAGCCTTGTAGTTTTGAAAATGCAAGGGCTGTGCGGCGACTTTACCACATAATCGCGCTATGGGCCACCTTTCTCACCAAAACCTCTTGCAATAAAATCGCCACGATGTCCTAATACTGAGTGTCAACAGAGTGTCAATGTCTTTGGGCCATGTATCATAGAAAATCCTAGGGCTGTGCGGTGACATCAAGCCATAAGCAGATTATCGGCTGCCTGTCTAGGCACAAACGGTTGCGACGACCTCGCTAATACGTCCTAAAAACGAGTGTCAACGAAGCGTCAACAACTTTGGGCCTTGTATTTTGGAAAATCCTAGGGCTGTGCGGTGACATTAAGACATAATCAGATTATTGGCTGCCTTTCTAGGCAAAAACTGTTCTGATGATATCACTACTAGGTCCTATTAATGAATGTCAATGCATCGTCAACCGCTTTGGGCCTTGTATCTTGGAAAATCCTAGGGCTGTACGGCGACATTAAGTCATAATCAGATTTTCAGCTGACTTTCTAGGCAAAAACGGTTGCGAGGACATCGCTACTATGTCCTAACAAAGAGCGTCAATGGAGCATCAACTGCTTTTCGCCATGCATGTTGGAAAATCCGGGGCCAGTGCGGTGTCATTAACATATAATCGAACTATCGCCCATCTTTCTAGGCAAAACTGGTTTTGACAACATCGTGACTATGCGCTAACAATGAGCGTCAACGGCGCATCAACGATTTGAGGCCATCCATCTTGGACAATCAAGGGGCTATGCGACTTCAATAATCTATAATCGTACTATTGGCTGCCTTTCTAGGCAAAAATGCTTATGACAAGATCATAACCATGTCCCAACATGAGTGTCAATGGAGCATCAAGGATTTGTGCTCTGACATCTTGGGCAATCTAACCGGAATGGACGGCATATAAACCGCAATGAATCTATTGGCAACGTTTGTTCGGAAAAATGCTCGTGATGATATGCCATCTGCCGCCTACAATTCAGCGTCCACGGCGTGTCAAAGCTCCGAACGCTTCACAGCAATAAACTGCGTTATGCCGTTCCAAAATTGAGTTTTATGTGGTCAGTCGTTGCAATCTGTCCTTGTATTCAACTTCACAAATATGCATGCAATGTCTTACTAATCTGATTATTTTCCTTGGAGCTGTAGAGTCAATATTTAAGAACCCGCATTCTGTGTTACTGTATTGTTATTATCAGCAGTGTGGCAATTCGGAATACCCAGCGTTCTAATTTCTACCGCCATGTCGGATACACAATCTTTGAACACCTCATTGCTGGAGGATATAATCTCTTCCCAAAATGAACGTGTCTTTATTCATGATTTGAGTGACCTTACATTGCAAATAATCTTCAATGCTTGGTGGGCCAATGAATATAGGCTCGAAGCGCCTTATTGCTTGGAATCATTCTAGACACGCGGGTTGGTGGCGATTCTATTTGCACTGTGACATTGAGTAGACTGGCAGCCCTGGCATCATATGTATCATATGTCATCAAGTTCTTCGCCATCCATCAGAACACGGGACCAGTTCATTGGGGAAACACTTGCTGGCAACAGTTCACAATGAAAAGTTAGACGAATTAGCAGAGTCAGAGGTGTCAGAATTGACTAGTTCGACAGTGGATGAAACAGCTTTGGCCATCCTGAAGAGGCAGGGAAGTCGCAGAATCACAATAGTAAGTGTGACCAGGAAAATGATATTTGATATCCAATTAAATCCATACTGACTGAAATGACTGACATAACGTTCCAAACTGGCAGCTAAGGACTTTGAAACGTCTGAATTTCACAAAGTAACGTGGAATTGCTACCTTAAATTAGGATTTATCACTGCACATAATCCTTGGAATGCTATCTCAAATCTCGAGCTACGACGGTCATATAAGGCATTACGCGACGACCTAGTCATACCAACTGCTAGGATTCTTAGTGACATTTCCCGTAGGCAATATCCAACGACTGAAGATGCAATTAAGATGCAATTTCCGTTACGAAATAAAGTTAATATTGCTTTGGACGAATGGACATCACCGTACAAACTTGCCATAACGTCGGTCATTGCTAGTGTAAGCAACGGGTCCAAGTAACCCGCCAGCATTCCGGGTTTGGACCGGAACAACTGTTCGGTTCAGTTCCAGACCCGGCAAAAAATCAGACCCGGAGCTTCTTGGCGAGCCAAACCCGTACCAGTACCCGTCAACCTGCGGGTTTTGCTGGGTTCGGCTAGACCTGTCAGTTACAGTCTCCGGTGCTCCTGTTCGGGATTTTCTATTTATGGTTGCAGTCAGATATGTTACTGTTATGTGCAAAATATTAAATTTGGTACATCATTCTCTTTATTTGTTTCATTGGCAGCCTTTATACTCAAAACAAGGAGAGACATGCTCCCTCCTAAATCCTGAAGTTGAGTGTGAACAATTTTTCATCTTGCATCATTTGTAAGATTTGACGTCCAGAACAGCCATATTGTTTGTTAACACAGTCATTCAGCCGGAAATTGATCAGTTTGGACATGCGACTGTGCCGACAACATTTGGAGAGCTGATGGAGATACATGTTAATGTCAGTGGAAAATCGCAATGCCGCAAGCAACATCCCACGATAGAGTATCCATATAAGAATAGCATACGGCAAACGACCATCACACCTATGCATATCAGCTATCACAATTAACCCGATACCCAATTCATTGCCGATTAACAAATCGAAGCCTGTTAAACCCGTAAGCTTTTACCCCTGCATATGTCCTCTATACCTACGTACCATACAGGAAATGGATTCAGATGAACGTGCTTGTAGGTTATCTGTACACAACTTGTACAATATGTGATTTTTGATGACTTGTTACCGTCAAATGTAGTTGCTGTATCTATTTCGATACATGAAAGAATTTTTTTGATTTCAGTGACTATATTGTGAGACATGATAATTTGTCTGTGCATGTGCAAGGGTCATACAGGCCATACGAACGGTCTAGACTCCAAACAAAGGTGATTGAAGATTAATTTATGCAATATCGTCCTGCCTTTTACAGATAATTGAGAATGCGCAATTCAAACTAAATATAAAATTGACTTGCAAAGAGTCACTTAGTAATGATATACCAGTCATAGAAAGAGCAATCATTGCACAATCCGAATCTGTATGAATGACCACCATCATATTGCATTCATCCATACAACCAACGACATCACTCCGCATTTAGACTGCGTGCACAAAGCGAGCATTGTGAAAATAGCCCATGGTACGGCATGGAAATTAAGCGGATCGAACTGGATATGGCACACTGAGTATGTTGGGCTATATTAATGATAAATTAGATTATGGCTCTACATGTATTGAATTGCCAACTGAAAGCACTGAAATGTCACCACGCGAAGTTATCCATTGCTCAGATAACGTCTGCATCAGTTCATCAGAAATTGATCCGCCATAAAGTCTTTGCATGCAACTGAGTATTGATACAAATTATTCATTGGCTGTCAATAATGGCTATATGATTACTTTGACCAAATTCAGCTCCATAAACCAACAGTGAGGACATGTTTATGGTGAATGTGAATCGACTGTCAACAATTGTTGGACCTGTAAGTAAGTTAATGGGAAAGCGAGTTGCATGCTGTTATTCATAACCTACGTATTGGCTGCCTTGATAGACAAAAGAACATGCACCACGGATACAGAGCAATGCTGAAAATCACAGTCAACAGAGTGACAATTATCTGTGGTGTTGTGAGTATCTTAATTGGGAAGCAATTTCCTTGCAGATATGCATGAGTGAAGTATTGGCAGCCATTATAGCCAAATGAGAAAGCGACACAGGAACAGCCTCATTTTTACAATGAGCGTCAACGGAGCGTCACTGATTTTTGGATATGTAAGCAACATAATTGGAAAGTGATTTGCTCGCTGCAATTCATAATCAACAAATTGGCAACCTTTGTATGCACAAGGGACCCCAACGCGGTAACAGCCACATTCTAATACTGAGTGTCAACGGAGCATCAACGATATTTTTTCTGTTAAGTAGGTTAATTGGAAACCGATTTGCTCGCTGTTATTCATAACCAAAGTATCAGCAGCCTGTATAGGTAAAACAGAAATCGACACCGTAACAGCCACATTCTGAAAGTGAGCGTCAATGGAACGTCAGGAGTTTTTGATCTTGTAAGTAAGTCCATTGGAATGCCATTTGTTCGCTGTTATCCATAATTAACATATTGGCATCCTTGATGGGCAAAAGAGAAAGCGACATGGTCACATCCCCACTCTGAAAATGAATGTCAACAGAGCGTTAACAATTCTGGGTGTTGCATCATGTATAATCCAAGGGCTGTGCTACGGCATTTACCTATAATCGAACCATTGGCAGCCTTCATAGGTAATATCATGTGTGTCAATACTGCTATACCTCACAGGGAGCGTCAACAGAGGGTCAACAGATTTTCACCAGAGCATCAACACAGCGTCAACAGATTGTCAACAGAGTGTCAACAATTTTGGGTGTTGGATCAGATATAATCCAAGGGCTCTGCTATGGCATGTACCCATAATCAATGTATTGGCATCCGTTCTGAGCAAAAGCGATCCTGACATGGTCACTGCCGCAGTCTGAAAATGAGCGTGAACAGACCGTCAGCGATTTTGTTGGTTGCATCTTGTGTAATCCAAAGGCTGTGCTACGGCATTTATCGATAATCGAAATATTGGCAGCCTTTACAGGCAATATCATGTGTGTCGATACTGCTATACCACCAAATGAGCATCAACACAGTGTCAACAGAGCGTCAACAGAGCGTCAACGATTTTGTGTGTTGCACCTTGTATAATCCAAGGGTTGAGCTATGGCATTTATCCATAATTGAAGTATTGGCAGCCTCTATAGGCAATACCATGTGTGTCAATACCGTTACATCTCAAAATGAACATCAACAGAGTGTTAACAGCGCGTCAACAGAGCATCAACAAGACGTCAACCGAATATCAACACAGTGTCAACCGAGTGTCAACAGAGTGTCAATGCTTTTGGGTGTGGTATCATGTATAATCCAAGGGCTCTGCTATGGCATAGATCCATAATCAACGTATTGGAAGCCATTCTGCACAAATGTGATCGTGACATGGTCTCAACACCTGTCTGAAAATGAGCGTCAACAGCGCGTCAACGATTTTGTGTGTTGCATTTTGTATAATCCAAGGCCTGTGCTACGGCATTTATCCATAATCGAAGTATTGGCAGCCATTATAGCCAATATCGTATTTGTTGATACCGTTACACCTCAAAATGAGCGACAACAGAGTGTCAACACAGCACCAACGGAGAGTCAACAGAGCATCAACACAGTGTCAACAGAGTGTCAACAGAGTGTCAACGCTTTTGGGTGTTGCATTATGTATATTCCAAGGGCGCTGTTATGGCATATTTCAATAATCAACGTATTGGCAGCCATTCTGTGCAAATGCGATCGTGACATGGTCACAGTACCTGTTTGATGATGAGCGTCAACCGAGCGTCAACGATTTTGTGTGTTGCATCTTGTATAATCCATGGGCTGTGCTACGGCATTTACTCATAATCGAAGTATTGGCAACCTTTCTACACAATATTGTCTGTGTCAATGCCGCTACACCTCAAGCATCAATGGAGCCTCCACAATGTTTGGTCTTGTAAATAAGGTAATTCGTAAGTGATTTGCTCGCTGCTATCCATAACCAATGTATTGCCACTCACTATGTGCAAAAGAGCAAGTGACACGGTCACGGTGCGATTCTGACAGTATCTATCAACTTAGCATCAACTGAGAGTCATCATATGCTTGTGATGCAGATCTGGTAAGGAAGGCATCGAATGGATATTTGAGTTTATATTTAAACTATTGACATCCTCTGTGGTGAAAAATACAAATCATTAAAAGAAAAACATCAATTAAAATATTGTCAATTTTGCAACTTGCAAAACTTGCAAAATGTGATTACTGGATGGCAAATGATCAATTTTGATTGAGTACTATAATCGAATAGCAAAGGCAAGCCTATTATATGAATTTACAGATGGACCCGCTGTATAACCCGCTGAGAACCCACCCAATTTAGACAAGTAGGAGATGTCAATGGAACCATACCTGAATCGAGAGTTTGGGTTTATTGATGACGCGGACCGTCAATATGGTTCAGGTTCCGTTCCGATCTGTGCCCGGACTTCAAGTGACAGTCCAGACCCATTGCTAACACTAGTCATTGCTTACTATATGCATCAAAATTGGGCGTTGCGTGAAGTTCAACTCGTTTTCAATGATGTTGATCACCTGTTCTGTTCCCGGTTCGAAATCTAATTAATGATGATAGGTCACGTGTCAACATCCTGGAGCAAGGCTAGCGGTACATTTGAAGGACATGCTTGATCATTTTGAGCTTACCGGCGGCCGATTGCTTGGAATTACAACACATCATACTCTCTCAAACTACTCGATGACATGCGATCTGCAATCAACACTTGAGGCCTCTGCAATCAAGTGGCCGGCATGGAGGAACCACATACCATGCATGGCGTACGTGATACAGCTGGCTTTAGGTGCATTCAGGAGTAGTCTCAGTGCGAAAGGCCGCACCAAGTCTTGGGAAGCCCATGCTGAGCGTGATCAGCAATTTGGTGAGAATGAAAGCATAGATATTGGGAAGAGTCAAAGACTTCGAAAAGAGGGCAATGCTAGAATCAACAAGGTGTCGGCCATGGGACTAGGTTTAGCAAAGATAATTGAGAAAGTACATATTTCATGATATTTTGAAAGTCCTGGAGCTGACCTTCATGTAACAGAGAATGCTTGGTGTATTAATGAGGCTGACACCTGGTCGCCGAAATGAGTTCATTGACTGTGAAAAAGCCAAATTTTGCATTGCAGTACTGCCAATTATGGATGTGAAGTCACGTTGGAACTGTACTCTGGAGTTGCTCGAGTGTGTATACCGCTTACGGGAATTCACCCGCAAGTGGCTTCACAACCTAAAATACGCTGAATACCGGCCACTATTGACAATTCAGGATGAATGGACGATGGTCAAGTAGGTCATGGAAGTATTCAGGCCATTGTGGTATTAGAACCTTTGGATGTTGAAGAGGCATACAGTCACATTGCATCACATAATCACAGTGTACAACGACATGTTCAATCAAATGGATGGCGTGATGAGAGATTTGGCAACGATAAAGACTAAATGGAAAAAAGATTTGGTCTTCGCTGTGAAGTCAGCTCGACAGAAGGTTTTCAAATACTACGCCGAAGTGACTCCAACCTCAGGCATGCTTCTAATTGCTGCATACATTCTTGACCGTTGCAGGAAGTTGCAATACGTTAGAAAGTGGGACAACGGAATGGATATTAATCCTGAGTCGGAGACATCCTACACAACACAATACTAAGAGGCCTTTCTGAAGTATGTGGAGAATGAATACTGCGCTAAACATCGACGTGTCCTGGTCAATAAACTCGAAACGGTACCGAGAAGTAATCTCATCCCCTCTGGAACGGCTTCAGGGTCCTAACAATCATCCTTTGACCCATATGATCTGTTCAGCAATGATAAGGAAAAATTAACGCCTAATATTGTGGCTGAGATGACACCCGGACGAAGGGATCGCGCAACCCGCTTGTTGACCGCCCCTAGGCTCTTGTTGAATTCCCCGCCTGATGCACCAAAGAACTTGGGACAAATTAATCCAAATCTCAATGATTACCACTCCGACCCAATGGAAAATAGCAGTACATTTTGGATACCGGACATACCCGATGGGTGGCGCCAACAGGAAGAAACGCGCTCAAAATCCGCCAATCTCTCCAATGTGGCTCGGAACATATTCTCTATCATACCACATGGTGTCGGAGTGGATGCCAGTGTTGCCCTTGGCCAAGATGTCATTGGATGGAAGCAGTCAAAAACTACAGCCGAGACAGTTCGTGAAAAAGTCATTGCCAGGCAGTTCGCCCGAGCCAATTGCAGGATTGTGGCAGGCAGTGACCCAGAATTGGATACCACAAACACAGAAAATCACTCCGAAATGCAGAAAGAGGCGGAGGAAAGTACATTGCACAGAATGGCCAAGGTTCACGACTTTTTGGAGATGTGGCAGGGCAGCCAAAACCTACATGCTACCCAGAAAGAATCTTGTACTCAAAGCAAGCTGATGACTGCCGTAGAAAACATTTCGGACACGGAAGAGATTGTCAAAGCATCCTGGTCTCTCTCTGAACATGATGGTGCGGCTGCTTTTAAATTGTCAGAAAGATCACCTTTTCCATCAGCTGTGTCTGCAAATGACCTCCGTGGAGGAGGAACTCAACTGTGAAATGTCCGCCGAATCCAGAGAATCAACCGTCATCCCGGTGAATGCAATGAAGATCCCGCACCTGATAGCATTTCGGACACCGATGATTGGCTAAACTGGAATGGCGACTTCGATAATGCAAATAATGGTGAAGATGATTGCGCAGCGGACGATGAATTCAATATAGGGCCGAACAATAGCTTTGAGGATCTGGAATGCCAAGAGCGGCAGGATGTGAGTGCCGCACCAAATGTGCCGAGATTGGTTCGGGCAACACAGAAGTGAAACAGACAGGCTGAATAGGTGTTGGTAAAGGTCAATGTAGCAGAAACGCGGAGAAATAAAGGAGGGAAGAAAAAGTAGGACAGAATGCGTCAATGGTTCACCAGATTTATGTAGCTTGATGGAGAGTTTCAGTTAAAGATATATTATGGGCTAATGGTACGAAGTAGTTCGTCAATATCGGTACATAAATAGATGTATAGCATGCGGAATGAATCTGTTAGCATGATACATCATTTTTAGTCGTGTTAGTGAACAGTGCAAGATTATTACGCCACTTGGCTTTGCCACAGGGCGGAGTCTCAATCAGGCAGAATGACAGCCGATGAAGTCAAATCACAATGAAAACAATTATCGACAGTAGCAGAGGTTGAATAAACAATACATTGAAACAAGCGTCAAGGGAGCGTCAACGATTTGTGGTCTTGTAAATACAGTAATTCACGAGTGACTTGGTAGTTATTATGCACAACGGATGTATTGGCTGCATTTAATGGCTAAAGAGATAGCAACACGGTCACCCCCCCATTCTTTGCATGACCGTCAACAGAGCGTCAAGTATTGTTAGCTTTGCATCTTTGGTAAGTTATGTTCCGATTGGTTGCAGTCTTCCATTTATGTGATGCTGGCAGCCTTTACTGGCAAAAACAACAGCGACATGCTCCCTGCAGCATCCTGAATATCAGTATCAAGGGAGGGTCAACAGGTTTAGGACTTGAGTATTTCGTAATTAAGGAATTGCGCGGATCTTCGCATGCGTAAAGGTATTATTGACCGCCTTGCTAGGCAAAAATAGCATATATCGAAGGTGAAATACAGATACCAAATTAATCGATATTGCAAACTGCTCAACAAGCAAAGGTACATTATTGGTTGCTGAAAATGTGATTTTGATAAAGTACTATTAACACACAGCAAATACAAGAGCCTTATATGAATCTATAGATGGACCTGCTGGGTGACCCCCTGACAACCTGCCAAATTCAGACGAGTTGGGAGTTTACCATGGAACCGTACCCGAGTGGGCAGGACCTCCAATTTGGAACTGGTTCAGTTTGGAGCCAGCCCGGGACCCGATGGGACGGTCTGGAATCATTGCTACCATAAGCGAATCTTTTCACTATAATCAGAACCAAAATGATCGATGAAACGCCTTCTGGTTATGAAACCCTAAGAACTACTGTTGTGAGTATATGGCATGAAGTCTCACAGCAAGCTGGCAAAGAGGTTGTAACTGCTATCAATGTCTGCTGCACTCGTACGCAGAGAGTACCACTACTCCCAGACCCTCCCGTAGTCCCACATAGAGGTCTCAAAAGCTCCCAAGTTTGACTATTCTAATAGTCAAATCTCGTAGCATTTTGAATGCACCTGCATTACTGCAGGTGCTTTCAGGAGCACATGAGAATGCTCTTGCAGAGTCTAAGATCAATTTGCAAACTACCTTGGGGGGCTGCGGGCATTTAGAAGTGCTTTGAAGCACTTGTGGGGGCCACCGCAGTGTCTAGAAGGTTTCCATATGCGTTCCAGACGAAATTACATTTTGCTGCTATTTTAGCCATTGTGGAAATACAAAAACAGTAGAATCACTGGCTTGAGGGCACCAATTACATGGTTTGAATTCAGTGCGAGCACAACATGATCAAATACTTCCAGACATCCAATGTGCTCTCCAGACGACAAGCCAGGAGGTATGAAACTCTTTTGATATTCAATATTGTCATTGAGCACCTTGAACGCAGCCTGAACCTGTCCAATGATCATTACAGGTGACCTGACAACGAGATCGCGTACGAGAGGCCTGTGTCCTGTCGATTGGCAACCGTCCAAGTGGAATTGCATGAAGATCTCATGCTAGCACTCTTCACACCTCAGGCTTCTGACACCTTCTGTCTTGACATATCAGCGAAGCCAGTCGACGTACCAAGTACAGACAAGAGATATAGTACCTAAAAGAATAGTCATTCAAACATCATCGCATGTGCTTGGCTTTACAATGGAAGCATATACTCTCTGGCAGCCAATTCCCTACAATGAAAACAGATAAGTCAATTGCATGAAAACACTGAGGCTGATCATTTTCCAGTTCATAAGACTACTAACCTGGTATGTAGGGATTTTTACTACCCACCTATGGACTTGCACATTGATAAGTCGGTCAACAGCTACAAAGTATGCCACAGAATCAATGCACCTCGGCATACCAGACAGGGAATCAATGTTGCTTTGCAGACACCATCACTGCCCTTCGGAAGGCGTGAGATGGAACTTTGTGACAAACATATCAGAGTCAATAGTATTAGAGTACACCGGGATTCGGGTTTCACTGGAATGACTACCAAAGATTGCAATCAACTTATTATCTCCGCAGATTATCTACTTGCTGGTACTAACCCAGCTGTTCTTTCAACACGTTGTTTGCAAGTGAGGCATCCTGGGCAACTTAGTGCTTGATAGTGGCACACAGAATACATGCTGATAGTAGACCCGGGAATGTTCTCACTTGAGTACTGACCATCGGCTCTTCACTGTCATTCATTGATAGAGAGAGGGGTTGACAGTGGGTCCAGATCAGATGATGGAGCAGAATCTCCAAGTTTTCTGCAACTGTGACCAGGACAATCAAGTTGAACTTTTAGGGCGAGTCGAATTCGCTCTCAATGATGCGATATACTAGTCTTTGAAGATGTCTCCTTTTGTGGCAAATTACCACTACTATCCTGTGATGCAGTTCAAGGCCCCGAAGTAACTGTGTAGCCCCAAATCGGAACTCCAGGGAGACTCCCTTGTGGCTGGCTTGGAGGTTATTCACCAAACTCTCCTTGAAAACTATAAGAAGGCTCAGGCTCGACAGACACAATACCATTGTAGTAACGAGCTTCATTTCGGCGCTGAATATAACGTCTGTCTTTCAACTCGATACATCTGGACGACAAGACCAGTGAACAAGTTATATTCCAAACCCACAGGACCATTTGAAGTAAGTTAGGTCAGTATTATGAAGGCCTAAAAATTAGACTTCACATGTACGATCTGGAACGACAACGTATGACACATCTCATTGCTCAACTGCGATTCACCTCGTATCACGAACCAGCCACCAACACAACAGCAGCAGAAAATTTTCAATAACTCAGACAAGCAGGAAGAGGCAATGATTCCACCAGTCCAGCAATTGACCTGTCCGGACCGGGTCAGTCCAGTCCAGTCCAATCCAGTCCAACAAATTATGGGACCGGGCTCGGACCAAACCCTGATTTTTGGGACCCAGACTGAACTGGCCTGGACTGCTTTGGACCAGTCTATTTGGGCCGAATCGGCACAAATACGGTGGGAGTTACTGAGATACTTCGTCAACATATAGATGTTGACTAGGGATTTGGCCCGGCGGCTTTCAGCCCTCATTGGCCTCGCCTGCCCCCACCAGCCTCGCTTGCCTGTGTTGGCCTCGCTTGCCCCTCTCGCCCTCACCTGCCCTGATGGTGAGGAGGACGGCTCGGCACTGGTACACGGCATTGGGCTCCAGCTTGGGCAGTCGGCATTGGGTTTTCCTTCTCTCTCTTTCATATATAAAGTCCATAGCTTTCCTTCTCTTTGTATCGCCAGACAATTCATCTTCTCTGTCATCTTCTCGTGTCAACAGGTTATGAGCCCGGCGCTGAGCTGAACTCGACGCCGACTATTAGTATTTGTTACTGCCTCTCCTCTGCCCCTGTTCCAGTGGATCGAGCCAACATCTCTCTTTGTTTATTGTTCCTCCTCTGCCTGCTTGCATTGGACTGAATCGACGCCTAGTAGTAGTGCCACTCTGTATTGTTCCTTAACCTTTGCCCTGTTTATTGTCTCGCAACCCTCTACCTCCGCCACGTCGACCACGGCTACAGAACTCAATCAGCGCAAATATCGGCAATGGGCCATAGAAGCGAAATCCCTACTTCATGCGCAAGGTCTCTGGAAATACGTCCCTGGAGAAATGCGTGTTCCCTGGCCCCCGATTGTAGCAACCTGCGACGCCTCCTCAACTAATACTCCCACAGCTCGTGACCCCCGAGATACCGGTTACCACTTCCTGCCGGAATCAACTGACACGTCCTACCTCAATCAGTTGTAACACTTGCTCCGCGATTGGGAACGCTGGCACATGAAAAACGACAAGGAATGCGGACAACTCACCATCCTGATGGAATCAAGAATCCAGATATGGTACCGGGACCTCACTGAGCCGAAACAACTTTGGGATACTATCCAAACCGACTCCGAGAAGGGCATCAAGCTCAACGGTCGATCAGAGATGGCGATGCTCACATCATGTCAACTCGAGTCATTTCCTTCACTTACAGAATAGATCCCAGCCCAGAACAAGAGAATCATTGACCTTGCCATATGCGACATCACGATCGATGACTCTTGGAGGAAATTCTAAATGATGTCCAACCTCCCAAATACCGAAGAATGGTGAACGTTTCTATCTACACTCGAGCTCACTGAGATGGCTGACACATTGGCGAGCATCGTCACCCACCTCCTGTCCTTCAAAGTCCGCCTACACAGGGCCCGCGGTCTTGTTCCAGATGCCGCACTGTTTATAAAGAAGAAAGGTCGGGGACGGAATTGAAACGGTAACGAGAGGAAGGGCGATGATAGGAAGGGCGATGATTGGAAGAGCCAGGTCATATGCCATGGATGTGGAGTCAAAGGGCATATCAAGGTAAAGTGCAGGAGTAAGCATAAGTGGGCCGCGTATGAGAAGTCTAAAAGTGATGCTAACCTGGCTTTGACCGCATCAACATCTACTGCCGAGTTCGAGTCAGAGTCATTCCTCTTCCCAGTCATAAATTCCGACTCTATCCCGGACTCTACGCCAGACTCTGTCATCATGGTCAATTTGGCATCGGCAAATCGATCTGCCGATTATTGGATTCTTGACACAAGAGCAAGAAATCACAACACCGGCAATCGTCACCTCTTTGAGACCTTTCACTCTGTGGCAAAGGGGGAGCATCAGGTCAAAACGGCAAACAACAGCTTTGTCGATGCCGAAGGCTCTGGAACCATTATGTTTTACATCAACAGGCCAAATGCAAAGCCCGCAAAGATCGTCCTGCAACATGTCCTTTATATGCAAGCCTGTGGCACGAATAATCTCCTCAGTATCATCTAGTCAATCGAGAATTGAGTTAACTTTGATTTTAAACTTGAGGGACCGACGGCGAGTCTTGGATCAGTCCTCGTCTATGAAGCACCACTCATCAACATTCTGTTGATCCTCAGAGCATCTACAAGCTCCGCCTCAGTCTCGAAAGCCTCGGTAGCAGTAGATGATACACTGAGGACCACTCCATTCTCCGAGGCCTATTCCAACATTCAGCCCACGGTTCATGATAAGGATATTCTTGGTTGGCCTGCTCGACTCAGCCACCTCTCCTTGCCAGCTATCCAGCGGCTCCCGAATGCAGTCAGAGGTATCCAATTGCATGCTAAGAGCCCATCGACATGCACTTGTTACGCATGCATCATGGACAAGATGTTCCGGAAGCCTTTCCAACCTTTGTGTTCAGAGGATAAGGCAAAGACTCGACTTTTTGAGTTGATTCACTTTGATGTGATAGGGCCAATGCAGGCTCAGACGATGCGCGGCTAACGATATATTATTATGTTTACCGACGACCACTCGAGATACACCGAGATCTACTTTATGAAAGGCAATTATGAGGCTCCAGCAAAGTTCAAGAAGTATGTTGTGAAAGTGGAAAAGGAGCACCCAAAATGGAAGGTGTGTCGAATTAGAGTTGATGGAGGATGCGAGTATGCTAGTCGTGAGAAGTTTCTTGAGTACTTGGCAGAGGAAGGCATCATTAGAGAAGTATCAGGCCCATACTCACGGCAGCAGAATGGAATTTCGGAGAGATGCAATCGCACAGTACTGGACCCGGCGCGGTCTATGCTCAAGCATGCTGGAATGCCGAATTAGCTCTGGGCCGAAGCTGTGTCCACAGCAGTCCACATTAAGAATTGACTACCATCCCGAGCTCTTCCCAATTCGACGCCTTTCGAGAGATGGACCCAGAAGATAACTGATATCTCCCATTTTCGAACATTCGGCTGCCTAGCATTTGCATGGATCCATGGGGAACTCAGGAAGAAGCTTGATAACCACGCCTACACGTGTGCACTCCTCGGCTACTCGGAGACAGCGACACAGTACCAGGTTATGGATATCAGTTCGGGCCGAGTCTTTATCGTTCGAGATGTCAAATTTGATGAGTTTACCCTATATCACCAGTTACTAAAGACAAAGCCTACAAAGAGGGCCTTCGAACCAGCCGAACAGGATATGGATTCTGAAATTGAAGATCTTCCCAAAGTCATGATACAGTCCGTGAAAGCCAAGGTACAGCCTCCGAAAGCAGCTGCGTTGCCTCGTGCATTGCCTCGTGTGTTGCCTCGTGCGATCAATCCATTTGACGATTCGGATGATGATCTCACACCGCTTCCAGAGGAACCCCCTCCAGAAATATCGCCTCCAAAGCCTAGAAGGAGTGAAAGAACTGCAGCCAATGTCAGCATAGCCATGATGATCGAGCAAGGCCCAAAGACATACGGTGCAGCATTGGATGCAGAGGACGCTGAGCAATGGAAAGAAGCCATCGTCAAGGAAATGGCATCAATGGAAAGCCATGAGGTTTTCACCTTCATTGAGAAAGTCCCAGAAGGTGCTAGTATGATTGGAATCTGTTGGGTTATGGGAAGAAAGCTAATGGCCAATGGGACAATTGACAAGTGGAAAGTACAACTTGTCGGCCGTGGCGATCTCCTAAAGCCTGGCGACTATAATGACATCACCTCTCCAGTCATTGATTGAGCCTCGATTTGGCTTGCCCTCGGCCTTGCTGCCAAGCACGACCTTGAGATCGCCGTCCTCGACATCCCGACTGCTTTCCTCACCTGCCCTCTGCATGAGACTCTCTATATGTGCCTCCCTGAAGGCGAATGGCCCCATCCATGTGGCCGCACCAGACCCCTCGTCAAGCTGATCAAGCAGGCAAATCGCGAGGACTATGAAGAAGTCTTTGACTATATAGTTGACGATCTCGGTCTCCAAGCCTCAATTGCGGCTCTCGGTCTCTTCTTCAGTGGCAATCTCGGCGAAGCAAATGGCATCTTAATCCCGATCTTCATCGACGATATCATCATCATCGGCTCATTGGTCCTCGTTGCCTCCATTTCATCTTGACTGTATGCGCAATTCAAGGCCGCTGGCCATGTTCCTGTGCCAGACACCTTCCAATATCTCAGCATGACGGTCACTCGAGATCGCAGCAAACGATCAATTACCATCGATCAGATCCGTTATATCAACTGAGTACTTGACAGATTTGAAATGACCGACTGCAGGAAGCGCTCAACTCCGATGGAGATCGGCTACAAGCCACATATGATACATCCTGAGCTTGGAGAGCAACCCTTCGACGCTAGAACGTACCAGAAAGCCATTGGTTCGATTCTTTATGCCACTCTCGGTACTCGTCCAGATATCACCTATGCAACCTCAGTCTTACGCAGATATGCCGCCCAGCCTTCAACTCGCCATTGGGAAGCCGTGAAGCACCTACTTCAATATCTCCGAGGCACATCTGAGTACAAATTAAAGATCTATGACCCAAGCCTTGGGCATGACTCTCAGTCAATCTCGTGCTACGCCGACGCAGACTTGGGCGGAGAAGCAGACACAAGCAAGTCTACCTCGGAAATCGTTGTCTACGCCCTTGGAACCCTCGTCATTTGGAAGTCGAAGAAGCAGAGCGTAGTAGCCCAATCGACGATGCACGCAGAGATGATTGCCACAGCGTACGGCAAAGTGCATATCGACTGGCTCCGTGATCTCACCTCTGAGATCGCAATTGCGAGCAAAGATATCTTCAGGCTTATTCTCAATGACGGCCTAAACTGCGTTATAACGCTCAACTCGGGTAACTTCCAATCTGATAGCCGGCACTTACAACTCCGGTACCACTCGATTGATCAGGTCATTGCCAAAGGTGAAGTCGAGATCAAGCATGTGGCAGGTACGGAGATGCTGGCAGATGATCCCACTAAGGCCCTTGGGGGAGTTAAACTCAGCGAGTTTGGGGAGGAGATTGGACTCGGATAGGATCACGGACAGGACTTTTCGGAATCATTTGTTTCAGATTGTGTATTTCGATTGGCACTGTTTATTTTGCATTCCGGTTGGATCTACACTGTATGCATTTGATTTTCTTTGGATTTGGATTGAATGGGATTTGGAACATGGAGGAGGATCTTAGACTTTCGTTTGTTTGTTTGGCATTGTTTCATTTGTCTGGAAAGCCTTGGGCCAAAAGGAGAGTGTCGACTAGGGATTTGACCCGGCAGCTTACTGCCCCCATTGGCCTCGCCTGTCCCCACCAGCCTCGCTTGCCCCTGTCGGCCTCACTTGCCCCTGTCGGCCTCGCTTGCCCCAGTCGGCCTTGCCTGCCCCCATGGGGAGGAGGACAGCTCGGCACTGGTACTCGGCATTGGGCTCCGGCTTTGGCAGTTGGCATTGGGTTTTCCTTCTCTCTCTTTCATATATAAAGTCCTTAGCTTTCCTTCTCTTTGTATCGACAGACAATTCATCTTCTCCATCATCTTCTTGTATCAACAATAGACTCATACATGTAGACTCATCTTGCCATTTGCAAGTCACCATGCACACCTCACCCCTCGCCACCTGCTACGTGCCACTCATCAGTCACCACTGTCATCTTCTGAGTCACTGAATAGACTCATGAACAATAGCTCACTTGCCTGCGCCAGTCACCACTGTAATCTTCTGAGTCACTAAAGACACTCATAAGCAATCACTCACTTGCCATCGCCAGTCACCACTTTCCACCACTTACCACTTGCCATTCTGAATTTCGCTGCCTTATCTTTTTGACTAATGATTTGGCCTGAAAGGCCTACCACTTTCTAGAAGGCCAGCGAAGCTATTGAAATGCCCTGGAGAGTGGTTACTGATGATCTGAGTCTCCAAGTAGACTCATCCAAGATGAGTCACTCGCCACCGACATAGCCATTGACCATTTGTAATGCATCTTCGCAATGGTTTCTCCAGAGAACCTTAGTTTTCCTTGAGTATATAAAGCATTGATCTCTTCTGCAGTGAGAGAGAATAGACAGACAGATTAGATCTTCCCCTCATACCCTCCATATCGTCTCAACTCATCGCTGTGGGACCCTCAGATTCACACTTCATTTATAGCATAGTCTCTACCCAGAATCTGTAATGGGTGGGTTCATTGTGATTGCAGGCAGCAGGTGGTAGTTCTGAAGTGACGTTGTGTCTGGGTTCGGGGTGCAGGGACTACTGTCTTACTTCTTTAGTTTCTGACCTACTTTGAAATTGTTAAAGATGGCCCCGTTTGGACTGGGCCAGACCAAGCCTGTACAGTCCAAGACTGCCAGTCCGGGGCCCGGTCCAGTCCGACCTTCTGGTGAGAACGGACCGGACCAAGCTCTACCCCAGACCGGGTCCATCCGGACTGGTGAAATCATTGGGAAGAGGACTGGATCCTTGACTATATGCAATGCTACTGGAAGCTCGATTATGTTGTACAATGGGTGGGTTACAGTTAGATATGGACCCGCTGGAAACCTGCGGAGCATGTCGAAAATGCACAGGAATTATTTGATAAGTTGCACCAAGCGCATCCAAGGAAGTCTCAAGAATGATTGGACTGGAGGATTATGTTTGTGCGTTGACATGGGTTTTACTTTGCTAACATTCTTATGGATCACATGCTGGTGTATATGCCATCAGCACTGGTTTTTACCACCTACAACTGGAGGTGGAGTTTCCCCATGCACCGAACCCACCATGAGGTGGCTCTTATGCCACGAATCGGTTGTGGATCATACTAAGGTTGTACTATGGTGTACACATTTGGGTTTTGTTTACTTATGTGATGTTTTCTGTGCATATAGATGTGTGGCAGACGAGGGGGTTTGCTCCTAAAAGGGGGGACGATGTGATGGCAGTCAGGATTGGGTTCTTACCTATGGCAAGAGACAAGTCTAGGGCCGGGTAACTGCAACGGTATATACATCACGCGCAATCTCGCTGAGATCTTGTGGGATAATCGTACCTATCTATTACTCTATTATATTTCCATATCCACAGGTTCAAACGTATCTACCAATATATTCTGATACACAGCCATAGATGAATATTCGACTTAACATTCACCCTACGCCTGTCAGCTGTTGTCGAAGTAAGGGTTGATTTGAATATGTGCGTTTGGTTGGCAGAACTCTGATATAGAGATTCTACAAGCATTACCCACCTAAAGATTATATCCATATTACTGGCACTTTGCCTGATCTATGTCATGATTCTATTGATATGAAGATCGGAACATGGAGACTGACTAAGTGGCAAACATATCAGGAAGGTAGATCCAATCCGGAAATACAAGGGACATTTTGTCATTCCGGATTGACTATCCATACTTGGAGCATCAGGACCATGTATTTGAGTTACTAGAAGCCACCAGGAGTGTCTGAGAGGATGGGGAGTGTAAACTGAGATATATCTATTTCAGGGAAGTATCAGACACTCGGAGGGCATTCCAGCCAGCCTTCAGGGGAACTGGGATCTCCGATAACTGGTACAGGAGTACCATTGGAGCGATATTGAGAGGTCTGGAAACATCTCGGAGCAGCAAAGCGAAATGTGGCCGCGCCAGTGACAAGTCAGGTTGCATGGGCGACAAGTCTGGGAACACCTGGAATCACTGTGGAGCAGTCAGGGAAAGACAACCTCTTCTTTGGGAATGCTTCTGGTGCACCTGGATATCGTAGCTACTGCTTATCATTCAAAAATTGTTAAAACTCATTTATTCACTGTGTATTCTGATCAATGTATCTATTTAGTCACCCATCTACACACGTTAAAACTGGATTGGCTGCTGAAGGTGCTTGAGAGCAATTCAAGGTGTACCTGAAAATGAAGATGGAGTGAACTCAGAGATACAGTCGTGAGCCTGTGAGAGATCGAGTTTGGAGATATCTTCAAGGCCATAATCGAGTGAACTTAGAGATGAACTCCGAGGTCGTAGTTGAGCAAGTTTCGAGACGCAGCTGGAGGCTGTAATTGAACATGTTAAGACGAGTACTTTGAGGCGGTCTGTGCACAGCATGCACAGTGCTCAGACTCTATACATCAGTTGGTTAACTCGCAACTGTGGGAATGTGGCAAGGTCACGGTACGTTTGAGATCGGATGGAAAGCTTGGCTGATGGTGGACGATCATATGTAGGGAGGTACACCGGAATCTAATCCCAGATCCAGGGGTCAACTTGTAATCATGAAATTGAAGGGAAAACAAACAATCTTAGGTGTATGCTGTACTCGGTGCATGCTGTACTCGGGGTACGCTGTACACCATGTATGCGTGTACACGGTATATGCTGTACTTCGTGGTATACTGTACTCAGTGTATACCATACTCGGTGTCAACTCATGATCATGACATGGAGATAGTGAAGGATGAGTTAACTTTGTGTGCTGCAATGAGGGTAGAGTTGTGGATGAGAAAGAGCGAGATGGCGGATGTAGATGAGAACGATCTGGAGGATACGAGTGGATTTCAGGAATCAGGGGTACGACATACCAGAGTCCATTGCGAAGGCTAAGTATCGGTGAATACACACCGGATCGGGACCCATACCTGCTGTCTTGGGAATAGTTAATTTACTCGCACATGAAATTCACTTAAGTCCCAGATTCCCATAATCAGTTCTCCTATCTCCTCACCTCTCTCCTTCTGGTCCTTACCTCTAATATCACCTAAGAACAAGCAGTTAAGTCACAGCTCTCTATCTCTCCATACCATGAGGATGGGTTAACAACAAGTACAGCATACACCATGTAGTGTATCATCCCATGAATGAATGTTTCTCGCTCAAAGCCAGTCTCTCACCTCTCGGCAGACCATGTTGTAGTCAATTCTCTATATTCCCTAATTTACGTGTTAACAAATGAACAGAATATCAGCTCCCGTCATGTCTCTTAGTACTCATCCAATCACGCTCAATGACGGACTCCAAGTGTATCACCAAACTCAATCGATCACCACCTTCAAATGCATCTCTAAAGTCACCCGATTATGGCCACTAAGTTTGCACGATCATGTGCTCCAAGTGCATCGCCAAACTCATTCATTCACGGCTTCCAAGTGAATCTCCAAACTCTCTCGATCACAGTCTTCAAGTACATCTTTAATGAGCTACGACAGGTGTAGTTAAAGACATGGGGTAACGGAGGTGGATAGAGTGATGGGGAGTATATATTCGGCTGACCCCAGAGTTGATAAACACCATCTCATTTCCATCTCATCTTATCACACAATGGCAATACACACTCTATCATACCAAACGTTTCATTTCACTCACTGTGTTCGAGATATCGTGAATCCACTCAATTGCTCAGATCCTCGATGTGGGGCAGTATCATGTCTTCTCACCCCATTCCTATGCTCCTTGAGCAAGGTCCACCCTGTGTCAGGAATTCCATTTGGATGTTGCGAGAGGTCCGGTGAAGTGTTGATGGTGGGCTGTCTGCCTTGTAGCTTCTAGTGGTACATCTCTAAGTTCTCTCAATGGGCATGTCCAGGTGCTCCTCCAAGTATACTACACTGCCATCTGCAGCAAGATTGACCATATGTTTATATATACAGAGACTTCAATAATGAATTCCATATTATGATGTAGCGAATCGTGTACCTGTAACAAAGACGAATAAGATAAGACGAAATGCCTCGTCATTGTGTAAGATTTACTGCTGTGAGAATTCCCCACCATGTTTCCGGCAGTGCTGCACTGCGGTCTCGGCTGCTCTTGATGTCTGTCGCAGTGCTATGCCGCATTGCCAGTGGCTGTTGAAGTCTTCTGCAGATCTGTGCCGAGGTCTCAGGATGTCCGAAATTTGAGTATACTATCAGTCAAATCTCGTAGCATCCTGAATGCACTTCCATAACTACAGGTGCTTTCAAGAGCACCAGAGAATGCTCTTACAGAGTCTGAAAGCACATTTGAAAGCTCCAGAGCAGTCCAGAAGCATCAAGAAGTACTTAGATGGACTGGTGAGGTTGCCCGGTATGTCTGGAAGGATTCCGTGTTGCCTCTGGATCAATTTACATTTTGTTGATGATTATCAAGTAATTCAGCATTATCCCAGAAATATACCTATAACACCAAAGACATAACATATACTGTACTAGTCCAATAACAATCAATCTATAAGTGACATAGCACATAAGATGATTTTTCTTACTGGAGATATGTATCATTTTTGTAACTTGTAATCATCAGAATGTAGACAGCATACTTGTAGCAAGCTAACTTTGAGATGTTAATTGAGAAAGTAGCTGATAGTGAAAGAGTGTTGATCTTGTATTAATACTATACTCAGTGTTAACTTGTCATCATGACCTGGGAAGGTAAAAAGGTATTACTTAACTTTGTGTTCTCCTGTAAGTGTAGTGTGGTGGAAAAGAATGAGAGAGATGGGAGATGCAGATGAGAGGAGATTGGGGAAATGACCATGAGAAACTGGAACTTGAGATAATTCCGTGTGCGAGTCAATTTGCCATACCCGATACGTTATGTACGATCCCTGATACGGCAGGTAAGAACACCGATATGATGTATTCTAAATCCGATAGGGCAGGTTGTACCGCTTATTTCTCACATCCCCCCCTCGTATCCTCCCATATCGTCCTCACCCCCATCCCACTTCTCTCTCTTTCTCGTCCACAACTCTACCATCACCGGAGAACACGAAATTAAGGCATCCCTCTTTACTTCTCCATGCCATGATCATGAGTTAACACCGAATACCCAAAATCGACTGTATCCCGTTCCCAACCCGTCTCCCTTCATTCGCACAATTACGAGTTAACCACTGAATCTAGCCTCAGCTCCCGGCGTGCCTCCCTACAGATCCATCGCCTCCAGCCAGCTCTCCAGGAGCTCAATGATAAAGTCAACTCTCGTCACATTCCCACGATTGCGAGTTAACCAATGAATAGAGTCTCAGCTCCCGTCGCGCCTCCCTCCCGATCGACCGGCTCTATATCGACCGCCTACAGATCGACCGCTTCCAGCTCGACCACCTCCAAGTACCACCTCACAACTTCACACCTCCCAGTTCACACCTCCAAGTACCACCTCCCAAGTTCACACCTCCCAGTTCACACCTCCATGTTCACACCTCCAAGTTCACACCTCCAAGTTCACACCTCCAAGTTGACACCTCCAAGTTCACGATCACGGGCTCCAAGTGTATCTCGAAGTTCACTCGATCACGGGTCCAAGTGCATCACTATGTTCACTCGATCACGGCCACCAACTGCATCTCCAAACTCGCTCGATCACGGTCTTCAAGTGTATCTCTAAGTTCACACGATAACGGCCTCCAAAGTTGATCTCTAAGTTTACTCAATCACATCCTCCAAGTGCATCTCTAAGTTCACTCGATCATCCCCTCCAAAGTTCATCTCTATGTTCACTCGATTGCGCTCAAGCATCGCCTGCGTCCAGTCAAGATAGGCCGTGTGTAGATCGATACATACATAGATATATAGATACATAGATACGTAGATACGTAGATGAGAATACAAACTGAATACATGAGTTTTAAAATTGTCTAAGGATGAGTAGTAACTACCAGTAGCGTTCCCAAAGAATATGTCGTTTTTCGCAGGCTGCTCTACTGCGATTCGACGTGCTCCCAAGCTTGTGACCTCCGTTCCCAGGTGCTCCCAAGATAGTCGCAAGTCCTCCTATGTCCTCGCAGAGTTGTCGCCAGCGTTCCCAGGTGCACCTCAGGCCACTGCATCGGTCCATGCAACTCCGAGATTTGACCATTGTGGGATTCTAGTCCGACAACTCCCACACACTCCCAGAGGCTCCTGGTGACAAAAATACATTGTGCTGATGCAAGTTTACTCGATCTTCATCTTCAAGTGCAGCCCGCAGCATCCCCAAGTTAACCTTCAAGTTCGCTCGATCACGGCCTCCTAGTGCATCTTTATGATCGCTCCATCTCCATCTCCAAGTTCGCTCGATCGCCATCTCTCATTGCAGCCAGCACCATCCCCAGGTACAACTCTATGTGTACAGGAGTGCCGTCCTGCAGGCGCCTCTCCGAGTGTGCTCGAGTACCGTCTGCAGTCAGCCCAAATCAATCGTGTGTACATCAATACATTGATACATAGATACACAGATAACAATACAATACCAATGAATGAGTTTTACAATCGTTCAACTTCGGGTAGTAACTGAGTTTTCTCGCTCAAGCGATTTCCCGGTGTACTGGCAGCATTCCCAAAGTATGTGTTCATACTCCCAGGTAGCTCTACAGTGCTTCGAGGTACTCCTAGGCTAGTTGCTAGTGCTCCCAGGAGCTCTCAGACTTGTCGTCCACGCTCGAAGGTGCTCCCAGATATCTCACCAGCGCTCCCGGGTGCTCCTGTGTACTTCTGGAAACCACTACAATGGTCCAATCAGTTCCGAAATTCGTAAATTGTAGGATTATGCTCCGACTACTCTCAGACACTCCCGGAGACTCCCGGAGACTAAATTCCATTTTCGTGATGTCGACTGTAAGATTTCGTTTGCGAGGAAGAATTTGCTTTAGACTGCATCAAAATTTCTCCCCCTACATGAACACGCATAGTCTGTTTTTCGGTTTCAACCTCAATTTAATGGACCCAAAGCATCCTTCACCGACAGCTCCACCCCCACTAGCATCACTACCATTCAACCACTGGGCTTGTCTTGTTTGCTGTTTGTCAATCACACCCATGTATACTATATATTTCATTGTCCAATCATATTCTAAAGCTCCTCAGAATGCGATCAATGCCATACGAGGTGAACTTGTTCGGCTCGAAATTACAATGGCATTGAAAGGTAGCAAACAGACCGACATTAAGGGCTACTGAAAGTAATTGGTGTGTGATGGTATGCAAAGTACGATTGTATTGCGCTCTCTCGCACATATAGGAAAGTGTGATATGCGAACCTTGCCCATCCAAAATCAAAAACAGATGTAGATATCTTAGAGTTCGATGTGTAGGCTGTAGTTATGAATTTCCATTGAACTAATAATATGATTCACGTTCGTGTGAAAATCAGTCGTAGCATAAATCTTGCATTGGATTAGTAAGTAGCTAATAAATTTGCTTTGTATATTGTATTTTCTAAACAAGTTTCGCGTTTTCTTGAGAGGATGTTCACTTTGGAGAGATGTTTTGGATAACGGATGAAAATAACGAGTTATATTGAAGTATATTAGCTTATATTGACTGCATTGCGTTCGTTATCGGTATGCCAAGACACAGCAAACGTGGAATCCCAGGGACACAACATCTGACCGCCTAACTGATCATGGCAGCTCAGGCCACCGATACAATGGCAATTGAGCGAGATTGGGGTGGGCAGCAGCTCCCTGACATATACGTAGTCAGCAATGCATTTATATATCTTTTTTTCCTGGGAAAGAAGGGTAGATGATGATGGTTCTAGAGACGGGCTTGCTCGTTTGCATAGAAATTAGAAATTTAGGTTACGTCATACGTAGATAGGGCGTGTATGTGGGTGGACGACACAACAATATTTTCAGCTCAGGTAATTTGACGGCACAGTAATACGTATTATATAGGTTCCCCTGCCCTTTGATCGAAAATCTTCCTAGTCCTCATCACTCACCTCACATCTTATATCTTCTTACATTCACATCATACATCCCACACCTTACGTCTCACACCTTACATTTCATACCTTACACGCGACCACAACAAGCATCTGATGGCATCTGTTTTGGCAGATTTCCACTCAGCTCTTGGCGCTGTCCTTGAAGAAAATCGGAAGCTTGGGGAACAGAACGATAGATTAAGATCCCAGGTTATTGCAGTTGGATGCGCTCGTGTCAGGGATTTAATGAGGATGGATCCTAACGAGTTGGCGCGGTTCGATTCTGCTTTACGCGAATTTCGAGATTGGGTATTGTCCAGACCCGGTGGAGTGGATGATATGACGAATGGAAGGCTTTCGTCAAGATTACGGGAGCTTCTAACGAGGTTTAATATTGCCTACGTCGATGGAAACGACGACAAGAGGTGGAATACGGATGTGAAGTTGACAGCGTTGTCAAGAGAGCAAAGGTTGAGGGCACTGCTCAGCGATCGTCGGTATTGGATATTTCAGGCGGCGGATGGAAATCATGAAACTACATTGGCTATTGATACGATGGTCAAGCTGTGTGAATGGCGGCAGCTATTTTGATATGACAAATGGGAAGTTTGGAATTCAATATTTTTTCCAATATTGGGAAGGTTATTTGCTGATAAATTAACAGGTTTATTCAGTTATTTCGGCGGTTTGTTCTCCAATAGTTATACACTTGGTTTGTCCGCTCGAAGCATTCTCATTGGTCAGGTGAACTTGCCACGTGGCGCGTGTCAGATACAGTGGCAGGTACAGTGGCGGATATCCACATGTTGACTCAGGATTTATCCTGAAGACCTACAAGTTGTTAGAACGCCATCGAAGCTGGTAGAAAGCATTGGAGAATGCACTAAGTCATTTGTGTAGACCCATTCACAAATTTTCACTCGCCACCCGCCATTCGCCACGGTTACTCTGGATGCTTCTTTGACTTCTGATTGACGTGATTATCTCGAGGGCCAGAGGCCCGTATATGTACAATCTCCCATATGCGTACACGTATGCTCTGACATGAGACACATCACCCTGGTCCTGATGCATATCCTCATACAACCACCATCTTCATACAAGTCTTTATTCTCATACAAGACATCAGACGGTGCTGAGACTCACGATTCAAGTACACATGCAACACTTCCCACTCTTGCTGCATTCCGTAGCAAGTCCATAACTCCGTGAGTCCATATATACAAAATCCATGTGATTAGTCTTCCGGTGCCTCATTAAAACCCTCCTCCTAATGACTGCGGTAGGCAGGGAAAGAGTGCAATCCGTAGCCTGATCTGGGATGGCCATCTTATACAATCAATGTAAAATTCAAATACAGTAAAACCTTAAATCCAACCTTATATCGACTTCCGTCTTCCCATCAGTCCAATTGAAGTTTGTATATTATAAAATCAGTCGTTTGCATTGCCATTGCCATTGCCGTTGCCATTGCCGTTGCCGTTGCCGTTGCAGATGAAGATGAGTCGAAATTGACCATGAGTATGAGATTTCGGAGGACTCTTTTTGTTTTATTTTGCGGTGGTCATATAGATAAATAAGCTGATATTCGCATGGTAGTCTTGGATGCTTTCGTACATGGTTTGGTAATCTCTTTGATGATGTGGAGGATCGCGTCCTAGTCTTTGAAATCTTCGGGTTCCTTCTCGCTGATCCTCGATCAGATCCAGCTTCAAATTGGGATAAATAAGAGTCGTAGCATTGCTGATACTGATTTCATCGGTGTTTCGCTAGAAATGCATGTGCCAGAGTCGTGGTACTTCAAGTAGTCTTATATCGTCGATGATTGTGGGTACATAGCTGCCTTCCGGCATTGCTTTCTTAAATCTGGTGATAATCTTGGGTACAAGGATGCCTTCCGGTAGTATCGCATAGATGTCATTGTTATTGATCTTGGTCGTCATCGTTGATCTCGGTCATTGTGATTGATCTCGGTCACTGTCATTGATCTCAGTCATTGTGATTAATCTCGGTCATCATCATCATGGATGTCAGTCGTTGCCATTGATCTCGGTCATTTCGAATTGCGATGACTATATATATATGATCGATTTTCCATCCACATCTCCGGAGTAGAGATATCAAATAATATTTAGCATTTCAATTGTAGTATAGGTCTTACCGATATTAGACTGCTCATTCCCTTTGGTGCTGATGCCGTTTCACGGAGGCCTTGTCTTGACTTTTCATAACATGATTCGTGGCTTGGTCATTTCATGTGTATATACTGGGGCTTTATTGACAGCAATATATGTCATCATTAATCTTCATGTATATGTAATGATCATGTCCTCTTCTCTGGATGGGGCTTGTATATAAGAAAGAGGATAGGACAGTGACCACTGTGTCCACATATGTGTAGTCGGCGTCCTCATCAGGAGCTATGTGTGGTATGATGGCCATCTTGCGCACCTGAATCAGGTGGACTTCGATCTTCGTGCCCATTCATACGCCCAGTGTAACGAAAGATCGGGGTTTGCTCCAGCCGCGGGATTTCCGTCATTTGTTTGGCGAGCATCTTCGGTGCGGCCATGAGACATGCTTTCATCTGTTCCACTCGTAGTGCGAGTACGGCCATTGTCCATGCTCTCACCTGTTCCACTCCAACTGTATTAATTTCTTCAATATGTATTTCTGCTTGCGGTAGATCGAATAAGTCGATTTCGGTAATTTCGGTAGTCTTTTCTTAGTGGATTATCGTCAACACCCGTTTGTCATTGTAACTGTTGTGGTATGAGGTGTATGAGTTCGATTGTAAATGTGTATGGTATTTCGTATAGTATCTTGTATGATATCATGTATGATATCTCATATGGTATTTCGTATGGTATTTGGTAGGGTATTTGGTAGGGTATTTGGTAGGGTATTTGGTAGGGTATTTTGTAGGGTATTTTGTATGGTAATTTGTATGGTATTTTGTATGGTATTTCATATGGCATCTTCTATGGTGTTTTCATGTGGTATTTCATATGGTATTTTGTATAGTATCTGCTATGGTATTTGGTATAGTATTTCGTATGGTATTTTGTATAGCATCTCATATGGTATCTCGTATGCCACTTGGTATTCGACGCGGTTGTCTCATCATTCGGAATTCATATAACAGAGATAGATCGTAGTATTCAGTGCTTGATTTGAGAACTTGGGTGGTGATGGTAAGTCGATTATCTTCGAGAATAGCCAATGGCTTCCATGTGGACAGTAGCAGTGCTTGATGTTGAAGCTGTAGGTTTGCTTGATGCGGTAGCTGTAGGTTTGCTTGATGGTGTACTCAGATGCATAGTAGTAGTAGGTACGGTGGTGAGTACGCTTTATTGTACTCTTGCCTCTTTCTCTTTCACCCTTTCTCTTTACTCTTTCTCTTTTCACCCTCTCTTTCTCCCTTCCGAAGTGGACTTAGTATCCAGAGAAGAGATCATAAACATAAGTGTGCTAGATAGATGTAGGTGAGGTGGTAGCTGCTAGTGTACTCGAAGGTGTATGTGGGAGTGTGCTTTCAGATACGGTACAATGTGAGAAGGATGCTGCTGTGGGAGCAGGAGTCTGCCGTTGGAGTACCTTGATCATCATTGGGAATGGTTGAACATGGTAGTCTGAGAATTGAGTGAAGTAGTTGGTGATCTTCTCGTTCTTGGCAGAGTGTATAGGGGTAACACCTTATAGAATATCTAAACTGAATCAGTGGTCTGATTAATGAACTTCTTAGACCTTATCTCTCATCCATTTGTTTGTGACATTGGTATTTCTCAGTATAGACATCATAATTATGGCTGCCTTGGTATGTGCTGGGTTCCGGTGATGATATCATAGATCTCATAGATTTCGGTAGATATGGTAAAAATAAAGATAATAGAGATAATAGAGATAATAGAGATAGTAGAGATGTAGAGATATGTGACAGCGGTGGTGATGGTGTTGAGTTTTAGACTTGTTTATGCGGGTGTTGCCGCAGTTACGGTCAGGGACAGTTGTTTGGGTTAGGGTTTTTGACGCTCTAAAAGATAGTGATGTAGAAATACAGTTTATGGAGTAAACTGAGATCGTTGCGACTGCCGGGCTCATAACCAGTTACTCTGGGTGCTTCTGTGACTTCTGATTGACGTGATTATCTCGAGGGCCAGAGGCCTGTATATGTACAATCTCCCATATGCGTACATGTATGCTCTGACATGAGACACATCACCCTGGTCCTGATGTATATCCTCATACAACTACCATCTTCATACAAGTCTTCATTCTCATACAAGACATCAGATGGTGCTGAGACTCACGATCCAAGTACACATGCAATAGCCACTGCGGGCGCCACTCCACCATCTCCAGCATACTTCAAATTTCTTGGGTATATAAACGCATGGATCTACCATTAGATGGTTCAGTAGATAATTGCTTTTGTATGATAAATAATTCAATCTCTCTCTTTGTACTTGATCACACTCAACAATACAGCAGACACAGTGGCAGATATACAGTAGAGGATATACAGTAGCAGATATATATACAGTGGCTGATACACTGTGGCAGAGAAACAGCAGCAGATCCACACTGCTGGATACCCAGAGGCAGATACACAGCACTGGATACCAGTGTCGGATAAACAGCCGCGGATAGCAGTGTTGGATAAACAGCAGTAGATACCAGTGTCGGATAAACAGCAGCAGATAGCAGGGTTAGATAAACAGCAGCAGATACAAAGCGGCAGATACAGCAGTGGATATACAACGAAACAGACACACCTCTGAGTCGCTTTCAAGTACACTGCCGAGCACACTCTCAAGTACGCTCCCAATTGCACTCAATTGTACCCTCCCAGCCTATTTGGCTCCATGCTCCCAAGTATACTAGGTCTATGGAGTAGTGCAGGTCATGCAACCTGCAACTGCATGCTATGTGTTGCATGCACGTTACACCGCCATAGCATGCAGTTGCAGGGGGTGGAAACAGGGGTCTGACCTGCCACAGCATGCAGTTGCAGGGGGCCTGACCTGCTGCCATACCATGCAGTACAGGGATCTGACCTGCAACCATAGCATGCAGTAAAGGGGTGTGAACTACTCCTGCCTATCTGGGATGCATTCAATCTAACCACCCACACTAATAATTATCGCCAGCCTTGATGAGACTCAATCTCATACTGTACTATTTCTCCACAATTGCACAATAGAGAGAAGAAATAATTAAAAGGGATTAGAGATAAGTATGAAGAGAGCATGATAACAAAATTTCAGACTGTGAATTGCATTATTGATTGAGTAGTAGTTAACTATGCCCAGGAACATGAACAAATATAACAAAAAAATGCGACAGGGGATGAGGTGGTGTGAAACCCCACGCAAAATATATCTTGGCAGCTCAAAGTTTCCGCATATCTGTTTCTCTGATTCATCAACAATTACATCATAGAGAGTTGAAATGCATAAAAGGCTTTGAAGACAATTATGAAGAGAAGCTGCTCACAAAGTTTCAGGGTGAATATCATAGTATTTGTTGAGTAGTTGTTGAATTGGGATTGAAACATGGAACAAAATACTAACCAATGCAACAGGGGATAGAATAGAGTAGTAATCCACTTCATATATATCTTTCCAGCACTGATGGTTCCACTCTCCAGCAGGAACAATGTGTCTAGAGTGGTACAATAGAGAGAAATACTAAATTAAGAACATTGCAGGCAAATATGAAAAGAAGCTGTTAATGAAGTTTTGGACAG
>Ga0307514_10000342_pt1 | contig 110544 bp, 56 predicted proteins | sample 16_EM_MG_FD_203088 | JGI IMG/M metagenome (GOLD analysis project Ga0307514, IMG submission 203088) | Populus trichocarpa ectomycorrhiza microbial communities from riparian zone in the Pacific Northwest, United States - 16_EM | ecosystem: Host-associated > Plants > Roots > Unclassified | place... | reverse complement strand
TTGGCTGTCTTGTGTTTCTAATAAGTTGTTTAATAGTTGGCATGTTGAATCGTATGCATAATGGGCTGGTTTAGATCGATCCTAACCGGATGATTATGAATTCTTTCTATATTCATATTCTATTTTATTAAAATTAAAAAAATTCAAATTAATAGAATACGGTAAGAAACTAAAATCTCAAATCGCGATTTGTGTTAAATTCCTGCTATTTTTTATGCAACTGCTACAAGATCAACAATTCCATGAACTTGGGCTTCTGCTGCTGACATAAAAACATCCCTTTCCATGTCTTCGGATACAACCCATAACATAAGGGTTTGCCTGTTCTTTGTGCATAAACCCTTGTGAGGATTTCGCGCAGTTTCAGTAGTTCTTCCGCTTCCAGGACAAATTCTCCTATTTGTGCTTCATAAAAAGCAGCAATAGGTTGATGGATCATTACCCTGATGATATAAGATAATAAAGGGTTACTTTATCTCGCATAAGAAGGTCACGAGAAGAGATAAAGAATAAAAAAAAAGACCAGGGAATCCATAAATTGAAAGGATAGGGGGGGCACAGCCCCCAACCAAGGGAGTGGATCCAGTATGTCCCCCCTTATTCATTCCCGGCATGCTGCCCCGGGGCCGGAATGCGGTAGGGTCTTCAAGCCCCACGCTCGATTCTCGAGATTCATGGGCCGTCTCGCGAAGATCTTCGATCCGAACCTTCGCATCTACTTTCTCTTAGAGGATGAACCACGCCTTCGCTATCGCCCCTCGCTACTGCTCAACCTCGCTATCGCATTGATTCTTGCCGGCCCTTCCAGATTCAAATTCCTTATTGAGATCGAGATCTTGTTCCATTAGACCCAGTTTGGTCAGATTAGTTCCATAATATAGCTTGCCCGGACCGGGCTTTCAGTCTTTGGTCGGGCCGGCCTAATGAATGATCATTGTTCGGGAACAAAAGAATAAGACTTAAGGCTTTTGCTATCGCAAGACGATCGAAGAGCTATCGCTCAGCTGCTTCGCGTATTACGAAAGCCGTATTGCCCGAAGGGGGCATGCTGCAAGAGCGTAGGTCAGTGATAAGCGTAGGAGGTGTGCCCGAAGGGCAGCGGCAGCAGTGTGGTTCCGGGTGCCGTCGCTAGATTGAGATCCGCAGGGTGGCGGGGACTTCGACTGCCTTGTATCAGGTGAAGAGAAGGGGGTTTTAGAGGTAAGACAGATCATTACGTAATACAGAGTCAGACGGGAGAAGGATGGGAGCAAGTTAAGTGAACCGAGGTAGTTAAACTAGGGCATATAAGCAATCAGCTTGTGTAAGCATGGCTTGAAGGTAAGCTTGCATGCTGTCAGTAAAGAGAGCTCTTAGTTAGCTCGTAAACTCGCTTTCCCATTATACGCGCAGCAAGAAAAGGAGAAAAATACCTCTTTAGAGTGACCTTGCTATTACTTATTAATGAATTAACGATAAATGCACTGAAAGACAAAATCGTTTCCCAACTAGAAAGAATTTTGAGAGTCTATAGGGATACTGCTGTAGATGTGAACTTACCAACAGGAGTCAATCTCCAAGAGGTAGCCGAACGTCTTTTTTTTAGCGACGCAAGCATTCAATGTCTAAACCAGATCTATGTAGATCTCGTCAATCAGGGCACGCAGAGTCCCCACTTTGCCCAAGCTCTTGATTATGTTCTGGGAGGTATGTAGTTAGGATTTTTTATAGGCTTTATTTAGAGTTTAGGTAAGACTTTCAGACCACCATTTTCAAATTCTCCCCCGGACGTAGCTGAAAGGTGAACCGGGTTACCAAAGTCACGATTAGAATAAATGGTAGTTCGCTGGGATCCTCTCATGCTTCCCAGAGATGGAGGTTCGAATCCTTCTCGTGACTGACAGGAAAAGTCCAATACTCAACCTCGAATACGACTTGCATGTTATCGCATATCGTTGTTGTAGCATGATTTTAGCTTCTTAGCGCTTAAGCTACTACCTACTCTATAAGAAAGCCTACTTACCTTAGATGGAGGGAGGAGATAGTAAGGAAGACTTTCTACGCTATACGATCTTTCTTCTCTTATGATATTTCTCGTAATCTCTCATTGGGAATAGCCCTTGAAAGATAAAGATCGCTTTTCATGCTTCAATGAATCCCTTGACTCTGGTTTCCTTTACTCCTTTCCTTTGCTTTCTTGATCTAGCTTTCTGACTGTGAATGATTCTTCTTCTTCTCAACAGCAGTCGTGAGTCCTCCCACCAATAGTGAAGTCGTCAAAAAAAATAGATTATTCTAATAAGACGCACGAGGAATAATCGGGCAAGGCGGTCTTTCTCGTTACTTTGACGGCTGTTTGCCCTTTTCTGACCGAAATAGAAGAGCAGGTCTCGTGCCTGGGAGATTTTTCCAAATCCCTAACGAATAGAGCCGGTAGGAACTAGCTGCGACGCAGCAAAACAATTTCATTGCGGTAAGCACTCTTCTGAGACTAGAGACTGACTATCTATTGGCCCCAACCTTTACAGCTCCCTAAATCTCGAACTCAATCATCGAAAGGGAAACTGGATCAACAGGTGATGAAAGCCTCTTCAGTAAACTCTTTCCGCTTCCGCTTCTGAATCTGGATGGCGGCTTTGGTTGGAGAAGAGAGTTTTTCAGTTATGGTTTAGGGCTAGTGAGTTACTCATTTCATTCATTCGATTCATCACAAGGGCATTCGCTAAGCAGCTAAGCTGAAGTCAAATACCCGGAAAAGTCCTATCTCCGAATTCCGGTAAAGAAGAAATTCATTGATAACAGATCATTGCTAAGAAAGAAGAGTTTCGTAGCCAAGCCAGGAAGAAAGCCAAGGGTAAGAAGCTAAAGCATAAGAAGCCTCAAAATCTCGCTCCCTCGCTCGTGTACTTAGCACTGCAACTCGATCTGGTAAAGGGACAGGGACTGCTGCAACGAGAACTTAAACTCAAAATGAATTTAATCCTGCCTCGAGAATCTGCTATAGCGATACCTACATTAAATCAATTGATTTAATGTAGGCAGTAGGCATCGCTCTTGACCTTTCTTCCTTTCCCAGGACTGAAAGCTTCCTAAACTGGATCAATGTGAATGTCCGAGTAGGGTGAATCAATGAATGTCCTGTTAGAAGGCCGGGTAACTATCAATTTCATAAGAGAAGAGAGATGGGATCGTAGGCTAGATCACGTCCCTTCCAGTTGATTGCTTTTGTACCTGTACTTGGATCCCGTCCCGAATCACTAAATAGTGAGGGCTCGGAACTTCTATTCTTCATCTTAGAATCGGGTAGAATGCCGTGCTGTTCAAACTCGGACTCGCGAGTTAATGATTAGAAGCACATGCGAGTTTTACCCACCAATCTCTTCTAACTGCAGCTTTTGCTCAATCATACGCGGGAGAGGGAATATCTTGAATGGATAGATGGGAGTATTATACACGTAATATACGATGACTAGTTCCGATCGTGGGATCGTTCTCTCGTTTCCCTCACCTCAATAGGTGGGTAAGATTGCTATTACAGTACCTAACATGTTGTCATTTCGAGTGGGTGGGACATAGAGGCAGAGGTGGGGGGCTTTGAGAGCTAAAGGCTTGGGCTTCTGCTGGCAAGAAGAGGCCGAGGTAAGAATACGACCCTAAAGTATAGGGCAACTTCGTCTCCAAAGTCCTATTAAGCTCAAAAGAAAGAAGCACTGCCCTGTAAAGCAGATATTACGAAGTGGCATTTCAAGATACGAAAGCTGATCATGGGACGGCAGCCTGCCTACCAACCAAATATGAAAAATTTTGTTAGTACCATCTGTTGCTCTACATCGCGATAGACCAATTGCGTGAGCGGGAAATAGAATAAAAATACGAGCGGAGCGGATCTCGTCCCTTTTTGCCGAGGAGGGGTTTCCCCGTTGTCGAAGGACAGATCATTAGTTGGAGACAAAGAAAGCCTCATATCACAGCACTTCTCGAAGATCATGTTCTAAAGATAACGTATATATAAGAAAGTGCTTGTTTTGTGATCTTCGTCTAGAAGGAAAGGTGGCCCATACCTGATTTCGATGTGACGAGCCCAGCCGCCGATTGGATTGGAGGGAAGAAGTTGTTGACCTTTAATAATGCTCCGCTTCCAAGCCTCCTCTTTCACACCCAGCGAGCAGGTCATTCTCCTATTTGTCAATGTTCATCACATCCTCCTATGCATCCCTGGCTTTCACTCCTATACTACGGGTCTTTGACCTACTGATCGATCCCACACCTGGCCTCAAGGCAGATGAAAGACCAGGAAAAAAAGGCCATAAACTATACCCGGCTCCAGGTCAAATAGCCGAATTAGCATCGATTGAATCACAAATCACCGTAGTAGCTTAGATAGATCGAAAAAGCTGTGAATAGGGCTTCAGTTCTTATTTTCCCAAATTAGTTCAGTGGGGAGGCAACTCAATACAATAGGTAGCTCAAGCCGATAAAGAAGCTCAAACCTGGCTTGTGTAGCCTATGCGAAGCAAGTCGGAACTGGCTCAAGGGAAAGAGATGAATCGATAAGAACGATCCCAATTGAATCAATAGATGCAGGATTACCCAAGGGATGCCTTCCTAAGCCCAAATTACTGGATTTCCTGCTTTCTTGAACCGGATTACACTGACAGAAGAAAGATGCCATATTAGCCCTGATGAAGCTTCCCGCCTAACCTTACCTTAGATAGGGGGAGAAGTAAGGCACGAAGAGTTTCCATGATGTGGCGATGTTTTCGTTCAGCACGCCCATTCAAAAGGCAATTAGGCCAATTAGACTGAAGGGAAGGTGCGAGAAGGAAATAGAATAGTCTTTTTTTCAAAAAAAAAAGTATGCGCTCTGCTAAGGCTCATCGGTCTTTTGGCAATATAAAGCATACTACTCATCGATTATTTGGTCTTTTGTGATCGAAACAACCTAGGAAGAGTTGTTGCCTACATAACCTACCTTCCAGACAAGAAGGTATCAGATCACTGTAGTTCTCGACCCTTTTTGTTAAACCAGTTCCTGTACTCTTTTTGAATGAATTCCAGTCTGTAAAGTAATCTGGTGGAAGGAAGAAGGGCAGCTTGAAAGATTTCACCAGGTCCAGTTCTTGTTATCGGACTAGAAGCAGCTAATGAATCCGCATCTGTTGGAGGAAGGACTGCTATTGCATCTTTTATCGGACGGGCTACTTCTGTTGATTGAGAGATGGGAATGCCTAGTCAAGATGTGCCGTGGGATTTCCCTTCTGAGATGGAGGTCCTGTTCCCAGTTGAATCAGAGCTGTGACCAAGTCGACTGCTCTCCTTCTCCTAGCAAAGTCCTATTCGGGGTGTGAAGGAAGACGAGGCCGATCCTTATATTTAAATAGTATTCCACGATCTCTCTATCTGTAAAGGTAAAGTACCCCTGGGATTCGACTTGCCTTTCTTGCTTTTAGAACGGGGAGGGAACCTGAAGTCTGGCAGAAAATCCGAATCATAGTTAGCAGTTTGAATAGAACCAGTGTCGTAGCCAAGAGAATGGGAAGCAGGGCAATGATAATTGTTCGGTTGGGATTCTGTGAGTAAGGGAGCAGAGGCAGAATCGAACTAAGAAGATTCGGAGTAATGAAAATAGAACTCAAAAGCAACTTACCATGACATTTGTTGAGAAAATCCTGCTAGAAAGAGGAACTTGGCAGAGGTAGCGAGGAGTTGACTTCCGGAATCAACAGGTTGGTAATTTCATACATGATGTCATTCCATTCGCTCATCTTTCTCCTCGTCGGGAAACCTTTCGCTAGTCTGGTGGTAGCTTCGGTGCCCTCCCGCCTCTCGATTCTCGGCAGGGTTTTCTCAACCTCAATCATTTCATATTTTCTTCTCGATCAACAAAGTGGAACAAAAGGCTAGTTTCCTTTGCGCAGCGCTTCACCATGCTCCTTGCTGCACGCGCTAGGGACTGTATAACCGGCTGCTTTCGGTTGTTTGACACACCACTTAGGCGGCAGGTAAGCTTGATGACTGAAAGCTTTCAATTCAAGTTAAGCAACGAAGAGGTCGAGGCATAGCCCAGGTGCTTTTAGCGAAGCCGGAATTCCATTAAGGTAGTTCCGCCGAGGGGAAGAAGAATTCTAGATCGAATGCGACTGGGATTGAGGAGGGCTAGCTTTCACGTGGTTCAGGCTCCAGGGGAATGCTTTTTAAGCTCATACCAGGAAATTCCATATTAATAGAATTCTTCCATTAGAGCGAGTTCGGTCAGATCAAGCTATTCAAGCTATTTTGGCTTGGGGCAGGGGCGTAGCGAGCAGAAAATTCCCTATCAGACAAAGCTCTATAAGGTAAGGAAGAAAATCAGTCTTAACTAAAAGCCTATCGAAGTCACTTACGGATCCGGATTCCATTCTTTTTGAGTGAACGAAGCGCAAGCTCCGCCCAGACCCGCTCAACGCTGCGCCCCCCCCCTCAGCAGCAACAAGGTGCTCCCAAGCGACCCTGGGGACCCAACCCAATGGAGCTCACTACCAAAATGACCCCTACCCATTCCTACCTATTCTCCATCCTTCTGACCTGGAAAGCCATTTCTCTACCCAGAGATCACTCCCCTGGCCTCCTGGTCTCGACTATTTAAAGTTCTGTCCAGTTCACCGAGACGCAGGCCATACCATCGAAGAGTGTCATACTTTGCGTGATGTCATCTATGACATGAATGATGAAAATCGTATCAATTGGAACGAAGTTAAGGCATACCTTAAAGCCGCCAATGTCACTGAAGCTATTGGGGATCTATACTAATCCAATGCCACAACATCAAGGGGGACAAGTCACCACTCAGGGACCTACACCGGTACAAACTAATCCAGGACCTTCTGCCAGCGCTAACACCATCCGAGCTTGCACTGCCGCTCGAAGAGAGATGCCTGTGAGACCCCCTCCAGTTCTGTAATTCGAAGGAGGTTCTGAGAATTTTAAACTCCGGAGTCACCCCCAGGAATCGAAGTTCCAAAAGCAGACGAAATCACTATGGAACCGGACCTCCTCGCTGCCGCTCAATTCATTACCAGGAAGAGGCAAATTCGCTTTTTTAGGAAGGGTGGGTTGAAAAGGTGAAGAAGGAAGAATGTATCCGAACGAATGCATCGGCAGAATATTACCCCCTTTTTTGAAATCCCCTCGTCACCTACTAGTGAGCCGGAAAGCTTAGGGGCTCCTCTCGTTCCTCTTCCCCCATTTGACAACCCTATCTCAGAATGTTCGGATGATTCTCTGGAACCCCCTTAACTAATAGATGCTTCAATACTAATACTAAATAAATAATGGGGTTGGGAAAAAGCAGAATAAAAGGATTTCACGGGCAGAAAGGCGAAGGGAAGTTCGGAAAAGCCTAGCAGACGGGACACCCCTTTCTATTAAGACCTCGGCATATTCCTTACCCCCCTACGAAACATTTACCCCTATTTTGAAGTGAAGAGGAAAGCTCCCAGGTTCCGAATCTTAAAGAAGTGCATGACCAGATTGGAAGCACCGAGGTTAATTCGCAATGGGCCAACTCACCCAGCCATGATGCATGACAGAAGAGAGCGAGCACAAAATGGAGTTTCCCTGTTGCACATTGAATCCCTAAGCAGATTAAGGGTGAGGTTCACGTCCGGAAAGAATCTTTTTCAAGACTTTCTCCCCTATGTTGAACTTTATCTATATTACCTTATTGTGGAATGCAAGGGAAAGCCTTCTCTGGTAGACCTGGACATGTTCCATGGCGTGAAGTCTCTTCTCATCTAATAGCTCTAATTTGTCCTAGGATGATGTTCGAAATCACGGCCAACACGGCTCGCTCCATACGCGACTTATGGGAAGATAGTTTCATTCATGCTCGAGGTGCAGGATACGCCTGAAAAAGACTGATTCTTCAACTTGGCTTAGAAAACTGGAACGAAAAAGAGCTGGAAGGATAAGAACTTTCCTCTCCTCGCACTGGGAAGGATTTTTCTTATATTCTCTTTCTTTATCGGACAGGTGTATGCTGGAGAAGAATGAAGCCTCTCCTCTAAAGGAAGTCGATAGACTGACTGTCTTGCTTTTATTTCTTCTTCTAATTTGGAAGGAAACTCGGATGAAAGAATAAAAGAGGATGACTTCAGATTTGAGGCCTTACGAGGGTTTAGAGACTAAAGACGATAGCGGCAGGATTAGGCTATTATTCTATTAAGGAAAAGTTCCTCTTCGAATAAGAAAGAGGATTGAGACGAGACTACGATCTCCGGTTGGACAAATTCGCCAAAGATAGGTAGCTCTGCTCTAGCTTACACTCCCAAGTCTACGATTCTGAAACCTTATTTAGGAGTGACAGAACCCGGTTTAATTTAAAAGGGGTCCTCTAGCAAGCCCTTTAAGATATAGAACTATAACTCAACAGAATTCTCCAGCCGTCCCGCTTTGGTAAAGGAATGTTACTCTGATTGGTAATGTTGGCGATGCCAAGCATGCTCAGGACGGATCTAGCGCTAAGAAAGTAGGAAGGACGTTTTCCAGCGATCTTGGGGCAGCCGTCGGCGTGGGTAGCTGTGTCACGCTAAGTAACTGATAGATTCTCTCTCAATGGGTTTTCCTTCCTCCCTATGGTGTTTCTTTGGCAAAGAGGTTTGTTTTTTCAAGAACGAGATATTGGTAGCTGATGGACTTAAGGGTTTGGAAGCTATTTCGTCTGAGGTTTTTGATCGATTTCCACTCCTAGCCCAGAAGAGAAGGGACTGAAGATAATTCTATGCTAATTAAGTAGTTTGTTATATCCAATTCTTAAAGAAAAGTATGTATTTGAAGTTTGGTAAGATCTTCCCTCTTGTGGAAGAGAGGAAGGCACTAAGACCCGCTAGAAGGACTCTAAGGGAAGAAAGAAAGCCGTCCTAGTGAGGTGCAATGCTGAAACTGTGATCGGTAAACAAACCCTACAGAAGTCGGAATGGGATACTTCACTAAGGAAGTAGCACCGGCGGTTAACTATACTAATCATAGGCATTCTGAGTTGCGTTTGGGTATGGAATGGATAGGCCCCAAGTGGCTGCCTCTCCTACTACCAATGTGTGTGGGCGGATCATCGCCCCTTCATTCTGGTTCTACTTCATTCGCTATTAACAAGACGGCACACGCAAGACAAAAGATGTCAAATCAGGCCCTTGAAAGGTGTAGATGAAGCCTTTTCCTTTTCTGCCGGAAAACACTTGAAGGATACGAGGCATAAGACTATGGATCGAACTTCTTAAGAGGGAACCGCTACTGCAGCCAATCCATTGAAAGGTGAAGGCAATGCTAAATGCAGATGCAGACCGATTGGGTTCTCCCTTTTTTTTGCTAGGGGGGTGATGTTACCAGGTTTTTCGCGAATGTGAGGTTCAAGTACTGCCATCCTTTGTTGGTCGAGTTCGCTGTGTAATTTCAACAATGCCATTCGAAACCGAAAAAAAAGGCCGTAGCTGCATCTTTCGAGAAAAAGAAAGAATAGGTGTCACGCCGATGATTAGGAGAAGGTATCTTATGGCTTAGGGAAGGGCGCTTCTGCCCAGATCTATGATTGATCTAGAATTCCCCGAGACGAGACGAACTGTCGATTCTCCGATAAATGTCAATGACTTAAACATGTTTCCGAGACTTCAACATACATGTTTGGCAGCGGCAAGGAGCGTTTTTGACTTCCTAACACGGATACCAAGACAGCTGAGCAGTGAGGAATAGGATCACTTTTCCTTTCAGTCTCGAAGCAAGCTGTGGTACAATCCCTCCTTCGCTCCGGCTCGTTCCGTTCCCGTGTAAAAGCTATACCTTTCGATTCCTATCCCGCAGTGAACGAAGTTCGCGATGGGTTAAGGGGCCGGGATCTGGGATTCGGTATAATAACTCCTCGTAATTCAGGCGAGTGGAGGAAAGTTAAGTTGACTGTTGGAGGAAAATGGGCGAGCCCTACTAGTACAATAGTCTACGGAACTAAAGGATCGGCTATTAAGAGACAAAATAGATTCGGCTCGTTGGCTCTATAGACTCACTCTCTTCAGAGAGGAGTTTACTACAAGTATGGCCTCGTTTAGCCTTGTCTTAAACGGTGGCTCCGTGGTCCCAAGTGCTCGTCTTTTTCACTTCTCCCTGGAACTGTTGATCCCTTCCGCTCCGTTCGTTCCGAACTCGCGAGCGGCATGTCAAGTCTCTTTTCTTTCAACTCCGCTCGGTGATCGCTCATGGCTAATATAGGTAGGTCCAGAGCTAGCTAGTGTTCAGAAGTAATTTAAGAGATTTAATATGGGTCCTATTAGAAGGCTATAGCCCCAAAGAGATAGAGATTCGCATTCGGGAAGGGAACCATAGCAGCTGATAAAGGCTGCTGGTGGAGCCGGAGAAGAACCGGGATAAGGGCTGGTAAGTACTAAAGCTGCTGGAGCGGCTGCCTTCGCCCACGAAGGAATCGGAATCTCGCTACTTCCCCTAACTTTCCTAGAGCAGGAGAGAGTGAATCTACAAGCAGGGAATCAAAAAAGTAAAAGAATAGGCATCGCGCAAGAGCAGACCTGATTTCACTAGTCTCAGGGCAGGAGTAGGCGGGATAGATGCCAATTCCAAAACCACATGCAAGCAAGGAAGGCAGCAGGATTGGCCCCAATTGAATCCATAGTAAAGAATCGGACATGGAATGCGCGGGAACTTATTCCACATGGGGAAGGCGAGAAGGGCTTGTTCTTGAATTAGATGGGGCATTAGCGGTCTTAGGTGATTTATCATTGCCCCCAGGAGAGGTACGAAAGTAGGGCTATTCAAAGCACAGTGAGGCAAAGCGAGTGAGAGGTATGCAATCCCCAGCTTGAAGTAAGCCAAGGAGGGACACGAAAGGATCATTAAAGTCGTGTTTTGCTAGGCAAAGGTATAGTCATTTTTTAACATATTGAGAGTTGCAAGGAACCTTCTACACTGTTGCTTTCTAGTTTTCATCCAGCCAATCTATCGATGTTTTGTTTTAGTCCCTGAAATGCGATCTTGATCTGCTTTTGAGGTAAAAAACAAAGTGATGATTGATTTCCATTGTTCGAGAGCTACCTTCCTGCTATGCTTTCTGTCTTGGGTCAAGTCAACCAAGTCATTCAATAGTCCAACAAGCTTTGCTGTCGCCGGGCACATAGAGAAGTCGTTCTGCTCTGTTCAGTATCATAAGTACTGGATGTTCCTGGAAGGGGTATGTCCTAAGGTATAAAGCTTTCCCTTCAGAAAGCTTTGAATCAAAAGGTGGTTGTTAGACTTCGCTCGGAAGCGTCTTTCTCAGTTTCCAATGAAAGTCTTACTTTCGCATGTAGTTAGCCTTCCGAACTTTGGTCTGTCGAGGGTTTCGGACTGTAAATGAATCTTTGACTCTAAAAATGAAAATCGAAAAGGGAAGCGGGGATTCATGGTCATTGACGGTTGATATCGAGAAGGCCTCGGATCCGGTGGGGTTTCATTCGGGACACCTTGTTTGAGATTTTTTTGCCTAGTCAGATGCTGGAGCTCATTATGATGTGTATTTCTACGAGTAGTATGCAGGTTTTTTGGAATGGAGAGGTGACAGATGCCTTTTTGCCGTCTCCCGGAGTTAGACAGGGATACCCTCTATTTATTACTATAACTATATTTCTTGGAAAGATTAGCTCATGATCTAGCGGTTCGACAAGGATTATGGAAGCCTATTCAGTTATCTAAGAATGGTCCCCAGCTTTATCATTTGTTTTTTGCGGATGACTTGCTCCTTTTCGCTAAAGCATGAATGGATCAAGTTCCGGTCATTAAAGCTTGCTTGGAGTCCTTTTGTGCGGTCAGAAAGTGAGTCTTGCTAAATCCAAGATCCATTTCTAAAAAAACCTCTCTGATGGTCTCTCTTGTGCAATCAGTAGAGGTTTCGGTTTCACCAAAACAAGGAACCGTCGGGAAGTTTCTTGGGGTCCCCGTCACTCCATGATCGAGTGACAAGAGCCACATACCATGATATTGTTAATCGAGTTCATGAGAGACTAAGTAGGTGGAAGACCAGCCAATTGTCGATGGCGGGGCGTACTACCTTGGCCCAATCGATAGTCACTGCCCTCCCAACGTATACAATGCAGACCGCAGCTCTTCCTTATACGGTTTGTGAAGAGATTGAAAAGCAAACCAGAGCTTTTCTTTTTGGATCAGGTGTAAAAAAGCCTCATTTGGTGCGTTGGGATAGGGCCTAAAAAAAACGGCGGTCTAGGTATTAGGAAAGCTAAGGAAAATAACGAGGCTCTTATCATGAAGCTAGGATGGGGTTTATTAACACAACCGGATAAACTCTGGGTGCAGATTTTGAAAGGAAAGTATGTTAAGGATAAGGGGCACCCTCCTGTGGTAATTACCAAACCGAATGCTTCCCCCTTATAGAAAAGTATGGCCTTTGGTTCTTCAAGGATGCAGATGGGTTATAGGTAACGGTAGGGTAGCGAGGTTTTGGCTTGACCCATGGGTGGAAAATAAAGGACCACTTATTCACAATAAATCAAGTTCACAAGGGTGCCGTGAATCTCTGTGTTGCTGCTTATTCATCAGAATGTGGCTGGAATTGGAGTGCGTTTCAGATGTTCCGTTCCTGCCTCATCATCTTTGTCTACTGATTGCTGGGATTAAGCCCCCGCATAACTTTGCGCCTAATGATCGCATCATCTGGGGTCAAGGGAACTTCACCACAAAGTCAGCGTATGCTATTTTTTCGGGGCAGGTTTGGGGCGGTGGGAGATAGTTTGGAAATGTCCCGGGCCCCAACGGATTCCAGCTTTCCTATGGCTGGTTTTGCATAATAACTTGTTAACGAATGTGAGTCGCAAATAACGACATATGACTTATGTTAGCTCTATATATGTATGCGCTTTAGCCCTTTTTTCGTAATTGAATATGGAAAGAGAAAGAGATTCGTCTTGCTTATGCGCTTCTTCATTGGCTTGAGTGTGTGGTATCTGCTTCTGACCGAACCGCTCTTTCTCTCACTCACTCTTCTCCTTTTTCAAGGAAGGGCGATTGTCTTAGTGTTCCGGGAAGAACGGAGATCCTGCGCTAAGAATAAGAAAAGAGAATACCCTATCTACCAAGATAAAGAGTACTCTCTCGTGCAAAATCCTTCCATTGGTCCCTTCGCTAAGAAAAGAAAAGAAAGAAGGAAGACTTTTCTTAAGCGTTCGTGCCCCATGCTCACTTCACTCACTAATTGCGTCAGTGAAGAAAGAAATCCAAACCTATAAGTTTCAGTGGGACAGAGACCTAAAGCCCCAAGTTACAATGAGAAAATCCCATTTCCATTTTTTTTGGGAGGCCACTCCTCTTTTCCAATTCCAAACAATTTAAGAAGCGCACCAGGACGCTTTCAAAGTTTCTTCGGGATACGCCAGTTGCCGATGTGTCTTTAATTTAAAAAGAAAGCAAAGAAGGAATTTTCGCATGAAAAAGAAAGTCTCACTCCTTCACCTTATACAGAACTTGTGTCAATTGATTCGAAATCAAAGTCAGCAAAGCAAGTTCAAACTACCTGCCCAGTCGAAAACCCTCTATATAAGAACACAGTTGATGCGAGCTGGTGAGAATCTAAAACAGCTTATGGACACGCACAATTTGAATCTCCCACCTGACTGGACATTTCCACAATTTACAACAGAAGTCATTGGGATCATTTTTTTTTTCGATTTTACAGGATCTTTCTTTACTTTATATGGTAGTGATTCTTTTCATCAAGCCTCAAATCTTCTCCATTTTCTTTCTTCAGGGGCAGGGGGTGGTTAGTCTAATCTCCGGTGGGGGATGCATTTCTGGTCGGGCGAACCGACCCCCGGATCCGCTTTTCTTGTTTATTTACAGCAGCGGCATTCTCCCTTTACTTTTACATCCATTTTTTGAATCATGGAATTCTCTCCCGAACTAACAACTCTATTAGAAAGTTGGATTCCAACTTTTACACGAATTTGAAAGTGGATGATAATGGATTTACATCACGATATCTTTTTCTTCCTCATTCTTTTTTTGGTTATTTTAGGTGTCTATCTACCTCTTTTTTTGTTTGCTCCGAAAATTCTACATGGATCGACCGGGCCATGGTTTGGTACCGATGGTTCTCCGGCTCCATGCGGGCCAGCCGAGCCCAGCGTTCCGAACAAGCCTACGAAAAAAAAATTCGTAGAGCTTATACCTTCTTCTCCAGAAAGACTGCCACCAGTATTGTAGAGGTATGGGTTTCTGTGGCAAGTATTGTTCGAGGGGCCGAGAGGACTTGGACTTTCTCGAAGCCGCACATGAGATCGCCAAAAACTCTTTTTTTTATGATGGCGCGGACCCTTAAAAAATAAGAAATAATCTGCTAAATCTGATTCGACAACATAGTAGTGAATCAAAATGGCAATCTGACCCGAATGCGCACTGGATCTTTGACTTACTCCGCCCAGGGGAGCTTTCGTTCGAAACAAGGTAGCCGTAAGGAACCCTATGGCTGGGGCTGGATTGAATCCTTCCCTTCCTTCTCTCTGGAACAATCGAGGGCACTGCCTTCCCTCAGCTTTCAGAGGTGGGGGCTGCATCAATCATCGCTCAGTGAGCTATTTTTTTTTTTGCCGCCAATAGCGATGCAAGGCGGGCACGCCAGGTAGACGCGCTAGGCGAAGGAGATGCATTTATGGTACTGGTAGTACTGTACAAGCTCTTAGGGAATAATCTCTTTCTTATTTCTGCCTTTCTTTCCCATGACGACTAAGAACGGGCAAATCAAAAATTTCACTTCGAATTTCGGACCTCAACATCCTGCTGCTCATGGTGTTTCACGATCAGTATTGGAAATGAACGGAGAAGTGGTGGAACGTGCGGATCCGCATATTGGATTACTCCAGTGCGGCACGAAGCCGCTGACGCCGAGTCGGCTCCTATGCCGCTAGCTATGCCCTGCTTGGTCCCCCGGCACGGTGGAGGTTCCGTAGCGCGGCATGAGCACCGGGCTAAGGGGCGGTTGAGCAACTCAAGCAAACCACCCTACCTTACTACAACATAGGGACATAAGGGAGAAGGTTGTGAAGGTGGCCTCGTTATCCACACCTCCGGTCGGATGAATGGAGGACCGACCGATCCGGGTTTTCATGAGCGTTGGCGGGTCCTGGAGTGCCTGTCAAGGGCGCTAGCGCATACCCCGGGGTGATCATCACCACCTGCACCTCACATCTCGGCACAGTGGAACGTGTAACCCGCCTACTGTCTCATTCAACTACATTTGTTCCTGTAATCTATAGCCTAACAGAACGCAGCAGCGATGGACAACCCGCCCATACATCCAGCGGGGAGGATGGCACTACTGGCCAAGACCGTCTGGCGAAAACGCCGCAGGCGCGAAGCGTGGTAGGCCTGCGCCGGGGGAGCATAGGGAGGAAAGGGAGCCCGGACGGTGGAAGAGCCAGGGGAGGCCGGGTCATTTGACGGAAATGGAAGGCTTTTCACCTAGAAGGCCCTATGAAGTAAAGGGAAGCGCATGAATTCTTGGAAAAAGAGGGAGCGAGCCTATATTATATAATTCTATATAAAATGTAATAAAGTCATTTCAATGAATAGATAGAGTCAAGGGTAGGACAGATAGCGCTGCCTACACGCGAATTACGAGGTCGAGCAGTCTCAATTTCACTACAGGATTTGCGAATGAATGCTGGGCTGGGTGGGCCACCTCGAATGGCGTGAGCCGCATGCGGGGAGACCCGCACGTACGGTTTTTAGGGGGATCGGGTCGAAAGACCGGCCGACGCCCACCCGACTAGAGGGACTGAGAAATTAATAGAGTACAAAACTTATCTTCAAGCTTTACCTTATTCTGATCGTTCAGAGGGCGATCGCGGAGTCACTGAATGAAGTCCTCCGTTTCTTTCGGAGGACCCGCAGCGAGGCAGAGATGACTAAGTGACATATGGAATATGGCGACGACAACAGCATGTCGTAGAAGGAGATAACAGGTGGAGCCAACGATCCACTAAAACTAACGTATCTACAACTACATCCCCGAGCGGCAGTCAAACGGAGGCGTGAATGCAAGATGCCAGCGGAATGATCGGCCGGACAGAGGCTAGGGCTGCTTCCTTCCCACCGCGTCCTTCCTTGTGTGTCGGAGATATAAAGCGAGTGCACCGGAACCGGAAAAGAACGGGAACTGGGTCGATCTATTCTATGGCGAAGCATCCGAAGCATAACTGCACACTCACACGATCTTTGCCGAGAGATAGGAGCATTCGGTGGAACCGGTGAACTACACTTGCTTCTGGATAGATGTGTGGGACAGAGGGCTCGTGGTACCTGCTGCCTACCCTTCCTTCTCTGCTTTTAGAACCGTGTGAACGGAGAGTGGGCAGAAGGGAAGGAGGTCCTCATACGGAGTCGCACACTTCCCAGAGCAGTGCGGGAGACTGGGGAATGGGTCGAGTAAACTCCCCGAAAAATAACAGACGAAGCTTTACTTAGATAGGGCTTTGATTGGTATTGATTTAATCTTTTTGATTGGAAAGGAGGGCGCCTGGGTATGTTATAGAAAAGGAAGGCAGAGGTAGTATATCGAATGGCGAAGAGAGGTGGCTCGGCAGGGAAGGAATGGGAAATCTCGTCAAGGATGACTTATTTGTTGGCGAAACGAAGGGCGCCTTCGGCTTAAGTGATTCTCTGAGCCGGTCTGGATTTCCAACGCCTCGGGAAACTGGTCGAGATAGATGACAGCGTCCTTTTCCTCTCTTCCTTACCGGTAGGGCAATCTTCTCTTATGGCCTTCACCTCCCGCCCGGCCCGGAAATAGAACCCAGCCCTCTTCTGATCCATTCATTTCTGAAAGCAGGGGATCCAGAGCCCCTTCTATTGCATAACCTAAAAAAGCTATAAGCAAAGTACCCAAGTGGTTGCGGAAACGAGACGCTTTGGTTACCGGCGAACGCTTCCAAAGGCGACCCCTTCGAGTTTCCGGCTGTTTCCTAGATTGAAGTAGCCTTTCGTCGCCCGAAAGAATATCAAAGAGCTCGGCCTACCTTTGGTAGGCCTTTGGTGCGCGGAGCCCGGTGACTAAGAAAGAAATTGGTTTGCGCTTGAATTGATGAGGTCGCAAAGAGGGAAGTAGGGCTCCTATTGAAATGAAACGCTTTCCCTCCCTCAAAAGGCGACCAGCTTTCAATACTAGTTGTTACGTTACACTGCCATTTTTCCAATATCATTGAATAGCATGGCCCGGGGCTAAGGTAACTCAAGTGGGAGAGCCGTGTTATGGGTGACCTTATTGCACGGTTCAGAGAGCACTTGTGTATGTGATGCAAGTGAACGTGTACGAAAAAGCTGTCGTAAAGTTTCGTTGTTCGTTCCGTCGTCGACCCTATCTATGTTTCTACGATGGCCCAAGAACACGCTTATTCTTCAGCCGTAGAGAAACTTTTGAATTGCGAGGTACCATTACGAGCTCAATATATACGAGTGTTATTCCGTGAAATAACTCGAATTTCAAATCATTCACTTGCTTTAACTACTCATGCTATGGATGTGGGAGCATTAACTCCGTTCCTGTGGGCTTTTGAGGAGCGGGAGAAATTGTTGGAATTCTATGAAAGAGTATCGGGAGCCAGGATGCATGCCAGTTTCATACGACCAGGTGGAGTGGCACAAGATCTGCCTCTTGGCTTATGTCGAGATATTGATTCCTCCACACAACAATTTTCTTCTCGTATCGACGAATTAGAAGAGATGTCAACCGGCAACCGTATCTGGAAACAACGATTAGTGGATATTGGTACTGTCACTGCACAGCAAGCAAAGGATTGGGGATTCAGTGGTGTAATGTTAAGAGGTCGTGCGACATGAAGACATTGATAGCAATATGGGGGAAGTTCCCATCAGGCAACAACGGTTCTGCCTGACCCTACTTAAGCATGCATATTTTGTCAGTGAAGACTTGGTGTGAAGCCTTGGAGCTTACGTTAGAAGAGCAAAAGGCCCGGGGCTAGGGTGAGCTGAGGGGGGACAGCGTAAGTGAGCGAATGTGTGTAAGCCCAGTCAAACATGACTGTTCTAGGCGGGGCGGGCCGCCCACCTTCGAATGGTGTTGGTCCTACGGACCGTGAACGGATTTCGCTTCTGGCCTCTGGGCACGTCTACACCGCATGAGTTCACCGGGGTGGAGCACGGTCCGCCAAAATCGGCATAGGTTAGGTGCTATTGATGGAACATGGTAAGCCTATTTTCTCCATATGGAAGTGCTGCAGGCACATAGAGATGTGGGTAGAGGAAGCCTCAAAAAGCGAAGGCCGAGCTGTAGGTTACGTGACCTGCACCGAGTTGGTGGCTGACTGGGCTTTTTCCTGGATCAAAGCAGATCAGCTCGCCTTCTTGTTATCCAAAAGTAGGTCGAATCGGGTTTCAAAACCCCCTGCCTCCGAACGTCGAATGAAATAGGTGGCCGGGTTCTCTTTACCTTTTGATAGGCCCGGCCACCTTCCCCCTATCCCTTATGTTTAGGGGCGGGATCCGTCCAAGAACGACCATGTGGTGGTACGGAAGGCACGGACTCCGCGAACGTCCCGCGCCCCCTTTACTAATAAGGGAAAGAAAGCCGTGACCAGAACCACATTCCTTTTGCGTGCGGATGTAGCTGACGTGTCTGACTCTATTGGTCATAGTTTCCTGCTGTTGCGGCTGGTACTCGTTTGCGCGCGCGTGAACCAACCCAACAAACAAGGATAGGCTGCCTCTCCGGGCATCTGAGAATGATTCGAGCTGTATGAAGGGAAACTCTCACGTACAGTTTTTTTTTTGGGGGGGGGAGGAGCCCGACAGGGTCCCCCCACTGACTTGGCCCGGGCCTAAGTGAAAGTGAAGTGGTGGGCCTACCCATCCCAACCAGGGGTATGCTGGGATTTGCGAAAAGCAGCACCTTACGATGTTCATGACCAATTGGATCCTGACGTACCAGTAGGTACCAGAGGAGATCGCTATGATCGTTACTGTATCCGTATTGAAGAGATGCGACAAAGTCTTCGGATCATTGTGCAATGTCCTAATCAAATGCCTAGTGGCATGATCAAAGCCGATGATCGTAAGCTATGTCCTCCATCACGATGTCGAATGAAACTATCCATGGAATCGTGCGCCGTGTGAAACGTAGATCATCGTCGTTCTTAACCGAGACTCAGGTTAAGCTCCGTCTCGGAACCTTGTGGGGTTAGGAGTAAAGCATACCGAGGTTGACGCATCTCGTTGGGCGTGGAGAAGCATTGGGAACCCCAATTTCTTTCTTCGGAGCCGTTTCTTTTCCCGTCCCCCCGCCCCGGCATAGCGCTTCGCTTCCGGTTCTTCGGAAGAATCAACTGACTTCTCCCTTCTTCATTGATCTGGGGGAAAAGGAACCGTCTACCAGTTGGGAAGCTAGACATCAAGTAAGTGGCTTGATGAGGATAACTAAGCTGACACGTCGGAGTTGGCTGCTGGCACAACAGGGTGGTGCCTTACCGCACCGCAGGCGAACGCGCGGTAGCGTTCGTGGTGGTGCTTCAGGATTCCAATGTACTGCGTCCAAGATTAGAACGAGCTTGCCGGCGGACCACTGCCGTCCCATTCTTGAGTGAGCTGGAGCGCAGTCATCTTATCCACTGAACTAGCTAGAAGCTATCGCTTCGGGTCGAAGCACTAAAAGAAAAAGACCGGGAAACGCGGCGGCATAGGAACCACGGGACCCCCTACGGGGAAGTTAAGGGAAAACGGTTTTCCAAACCTGCGCACCAGCTGAAAAAGCCCCTTCCCCTTTCTCTAATAATAAGGTAAGCTTCATAGCTCCAACCTATACAAGGAAGGGGTTTGGATGCCCTTTTTTTAGGTTTGGTTGCTGGATACGGGATCCTCGTAGTAGGCTGGACCAACATCCAGCCAAGAGAGGGCAGCCTTTAGAAGCCAGAGGTTGGGAAAGCAAGAGAACGCTTCGCGTTTTCTTTTCTTCTTCCCGCCCTAGGAGCACAAAAAGAGGGATTAGTATTATTGACCCAATGAGAAACCACTAACACCTGGGGCTCCGCGCACTGGGAAAACAGCGACCCGGCCACTAGTTACAAAGCTCTGAGAAGGTATCGAGAGGGCAGTCAGGTGCGAAGCAATTAGCCCCTATTTGTAAAGTACCTCTCTTCCTATTTTGGGGGTCACGGCGAGAAATGGCTTGATGAACTGTTCCGTTCGCCACGCACCGGCCCCATTCACTTGCTTATCGTAGAGGCTGTAAGTACACACCACAACTATTAATAGTATAGTGGAGTTGAAACACGAGAGTGCCCGCCCTTTCTTTCAAGTAGGCCACTTTTTCCCGGAACACAGTCCAGGATAACCGTGACCATGTATATTTCTCTTCGATGCTGTCATTTCGAAATGACCGCTTCAACCGCTGTTTCACCTCCCAAAAAGCAAGGTTGGCTTGACGAGTGCAGATGTGGAGCAATAAAAAAAATCTCTTTCTTTCGGGCAAAGAGAAGCGCTTTTGCTACTGAGAAAACGAACGGTCAGCGCGAAGGTTCAAGACTTAGCCGAGCGTTAGCGAAGCTAGATTCTCATAGCGAGGCGCTTCGAGTTAGCGAAGCGCTGTAGTAGAAGCCCTATGTGCTATAATGCTGAGCCAAGGACGCTCCGCCTTATCTATAGAAGCAGTCAACTGAGTTCTGAACGACTCCGCTCCTTGGTAATGGCTTAATCTATAGATAGAAAGCCCTATGATGGGAAACTACCACGTTAGGTTTGGAGAGAGATGGGACCGGTTATACAATAGGGGGAGCAAATGCAAGCTTTTTTCTTTCAATAGCCGGCCAAATGACTACAGGATCATCGGTCTACTCTACCTCAATTCACCATTTCGAACTTTATACAGAAGGTTTTTCCGTACCAGCTTCTTCTACCTATACCGCAGTTGAAGCACCTAAAGGAGAATTTGGTGTCTTTCTGGTCAGTAATGGAAGCAATCGTCCCTACCGTCGTAAAATAAGAGCACCTGGCTCTGCCCATTCACAAGGACTCGATTCTATGTCCAAACATCACATGCCAGCGGATGTGGTCACCATCATAGGTACTCAAGATATTGTCTTTGGAGAGGTGGATAGATAGGCTTTCTATGAAAGCTCGATTAGGACCCTAGCTTTATTGCAAGCCAAAAAAAAAACGAGAATGTGTCTTATCATTTGAATTTATCATAGCTATCTCTTTCTATAGTGCCGACTTGGATGCCTAGTTAGGTTAGAACCGTTGAGCGATTCACCACTTAGGACTGTGAGCTTTGGCCCCGTTACGGAAGAGAGGGGATCTCGAGAAAGAGAGGGTTTCGATCTCTCTCCCTTGTTGAGAAAACCTATAACCGGTCCGTCCATGCCTAAGGATCGCCTCCTCTAATCATATCTATCCCTTGCTCTGGCTTGATTACGAAGAAGAGGCTGTCTCAGATCATGGGCTATCGGCCGGTGTCAGCCAAAGAAGCGGAAAACCTGAGATTTCATTCTTCTTATCAAAGCACTGAGTCGCAGGGTCTGATTGATCCCATTCTGAACCCTACGCCCAGGTGAAACAAAAGCAGATATAGTTTTGAGCATTCCATTCCTAAGCCAAAAACAAATTAGGCAAATAAAAGGAAGGCCCAATACAGACTCAGACTTCGAGGCGAGTTTCTCTCGGATTTCAACTGAATTCAATGACTGCTCTAGAGCCACTTTAGCCCATTCTTTACGATTTTTTCAGTAAGCTATAGGCCGGAAAATCAATGGCAATAGCCTTCCCTCAATGCCAATTTCTGAACCTTTAGGCGAACCAGTGAGTCGAGAGAGACTATAGGCCAACCATACGAGTAGGAGAACCAGTGGAGAAAAGTTTAAAACATCGCTACTCTAAAGACTTCCAAGCCAGCTCCTAATCCTAAGCGCAGCGAACCTAAGAGATCAAATTTCGGCCGATAGGCGCCCACGCAGAGTTTCATTGCGAAATGAAATAAAATACGTATATAAGACAAGACTGACTGGATACTTTTAGTGTGGGGCGATAGCAAGACAGAGGTGATGGCTATTCACAAGATTAGCAATTGAAATAGGACTGGGGTCCACACTCAACCCTCTCACTCGGAACCGCTTAGCAAACTCGGCTGAGCCGGAATGAGATATCAGCTACTTTTTTGCTGAGATCGTGACTCCTAACTTTAGGAGTACCTGCTCGTACACTTGGGATACACACGTATCAGCGATGAGAACATCATCACCGAGTACTGCATATCTTGTGAAGCGAACTCCAGGGTGCTCTGCAAACCACCCAATCCGAAAATGATGTGTAGTGTACTTTTGTCCTATAGAAGTATATACATAGAGGTTTCTAAAAGAGAAGAAGTATGCTGTAATTACATCAATATAGAACTTGCATATGAAACTTCCGCTTCCGCTTCACTAAGCACAGTTAGCCCAGCTGCACCAAGCCCTGTCTTACCATCCAAGAGTTCCATTCTTCCAACTCTGAATTCATCAGCCCAGTCAGAAGCTATTTTCTTCGAAATGGTTCACTGCGAGTTCTTCGTTCAGCCTTTCGGCTATCTTCTCCTCCCAGTGTCCTAGATTCCCCATCGCTCTCTTCTTCCTAAAGCCAATTCTTCACTCAACGTACTTGAACCATGTCTCTTCACGTGAGTCGACACCTGCTTCCATTATTTTCTTTCTAACCAAAAGATCAGCGAACGCTACTGAATATGGCCAGCCAGATCGCTATGGCTAAGACAGTTGGCCTTTGATCGGATACCAGAACCAAATCGACTTAGCCACACTCTACTCACAGACAGGAAGGAAAGCACTGACTTGAACTACTTTACTTTGACCACTGCGCTTTCCCGGAAGCGAAAGGGAATGTCGAAAGCGTAGTGAAAGCACCTACCTTATGTTTAGGCGTGTTGGTTTCAGTGAAAAGAGAGTTTTGCGCGTTATAGTAAGGAAAAAGCTTGAAAAGCGTACTTGCTTTAACAACGGAAAGAGGTTCCTTCAGCGGTTCAGCTTTAGGTCTCGGTTCAGGTGCTGGCTCAAGTACTGGTGAAAGTGCCGGAACCTAAGCGTCTCGCTTGACTAAGGGTGTGAGTTCCTACTTTAGGCTTTCAATATTTAGCTTTAACAACTTTCACTAGCGCTTGGCTAGTTACCGAAACCCAACAAGATTCTCTGCACTTGTGCTTAAATCTTAAAAGCGGCTAGAAGTTCAAAGCTAAGAAGGCGAGTAGTTGATACGAGTTTACTAAGCGAGCCTAAATGCGAGTTTCACTGACTGAACCCACCACTACCCGAAAGCCGATACCGCTAGAGAAGAGCAAGAATCATACTTTTTCTACTTCGCTTGCCGAACAGGAATTCTTTGATTCAAGATCCCCTTGCGCCCAACAACCCTCAGCTCCTCAGTCTTATACAGGACCCCCACAGCGTATCTCACAGCAAAGCTATCCAATACTGCCACAACATGCTCCACAGCAGAGTTACCCGACAGTGCAGCAAAGACCTTACGCAAGTCCCTCTATTCAGATCACATCAGTACCACACACTTTTTTTAGGGGGGTACACAAGCCAATGCCTTTCCAACTACTAATCCACCCAGGAAGTTCAGTCCTCTGCCAATGTCATTATCACAATTGCTCCCACAGCTGTTAGCAGCTAAGATTGTTGTACTCATACCCGCCAGGCCATTATCAGATCCCCCTCCCTAGTAGGAGAAGACAATTCCCCGGTCAGAAGATTGTCTTGTAGTATTGTAGTAATGTAGTTCGCAAGATAGGGTGAAATAAAGTTCTTTCGCTAAGTATAGGGCGATGCCCACTACAGCTGGGAATCTTGTGTGGGCAAAGAGCTTGTTGGAGGAAATGGATTTGGAGCATCGAGAGCCCCGGTGAAACACGAGCGAGCCAAAGATCTAGAGGTCGCCAATATATCAAGGGAAAGGGCATTCTGTAAGAAAGAAAGTGGTGGCAAGCATCATAAGGACTCCAACCATCTCTAGTGAGAATCATATTTCCGACATCTTAACTAAGGGACTTAGCAGGGCCCTTCTTTGATGAGCAAGCTGGGAATGATCAATCTCCATTCGCTTGGAGGAGTGTTAGCGTATGTGTGTCACTTATGTCTCATGTACTTGTACTAATTGTACTTGAGTTGTACTCTTTGATTTGTTCATTAGTCACGTCCAGTCGTATTGGCAAAGCTGGGGTACGCATGTTGTACATAACCGCAGCCATCTTCTATCAATGCTGAAGTTGGAATTCATGAAAGGTATTCTCCCAATTCTCTATTGGAACAGATAGAGCCCTTTGGCAAGGTTGGGTATTAGGTATAGCCTATGAGGGGGCCTCCTTCCTAAAAAAAGCCTTTCCGATTGCCTCCGCCCCTATCTCTTAAAGCTACGGCATCCCACCGATCCTTGCATCGGCTCTGCTAGTTGGCTTTGCTATCAAGGCATAGCATTCTATGGACTCTTCCACCACGTCCAGAAATGGTATGCCAACACCTTTCTCCTTAGCCAACCAAAGTCTTCTGATGGCAATAACCGCCTTTGCCGTTAAAAAAAGTAAACCGGTGTTCTCCCTACGCAGGTAACACCCTACTCCTATTACCATGGTCTTCCGAGTAGGATATGTAATACGTCCATAGGGACGACGTCACACCAGACGTCCTGCTTTAACTTCCCCAGCTCCAACATAGCGGAAGGGGCACCTTATAACCCCTTACCCGGCCCGCTGCTCATGCCCTTTTTTTTCTGATTCTGATTCGATAGGGCTCTGGATGAGGCCCTTACTTAAAAGTAAAAGGGCTGAAGCCCCAACTAATCCACCATCTCCGTGGACGCTATCTTATGAACTCCCAGCATCAATGATCATCTTTGCACTGGCCAATTCCGACATAGATTCGGAATACAGCCTTCCGTATCCTCCTCCTTTCTGCTGACGTTGGCTCACGTTGCCACACAATCTAAGGACAGCGAAACTGTCTCCTCTCCTAAGCTTCAGAACCTCCGCTATGTTTCCTACTTGAACAGAGATTAATCCGCTTCCCCGGCTCTAGGCTCCACAACGTTCACTATTCCATCTTCAGCTGGTCTATTCTTCACTCCCCCAGCAGCATTCGTCCGTCTGAACATTGGGACAGTAACGAGCAAAATGCCCAACTCCTCCACATTCAACACAGTTACCGGATCCCCTCTGCTGAGCCTTTTCTTATCTCCTCTGCAGCATACCTAACTCGAGATTCTTTTTTCATAGCATAGCTGGCATCTCACTAGGCTCCGAGGAACAGCCTTCCAGTTGAGAAGTAGGCGGTTGGGAAATAGTGATCTATGAGAGTCTTCCTGACGAGACCTTGAAAGCTGCTTATGCAAGATAGTGCATGCAGCTTTATACTCATCCGAAGCTCTTCATTCTTCATCATTCGTGCCTTGAAAATTGGAATTTCTTCGTCACGGCATAAGGTTTTGAAGCCTGGGGCCTCTAGGCAGGATATGGGGGAGGAGCAAGCAAGCTATTTAACTACTGGTCGGGTATAGCTTTCTGATAGTGTAGAGAAGAGAAAAGGAGAATGCTTCCCCAAAGCCACCCAATGTGAGCCCCGCTGCCGGATTAGCTTTCCTCTTAGTGAGGCGATCGCCCTTCTTCCTCAAGCCCACTACTTTAGTAATTCGGGAAGGATCCAAGGCCTTCTCAAGTCAGTCATTCGGGAACCTCTTTCGTCGCTATACTGGCGTCAATCTTTCCATAAAATGGTAGCCGCTAAGGCCACTCGGACTACCTTTCACCATAGGGGACAACAGGAGAGCTTCAAGCCCTCTCCTTAGCCGGCGCAGCGTTGATATTGTATAACCTTAGGCGGCAGTTGAGTCACTCTCGTCCCTGGGTGGGGTTTAGTTCTTCCCCCCTATTTGGAAAAGAAAAAATGGCTAAGTCCATTTCTTGGATTCTCCCTTACGTGACAAATCATTAAAAAAGCACCATTCTGACTTCCGACAACTATAAAAACAATCGAACAGATGCGGGAATATAATAAGCCAATAGCACTAGGCCCCTATTAGTCAAGCAAGACCCCCAAAAAACTCTTCCCTTCTTAGATAAGCACGAATCCCTAGGGATAAGCGAAGAAGACTTTACCCCTTGTATCACATCAAGGGTTATGCCGGGTCAACCCAAGAATCACTAGGGACTATTTGCCTTAAACTAAGGGGATGCAATCGAGAGAGTGACACAATGATTTTCCTTTTAGTTCAGTGCAAGACCACATTCCACCCACTTTAAGGACGCATGTGGATACACGATCACGGTGCCGTCCCGTCCTCCTATCATAGATGTGTCAAATTCCCATTCCAAGGAGGAAGAACCATAGTGAGAACAGAGAAAAACATACCCAACCCCCGAGTACCAATTTCATGGACATGTTCCCATTAGAGAAGCAAACAGTAAACCCATGCGAATCGAAGAGGTCTCAAACGACCTAGGGAACCACTCCCGAGTGAACAGTCTCGAGGATGGCAAAAAATGTGACGATCCGGGTACACACCTGGAACAGGCCTAGGAAAGAGAGAAAACGGAATCATCAAACCTATAGATATAGAACCGTCACAAAGATCTAGAAACCAGGGAAACGGATATGACGGCTTCTCCTCACAAGAAGACACGGAATGGACACTAGCTAAACGATTCAAATCTTCAGGATCAGTTGAAAGCATAGACGACAGATCCTTCTCCTGGACTCAAAAATATCTTTGATCATAAGGAAGGGAAAAGGGGACTTAGGTTTTCAGCGTGCCCAATCCCATCCCCATAGTCCTTTTACCGACTGGGACCACCCGAAGAGACAAGTGTTTTGCCCTTCTCCCGTAGAGTATGGCTCCCCGTATCGTGTCTTTCTGGCATATCTATCCTTATTCTATTTTTGTGCCTAGACAGATGATAATAGATGTCCGTTTCCGGGATTTCTGCCATGATATTTAATAGAATAGCGGACTTTCTTTCTGAGGTGTGGTCTATCCGAATAGCTAGAAGCAGAGCGATAAGAAGAAGGAGGGAAAGCTTGAAATTGATGCTTCATAATCCCCAGGAGGAGAGGCCCACCAGATATCACTCCTCCGCATAGGGATCGATGGATCAATGGAAGAGAATCGATATTGCTTGGTCGGAAGTGCCTCGTTCCTTCCACTTGATCGCCAGTTGGTTCATAGAAAGAGAGTATGTAATGAAATAATAAAGGTCAAAAGCTCCCCCCCGGAACCGGTTTCCTTTGTTTGCTACCCTTCAAAAACCATGTGCTTCTCGATATTCTATCCAGCAAGGGGCGCCGCCCTCCCCCTCGCAATTCTCCACCCTCTGACCTTCCTTTTTCCTTCTTTGCGCTAAAACAGGCCTATAGGTTAGGTTCGCCTTTCTAATAGAAGTTGAGTCTATATAGAAGTATATAGAATTAGACAGATCGTCTTCAGCATGAACAGAATCACCTTTGTTCCGAAGCAGTGGGAATAGCTTTTTCAAAGCTTTCGTGTGGTGTGTCCCGGGAGAGCAGCAAGCCAAACATCGTACTCTTCGGAGGGACCGTGTCATGTCAGTCACGATTAGAATAAAGGAAGTTCGCTGGCCCAGAGGTGTTGGTTCAAATCCAGCTCGTGACAATGGCTCGAGAAGGAAAGGCGCCGATTTTGCAACGGATTACTCCACACTAAGGGAGAAAGACTTTATGTACCAAAGTGGGGCAATCTAAGAAAAGAATTGATAAAAGAATGCCATGACACGAAGTGGGCAGGACACCCAGGGCAGCGGCGTACCTTAGCCCTACTCGAAGAAGGAGACTTTTGGCCCCATATGAGAGAAGAGGTAGAGGAGTACGTAAGAACCTGCCTTGTTTGCCAACAAGACAAGGTAGACCACCAGAAACAAGCAGGCCTGTTGGAACCCCTACCAATCCAATCCCAGGGAGACCCTGGGAAAGCATTTCCATGGACTTTATCTCGGCCTTGCCTAAAGTGGATGGATTTGGGTCAATCATGGTGGTAGTAGACAGGTTCTCCAAGTACGCCACGTTCATAGCAGCCCCGACAGATTGCACGGCTGAAGAGGCAGAAATTTCCTAAAGAACGTCATCTGGGGGATTCCACGGAACATCATCAGTGAGCGGTTCACAGGACAAAAGTCTTTTGGGTTCGGAACTACACTTCTCCACCAGTTTCCACCCACAAACGGATGGGCAGACGGTAACGCCCTATTAGAATTGGAAGAATACCTAAGATACTTCGTAAGGTACATTTGTTGGATGTAGCCCAGTTCTGTTACAACTTGCAGCACAGCGAGGCGCCGCATCACAGCCCCTTCGAGTTGGTCACGGGACAGCAACCCCTTACGCCTCACACTTTAGCTCGTATCCCCACTGGTCGAAGCCCGGCCGCCTACAAGTTCGCCAAGAATTTCAAAGAGCCCTAGAGAAAGCCGCTAAGAAAATAAAGAAATGGGCAGACACTAAGAGACGGCCTGTAGAGTACAAACAAGGAGACCTAGTAATGGTCAATCTCCAGCCACAACAATTCAAAACCTTCAGGAAGGTTCACAAAGGGCTCATACGCAAATATGAATGCCCTTTTCCAGTTAAAAAGAAGGTAGGAAAGGCAGCTAATTCATATTTAAATTCAAGAATAAAGACGATAAGACGCTATATCGTCTGCATCTATAACTACTTATATAAGTATAAGGGAAGGTAAGAAAGCAGTAGCGCACTTGACACAGCATTGGATTGCTTTCCCTTGAGGGGGATACCGGCTTAGGAGTAACGAGCTGGTAAACGGCACTAGTCGTAAAGCGCGGAGCAACGGCCTGGCAATAGCAAGAATGAATGCCGTGCAGTCAGAACGAATGAACGAATCCCTGTCTGTCTGGAAAGAGTAGCTCAGTTAGTAGCTCAAACCTGGCACCATGGAATGAAGCCAATCATAGACTCGCTTTGGACTGTACCATAGCTAAAGAGCTTCCTATGGCCATTTTCCTTGGCTTTCAGGCAAACCCTACTTTCATGTGATACGACTTAGTTCTATTACAGCACCCCCCTTTGTTTTCCAGCAGTAGATTAAAGAATTCAACAACACAAATGAGTCCATTCATATGAAATCAGCAGGTTACAGCTGGGTAAACCTCCTTTAAACAGCTGTTTAGTGTTTCCATTCCATCTCCATTCAATCAAGAACAGGAATTATAGTTTGTTCTTAAGAGTTGTATATGTTACCACGAATTCCAGTCGAATAGCAACCGAGGGAGTCAAAGAATATAAAAGAAAGATAAGGGATTGCTTTCAAACTCAGCACACCAGGTCGTTTTGACGCATATGCATACTCCAATCGTCGAATCTGGAAATCGTTGGTGAAGGTTTAAGATATGGGTGAAGAGAGGTAGTCCCCTCCCCTGTTAGTGTTAGGCAGGAACTAGAAAGATCAGAAGTTGGTTCTGAGTCGGCTGGTAATCCAGAAAAGGCTGCTGAACAGAGTGTCGAAGGGACACAGCCTACCGAATGTGTTCCGGAGTCCGCGGTTAAAGAAGTTGAAGAGACGGCTCAGCCGAACCGACTGAGATCACAGGTAGCGATCCCCACAGCCGCTAAAGGTAGCTGGAGCCGGCTTTTTTCGAGTTTCTTTCTTCCCGCTGCCAAAGCCTTAGACGATAGGGGGGGCGAGTCTGTCTCGGCGAGAGAGATAGGTTCTTCCTTTTCTGTCTCGGCATCTACATATAGCTTTGAGTCTGCATAGTAGATCTCGCTGCCGGCTTCTTGTCTGCGAACACGCGACGTACTTTATTGTCTGTATCCACATACTTGAAGCACTGATGAAGAGTAGATGGGACCACATGATTGTCATGAATCCGTGGTCCGCCTAGAAGAAGGTTGTAGCATGCTCGTCCTCGGATAGCGTAGAATGTCGCTTCCGAAGTTAGATCACCGATTTGCAATCTGATCCTGATCTTGCCCACAGGTCTTTGGTACCCTCCGTCATATCCAAATATAGATACTCCAGTGTGAGCTTGGAGAAATCCCAAGTTCCTCTAAAGCAGGAAGAGTGATGAGATTAAGAGATGCTCCATGGTCAATCTGAACTCTGGGAACCGGAACATCCTTGATGTATGCTGTGAAGTATAGAGGGCTTGTTGGCTTCACAGATTAACATATTCGCAAAGAAAGATAATATGGTATGCTCCTATAAGGACTTATGAGTTGATGATATTTTCTTGCTCCCCCCTCAGAATGGTTACTGGACAAGGGCGGGAGCGCCATAACGTTAACTGCTTCAAAACAGGAGATTCTAGCCTTCGAATCAACTACTTATGTAACTTCGTCTTCCCCGGCATGAAATAGGACTCCCCGCGATATCAACCTCAAAACAAGATATGAATCCCCATCTAGTTGAGTTGAACCCCGGGTAGAATCCACACCACTGATTGGTTTCATTCCCCCAGGAGGCTCAAGCAGCTAGCTGAGACCTCCCCACCTGCCTCTTTTCCCGATCATTCAATCATCGCCAACTTTTTCCTACTGGGCCTAACCAGGGATGTTTGATAATCCCCCGCACGGGACAGCAGGGAAGAGAAGCATGTTCATCTGACTGACCCCACTCTTTCGGATTCTCTACTTCAAGTGCAAAAGGAATAGAGTTCCGCATCGGGAAGCCTACTCCTCGGGCTGTTCGGTACTTTATATGCTTGCCGCGGATAAAGACTACTTTCCTATTCGCTTGCCTGCGCGCCTCTACTCATGCGGGACCTCCCTCCGAGAATGGAAGTGCCGCCGCCTCATGTGGCTTACCGGCTTGCCTCGAGAATGGACTAGTTGAAGTGACGCTTCGCTAGCATCGGGATTGACGAGCTTGCCTGGCATTCAGGTATTTAATCCAATCTTGCGTTATTAGCATTGACTCTTGCGAAGAAAGAACCTCAGGAACGGAATCAACTGACTTTCCTCACTCCACAAAATGGACAGACTCACCAACCGGCCGATCGCTTCGCTTGTCCCATACCGGAATGACCTACCCAACTTAGGCTTTCCTGGGACTTGCCGGGCATATAACGGTTCTAAAGGTGCTCCTCACTGGTCTTTCTCCTCCGCAGGGTTAAGCCTACTCCTCAATAAACATCTTATCTCATCCACTCAATATTCATTTCCTCCATGAGGCTACTACTTGACTCGGGATAATAGTACTGTTCGGACTAAACTGGATCTCCTCATGCTTGCCCAACTATGCTGACCTTTGATCGCTGACGCGTATAAATTAGTAAAGACTACTTACTGCTCAAGCTGTAGGACTGGAAAGACTTTCTCTATCTCATCCTATACCTCCCTTGCCTGAAAGCTTAGCTGCCCTATGACTACGGACTGGCCGACTTCTACTCTTTCAAGCGGTCTGGGGAATAGAGATGCTTGAAGGAGGGATCGGGTACGATACGCAAGCAACAAAAGAGTGTTTATGGCTAGATTCACTCGTCTAGCCCGATTCACGGGATGACAAGCCAGCCGACCAACCCTTAGGAGTGAGCTCCGACTTCTTTATTTCACCACTCCCGCTTCGACGACGTGCTGTTCCTGGAATGACCGACTTGGGAGCTCATAGGTAGAGGGGAACGGAAGATTAGGCGACAAAAGTCTTATGTCGCTGAATAACAGGTCGCGGGTCGTGCTCTTGCTAATTCACTCGGAAATAGGAGACTTGTTGGACTGGAAGCACTAGTCAGTTAACTACTTACCTCAGCTTTATCTCTATCTATTAGGTAGGTGCGCCAAGAGAGGCTAGATCGCAGCGCATTTTGACTCCGGGTAAGGGATTCGCCCTGCTCAATCGTTGCTTGTTGCATCCGTTTTCTTGCAGGGTGAGCTCGTCTTCATTCTTTTGGATGGCCTCGCGTCGAGGGGGATACAATTGACTGTCTCGAACTGATACGATAGGAATTGAAGTCCCGACTTGCTGCACAACTTCTACTTTCTTGAGCTTGAGTAGACCGTTCGCTTTAGGGAAAAAGAGCTCCCGGGGATTGAATGGCTTTTATCTCCTAACATAGTAATGTGATAGTAATATGAGCTTGATCCAAATCCTCCTCCTTTATATTATATATTATATTAGATTAGTAAGGCCTTTACTTGAATACTGTGCTTGCTGCTTATGGCTCACGATCCCTTACCTCAGCCCTTTCCAGTCTCCTTGCTTTCAATGCCCGAGATGCCCCCTATTTGAGTAAGGTGGTCTATCGCGATAGGGTAGGGCGCCTTATTGAAAACTAAAGTCAAGCAAAAGAAAGGGTTAGATCAAGTACAGATGTTGAAGAAAGCCTGACTTTACTCCTTTCCAAAAAAACTTTATTTTGGGCTTCAAGACCTTTTCTATTCATAAATGGAGAACCGGAAAACATGAATTTCATTGACGCTCTGGCATTCCTATCTATTCTATCATACCCATTGGTCCCTTCGCCGACTAGCTCGAAGGATTCAATCAATGGCTCCTGGTCTCCCCTGAGGAAAAAGAAAGCTTTTTTGGGCCTAAGGCATCGGTAGGGGAGCGTTCCGCCCATTACATCAGTTCGATTCTACTATGTGCCGATTTCTTAGTCCAAAGGGAGACTTCACGGGCTATGTATCTCGCTATCGTCGATTCAAATGCCCTGAATTGCTTTCTCTCGTGTGCCTAGACTACTTTCGTTCTACTTTACTAGAGCAGATCTGCCGGTCGCTCTCTTGCGAGTGCTCGTCTAGCTCCCGTAAAAAGAGCTATATCCCTCTCCTTGATCTCTTCTTTTTGTTCTTAGCTGGATTTGGCCTTTTAGCCATCCCTTAGATCAAATAGAGCTTCCTATCCTACTTTTTTATTTCCTCCCACGATAGCGAGATTCCTTTGCTACTTCTTTCCTCGGCTAATGGAATAGAATCCTTATTTTGATTAGTCCCTGCCTGGTTCATTGGTAGTCATCTTTCATCTGGAAGAATTGGTCCTCTCCTTGCTATTGTTCTTTCAAATATATATCCCATTCCTGCCTGTCTTACGGCACATGCGGTACCCGCTCTTGTTCTTGATGTGGCTCTTTCGGAAGTTGCGGAAGATAGTATAGATGCTCCTCTTCTTTCTGCGGCAGTTGTGGATGCGCTTTACTTCTTTCTGACTATCCTGGTGCAGCTGTCTTGTTCAAGCTATGGATCAACTATAGAGAAGGAGTGTGAAAGCTTCATTCTGTCTGGGATAGGGGGAGTCGAAGTGCATTCCCCGCTACGAAAGCACCAATCAGGTCAGCCAAAGACTACAAGAGGTGCTCCGCAGCATCGTGTAGAGATCGGGTGACTATAGAACCTCCTTATGGAGAGAACAAGATTCCAGCGAAGCGGGCGAAAAGGGAAGAAAGAATGAGAAACTTTGAAGGGGGAGAGCGCAAAGAATAGAAGACTAGCCAGCTTCGGGAAAAGAAAGAACTGCTTATGATCTTTCTATATAGAGTCCCAGCCGCTCCTCCTTACACATAGGAATCAGGTTCTGGGATAATTGATCACCCTTACCCTTAGGGGTAGGAGCTCGGTAAGATGCTATCTTTCATTTCAACCAGTTCACCCCAGGCAATACCAATGCATTCCATTCTTTTCGATCTTATACTGAGATAAGTGCTCACTAATGCCAATCTCGACGAAAGAGCTTTGCTTTGCACTGAGCCGTGTAAAAAGATGATTCTAAAGTAAAGAGAGTGGCTATCCTCCTCGAAGAGTTCCCGAAGTGGTCTCTTTCTCCCAAGGCCAACAAGTAGAGGATTTACAGCTGGATGAGAACTCAAAGCAAAGATGAAAGAATCAAAAGATGATCTGGTCTATGCCTTTTACCGGAGATTGGATTTCAAGGAGTGTAACCAAAGAAAAATGTTCTCGTTCCGCATGAAACCTATTGTATTTCTCCTTCGAAAGCGTAAGCTCGATGAGAGAGATAGACCGGACATGCCGGATTAGGATTGTTACGTCGTTGGTTGAACGGAGGGGGATGCACACGTACTTCAGTTAGCAGCACCACCGACTCTTCCTGTTCTATCTGTTTCTTATATCTGTTGGATCTTCCTTCCAGGTTGAGTTACTACGCCCATTTTTTTTCTTTGAGGCGCTAGAGAAGTTCGATTTTAGAGCTAGACAGGACATAAGGGGAAAAGGAAGGTAGGTCAGATTCTCACCCATGGCTAGGGTGGGGACATGGATCTTCCATTACTCATTTGTGCCCGTGAAAGAAAAAAGACTTCTAATACCGACCCCCCCCTTACTCAACAGCCCCTCGTTAAGTACACTTCCTTAATTAAGTAAAGTACACTCCTTTGGTCTCGGTTTTCAACTACTTTCTTTTAGTCGGAAGATGCTTTTCGTTGATCTCTTACTGGGGTGGTGTCACAAGCCGGTTCGAATCCTGTCCCCGCCTAAGAACGTCGAGATGGGTGGATTCTTCTTTAGTTTGATTGCAGGACGTTTTCCAAGTTCGTGATCACCGGAAATGGAATAAGAAAGGAGCTCTCTCTACCATTCCTGGTGAGCAGGAAGAAAACCGTGAGCGGGATAGATTAGAGGTAGAGGTGTGCTCTTTATCACTATCACTAAAGGGCAACAAGCTTCAAAAGAAGGAAAGAAAGATCACGGGGGTCAGACACGGCTACGACTTGAATTCCATTGCTCCGTTGATAGATCCAGATTCGCATCCGCCCATCTAAGATCTTTCTTCGTGCCGGGTCGTGAGCTATGTGGAGCGATAAAAAAAAATGGGATCTCTCCGGGCCTGCACTGCCTTCGCCTAGGACATTAGAAAGGGCGAGAAAGGGCTTGCTGCTGGTTCGGAACTCCCCTATTTGAATCACGCACCTATTTTCTATAAAAGGAATTGCTTCTATTAACTTTAAAGAGTGTCTCTCCTGTCCGGCTCGATATGAACAAGGTAGGCTGGTAGGTGGGTAGGCTTCTATCCGACTAGTAGGACATGCAGTTCTCCCCTTAGCCTCCGGGCAGGCACGAAAGAAATTAATTATAAAGAAAGAGGACGACTTAAGACAGCAAGAACGGCCAAAAGCAGTAAGTCACTTGCAAGCCCAGGAACAATTATGAGAAATCTATGAATGTGTCCCGACCAGAAGAAGCGCTAGCAGATGAGATTGGACCTATAGACTAGGAAAGACAGGGAAAGACAGTCTTGGTGGGTCCCCACAACAGAGTGAGAACTAGAAAAGGGTAATTTGCTTTCACTATTTGAAAGAAGAGATGAATAGGCGGAGCTGAACAAGGACCTTCCTTCCACTCAAAGCTTTTCACTCCACTTGCGCCATCGCCTGCTTCTGATCCCGGGAGGATAGAAGCGGAGATCAGCCTACCTATCTAATGATATCGGCCTAACTCAGATAGTGGAACTCCCCTCCCCTTCAAAATGGTTCCTCCCCTGCGACAGCCTTCCTCCCGTACAGAAGACAACCGTCTAGGTTGTGAGCCGATAAGATGGGTAGATTAAGTCCGTAGAGAGGCTAGGGGTCTTCAAGGTGAGCTGAAAGCGATGGGTAGAAGGATTACAGCAGAGCTGACAAGCGGAGGTCCGTTCGCAGCTTCGGAGAGGGATTCTGTTAACTGCTTTGAAAGCCAATTAAAGGTTTAGGAGAGCTCTAGAAAGACTGTCTCGGGACAGATGCGTCGCGCTGGAGGGCTACGATCGTGGTAAGGCGCCTATGGCTAATGACCCTCCTTGTCCCGAACTCGGAAATGAAATAAAGCAAGATGATTCGCGAGTTCACAACCTAGACTCTTCCCACTTCTCAAAGGCGATCAATTCGACTATTAATAAAAGTGCTACACTCCTTTTCGAGTTCTGCGAAAAATTACATACTACAGCCTAAAGCCTAATGGCACAATAAAAAACAGATTTGCCTCAACAAGTCGTGTAGGAATCCGGGGAAATCCTTCCAAAAATGCGGTTTGTCTCTCCCAAAAAATATCAGCATAAAAAAAAGAAATCAGCTATGGGGTAGGCACTCGGAGCAGCAAGATAGGTTGTTTTTGGTCCGCTCCTGGGTCTTAAAGAAGGGTGCCCCGACAATCGTGATCTTGAGTAACAAAACTGGGATGATGATGGATAGGTGGTGCATATGGAATCTCTTTTGTGACTATGGTAGCGCCTATTTCCTTTGAGGATCGAGACTGTCGGTAACTTACCCCTCTACCTCAAGACGATTTCTTTCTCCCCGCAGCTTCTCCCTGCTCCCTTCCTGCGCTTAGGCCCATTCCTAATCTTATTGCTAAGGCCCGTCACTGGCTGCACCTAAAGCAGAAAGAGCAACTCTTTCCCGTACTGAAGGAAGTAGGTTTTCTCTGCTCTTAAGTTCGAAGATCCGGCTTTTGCTCCTTATTTCGTTCAGCCAGTGAGATAACTCTTTCCGGCTTAGCCGAACGGGAAAGCTAATTTAACTGAAGCCCTTGCCCTAACAGCCCTTCCTCCAAAACGTCGAAGCAAGACGTCGAATCCGGAATAGCCATTTCCCTTTCATCAAGATATCCTTCTCCGCCGATAGCTTCAGTTATTCCTTAAACTTCGCTTAGCCGGTCCAAAGATTCCATTCGAGCTGGATCTGATGGCTTTCAATGACAGTTCGATTCTCGTTAGTTTCAAAGGCTGGATTTCCCTTATAGTTAAAAGGCTTAGAGTTCCGAAAGTCCCTAATCACCGCTTAAACCCTCGGTGAAACTGGGTAAAGCCCCGCATTCATTTGAACTGCAACTTCTCATTCTAGTTGATGAGTTAAGAAGTCGAATCCAAGTCACGTCGCATACCACTAGTTTGATTGAGTTGTCTCAGGGCAAAAATGAAATTCATTCTTCTTTGGCTCTGTAAGCAATACCTTTCTGGAATTCAATCTTGATAGCCCATTGAGACTCGTACATGAAAGTCGGATCGTCGCCGCTTACACCCTTTCTTTCTTGCCATTTACCATTCTCCGGGTATTGATTCTTTAAGGCCAGGGGCTGGGTATGATTAGGATGTTGCTTCTTTATTAAGAAAGAGATTTCCCGGTGTGAATTTCTCCCCTACTGATCAGACTCCAAGAGCGACAACTGCGCTTAGGCCTACAACGTTTAGCCGTGACCCAAAGCTAATTATTTGAGATCTTATACCTATCTAGTAAAAAGCTTCCCCAGACCAAGCCAAAAGAGCTTTACCAGACTCATTCCGTCTACTGATACCTAGATTATAGATACTCTACTGAAAGAACCTATCGCCATGAGCCTGCCCTTACGAAAGAATTGAATCAGTAACTGCCTTAGCTCCCTGGAGAGCTAACTGGCAAGAAGCAAGAATATTCCCAGCTAATCAGTAAGTAGTGGTCAAAGAGAGAGCGGAGTGGGCAATAGGAAAAGTTTCACCTTATTCGACGAATCATTCTCCTAGTCAATTCGTTAGCTAATTCATCCTAGCCTCACGCTTGCTTCTATTATGATAGAGATAGTGACAGACGGCTTGGCTTGGTTAGTAGTGCCCACCCATTCGCCCGCCTGCCGGCCCGCTCTGAAGTGCCTAGACGCGCCGCAGCCACTACTTTGACTCCTTTTTTGCAATTATGAACTCCACGGAACTTTCTCGATACCAACGCAACTTATCCTTTTTGAGCTGACGTAACAAACTACGCGAGCCCCCTAACGAAGCCAACATAAATCCTATCCGAATAAAAAAAATAAAAGGCAGTTTCATTATGGTGGTATACCAGCCGCCTGTTCTGGAACTTCCAGTTCCAATCGAAGCATATAGATCCGTAAATAGATTTGTATGTATAGCCACTTCAGTCGTGCTCGTCGTTTCTCGAAAGTATCTTTTTTCTGGGAACATGGTCAACCAGAAATTATTATGTTCGCGATTCTTCATCCACCGATGCAGAAAATGCTCAAGTTTTCCATTCTCATATGAGGCCGGAAAGTTTATTAGCAACAGGTCGGCACGAAGTGATTCATCATGCTCAAACATGAGCCGATCGTTCGTTAGGGACGGTTTATAGATCATCAAATTCCCACAAATGGAATGAGAAGTGGGTCCATGTAAATGATCGAGACCTCGCAAACAACAACGTTCCTTCCCCATATGGAGTTCGGAACCCAAAGGCAATCGTTGAGTGAACTGTATCTTCTTTGTGTTAGTTGACCTAAGCCGCACCATTACTGCTGGGGTGGGGCTCGGCCTCCGAACCGTACGTGAGACGAGTTTCTGCCTCATACAGCTCGGGCCGAAGACCGGGGGAAGTTTAGAGGAGATGGGGAGACCCAGCAGCTGCCGGTCGGGGCGGAGCTTGTGAAGAAGCAAGCTTATCCCCCCCCCCAAAAAAAAACCAATCCTATAGCGCTTCGCGTTCCTTCTATTCCATTTCATTCCGGGATAGGCGGGTAAGACTAATCTAATAAATGAAGTAGTCGTCGTCTGACCATCGGACACCAGACCGCTCGTGCCCGCCCATTCTGTCTCGCCCAAAATGGAATGGCTCTCTTAGTTAGGCTGCGCCCCGACCCGAGTCCCCACGTCCGCTCTTTCTCCGCCCGTAACCCAAGAAGTTGGCAAAGCCGACACAACATTAGTTAGAGCCATCCCCTTCATTCTATGCTGACCCCGGCCCGGGGCTGGCTTTTTGGGAAGTCCGTTCCCACCGCGCTCACGGCCCGGCTGGCCTGCCAGCGGTAGTGGGAATTTTCCCGTTCCCTGGTCAAAGACTTGGGTGGACGCGGGATCTACTCCACGAGGAGCGGTACGGACATAGATGATATCATCACGACCTCTCTTTTCGTACCGCTAGGGATGCTTAACGCCACTTCGCCAACTGGCGTTACCTGCGCTTTCGTGTCTCTCAGTGTGGTCAGCACTGGGTGTTTCCGAGCAGCGAAGCTTACACCCATTCGCATTAGTTCATCCAAAGTTCCTTACCCTTATGCACGAATTATTGAATAAGCCATCTTCCTATCAAGGTTAAGGAGTCAACTGAGCATCTCAGCGGCGGGATTGAATACCCGGATCGAATCAGAGTTCACGCCGCCCGCCCTGAACAAATAGGAGGCGTGGGCCACAGGTTGCACATAAGCCGCCGGGTCGCACGACAGAAGAACACCCAACATACAGATGCACACTCCTCCATGTGAAATATTCATCTTCATTGGAGCTTTTTGGTAGTAGTCGTGACCAACAGCCATCAGCTGTCGGCTCGTTGGTAAGGCGAGAGCTTCAACCCCGATTTCTGGTGGCACCCCCCCCACACAAGCACCGCCCGACGAAGGGGGGACGGGGAAAGCTAGAGGCCCAAAACCTTCGACCCTTCTTTTTAAATGGGGGTGCCCGGAGCACCTCATCTTGTCATTTCGTCGTTGCTCATTCCCGTTAGGCCGAAGTGTTTGGCGTTTCCTTCTCCGCGCCCGCTCACGCTTCGCTGACCTATCGCGTGGTAAAGAGAAGAAAGTACGAAAGAATAGTAAACAGAGCACACCGCAGAAAGATTCTAAATATGAGAAGTCCCCCTTGGATTCGAGAAGAAGGAAATGAAGAACGGGAACGAAACGAAATAAGGCGTTTCTAGCTCTAGTTTCGGGTGAGCTTCTCCGAATTTTGTCTGGTAATAGAATGGGGCGGCTTGCTCTGACCAAGACTCCACTTTTTGCTCCGTCCATGGAGCGTATGAATTTCCTGGAATGTAGATAGACCAAAAGAGGGAATAAAGAGATAGGAATAGGAATTATAGTACCATTGGAAGAAGGGGCACCTATGGGAACATCTCTACTGAAAAACCATTTCAATAGTACGGGTGCTGCCGTGCCACGAGGCACGACCATGGAAGTAATGAAAAAGAAAAAGTTATGTAGTTGGACCATGTGCTCTATCCGTTCGAGTTTCGCTTCTCTAGAGAAGGTGAGACGCTAAAAATGAAAGTGTTCGCAACGCATACCGAAAGGGTACCAATGAAGCCGACCATTAATGACTAGTTCGAACACCAGGAGCGGTCTGATCAGGATCAGACAGACCGCTCTTAGAAAGAAAAGCAAACTCTCACGGAGCCCAGCTCCAACTACTTCTTAGTAAGTGAGGTGAGGTACTTCTTTCGGGGTCGCCCTTTTTTGGTTGAAGCAGCCACGACTTTGGTCGTAGTCAGTTCAAACACATAAACCCAGTCCACTTGCAGCCATGTTGATCAAAATGACTAAGTTTCATGACTTGACCAGTCACTCGCCCTCGTATTATAAGATCATCTCACCTTGTGGTCGACATTCCATTCCCCTTAGTCGTAGGTGCTCGTTCTATTTTTTTTGATTTGAATGGGCCGGGTCTCCCGAGGTACATATGGCCGGCCTTTCGGGTGTCTCGGTGATACAAACAAAAAAAAGACGAATTCCTCCCGTTGGTCGCCTCTCTCCAAGCCAATCCGTCACCAAAGGAGGAAATAGAATCGAATAATCTACCTTCTTTTTTCCTTCCCTCCCCCGACAATCAAGCTGCACTTCCTTCTAACAAGTGGCTGAGAGTTAGCAAGCTACCTTGGCAGGCGGTTCGCTGTCCCCTTCCTTCCTTTCCGGTCCGGCCGCGGTACGGCACCTGAACTCGAAGCTACGATCAGATCCGATTGGATCTGATCCGTTCAGATTCCACAGATCCAGCCGATTTGGTCTGGTCCTATCCGACCCAACCCCAGAACTTAGAATGGCCGGCGTGTTTTGGACAGTAGAACGGGAAGAGGGGGAGTCGTGCCCATTCTCTCTCCGGGCACGAGCAGGACAAATTGAAGACCGAATCGAATACATGTATATGACAGAACGACATATTCAAAAATACGTGATCTGATTGGATAGGCTGCCTGCAGAAAGAGTTTTCCGACCGCATAACAATTCATTCTTTTGTGTAGCGCGTGGGACCATGTCTCCCGAACGATCATAGTGCGGCCACTCATCTAAAAAGAAATTGGTAGATCTCACTTCCCTTCCCCCATACCATAGCCGGAAGGAAGGGATAGCGTATCTACAGAAGAAAGAGTAAAGGCCCTCACCTTTAATTTAGTTTAGACGCAGCTCGAATGCCTTTACGCTATAGGCTGTGTTAAGCATGCTTCTTTGACAAAAAAGAAAGTCTTTTTCCATGACAACAGTCGCGACTATACTATAAAGGGCGGGGCAGTAAGCTCTCTATCAACAACAGGGGGCTGTTCTCCTTTGTCAACTCCTTGCTTGTGTCGTTGACTTTGTCAACGCGGACCGGGGCGAGCGGAATTCAGTAGAGGCTCGAAGATACTAAGCGAAGGGCGCTTTAGCGGCTTTGCTATCCATCCTACTATACTACCGAAGGGCGACGGGCAAAGCTGCAAGGAGATAGTGTGCCTTTCTTTGTTCTCATAGCAGAGTGAGGGGCGCTATCCATCCACCAATAGAGCCGGTTTTAGTGAAGATCCGCTCATATGCTGCATGAGGGGCGGCAAAAGACGACTTTGCCCATGAGTTAGCCGGAATTCGGACCAAAATCTCACTTGCAGCTCAGCTGACCCGCTTTCATTGCATTCGTGTCGAAAGTGGAGAATAAATAACGAAGATTCGGTCGGTTGATCTTTTCCTTTTAGTTCGAGAGGTTCGTGATGCAAGGAATTGGCCAACGATCTTCTATATGATGCTTATAGTTCTGGCTCAGAGGCGTTACGCATTGCACGCAACGATTGTCTTCCTTTCGCGGGCGAGCCTATGCGTTGAAAGTAGGTCAATCTGCTTCTTCGGTTCGCCTATTGGCTCATGTCTTTCTCACCCTTTTTTGGTGTCTTAGGAGTCGCCTAAATGCTCTAAGAAATCGGTTATCGTATTACCTTGCCCATGCGCTACTTTATCTTTTTTAATTCTTTCCGATATGAGCCGAAACCACGACTGATTGATTCGCCAATCTTAGCAAATAAGAGGCAATCTTTCGATTTCGACGAATCCGCACTTGGCCTGAAAGTCCCATCCCTAGGACCTGTAGTAGCACGAAAACAAGCAAGCTTTTTCCGATGTCTTCGACACAGGAGATTAGGACAGAGAAGTTAGCGATAGGGGTCTCTCCTCTCCCTTACCACTTACTTTTTCCTACTACTTTGAACTGACTGAGATGACTTCGCTTCAACCCAGTTATTATTTACGAAATTTCCAGATCGAGCCAAGCACTGAGCTTCATTCCAGCTTTGGAATGAGAGGAAGGGGGCAGTTACCTTTCTCGGAGGATGCTGGCTTTATTAGGTATGAGTGCCGGTACTGAACACTGGAATCGGCTAGGCTAGTAGATATAATGCTTCCACTCCGTACTCTGTAATAAGAAGAACCAAGCATCCACCGTATAAGAGAAAGACCGTCGACCCCTGAGATGAAAGAAGGAAACTTAGGTGCTGAACCCAGGCGGGGGCCCCGGATAGGAGGTCAGTGTGTGATCAGTTAGATAGGGGATCTCTTAACCAGAATTACGGAATGAGGACCGGGCCTGTACTCATGGTAACGATGGAAGGAAATATTTCGAAGACTTCTCAGTAGTGGAAGAAGGTAATATCACCTTGGTTAGGAAAAGCGCTTTAGGCTGGGCAAAGCCTTTATTTTCTTAATGGGGACCCAATAAGTTCAGTACATGTAAAGATAAATACATCACCTCTCCCCTAGGCCTCTTGGGACTCTCCTTTGGCAACCCGTCGCGCCCTCGTCGCGGCGTTAGCAGCCATTGACGATGAAGACTAAGCGAGCCGGCCGGAGCATATGCTACTTTTTCTAAATCGTGAACACCTTATCTTTCTTCTCTGTCTGATCCGCACACTCCAGACCTCGCCTCGGTTCTTGGCTTTGATCCAATTCCGAAGCTCGTTTGCTCACTAGCCGATGTCATTTTCAATTGACTTAGTTAGAAATGGGGATACCGTACCACTTTAAATTAAACAAGCGCCAGGAAAATGGAGCTTACCGCGCTGAGTTACGTCGTAGGCGAAGCTTTCGATTCGACAAATGAATGGTTGGTGCTTCCCTTCTTTAGCCTATTTGCCTATTTGGTAGATTCAATTAGGGCTAGCTCAAAGACTGGCTAATCCCAATCCGATGGATCAACTCTTTCGCGTCGCTTAACGACTTGTAACTCTGGCGAGTACCGATGCTCCAAATTGGATTACCTAGCGCTTGGGTGAGATGTTCGACAAGAGACTAAGGACTTTTTAGGTGGGAGTTCCATCCGAGACGGACTGGAATCACCGGCTCATACTAGAGCTTCCGGACGAACTCAAAAGCGAAAGATCGAAGCCTTACCTTATTCATTCGTGGAAGGAGCTAATACAGAATACGAGAAAACTCCTTCGAAAACGAAATCGGAAAGAGAGATGCTTTCAATCCAACAATTGTAATTAGTAGCCGACCTTTAATTGAAATTGACCAATGTTCGTCTATCGGCTCAAGTCTTTCCAGAAGCCGGAAGGAAGAGCGCTTTTTTGCTTTTCGTGTGATCACTTTCCATAATGGTTTCCTACCGAAGGTAAAAAGGCAAACAAAGGATACGGGGACCCAAGCTCTTATACGTGAAGTGCTTTCCGGCAAACTTAGTATCGAGAACTTCTAAGCGAATCCGTTACCGCTCCCGAAGTCAATTTACCCTCAGAGAAAGTAAATGCGTTTACACGTACGCATACATAAACAAAGTAGGGCCCAGGAAAGCCATTCCTGCTACAGAAAAATGCATTCGACCACCTGAACTTGAACGCTCTCTTTCTTTTTAACGTTCTAACTGAACACACCTTGAAGAGGGAATCATCGAGCGTAAAAGCACGCTTCAGAGCATGTGTGCCGCATAAGCTAAGTCTCGTTTTCTTTTCTTCGACCAGCACTGACCCATTGGTCAAAATAAAGTATGAGAAGAATAGGTCCCCAAAGACTTGTTTTAGATCGAGAAGTTCATTTCGCCTTCAAGTGGCTTTCGTAAGGGAGTTTCCGTCTCTATTGATTATTGGTCTAGACGAGCGCATAGGACTTGCTCATCGACTTAACTGAATGAATCCTTGGGACTGGAAGCATTATTCATCTCAAGGCTTTATCTGACCCCTTTTGATGAGTGGATTTATCGATGTGAGGTAAACCTATGGGTATAGATACTTTAACATAAAGGGCTTTTTCGTAGATAGGCTAGTACTCATTCGAGGGTAATTCTCTGCCCGGAATGAATGCCTTTTTTTTTTTTATCCGCTTCTATTTTCTATTTAAAAAATAGAAAACTGTGCGCTTATGCGCCTCAAAGCAGAAGGGTCTGGAGTTTTGATGGACTTTGCAGGCTCACCCATGACGGTTACGGTTTCAGTACGCTCTTCCCTCCACTTCTTAGCCCTTTGTCTCCTCTAAGAAAAGAGTCTTAGCTTCTTTCTTCTCCTAAGAAACTCCTAAATCTAAATAAAGAATTGGAATGCTTCTACTTTTTGGGAAATCTCTCTAATGGGTTAGGCCTGCATTCTGTATTTCAACTAACTTCGGTACGGTCCGTTGACCAAATGAAAGCAAAAGGCGAATCTCGAGGTCAATCTGATGGACTGACTGAAAGAGTTTGAAGTCAAGTCAGTCTTGTTTATCCTATCTCCGAATACCAGGAGCGAGAAAGGTAGCTATTGCCTTGATCCCATCTCTCATTCCCATTGGGAACCGGCTATTCCCACTTCTTATAAAGAATTCTAAAGAGGGAAATGCCTCATGGTCCGGAGAGAGCTTTTTCTCATTCTATTCGATGAATATCAGATCCAGTGTTAAGTCTTTTGGTAAGCGGGAGTAATCTTAGACGAATCTAGATATTAGATATTGGTGATAGTACTGGTGCTCAAGACCCGGCAGTCTTACCCAAAGATCTCTTTTTTTAATCAGGCTTCAAAGTCAAGTCCAAGTAAAAGAGTGCAGTTTCGCGAGAAAAGGGGGGACCCATAGGATAGAGAGCGGGTGGAACACTGTACCAAGGACAAGGATCGACCTTTAGTTTAGGGAGAAAGAGAAGGAGAAGATGGAACCTGATATGAAATATGAATAAGAGGTGGAGGGCAGTCCTCACTTCTAGTAAGATAGTTACGCTTTCGGCGTCAGCCAAATGATCTTGATAGGACTATAAAAGTAAAAGGGCCACGATAGGCAATAAGGAAGAACTGAGGTTCGAGCCCTCAGCGTGGTTAGCAAAGAAAAGGAAAGGGCACACAGTCTGAAAGTAGCTTCTTCCTCATCTTAGGGCGCTTGAGAAGGCTTCTTCCTTAAGAGGGATTGGGATGAACATGAACTGAACTGACATTCATGCCAGAACGTAGACCCCTTTCCTGTCTCAGGAACCGGGCGTATTCCTTTCCAACCTTCTTTGGACTGGACCTTCTTCTCTTATGAAATCAAACTTCTCTGCTGACAGAGTGCTTCGTTGATTCAAAAGCTATGTCCTTCCCGTTGCTGAAGCGCCTGCACTCTAGCACGGCGCTCTTTTTTAGTTTTTATATTCGCTTGACACTTACTTTACGTGATGTCACAGTTCGATTAGAGCTAGCTCGACCAGCAGCCCATCCTAATTCTTCGCCGATTCATCCCTTCGTTCCTTTTCTCTTGGGCATCTCATTTAGAATACAATGCATTCTTTTCGATCCCTATGTAGGCTTGCTTCGCATAGGCTACACCGGTACACTTAACACTCACCCAATCTTTAAAATGGAGTCGAATCAATCAACTGGCATATCTGGGATCCGCCCTAGGCTACTTTTATTATTTTTTATGAAATGAAAAGTGTGAGGAACTTCTTACTCCTAAATGCAGCCGTGATCAACTATACGATACCACCAGACTATCCTCGGTACTTCCATCCACCAATCAAGGCTAGTGGAGCGAAGAGAGCCAAAAAAACGTGAGCGCCCCTACGCGAGCCTTATTGAAAAAGCCCCTTACTATAGATAGGGCGTTAGCGCTTTACTAATAACATAAAAGGGGAAAGCCAAAACCTACTCCTAACAAGATCGAAGTAGAACATTCTCCATCCGCCCGCCAGCAGCAGGGGGGTTCGATTCCCGTTATACGCGATGTGGCGAAGAAAAGCGCTTGTTATTTGCGGAAAGGAAGAAGTCATCCCTCTTGCTGGAGGAAACTACCTTTCTATCCTTCTCCTGCCCCTCTCAGTTGGAAAAAGGGCTTTCAGAGGACTTTCCCTAATCTCCTTTGCTCCCTAATCCATTCCCGGTGCCATTCAACTATCTGACAATAGAGTATCTAAGTCAAAGCTGTTCCCGGGTTCAGGTGAAGAATGTTAGAAAGACTCTCATGAAAAAAACCTCTAACTTGGTTCGAGTGGCTGATAGCTGCTTATCGCTCCTGTCCAGTCATCTTAGTCCATGGCTTCTGTTTCATGCTTGGTTGATGGAAGACAGCTTTGAGTGCCGTTACTTTCCCCCTCCATGCTTGAAGTTCATTCCTCCGTTGTGCTTTGTCTGTCATCTTCTTTCTTCCCTTCCTCGGGCACAGTAAGACAAAGAGCTGTTTTCTTTCTTGCTTTGTTTTTTCTTGTTGCTTCTGTTTGGGCTTGCTCCTCTGTTATCCCTGACTCAAATCCCTAAACTTAATGAATGAAGGAAGGGTCTCCGCTCCTTACCCTATCGGGCAAGTGGCTTACACTCCTTGCTTGCTTTCATCCTGCTTTTAGTGCCGCTTGCTTGCTCGAAGGAGGGGCTACCGCTCTTTAACCTCGTCGGTAAAGCGGCTTGAATAGGACTTTCCCTATTTTCATTGGCCTTTTCTTCGATGTCAATGTGCTCAGGTCCTTTCTTTGCCCCTTCCCTTGGGTTGGGCTCTCCCTCAAATGCCCTTTCCCTTCGTTATCTCTACATGAGTGAAACTCAAGCACTCGAATATCAGTAGATTAGCGTCACGCCAACGCAACTCTCAAACCATCGGCGAGAGGAGAGTAGGTCCGGCTATGACTTTCATAGGAACCGTTGGGCCACTATGCCATAGTGAGAGTAGGGACCCATCCCATATGACTCAGAGTCAAAGAAAGCTCTTAGCCTCCGACCAGTGAAGATCAGGAAGCCGAGAGGCGGATGAGCACCTGATCGTTTTCTACGCAATTCATTGAGTTGATGGAGTACCGAGAATAGTCTTTAGCTAGAAGCTCAGAGGCTTCAGAGGCGCCAGCCATTAGCTCAAGTTAACCCGCACTTCCTAAGGTTACGGTTACGGAACGAAGGAGCCCGAGCTATATGCTTAATGAAATTCTATGACAGATAGGGATGTCGATAGAAAGAAGGGAGTAGAGTAGACATCTTCACATACTCTATTTTCAGATCTTTTTGTTCAGGGCGGAGAACATTATCTTTCATTCCTCAGTCGCTTGCCCGAAGTTTTATCAGTAGTTCGGCTCTTTGCCCCAACACTCGACTTCAAGCTTAGGTAGCCGTAGCCATTTCGGATTCGGGGACGGGTCCGCGCAGTAGGAGAAAGCCTTCTTTCTTCATCAGCAGGAGCAGCCTTTAGGTCTAACTCTAAGACTTCAACCTATCTTTCATCAAGCCAGAAAGCAACCAAAAAAGCCACTTGAGCAGAAAACGGCTCAAAGAGCGAAGTTTAAAGGGCTCAGTGCCTCATAGCTGTTCCGAGCCGCATTTACTATGTCACAGTCCAATCGAAGAAGCTCGTATCCGCGTCGGACGAAGAGCTTTCTCAGACTCCTCAAACATGGGAGGGGAGTACGGTCATAGAACGAGTCCCGAACCCGAACCGGTCAAAGACGGACCTGTATACTCTTATTAAGAATATAAGTGCCCAGGCTATTCATGAAGAGGAGAAGCCAAATCGATCATAACAGCACTTCCAATAGTTGAATCAAGGGATGTGGAATCGACGAATTCTTGACCTCCTCAGGGGAAAGACGAAGAAGAGCTTAGTTGATAGGATAGAAGGAGGATTGCTTCTCTAATCTAACCCATACATAGACGAAAGTCAGGCATCGGTGGAAGTGCTAAGCGCAAAAAGTGAAGAAGCTTTGAAGCCGATCGAAGACAGCGAGAGTAGCAGCTGATCTTCTACCTGATCTATCTACCATATTGATTGATGTATTAGAGAGACCAAGTTCCTACGAGGGAAGAAAAGATTCACCAGCTCTATCGATTATCAAATCCCTGTACCTTTGTGAAAGACATCGCATGGAATAGCTTACACGGGAACGGGGAAAGGTAGAAACTCAGATTCAAAATAGAAGTTCCTGAGCTAGAAGGAATGGGGTCAGGGGTGGAGACTGACTGCCAAGGAGCGTAGCAGCTCGACCAGAGGGAGAGGAGTGAAGCTGCTTGACCGAATAAGTGAAAGAGCGAACCGCAACTAGACCTGATAAAACAGCAGCTTTCAGGCATCCGGAGGTCTTAGATAGAAGATGAGCCGACAGTAGGACTCTCTGAAAGCTTCAAGTGTAGCATCGTAGATTACTAGCTGCTAAGAAAGACTATCCGGTAAATGGATATTGGGTTGATCCCCATTCCTGACAAGCCAATCGATTGGTAGATCCTAATTATCTGGTTGAGGAAGCACCTTTCAGTTAAAAAATCCTCAATTCGAAGTGGTGAGTCAGTCTTTGATTCCACGGCAGAGTCAGTGGTAGTTCCTCTTTCTACGACACCTAGGGATCACAGCCCTCAACCATGGGCATGGTAAAAAACAAATATCAATTTGTTTACAGTAATATCAGGAAAATAAGAGAATTTTTTATTCAAAAAGCGTACTTGGCAGTACCCAATGTGGCGTGACTAGCCGCCTACCGTTTCGCACTCGCCTTCTATAAATATGGCTAGAAAATCATCATACCAGAGAGAGAGAAATGACATAATCAACCGGAAAAACCCCCTTTTTTTGGGGGGAAGCCGCTGTAATGCTCACCTTTTCTTACGCAACTAATCCTTCCTTCGCTGCAAATGGCTGAGCTACCGCACTATGTTACTTCCATTGATTAAACAACACAACTAGCACTAGAGCCAGTATAGATAAATAAATAATAAACAAGTTCCGCTGCCATATTTTATTTCATTTTTTTCTCCGGATCAAAGCATGTATCAAAGGGCCTTGGATTGCCCCATCAACGGCAGACCGTCAGATTTCTTCAAGGTGAGTCGTGGACTCAGGTAAGGATGCCCACTGTCCCCCTACTTGTTCACATTCTTATCACAGATTCTATCAGCAAGTATCTGTGGTCTAAGCCTAGGCCAATCAACAAGTGTGAAAAAGCCCCAAATGTTCAAGCAATCAACCACGGACAGTAAGCAGATGACATCATTCTCATGGGGGAAGCGAGCGAGTCTGAGGCTAGGTTCTTTAGGCTAGAATTTCTGTGATGTAGTAAAATAAGAAAGAGCAAGGTTTTATCCCGCAACTCATAGGAAACTATATGGTTCGGCAAGCAAATTTTTGACTCTAAGGAACCGATCCAGCACCTTGGAATCCCCATTCATTATAAGGAGAAAAATCGGGAGATTCGAAGAAAGATTCACTTTGGTCCAAGAGATAGAAGGTTGTCCTTAGCAGGAAATCACGCTAATCAAATCGACTCTAACATGCCAGTCTACAGAGCTTCCCTGAAAAACTAGCGATTCCCTATTCCCAAAGGAAAGGCCAGAAGAATAAAATAAGATGATCAGGAAATGACTCTGGGTGGGAAGTCAGTGCTCACTCCTTTTGATTGGAGTGAGCACTGGCTTCGAAGACTCCCGGGCGGAGGCTAGCCTCACACACGAATACAAGAAGACAGCAAACAACTCAAGGGAAGAAGCTAGCACCGACTCTAAAGCTAGGACGGAATGCTTTCGGGGCTGCTTACCGAATCCTTACCACAACCGGAAAACGAGTTACTCGCTCAGGAAAATCAGCACTGATGAGCTTCTTTCCCTCATCCTCGATCTGTTGACCTAACTCAGGGCGATACCTTCGGTTGGGTTTTTAACTGGCTTTTTGCTCCTTGTGATGAAAAAGCAGTGCATGGCTATTTCTGGATCCAATCCTGGCATCTCTGAATATGTCGATGCAAGCTCTAAACTGCTTGAGCAACCCAATCAATAGTTATTTTCTGGTGCTGGTAAAGATTTTTAGTAATAAAGGTAGGTTGAGGGTCATCATGTGTGCCCAGATTGGCCTACTCGAGCTCATTAATTGTGGGCTGGCCTCCATATTCTTTTCCGAAAGGAGCTGGACTGAAGCCTATTTCCTCTACGTCTTCTTCTTGTGCACCATCTGGGTAATAGTCTGAGGTTTCTTCATTTGAATAATGCTTTTCATAGATAAGTTCTTTTTATCTGGAAGAATACTCTGATGGGGAAGTATAATAACTGCTACAATCTTCTTAAAAAAAGAAAAAGGCATGCGAAACCGAGAAGGAAGTTCCTTATTCACTATATCCTGTGTGAAAGAGCCAAATTTATTTTTTTAGCGTAGCGTAGAGAGAGGACTTTCGGGTGAACGAACGATTTCAGATGCAGCGACCATGGCCTGATTTTACGTAGTTCCGTATATTGATTCTGACGAGTGAATTTCATCCATTTACTGAGAAAGGAGAGGAACCTACCTATCAGAAGAGGTTTTAACTAGAATACGAACTTCATAAGAGGATGCCCTATTATATTAGAGATATAGGTTTGGGAAAATGGGGTTTTGACCTAGTAGGGGTGTTCTGCATTTTTTGATGTAGGTTGGAGTAAGAATTTTGTGTCGAAACGAAAGTCTCATCTGAGAATTCCAGTCGATGATGGGAGTTCCTCGCCTCTGGATGATGGTTTTTTTATCTTCATCTCTTGCATGGGTTGATTCACTGTAATAGGTTTGGTCATCTACTCTGTATTAATGGAATTGAAGGAGGGTCTAGGTATCTCTACGGCAGAGATAGAATGGATCTTTGGGATCGAATCTGCACAAGACCTAAATGACTTCTTTTTTGAATCTTTTTCAACAATGAAGAATCCGGGGTTTTCTTTCTTTTACAGTCAAATTACGGTTGAGGATGTGTCGAAAAAGCGATCAATGGATCTTCGGTTGCTTCATGGGGTTGCGTACGGGCATCCGTGGTTCGCTAGATGGGGGTACAGATTCTGCCATGGAAGCTTTGGAGTGACCGAAAACAATTACGACAGAGCAATCGACATTCTTAGTTCATAATAAGATCATCCAAGATTTCAGTAACACGAACCGATGCAGAGAAATCAAGCAAGCCATTCGTTATTACGAAGATTTGAGTGAGACCCAATTGATCACAATCAGAGATCTTCTCAGAGTCATGCTTACTCTCAAATCCCCAGCTCCTGCGCAGAGGAAATCGATCATGGCTACCGCTGTTTCTTCTTCTACTTCTTCAAGACTTTCAACCAGAAGAGCCCTGCAAAACAAGCATCTTCATCTTGTGAGAGAAAAATCGGTGAAATTTCACTACTGCAATCGCTAATATGGATAGCGGATGGCCTGCAAGAAGATTCGAATATGCAGCACAAATCATTCTTAATGCATTGAAAGAAAAGAAAGAAAACAAGTTTAGCCATGGCGGGATGAGTCGGCAGGAAGTGCGAGACGCAGCTCGGCTGCACATTGGTGATACGGGTTTGCTCGACTATGTGCTGAAATCAATGAACAATGTAATCGTTGGAAGTCACATTGTCTGTCGTGCTGTGAACCCATCCACTCGGGTTTTGGAATACACGATTCATGAGCTTGGTAATCGTGTTCTGATCAATGAACCGGAACCTGAAATAGTTCCTGAGCCACTTCCAGTACCTGCTCTAGTGCCTGGGGCTGATGTTTACAGTGATGTCGTCTACTTGTATACAAATGTACTACTATTGTATTGGGTTACCCGGAATCAAAATTGGTTGAGTTGGCGACTCGGGAAATTTTGGACAGCAAGCAGTGAAGGAGTGACCTTTTAAGGATGAAGATGATCAATTTCTGAGATTCATTTGCCGATTGATGCCAAGTTCAAGAGAGCTAAAATATGAGTTGACGAGGGAGCCTGGTGAGCTTATAGTGGTTCCACCCTATGCTACAGTTGGTGAGCTGAAGGAAGCAGTACAGAGTGCAATGAGGGATACTTACTTTCTTATGGAACAGTTTGTGGTAACTGATATTGAAGACATGGAGGGAATGGAGGATGAGGTTTTTATTCCTGCCCTTATTAGATTAGCACCCTGTCGATCGATGCCCCTACGTCCACCAGGGGAAGACCCAAACCCGACTTTAGCAATAGCTGCTGGAGAAAGAAGCGACTCACCCAGAGGGAAGAGAAAACTAGGCTCTTACGCAATTAGTAGGGAACAGAGGAGCAACCTACTCTTACCTTTAGGACCGACCAATAACAACCTATTCTCTTACACAATCATTTCTGTACTCAGATATGCTCCTACTAGCAGAGGAATGACTCTAGTTATGCCTTTATTTAGGATTTAGGAAGGCATGGGATAAGGGCTGCCCTTTCCTTCTAGCTAGGTTCTTTCTTATTTACAGTCGGATGGCACCCCGGGCAAGTGAGAGAATCTATTTCCCTTAGGTTTAGGATTTATGTTGACTTCCTCTAGTAGCTAGTTTAGAGTTCCTCTCCTAGCTGCTAGCTGTCTTCTTTCCTAGTAGCTCGGTTCTTAGGTAGCTTCCTATCCTATTAGCTCCTAGCTCTCTTCTTCTAGCTAGGTAGCTAGTGCTTAGCCAACCCTTACTTATCTATTGCCATCCGCCGCCCTTTATTCGAATGGTGGTTTCCGCTTCCTTCTCCATACCATAGAAAAAGGGCTTTCCTACTCTGCTTCTGATTTTTCGGATTATTAGGAAAGAGTTGATCCACTACTTGAAAGTGAAACCACTAATTGAAAGCACTGGCCGTCCTACAGAAATCCTTGCTTTTAACCAGCTTTCCCAATCAATCAATTCTAGAAGATGCCTAGTCATTGATCGAGCTTACAAGCAAGGAACGAAGTTCTCAGTCCATGGTTCCTTGTCTTCATTCCTGGAATGAGAAATGCAGCTGTGTTGGATCGTGACCTCCCGTAACTAAGATGGAAAGGGAACTTGCTTTCCTGTGTCGGATGGAAAGGAACTCTCACTCGGAATGGAATGCCAACAAATAGCCGAATTGGCTTGGCTATGTTCTTTTTACCGGTAAGTGGTTTGAGGAAACCAAGCAGGCAATGAACTGGCCAGGCAGTCAAATAGAAAAGGATCCTCCCCTTTGTCTTGCCATGGATTCGAACTGAAAGTCCCGGATTCGCAGCTCAAGAGGAACGAGTGACCAGAAGGAGAGGAGGGAGGCGTGTTCTCGGTTAGAAAGAGAGTTTCCTAGGTTGACAGGGATGCCCCTAGATGCCACTAAGAGGTACTTTCCTAAATGAAGTGGTCCAGGACTCTAAGTAGTGGTTCCTGCCTTGAGTGGAAGACTGCACTTGAGAATCTCTAGGGAGAGGAGAGTCCTGTGTTTTATCATAGAAAGATCTCTCAGCCTTTTGGATTGCTATGAAAGATGGGGCTGGTATGGTCACCAAGGTAAGGTCTAGGGCTGTTCCCGACGGTTCTTTCGAGTGAACGGTAAGGCTAATGGTACTACTAGTCAACTACACTAGCGGACTATTTATGCGCTGACTGAACTTGCTTCGTAGTGTCTCAAAAGCCTTTCTTCATAACCTTTTCCAGGACTTGAAAAGGGCTGCCTTCGACAATCCAATCATAAGGAAGGAGAGATTCACTAGATGGGATAGAATGTAGTGATGAAGCGAGTTCCTCTGCAGCTATTCCTTCTGCCTTTTCTGAAGTGACAGAATAGCCAAATGAATTGGCCTCCCCTCCTAGTTTTTGGGAGTGGATTTACTAAAAGGCTTATGAGTCTCATTTCCCTCATCTTGAGCTGAGGTAAGTAAAGTAAAAAAAAGATTATAAGATCTAGAAGGCCAAAAGCTATTGATATGGATACGGACCCGATTAGAGGTTTCCGAGGAATGCATCTTACAAGGGCCTGGTACATGAGACTACAAGAAAATGTTCCCCACAAGTTAGAGTAGTTTTGTCCTTTAGTTTGAATGCTAGTTCCGAATCATGCAAGCGATCGAATAGGTTCCTTTCTTTCATACGAGCGAATAGCTTGCAGCAGGACATTTAGAAGGCACTCACTGAAGGAATGAAGGATAGGCTTTTTTATCTAGGTCCTGCCCTATAGGTGGATACAGACTCAGAGTCAAGACCAGTGACAGCTACTATGGACATGAAAATCTCTATCTCGCCTGCGAATCCGTGGCTAGTCATTCCCACCTTCATAGCATAGGAAAGATCGCCCAGTCCGGATCGAATCTAACGGCTATGTGCGGATCGCCTTTCGCTGAGCCGGTTGTGAGATCGATCCCTTCGACTAGGAATTCCGACAACATAAAAGATCGCCTTGCCTTTGTCGGATGGGGATTGGTTACATGTCCTGTTCATTCTGCTTTAGCGCGCTATGGTGAGTCCACTACTGAGTGAGAATTTGTGAGACTCCGAGAAGTGAAAGAGGGCTTTTGCATCCCTATACGACTTTTTTCTTCTTTGCTCATCAAAGGAAAGGGGATTGGAAAAAGCGTAAACTCTGGAGGCCGCCGAGGGTTAGGTTCGTAGCAACTAAAGAGGTTTGCAAGGTACAAACAAAGGTCTGGTTTAGACTACAAAGAAAATTCGGGCCTATCTAACTTACTGTTAGCTAGCTTTGCCACAGCAGTACTCCTACTTCCAGATCCAGAAAGATTTTAAACAGCAACATGAAAGTCTGTCCTTTTGGCATCAATGACGATTTCCTTCATATAAGCACATTGACATCGTGAAACTTGTTAAAAACCCCGTCAAATTGGCTGTGAGTCCATTTCCCTTCTACGGAGATCGAAAAAAAAAAAAAAGGGATCCCCCCGTCGCCTTTGAGAGCAGTCCAATACCAGTGGATTCATTAGCAATGGTAGGAGGAAAAAATCCACTACGCTTTGAGCCAGTTATTCATTCTTTAAGGCCGGGAGCCGGGAACTCAAAAAGTATCCATCTGGATGGTTCCTTGCCCACTTCTCTTCCGAAAAAACTTCCAACAACGTGCCATACCATAAGGGCTAAGATCGCTTATTTTCAATAGCTGCGGTTTGTATTGCTCCTCTTTTGGAGATAGGGATTCTTTCTTTTGAGTCACGTTTCCTCCACTTGGGAAAATGGGCTTACTCTTTCCTTCCGTCTAGCCCTTGGTACTCTGCATCTTCAGGTAGAATGAATTTTCTTGCAAGAAAGGGTGGAGACTCTATACATCGATGTGGGTCACTTTGTCTTGTGTCGCTCTACGATCTTGTTAAGAATAAGAGGTCACAATTCCGGAAAGCGAACCTAGCCCCATTAATCCATAACTTCCTTCGTTTGGTATCGAGATCGTCGAGTAAGCTACTTATAACTTGATGGGGATAGCCAGATTTCTAGACTAGAAGGGAGAGTTTATTCCCATCTGAAGGTCCACGTCTAGGAGAGCACCTCTTTCTTTTTCTGGCTTAGTCGTGAAAAGAGAAAAGAAGAGTGCAACGAGCTCCTAAGCCCAGGGGCATTCATCCTATGTTGACTTCACGGCATAAGGTCTCATCACAACAAGGGTAGGAAAGTAGGCTATGAGTAGATCCCGTGATCAACAGAAAGAGCCCTTCCTCTAGTTCTAGTAGCTAGGGAGCTTGAAAACAGACGGTTTAGAATTTTTGTGTCAGGTGCAGCCTAGAAGAAGCTGCAAGAGAATCTATCCCCTTCTTCCCGGAAGTGACATATTCAAAGGAAACTTCCTAAGGCCAAGCAGAGATTAAGATACCCACGAGCAGATGTTCTCGAAGAGGCAGGGCAGCTATTGAATCCCCTGTTTCGGAATAGAATAGGCAGCTAGATAAGACGCCCTCCCCTCTGACTCTTGATGACGAATAGTTTGTGCAAGATTTTTCCTTACCTTAGCATCTGGGTACTGCTGTACGTCTTTAAGCCTATTATATACCTACATTGACAGACATTGAGTAGGAAAGAGGAAATCTCTTTTTTGCCTATCAGCTTTTGCTGGAATAACCGGTCTTTTAAAGAAGACTGATCTCGAATCCCTATCCCTAGAATCAGCTCTTAGTCTGAGTTTCGGGTTTTCAGGAATTGAATCATCAACTGTGCCCCTACGGCTTCTGCAGCCTTCTTTTCAGACTTGGATTTCTGGACAGCAGACACCCATTGATCAGCAGGTGGAATGGGGACCTTAACCATCCTAGGTTTCTATGGAAAGTTAGGCATCTTCCGCAGGCTTTAGATCGTCTCACTTGGAGGATATGAAAGACTTATTATTCATAGAAGCTTCAATTTCTCTATCCGTGACGGTAGACCTCTGTAACAGGATACTCTGGTACACTGCGAAAATTCTTCGACATCCGGTGGTTTGTACCTTTTAAATTAAAATCCTAAAACAATGATTATTGAGTTGGAGCCTCCTCCTCTTACCTTGTTTCAAAGCTAGCGCCCCTGCTCTTTCTATGAGTTGGCTACTATGTCTGTTGTACGCTCTCTTTCTCTTCACACCTGGCCACCCCTAGTTTAGTTCCTTTCTGCTTGCTACGGCCTGTTTGGTGTGGTTTGTTACCCACTTACACCATCCTTTCTTATTGGCGTTAGATAAGTCTCATTTTTGAATCCCATATCCCATAGGGGAGGGAGGGTTTCACACTTGATACGATAATCTAATCATCTATTTACATAAAGAAAAGTTCCGGGAAGAAATCCACGCTCCGGACAAGCACACGGGTACTAATAGAAGCCCTAATAACGTGGAACCACATGATGAAAGGAGGAAGGTTATGGAAGCCATGCTGCAACCAACATACCTTCTGGCTACGAACAAGCCAAGGCTCGTTCAGTTTGCTCACCTAGCACGCACCACCGAGCGCGCAGATCCTATGCGCGTCACTTCCTGCCTCGGAACAGAAGCAAGGCAAGCTCTAGCAGTTGGAGAAAGGGCAGGAAAAAGAAAAAGGTGTGTGAATGAAAGCATAAATGCGAGTTAAAGAGTAAGAAAACAATGTCTCAGACAAGAGCCTAGAGAGCAACTCAATCGCCACCACACAAGGCCATTATGGCAATTATACCTGCTCTGTGCTTGCTGCTAGATTTTGATACTTCTAGCGATGCCCAACTTTTAAAACTAAGTCTAAGGTCCTGAGGAGCTCTACTACCTTAATTTACTGAATGTGAATGTCCAACCATCGGCTAAAGCCCTTCGGGCCATACGCTAAATTCGCTACTGACGAAAGCGAAACAATAACAATCGATGTTGTCTCTTTACTAACAGACCTGTATTACAAGCTCTTCTTCCGGTACGTTCGGTACGTATGATGGGAAAAGATATCCTTTGTTTAGGATCAACTAGAAGATTTTCTCCCACCGTGAGCTCGGTCATTGGCTGTCCTCCGTGATCGATTAGACTATGGCGAATCGCTTGTGTATTGGTCTTTGGGAAAGTGTAAGACGCTATTGCTCGCAACTGGGTCTCACGCGGTCTGTCGGTCTAACAAAGAAGGTGACTCGAATTGCTTCTCTTGTCCGATCGGAAACTGGTATTCTTTTTATGGTGTAAGGGTCAGAAAGAGCTCCCTTTGGGGAATAGAGAATCGATCCTCAAATGAAAGTAGAGGGGAAAATGCCAACCGTCGCCTTCTCAGCTCCTTACACAGTATCCTCCGAGACACGTTGACTACATTCGAGTAGGCATGCCAAGAGCAGTTTCAAGTTATTGACCCTGAACAAAAAGATCCGTAACAAAGAAAGGGTCATAAAAGGTTTCCTATCTAATTATTCCAATTTTGATGACGAAGGAGGCTTGCCCTCAAGAACGTTACTCTACCTACCCATTTTCTTCCTGATCTTAGTCTCGTTGTCTGGCCCAGCGGAGAATGAAAAGGGAGAAACTTTCGCACTTCTTTACTTTAGTAGCAGTAGCTAGAACCATACCGCTTTGAAGAGAGCGCTGGGCTTGGTCTCTCTTTCTAATTCTGCGGCTTGCTTAGATTTTTTGTTGCCTTGTGTGTGTGCTCTTGCAAGTAGCTAAGTGTAAAGGGAAATTACTCTGCTGCGGCGGACCGACAGCTTATAGACTCGTTACGCAACACGACTTTGGCACGACGCTTGATGACTTGAGGAAAAAGACCTGACTTGGTATCAGAGCACGGTTTCTTTCAAAGATCAAGTCATGGCTAGTGGAAATCCTGAGGCCTCTAGTATAGAGGAGACCAAATGGGAAAGCATTATGGAACGCACGGAGCAGATCGTCGAAGCAGATGGAGTGCCTAAACCTAACTCGAAATATCTTAAAAAGAGAAGTCAGAGCAATTGGCCCTTGCCAACCCTCTCTCGTCTGGGTTTTTTCTCGGTCATGCTCATATATAGGTCTTATTCGCCCTTATTCCTACTCTAACAAAGAAAATCTGTCCCCATGAATTCATTCCTAGTCGAAGGCAATCCCAGTCGTTTCGTACATTACATAGGCATATAGGCAGCTAACCTTCCAATGGCAGTAGATCAGTCAAGGGTGGTCTCAGTCATGGGATCAAGGCCAAGAAAGACGGAGGTTCAATGGGATCCGTTCTCTTTGATTGCCCTTATTTGTCTATTGACTTGATGTTCTTCGTCTCAAACAAAAGAAAGAGTTCTCTCCTTGAGCTCTGCCATCTTCCTTTTTCTACTCTCTGCACTAGTCGTATCGACTAGTACGGTCAACTACTCAAAATGAGGAGCTTATTAGCTGTACTTACACCTGATCTACCTTTCGGAATCACTAGCCAAAGCAGCTAGCCAAGTGGGGCAAGCAGAAAGATACCTATTGATCATTCGCTTAGGAACCGCTTTGCGCTGCCAGGCGGATTCAGACTCCTTCATTCACTCGAGGATCCAATAGGAGGCAATAGAACGGTGCTTCAATCTATAGCTAAACCAACTTCCGATCTAGTGGAACCGGCGTTCTCTCCATAAGCAATTTCTCGACTCATTCAAAAAAGGTTGAAGCACCCGTTTGATGGAATGAGTTTGGTGCTCAGTGGAAGGGATTGACCTAACATGTGATAAGCTAGATGAAAGGTAAGTTCCAACCCGGATTCCCGAACAAGGAAAGCAGACAGATCTAGTCAGTACGTCCAAGCGAATACAATAAGGTTGGCCCTAGCTGCAGATTCTGATTCCATTGGATTCCCGAAGCTTGATATGGGTTCAAATCCAATTCGTGAGAAAGGAAATAGTTTGAATAACCCCAGGATGGATTGAATTCATGCTCCCTCTTCCAGGTCGAGTCTGAAGCCATCTCTGACGGAGACAGTCTGCCAAGTGAGCGCGAAGGTAAGACCATAGAAACGAAAGGGATCCGCACGGGACCAGATAGGCCGAGGGTTAGAAGGCCGCCGCCTTATCCAAAAAGTTGCCCTTCTGAGGCTAACCCGTCATACCCCTGCGCAAAAGAACGAAAACGGGAGAAGCAGGCAAAGAAAATTTTTCTCAAAGAACGACTCTCTAAAGTCGGGGATTTCGATGAAAGCAAGGTAGACGCTATCTTTGACATGTTGATCGCTAACGGTCAGCTGACTCTACCTCCGTGTAAGCGACCCGCCGAGATCGATAAAGTTGAAGATTCCAACTACTGTCGGTCCCACAGGTCGTGGGACATACACTAAGACAGTCTTTTCTCTTTAAGAGCTGGTGCAAGAAGGCCTCCGGACAAAGGCCTCCATACTAAGAGAGGAAGAAAAGACTACTACTAAAAGTCTTTCCCACTCTTAAGTGGACTGGGCGGGATCGACAGAAGAGCAAAGAGAACGTGATCTAAAATTTCCACTCCTTCTAAAAAACCAAGTACGGCATTAGCAATGGAAGAGCTTAGTTAGAATGGGCTTACGACTGGAACTACAACCCCTCGAACTGGCTCGATAAAGTCTGGGAGTAAGCTGGCTAGGGATTTTTATATTTACTGAAAATGCACCGAAGGGCCATTGAAACTATATAGCTTTCTATATAGGTATAGGCTGCAGGCAACTCCCCTGGGACCGCCATAGAATCATATGCAGGGCTATCAGAGTCCAGGAAATGCATGGCAGGGAACTTATATAGGCATTTTCCTAAGCAACTGATCTAACTTCCACTGCTTATCTATAGTCTTCCACGTCCATAGGATTCTACGGCTTAGCCATAGGAAAGAAAAGGTTATGCATACGAAAATTTAGGGAAAGGAAAGGGCGTCAGCCTAGCACTCCAACAGTATGGGCTTCTTTCTCCCACTAGATAGCTAGCAGAAAGAATGGCAGGACGAAAGAAAGGCTTAGGATAGCTCATGACAGGGAGAGGTTGAATGAAAGGAAAGCAATTACAACTTCTGGCTCGCAAGAAAGGCGAATAACTGCAATTGAATCGACATAGACGGACTTATAAACTTAGCACAGCGCTTACCTTAAAACTTTATATGCTGTAAAAAATACCTGAGCCTGTAACGAACTCCTACCTTCAAAAGGAAATGACTCCCTCCAAGAAGCACTGAAAGTAGATCGCTGCAAACTGGTCCATGGGGTTAGCTTATCACTGCAACTCCACTTGCTTTTATAGCCCGCTGCTTGCGCTTAAAAGGTACTCTTGGCTAGAGGCCTAGAACCTCTCCTCTTGCTTGCCTTAGATTAGAGCTGCAATTGGCTAAAAGGAAATTCCAACTGTAAAGAAAGGGCTCTCCCACTAGATCGTGAAGCGACGGTAATGCAACTACTGAGACTTCCACGTGAACCGCAGGGAAGACTGAAGAAATCCCAGGGACTTACATTCCAACTAAAAACAACCAGGAAGGTAAAAACAAGGAAAGCAGCGCCTAGGGAACCTGACTATGGAAAGGATCCCGTATTGGCTCCACCGCTATAGTTAGGTAGCATAATAATCAAAGCGAAGGCGAGCCCTGGAACGGAGAAGCGATTCTAAAAGAGCAGGTCAGGTCCTAACCCTTCCCTTCAAGCATGAAGTGAGGAAAATATCTCTCCACGAAAAGAAAATCCAATCAAATCATATATCACTTGATACCGTTACCAAAGAGGTCTACCCTTGTATACTCTCTTAAAATAAAATGGATACCCTTCCCGTACTCGGACTGAGACTAGTGAAAGAATGGGGAAGGCAATGAAATTCTTAAGATACGAACGGGAAAGATGTGAAGCACAAAAGTAGCTGCTATCGAATGCCCTTCTTCCCCGGCTGACTTCCACCTATTACCAAGAAAGAGAATCATGCCTTTTTGATGACAAGAAATCCTTAAATGAAAGCAAAATCGTGGATCCAAAAATCCGTTATCTCCTCGTGCAGCTTCTGGGCTAAAATCCAATCTTTTAAGTGAGAAAGTCGTTATCAATACAATTATGCCGCCGAATACAATCACTTTGAAGAAGTCGCAAGTGCGGGTTCAAATGGTAAGTACGAAACACTCAATGGAGAATAGGGATCGCTATGCCGAAGAAAAGAGAGAGGTTGCACCAGGAGAAGATAAGGTCATACCAAGGGCTTTCTATAATTTAAATCAATGATTTTGCTTTGAAAGGAATGTATCCAGCCTAAACGCAAAGACGGGCCTATCCTATCCTATAGGCAGAAGCTACCTATCCGACTAGTAGAAAGCGTGAGGAGGAAGACTTCTATTCGGCCCCCCTTGGCTACGAAACCAGGCTGTGATCCGCATCGAGAAAGAAATGTATTCATGCATCTCTTTAGTTCGAATGCTGGATTTCTTTACTTAGAAATAGAGAATTCTGATTCTAAAATCCATTCTCTCACCAACATATATGCTATACCCAAAGCGCTGAAAAGGGCTGATTCTCGCCATCTAGGAATAAAGAACCGGTATCTTCAATGAAAGCTATCCATCGCTCACCCCCTCTCTCATCATAACCTATTTCAGATGTACCCGTCGCTCCTGGGATTCGACTTTCCTTCTGAGGATGGAGAGAAGGCGTTTGGAGATGGCACCGGGCTCCTGCCTAGCTTCCTGAACCCAATCTGAGCTTCCAATGCGAGGTTTGGGAATACTACCTGACGAGTACCCGTTGACTTTCAATGTCGATTTCTATATGTCTACTCCCGCGCATACTCCTTGAATATGAGGCAATGCCAATTGTTGAAATGCCATCAGATGAAGGAAACTCTGTATCTGTAGATCATGTAATTCCTGCGCCTACTAAAGCCAATAAATATACCAAATCTTACTACCGCTAGCTCCATTAAGTCTGCCAGTCTGCATCAGATTATCTCAATGAATAGCCATCATCCCGACTCGAGAGATCATTGTTGTGCTTCTGATGGCGTCGTTTCACTTCACTTGGACACCGAATTTCTAATACATTCTTCACTGATCCAAAAATGGGGCACGAAATAACGGACCTTTTAAACTGGCATCTTATCATTTTACTTTTCTCTTCCTAGGTTTCCGGATTCCTAGTCTAGAACTAGAAGAGAAGTTTCCTTCCTCAACTCAATCGAGGACTTCCTAGAGGATCGATGTAATTGAGCTCGACTGAAAGGAACGAAAGCAAAGAGAATGGAATATGGAATCCGGGTGGGATTGGATTGTTCTGAAACTCAATCCTATACTTACCTTGAGTGCTGCCTCTCAACAACTGGCCCTAGGCTTTCCTAATAAATACTCCTCTTCTCTTACTAAGTCGAAGCCAGGGATTGTTTAATACTTCTTAACACGTGGAACACTAACTTTAAGTCGTATTTTTTTTCTACCTTCACCTCACTTCTCGCGACCTTCTCTTAGTTCATCCAGGATCTCAGTCTTCTTTCTCTGCTAGTTGTTCAACCGGTGTGGTGTTAAGGTTTGGTCCTTGATTAAAGAGAGTTGCTCCGCGAACTCTTCTTCGTCCTGCTAAAGCACTACTTGCCCAAGAAAGGGCTTATGCGATAGTACTAAAGCAGTCTAGCTTTCCAGCAGTCTTTTCAAGAAGAAAGTCACACCGCTACTACTATTCTAACAGCTACCGATTCTCACCCGGGTCACTTCACTCCGCCTTCAGTCTTAGAACGTGCCAATTTAATGGGCGCAGGGGCACTGGACTGACCTCAACAAGAAGAAAGAGTGGTGCTCAAGAACTAAGGATGTGGTTCATTACGCTTTTGTTATTACAGCCAGCTAAGGTATCATCAAACTCTCGATGGATTCTATATTCTATATATAATAAGTGGTGGAGTTTCAACTCCCTTTCTCCGTGACTCAAGTGACTACGGTACTCCGCATCAATGTGATGAGAAAGCAGAAGGGAAGGTCGTCGTCGTCATAGGAGGCTCAGATAGAAAAACAAGCGGGTGGTCTTTGTGCTATCAGCCTTTCGACAATATGTTTCATAAAGAAAGAGGATGGTGTAAAAAAGGTGGTCTAAATAGGAAATTTTTTGGGTTTTTCCGCACCATATTTAGACCACCTTTAGAGGTAAAAAAAATAAGTTATTCATTACTAACGATATTTGAAAATGGATTGGTTCTTGTCGCTTCCTTCTTCTTTAGGATTCCAATTCCTTATGCACCAATGGTTCTTTATTTAGGTTGTCATTAGCAAAAGGGTTGCTTCTACTTCTTTCTTCCTAAAAAGCCCTTTACTAGTAGGCTAGCTCTTGCTGCTTTTCCTTTTCTACGAATAGAACCTCTTTTTTTTCTTCCTAACTATGCTTTCAGGACCACCTTCCTTGGGTCCTTCGTTTCACTGATCAGGTAGCCTTCCTACACCTAATATTTTATCTTTCGATCGTTTTGGTATAGGGCACTTTTGGCTTTCCTCCGGCCTCTTTCTTTATAAGAAAAAGAAGAAGATGGTTCTCACTGCACCGATGGTATTCTACTTTCTAATAGACTTCTTTCTAACTAGTTACAGATGCTATGCTTTTGATTAGTCACTTCCAATCCAAATAAGCCCTCATGTACCTCCTGAGCGAGAATTTCATTAAGGCAAAGGATATAGAGTTGCCAGACTAAGCACGAGACAGTACATGCTAGCCTAAAGTCTGCTTTTGAATCGAACTTCTTTTTCCTTGGCGGAGAAAGCTTCTTCATCTATCAAAGTGATAAGTGAAGTAATGAAATTCTTATATGCATCGCGGACGTGTGGAGGGTTTTTGAAAGGGACGATGGTTCTTAGTGGATCGTTGGACTCATATCTTCGTAGAGTGCAGCAAGGCTATTCTCTCGAGGCCAGTGTGCTCATTTATTCTATATAGATTCAGCATCAGGCGATTCTCCGTTTACATTCTTTCTCGGCCTTTACTTTACCTGACTAAGACCACGCAGGCTCATCAAGGGCTGTAGTGCATGAAAGCGAAGTGCTAAAAAGGTAGCGCTCGTGGTAGTGCGTCCGAAAAGAAGGATCGTCTAATAGGAAGATTCCAAGTCCGAGACAGCAAAGAAATTCCCTAGGACTGCTAGAACTCGCATGATTAGATAAGAATAAGTGTCCGCCTCCTCACGGGGAAGCCTTTTTCTACTCTTTCTGGGTAGGGCCACATTCGTTGGTGGCATAGTCTTCTTAAAACTAGGTTGATCCATAGTTCTTGCTCGCATCTTGATTGATTTTCATTTCCTAATTCAAGTCAAGCGTAGAGAAAGCAGGGGTGATATTTTTTCACTTAGATCGCTTAAATTAAATTAAATGGATTCTTAAGAGGGACATCGAAAGTCTCTTTTTTGGGAAGGTCCTAGAAGGTTGTCTGATAGAGCCGTTCTCGAGTGAGTTCCAATTCCTTCCAGATATTAGGCGAGAATCTCTACAAAGGATCTAGGCCTCAAGGGAGAATGCCGCGATATGCAATAAGCACACTGTGGCAAATCTTTCTTTATTCCACCTTTTCTTTGATAGTTCAACGACCAGTCAGACATGGTGCCCTACTTACTTTCTTTTATATGTATATGTAGGCCACTCGGACTACCTTTCACCATAGGGGACAACAGGAGAGCTTCAAGCCCTCTTTCTGCTGGCACACCGCCCTACTTCAATCAACTTTTTCGAAGGCCGCACTGAAAGTAGGAGTTTTGGGTGACCTTCTTTCTTGGGGCTTCCCTTTCTTGGTTTTCGAGAGCATCGAAGAATGCGCCCAAGGAAGATTCTTTTCTTTGACTTGACACCGATATGATGTAATTTAAATAGCAGCTCCAGCGGGACGAGACCTTGAAAGAAGAAGAGAAAAGAAATAAGTTGAGAGTTTGTTGGAAATGGTTGAAGTAGCTGAATAGGAGTCTTTTATGATATGAGTGGAAAACACCAGTTTTGGTACTCTTCCCTGACTCCGGAGAAGAGATATGGTTTTGAATTGTAGAAGTGACGTTTTTTCTCCCCCTTCTGTAATTGAGTTCGGAAATGCTCCTTCCGGTAGGGCTCTTTGATTCTCTTTTTGCTAGTCTTGTATGGTCCATAGCCCTTTGCGCTGTTCTACCCCGATTTTGATCTCAAATGGAAAAGAGTAGCCTCGTTCCAATGAGATGTGGGGAATGCAAATCTGACAGTAAAACAAAGTTCCTGACGTCTATCCGATGCATCTGCTATGGTTATTTCTTTCGTCCCCGCCCTTTTCTTTTCTGCTAATTTCTATCAAAAATACCGGGAAAACGTTCAAATTTATGGAGCACAAACCCGACAACAAAAAAAAAAGGCAATTTCAAAGCAGAACGAAAAGCTAGTTGAAAAGAAAGGTTTCGAGAACCGAGGAGAAGAAAGGGATCATAGTGGGGATAGGGGCCGGGTTGAATCGGAGGGGCCTACCAAACTAAAACATGAATTCGGTTAGCCGGGAATATTAGGTAGCGGAGGGTCAGACCCCCGGAGGGAACTTTCAGAAAGAGCGGACGGAGCGGATTAGCTTTCTTGTCTTCTCTTTGCTCTTTGAACGAGAGCGAGCAACTCTCTAAGTATCAGCGAGTCATTCCGCGGTTGACTTTGACCTTCCCTTGATCTACTTGTTCAGCTGAGATTGTCACTTCCTAGGAATCCGGTGAAATGAATCAATCTCGGTATGTTATGAAGTTTCCCTCCTCCTTACCATCTTAAAAAAAGAAAAAGGCCTGCAACTTCCACTGGCGGAAAGAGAGGGATTCGAACCCTCGGTAAACAAAAGCCTACATAGCAGTTCCAATGCTACGCCTTAAACCACTCGGCCATCTCTCCTACATAATCTTATTATTTTATTATGACCCTCGCGAGTGAATAGCGAGTCATTCATATTCTTGCAGTAAAGACCAATCCATTAGAAATAGAAAACTTTTCGTCAAAGACTTCGGTTCGGGAAAAAAAAATGCTTCTTGTTACCAAGAATTTTTTCTATTCATCTTTGTCAAGACGACGATCCCGTCATATTATGATTTTTATACCGGATTAAACCAACCAATGAATTGGAACGAATCAACTACTCCCTTCATGGTCACATAGTTATTACAGAATGATTTTCAGGTATATATTTTTTAATATAGGTAGTACCCATTTTTCTATATACATTATTGGTGGTTTCTACCGCCCGAGAATCCGGTTCGCTTATCGCCTTTTTTTTTCCTCCTCCTTTCTCTTCTTCCTACCATACGGGGGTTACTTAGGCGCTAGGGTTAAAACCTTATTTTATTAGATCGAATAACTCCTTACCTTTTTTCAAGAGAAGCCTGATTCTAGTCGGGACCGAGAGGATAATGACGCGAACCTTTAAGGTTGGTCCAATCTGAGCGCTTATTGCCTTCTTCTTCGCCTCTCCGGTGGAGCCCGAGCTGATCCGAATTGAATTATCCTATTAGTATAGGGCGGTTATGCCGGCTTGACTTAATGATTATAGTGTAAAGGTAGTTCTAGATTCTTTTTTGGGGGGCCGACTTTTCGATCCGTATTGTCAGGTGATAAGGGACTCCACTCCCTTTTTTTCTTCTTCTTCCGTACCCGAATCTCTCGTAAACCTAAAGGGGATGGGAACTTCGACTATGAGGAGTTGCCGGCTTAACCGACGTCTTATCCCCTAAAAAGATTTTGGAAAAGAGATACGGCACGCAAGAGAGACGGATTGCTATCTTCCGGTCCACCAAGAATCTCGTATTTACTGTAATCAAGTTAGAACAATTCACTCCAGATAGACGCTGAGTACGCGTTCACCTGTGTCGGTCCGATAGGTTTGTACTATAATAAAATGCACACTGGAGAACTCGTCCTGCGATCAAACCGGTTAATGACGCGATGCTATCTATTAATGCGTCACCATTCTTTCATTTATTTATCTTCTGATATCTCGTGGTTTCTCACTCACAACAACCCCGATGTAGTTGGTTGAAATGCGGTTATGCCGGGTGGACTAAAGTCAAGTGGGAGGCCAAAAAAAAGAAAAGCGTGTGCGGTTAAGGTTGTTGTACACGATCCAGTCATGAGCGATTCCTAATGGGTTCACCATTCCCGTCTCGATCTGTTCCCGGTCCTAGCGATCTGTGGGCCTTTCGCGAGCGAGAACAAATATCAGATAGAGAACGATTCTTCTCGTATAGAAAGAAAGCGCTAGTTGAGTTTCGTCTTTCGAGCGAAGAAAGCCCTTTCGATTGGCCTTGTGTGATCAAGTTGAGGGGACTTTCCTCGTTTGAGTTAATGCTTTGGAAGTTTAAAAGTTTTAATTGATCCGGTTGAGGAGAGCGCCGACTCCAATGTTCGGCCAGCCGAGAACGATGCCCTTTCTTTTTCCTTTCTCATGCCTAACGCCTAAAAGCCCCCTTTCTGCTCTTTGCCATTCCGAAGTCTCAGAATCCGTTTACAGTTGATTTGTTGGTGGTAAGTGAGCCGCTCCAGCCGCCTTTGATGGGGATTGGGAATGAGCTTCATGCTCTGGCTCATCGTGAGACCTTGATTCCGGGGAAGGCGGTGAAAGAAATGAAAACTATCCTCCAAAAGCTCACCTTAAAGTGGGGCAGGCTAGCCTGTTAACAGATAAGCCTCATAAGCAACATAATGCTCGATAACAACATAGCTTCATTCTAACAACATCACTATCTTTTGGTTGCAAGAACATAAAGAAGGATAAAGAAAAGGGGGGATTCACAGAAAAGAGGTTGATGCCAAAGATCTGTTGGAGCATCTGCAACAATGTTCAGAATCCATGTGGCACCCAAAATCCGGTTGGCGGAGGGTGACCGGAATACTAAAAAAACTCCCTCTTCGCCATTTGAGTTATATCCCTTAGGTGTACTTTACATTGTTGGAAAACAGCATTTAGAAGAAGGGTCGAGGTGAGAGCGACTTTTGAGATCATTTCAATCTCTTCTACCCGCAGACTTGAATGAAATACCCAAAGCGGTTTCGGAGAAGAAATGACTAAATTGCCTTATCTTCTTTAGTGTCTGCGTTGGTACCTTCGCCCTTAGCCTTTGCTTCCGCCCCCCCATTCGTGAAGCCTGCTCTTTGCTTGGGCCTATCCTGTCTTTCATTCGTGTAAACTCTCTGCCCTCTTCCACTGAGACAAAGTCATTCTAACGCACGCTGAGCAGTTTCTCCACTTCGAAAGCTCAGTTTTGATTTCTGGAGAGATTCCATTATTTCCTCCTTTCCCTGTAGTACGCTAGCCTGTAGAGAACTTCAGTAGGACCGTGGCATCAATGCACCTTTTCGTCGATACTTATTTACGTAAACTAGATGTGAAGGCAATGTCAATTGTATGATGAGATACCGTAGTTGGCTCCTGTTAGCACGAGAGATAGATATGAAATGCCTCTTTTAGAGTATCTTGAAGTGCTAGGCTCAATAGTGTCCTCCCGTGAGATGAGCTGGGCAAGGATAGGTTCATTCTTGTATGAGGAAGAAGCGCGTATATCCTTCTTATTGGAGAGATTGGATACTCACCATTACGCTGTCAACTTGAATATTCGCTCAGCCAGCCTTCCAACCCGAGTTCCGACTTCACTTTAAGTAGTCTCGTTACGCAACGAGTGAACGATCTTGCCCCTGTATTTAAGCCAGTCTGTCTTCCTATTTATTCAGGATGGAATGCTAGACCCAAGGGAGTGGATGGACCAGTGGCTTAAGCTTCTGTCTTTGAATAGACTGAGGTCTCGTTGCTTGACTTCCTCTCCCTTATGAAAGTTGGGACACTGGCCCGTCACACCTGGTTGCCTTAGTAGGACAGGGAAGACTTCTTTCTTTCGACTTTTGACTCAATTGACATGAATCCAGCTCCTTTGTTAGAATCCGGTGATGCTGCTTTCGCCCAACTCTTTGAATCAAGTCAAGTCAGTCCCTGATCTCCTCCGGTGGCCTGACTTTGCTTTCAGGTCAATAAACGAATCTAGCTTACGCTTGGACTCCTGAATTGATATAACTAGAATTGCATGTGTTAAGCGTTCGAATAGCTGGCTTTATCCTTGGTATTCCTTTTTGGGTTGGGAGAAGTAGGAATTGTTAGCCAAAGACTTCCGTCAATGAACATGAGAAAGAGGCACTCCTTCTCTTGTCGAAGATGAGGCCTGCAGACAAGTCTGACATATATTACCTCATTTATCAAATAGCGCTCACTGCCCTCCCTCGCATCGCATGGCTCAGATTCGCTTTTTCTTCTCTTCAAAAGCTTTAGGAAAGGAATTTAGAAAGCTCCAGGTCCAGATGGGCCAATCTTTTATCAGACGATATCGATCGGTTGCTATAATTAGCATTATGAGCTGCATTCAAATGAGTTGTTAAGTACGATATATGAGCTGTCTCAACTGGATCAATAGCTTTTCCACCCAATTCCTCTTTCTCATTAAGAAACTAATCTTCCCTGGTCTAAGGAAACAGGAACAGGATGTGAGGCTTCGCCGATTGAAGAATGTGATTTTTCTTTTTCTATAGCTGAAATTAACCTTCTTTTGAGAGGGAGGACAAGTCCAACATTTCCCTTCCCGCCGAGTAAGGTGATTTGCTTCCTTTGTCTCACGCAGGAAAGCATGAACTCCAGTTAGTCTGATGCGTAGAATCAGCTTCTGAGAATCTTCTTCCGAGAATTGAATATGGAAGAGAGCTCGAGCTCCTTCGTCAAGATCTTTTCGATGTTGTTGACAGAGAGGGTTTGAGGTTTCAATATCCTACTACGAATGAATTGCCTTCTTTGCAAGAGCCTGACATCCTGATATTCCGCAATTTCCAATCCCTGCAGCAGGATGGGATTCCGCACTTGTTGTTCTGTCCTGGCGCTTTCTTTCTCCGTAAGATCCGGAAGCTAGGATTCGTCGAATAGTCTCCATCAGCGTGACCAAGAAAGTGTGTTGTTTTGAGTAGTCATTTAGGTGGTAACAGGAGCAGCGGTGAAGTATACCTTTGAAAGTGAATTGCAAGGGTCAGGCACAAATGCATTACTAAAGAATAACCAACCAGAAGGGAGCGTGGAAAGAAGGATTGGTCCGCGCTATCTATGGGCAGGATGCCTGGGAAAACAATCCCAAGGGAAGCTTATCGCTAGTATTACGAGTGCCGAACGCACTTCCTGATCGGTAGCGGATCAAGCTCTGACGTGGAATCACTTAAGAGAGAGAATGGGCACCACCCCAAGGCATAAAAGGTCGTGAGCAAGCGTTTTCGTTTGCTTTGGTGGGTACGGAGCTTCCCCTTGTCTTGGCCCATGCTTCCCATCCATCGACTCAGGATTTTAATCAAAATCGGATACTCTTTTTTGTGGTTGGATCACGTTCCGTCGAGATCTTCCACCCCAGTATTAGCATATCGCCCTTCGTGAAGCCATCGGATTGGGATTAGCTAGTAGAATGGTTCCATAGTCCTGTCATTCATTGATCCTGGCTGGGTCTATAGATAGAGCAAAGGAAGAAGTCGCAACAAAGAGCAGCTTGACTGCAGCTCCACGGTCTGTAGATCTGATAGTTGCCTTTCTTTTTGGTTTGAGGAAAAAAAAATCAGAAAGATTAGAGGCTGCCTTAGATTGCCCGTAAAGCATGCCACTAGTACCATGAAGGGGCTTCGACGGTTCCTATCTTGGAGAGTCCGAGACCTTCTCCTAGGCACTTCTCGGAGGCAACTGGACTCTCTTTGATTTCACAGAAAATGGAGAAATGAATTGATCGATTCATTGGATCCTAGGTCGGGACTGACGGGGCTCGAACCCGCAGCTTCCGCCTTGACAGGGCGGTGCTCTGACCGATTGAACTACAATCCCCAGAAAGCCAAATTCTTTCTTTTTTCTCATCATTATTGAGTTTCGCCGTGTTGTAACAGAGACACGAATGATATTATATATTATTATAATTTATTATTATAAAATAAAATAAAATGCAGTGAACTCTAGTGGGCTAATTCATGAATTGAATCATGACGACTATATAAGCTATTCTGATATTAAGATTCGATATAGATGAAATCGTGGAAGCGGATCTTTGATTTCCTTTTTCCACGTAAGAATTCGTCGTCCGATTGAATCTTCTTGTTCCTGGATGCTCCATAGGAATCCATCGCTATTCCTTTCCTCCATCGAGAAAGGTTCATTTCGAATCACAAGAGCAATCTCTCTTTTCATAATTCATTTTTCTTTTCGTTATGGTAATGCAATGCAAGAGGTCGGAAATCAAGTTGTTTCTGATGATGAAAAGAGCTTTTTTATGTTATGTGAAATTGATGATCTTAAAGGGTCGGTTTTGTTAGAAGACGACTGTCGGTATCTGATGGTAAGATACCTATGGTCGGTATATCTTTGAAAGCTCAGACGGAGAGAATAAACTGACTCCTCGAGGGCTACTTAAGGCACTTTAGTGCAAACCAGAAGGACTGGAGTTGTTGGATGTTGCTCAGTGCTGCTATAACTTAACAACCAAAAAGCTCTGCCTCGAACTTCAGCCCCTTCGAGTTGGTCACGGGGCAACAGCCTCTGACGCCCCACACCATTGCGAAAAGAGGGGGCGTCGCCCATCAGCCTACTTTGCCAAGAGGTGGCAGGATCGCAAGGACCTAGCCCAAACCGTCACTCTTTATCCGGTTCCTCTTGTCCAGAGAATACCCTTGTGGAATACCCTTCGACTTACCTAGATTTTAGAAAGATCGAAAAGTCTTCCCCAGAAAGCGCAAACGACTCTAATGGTTACGAGCCAAGTCGAGGGGATCTGCTTTAGTACACAACGAGGATTCCCCGCCTGACATCTAGGGCAGTCCCTTTCCTAGATGGAGTAGCTGAAGAACGAGCTAGAAAGAGGATAATTTATTATAGCCAACTCAATTCAAGCAAGAGCTCGAAAAGCAGTGCACTGAAAACAAGTAGCTTAGGATCTTTGGTCAGGTAGCTTAGGGGAACTTGTTCTCGTTTCTATAGCTTGGTTAGCAGATGGGTAATCAGAGGCCCCTACTTTGAACTAGGTTTGAAACTCTACAAGGTGGGCAAGATGACATATCTATCACCAAGTGCAATGGAGCTTGGACATAACCCATAGATAGAAGTTAGACACCTACATCTTGTTCTCTTTCAGATCCTAGTTTCGTTTCTAAAAAAATAAGAAATGATACCTAGATCACTACTCCTCTTACCTTATTATTATCACCAGTGCGGATCTAGGGAAGACAAAGAAGAAAGATGCTTCTGAGACTATCAAGATATGTAGGTAGCTTGATATGTAGGGGAACTCGATGAACTTCTATGAGTGTAGGTCATAGGAGGTAGTCCATCTGAACTATATATCCCCCCTTCCCTTATGTTGTTGAAAGGCATTCTTCACGTCCCTCGGTGGCTCCATAGACCGAACTCCCTCCTTCTACGCGCCCTACAGATTCTACCAATTGGCCCGAGAGCTACGCCCTTAACTCAAGCTTTCTTCCCAAAGATTCTGTTCCCTAAGGCAAAGTGAATGGCAAGTTCGGGAATGTTTAGGCTTCACATTAATAGAATGAGAAATAGGAAAGATAGCTTGGTTAGGTTCTGAGTCACCAAATACGATTGGTGATCTCCAGAGAAAAAGATAAATATTTGTATCAAGATTGGTAGATTAGGGGACGGGCTTAGACTTTATTGGCGGGCTTTCCGGGAGACACTAACCCCCTCTATACGAGAGAGCCTTACTGAATAATAAAAAGAAGCTAGAGGCCCACTCTGACTTAGAGTAGTCATCGCGTAAATTCAAGAGGTGCCATCTTGCCTCGCACACCCCGCTCTTTAAAGGTTAGGGTATATATGTCCCCTCTCCCCCCGATATGTTGTCTATCAAGGGAAGGTTCTGGGCCATAGGCTTCTTTAGCTGACAGTAGAGGAGAGTAGAAAGCCATAGGTCGATAGCCCGGTTTTGATTGAATATCCTTACCCGCGCTTCCAGGCTTCCTAAGGGAGTTAGCTTGATCCCCCGGTTCTACCGATGCCTTCCTTCGCTCGGAAATCCAATAACATCGTTGTTAGTCGGGCCGGGGTCACATGGAAAAGTAAGGGTCCGAAGGAGCTGTTGAAACAACTGGTGCTTGCCCGGACCCGGGGGTATTGTCTCAACGAATAAGTTCTTGTAGGAGTGAAGTTTTTATATAATTCGGCAAGCAAAAAAAGAAGAAAAAAAAAGAAATCCATGGTTGATCAGCAGAAGCAGATGCCATAGAACGGTATTCGGCTTCAGCACTAGATCTAAATCTAGATCAGTGCAGCAAGATGTAGCTCATCCCCACTCTCAGTAACTTCATGATGAAAGATGGGAGGAATGAATGGTAAGTATAAGAATGGTCAGTCAGGCGGCAGGGGGAGACAAGACGGTACGCCTACTCCCTAAAGAGATGGAAACCCTACCTATGCAAGATTGAATGCAGTGCTGCTTGGACAACATCATTTAGTACAGTCAGCTAGGAAGCACTAGCTAGGCAAGTCATACTGGGAATGCTGTTCCACACATTGGCTCAATTCTACCTTCCACATCAAATTCTTCCTTCGCCCAGCTGAGAGGTGGCCAGAGAGGACATGCAAACTTTCCAAAGAGATGTGAGAGAGAGGTGGTATGTTTTGACGAATGACTACTCTTTTCCCTTTAGGTGGTATTCTAAAAAAAGCATACAAATCAATAAGAAGTGGTATCTGTTGATGAAATGCCATTGCATGGATCTCCCTCCACAGCAAGAGAAGCATTTGATGGCGAGGTAAAAGCACAAGGATGAATGCCCTTGGTCCTCTCTTTGATAGTCCGATTCGTACATCAAATAATTCATGTAGTAGATCGATCTAGTGATTGGTCAATGACATGCGAGTTACATGATTGATCTGCAAGGGAGAATCAATGCGATTAGACAGGAAGGCTAGCTTGAATGAACAGTAGCACAGGTATAGGACTTCGAAGCTTCTTTGACCACTGACATATCAATGAATGGAACTGAAAGACGAGAGTGAAAGAGCGGGAGCACAAACGAGGTAGCTTATGCTTTTTTTCATCCTCACTCGAGGGAGATCTAGCCACTCCTACTACTAGCTTCCTAACTCGGATAGAAAGCAACTCACTATAAAAAACCTAACAGAAGAATAAGGATCAACGAACCGGGGGGAGCAAACCACCACTGCTGATATGGAATTCTATTTCCACTTTCAGTTTCACCTCTCTTCTCGAATGTGTGCGGACCTTGTCTCCTCGCTGGCCGTCATCCCGGCCCTTCTACTTCGTGGTCTTTTTACCTCTCCTTGTCAATTGAGCTAAGCTAGTTCGAACCCGTATGTCAGCAACCCCTTCTTTCACAAGGGATTTGTCCTACTCCTACTGCCTGGAAGAGTGATTTCTTACCTCTCCTTTGGGTCCTGGATAGCTTCGGTGACTGGACTTCTCATCCTTCTGCTTCTGTCCTTAGTTACAATCAAAATTGGGGACAAGCACTACCGTGAAAAGGTCCGGTCTCGTACTAAAACAGACTTTTTGATTCCAACGCACTTCACTCTTGTCCACATCCGAACTGGATCCTTTCCATGTCTTATAGGTGCATGCAGGCAGCTTGAGATCGAACTTCTACTTCGTAAACTCAGCCTCATCCGAAGCGAGGAATCAATCTATCTTTTCCGCTAGCCTTTTCCTTTTTTAGTATTAGAATAGAATCTAGCTCCTGCATCTTCATTCGATAGCTTTGAATGCGGGGAATCTCGCAATACTCAGAAAGGCCTGTCAGCGATAGACTATCAAAATATAGTTTTTGAATGCGTCAAAACCAAGTAGTCGCTCCCTGACCCATACACCTATTGTAATGTCGGTCAACGAGGTAAAGAATCAGAATCGGAATCAAGAGTACTTTCCTAAGATAAGAAGCTAGATAGAAGATAAAAAAAGAATCCCTTTCGAGCAGAGAAGAGAATGCCGAGAGATTGATTGGCAGCAGAAGCGGTTGACTCGTCAGAATTGAAATCTTTTTTGTCTCCCTTCCACGTATATTAAGATCATCTCTCTACCAATGCAGTTGGTTGTTCGTTGCACTCACCCTTGCCCCATTGTGATAAAGGCCCTACCAACAAGAGGTCCTACTTTACGCATTCAGTACTAGCTCCAGCAAGGGGCTCCTCCGTGTCCCCTTGTCTCCGCGAATGCTACATGACAAACTCAGCTCTTCCACCTTGCTTTCCTGATTCCGATTAGATAGTGGATGAGCTGAGTGGGAAGACTCGTTTACTACGTATATAAAAGGGGTCTAAAAGCAGCCATTAGATATAAAATTATACACCTTGAACTTCTATTCCATGTCTCTTGATCTTAGATACTATATTTGACGATCTATCTCTATTAGACAATCGCTGGACTTGCCCATCACGGCATGAGAGGAGTTACCCCCTGTTTGATTGATAACCGCATCTCCTGTCTATCATTGAAGAAGGGAAGGCAAAGAAGTAACTGAGGGAAGCTCGAAGAAAACTCTTTTAGAGCCTGGTACAAGCCAAGCCCCTTCGATTCGGCAACAAGAGTCGGTTATGGAAGGGGCTTTTGGTCGGCTTTCCCGTTCTTGATTCTAGCCGATAGGCTTTATAGCATAGCGGACCTGCTTTGCTGACAGGTAATATATGAAATCTATCGTTGCGCTTGCCCTCACTTAGAAACTCTACGCCCCCTATTATATATACATGCTCTCGAAACTAGATTCACTCGTTTTTGTCTCCGGCACCTATTTCAGAGCAGTCTGGCGATTAGCCTATCTCGCACTACTCGAAGACTTCGTAAACTCATTGTTGGGTTCTATCGTAGTGAAAGTTGCTGTGAGGAGATCCTTGTGCCAGTGAAGATTGCTTCCAGTGATCGGGAAATAATAAATACAAAAACCATTGTTTTATATCCAACACAACACTCCGGATAGGCGGAAGGATCTATGTCTATCCCCAACTTCCTTTCAATCCACATCGGAAAATTTTTGCTTTTTCTACGGGGAGTCATCAAAGGAGGAATAGGCATACGCTGGTTCGATAAGCCAAGGAAAAACAACCACCGCTTGGTTTTGACACTCAAGCGACCCGCCCTTTTACTAGGTTGGGCAAGCTTGTATGCTCCTACTCCCAACAAGGTGCTGGTCGAGATCGTGGAACTATCGCTCGAGAAGTAAGTGAGCTGGTCCTTGTTTGGTCATAAGGGCAATCGTTCTTCTCCGGTCAGGGGCTTAGGTCCGAGGGTTATCCGCGATTGGTAATGGCATAACCAGAAAAGGGGTAGAGGAAACAAGGTTACGCGCTGGGTAGCGCAGCGCATCTGTTTCGGGTACAGAGGCGACGAGGGGACCCGGCCACCCAACCCAGCAGGTCAGGGGCGGGCCGGCCATAGGTTCGAATCCTGCCACCTTTCTTGTGGATCATCCTGTGGTTACCGGATGATGGGAATAACAAAGCAGAAATTTTGAAATGAGCACGAAATGTCAATATATGAATTGTTTCATTATTCGTTATTTCCGGGTCCTTTCGTTGCATTCACTTATAACAAGAAACAACCACCAGCGTTTGGTGCAGCACCCGCATTTTGGTGTATTCTTCTTTCTTTCCTTGGTCTTTCGTTCCGTCATATTCCTAATAACTTATCCAATTACAACGTATTAACCGCTAATGCACCTTTCTTTTATCAAATCTCAGGGACATGGTCTAATCATGAGGGTAGTATTTTATCATGGTGTCGGATCCCAAGTTTTTATGGATTCCTTCTTTGTTACCGGGGTCGACTCCAAAGCCATAATGTCTCAAAACGAGGAGACCATAGAGAAACTCTTTTTTATTCCTTTGTCTCGAACTTCGTGAAGAACTCCATTCTATCTCTCCCTCGTTACGAACAAAAAAGTGGGGCTGCGCCCCAGTTGTACACCCCCTTCGATTCCGACCTTGTTGATTCTGAACTTCGTTTGCAAAGGAATCGGACTTTTGACGGGCCAGCACTTTTTTATGCGCCGCTTTACCCTGAAAGGAGAATGAGCTTTGCTCCTCTGGGCGCTAGGCGCTCCCGTGGTTCGCAAGAAGGAAAAAGGACTCATCCTTTGTTGCATCTGGCACGAGATGATAAAGAGAGAGCTTCGTCTATCGATGAAAAGCGGATTGACGGAGCTCTTGGCATTGCTTTGTTTTTCTCTCTTTTCTTATCAGCGAGTTCTGATCCTTTTGTTCGAAATTTCTTCGTTCGTACCGAACCGCTTGCAGAATCAAATCCTGTTCCACAAGATCCTATATCAGCTATACATCCTCCTTGCATTTATGCCGGAGACGTCGCCAGTGCTATGGGCTTTGGCTTATGTAGATCAAAAATGATGAATGGGATTGTGTCACTCCACTCGCCGCCAATGCGGAAGGATGCCGTCGAAAAGAAAGGAACGCTGCTTCGCTCTGCTGGATGCGTCGGATCCCGTATAACAAGCGAGTTTTTTACCCTCAAATTCAAACATGTGGGCGCAAAATGCTATCCTGCTCTATTGTTACGTAGCAATAGAAGCCCGCTCATGCTGCTTCGGCGGCGCTTTTTCGCCTTCTCTTCGCTCTGGACAGGAGCGCTAGTGGACACGGGGGGAGAGCAGACGAAGCGTGTCTTTCGTAATGGAAAGAAAGAGACCACTACTTCGCCTCTTTGTTGGACCGCCGGCGCGAACACAGTGGTCTCTGACCAGGACCAGGAACCAATTCGAATTTGGATCTTGACATGTTGGTGGTTGGTAACCGTAGGCATCTTGCCAGGAAGTTGGTGGGCTCATCATGAATTAGGTCGGGGTGGCTGGTGGTTTCGGGATCCCGTAGAAAATGCTTCTTTTATGCCTCGGGTATTAGCCACAGCTCGTATTCATTCAGTAATTATACCCCTTCTTCATTCTTGGACCTCGTTTCTTAATATTGTGACTCTTCCATGCTGTGTCTCAGGAACCTTTTCAATACGGTCCGGATTGCTAGCTCCCGTTCATAGTTTTGCTACAGATGATACACGAGGAATCTTTTTATGGCGGTTCTTCCTTCTAATGACCGGCATATCTATGATTCTTTTCTCCCAGATGAAGCAGCAGGCATCGGTCCGTAGAACCTATAAAAAAGAGATGGTTGTGGCGCGAAGTACTCTTGTGCACCTACGTCACTCGGCTCGCGCGCAACCCCGCCCCGTTATGTTATGGAAGAATTGAACTTCTTGCTGGGCTGGGTATTCAGAGCCAGCAATTGGCTGCTGGATTTCGACCCGAAACTAGAAAAAGATCGCTTCGGGGGTCACTATGGCGTGGCTGAATGTAGAGCAGTCCGCCCCTAAAGCGTTTGATCAGTATATTTTTTAGAACTTCGGAAGATGGTCAAGGTAGCTTGCTTCCAAGCCACTGCACTAGATGCGCATGTAGTCATAGTAGTCGGCTCAGAATGCCTCTGTTCTATACTCAAATCCCCCTTCGAATGAATGGGGAATTACGTCGATCTTTGATCTGCAGAATAAGGCCTACGAGCTCTCTGTTTTAGTTTTATGGCAGAGAAAGATAGCTCCTGCCTCCTGAGGTCCTTACAGGGACTGGTCAAAAACTTCTTTTTTTATTGAATTTACGCGGGGGAAGAAAGAACTAACTTCGCTTCTGGCTTTCCTGATCTCCAGCTAAAGAAGAAAGAGAGATGGGTTCGTTCATCAATTCAAAAACGCTTGTTTCGTACCTTTAAAAGCAAATTTGCTGCTCGAAGAATAGAAATCTGGCGCTCACTAATGGGCTTAGAGTTGTATCAGTTGGCTATTGGTATATAATAACTTCTTTTGCAATTGGTTCTCTTTCTTTTCCAGAATCAAAAAAGTCCTTTGGTCGCGATCAAAAATCAAAGGCAGAATAACGAGCTGAGAAAGGGGGCAAAGCGGAAGGAAGAGAGGCTAAGCACTAGGCGTTCCGATCGATGCTTAGTTCACTCCCAAGAAAGAAAAAAGCGTTTACCATTGGCCCTATAATCATAAGAAAAGCCGTACTCCTCCCATACTCTGGTGAATAATTTAATTGCCTCAGTCCGATCAACTTATATTATTAGTCAGTAGCTTGCTTGAGATTTGGAATTAGAGGGGACAATAGCAAGTGACGGTTTCATTCCTTATGACTTCTTACTACTAACTAGGGCTAGGGTTTAGTTTCTGATATAACTGAAATCCTACGATGAACTAAACGAGACTTATGGAGGGACTAGCTTTGCTTGCTCCCCTGTGATAGTCTAATTGGGAACTGATCCCTCGATAAGTGATAGATAAGAATCTGGTTACGAAACCCCTGTGATGAAGGAAAGCTAACTAGCAAACTCTGCTTCTCCGTCCTGGAATCCAATGCAACCTTCGACCGACCTCTCCAGGTGACCCGACAAGGTAAGCAAGTGAACCCCCCTAATCCCTCTCCTTCGGACCCTCTATTCCACTCCCTTCTGAGCCCACATCTCCATGTCCTATCGATGCTGATCTCTCCCCTAGCTCGCCATATATTGCATCTCCAACTACAGGTAAGAAGCTCCATCCGAGGGAAGATAAGCCATCTACGAGACCATTCCTGCGAATGAACAGAGCACTTTCGAAACCTCTTATCGAGACCCCATCTCCTGCTAATTATTCATCTGGTGGCGAAGGGCGACTCCACCTGCTAAGCAGGCCAAGCTTTCTATTCCCTTCCAGCAAGCAGCTGATAGCCATCAGTCACGGCTCCATAAGGCAATAAATTGGGTCAATAGCCACCATCAAAAGAAAGAAGGAAAGGAAGCTGCCTAAGCCCTTCACTAAGACCTGGCGAACTACCACCCTCCCTCTCTTGATATCGAATCCAGTGGAAGCGCCACCCTCTTCTTATCTTTCTTCGTCTCCTGGCCCTGAATAGAAGCTCCAAAGTCCAAGCTCTCCTGCTCCTGTTTCTGGATTCCTCTGCTCTTGATGAATGGAATGACCCCAACTGCTGCTATCGATGAAGTTCTTTCTGTCCCTCGATCCGACCTTTTTAGGTATAAGAATAAGAACAGTGAGCCATCTCCTGCAATCTATGAACCTGGACCCGAACCATCTTATCTAATACCTTCGAACGAAGACCTTGGAAACCCATCCTTTCACCTCTAACGATAAGGGGGGCGGGATAGCTGGTTGTCTTCCCGGGCAAGCGAGTAAGTAGGAAGCTCTTTTTCAAATGGCAAGTAGGCAGGCCGTGAGCTAGCCAATAAGTGTAAGATGTATTGATAGTTCAGTGAAGCCAATGAGTATGGCAATCCGGTTCCAGCTGCTTGCTGGATAGCCGAAGACAGATTGACTTTGGGCTGAACTTGAAATTCGGTCGAGGCGGCAAGGCCATTCTTGGACGTACGTTGAATATCCACTTTGCTGACTTGTCTTGTACTAGTACCCATTCTCCCCTGGAGAGGTCCAGGAGGGACCTCATCATGCCCCATCTTTCCCTTGCCTTTATTCAATATTCAATTTCTAAGCCAGATTGCATGACAAGCACACGATGCAACATACTCAGCTTCGTAGAAAGCGTCACAATCGGTTCTTTCTTGGAACTCCATGTAAAAGCAGTATTTACAAGATAGAAAAGAAAGCCAGTAGTACTTTTTCTATCATCCAAGTCTCCAGCCCAATCACTATCAAAATAACCCAAAAGTCATAACTTCTACGAAGCTGAATAGAATAACCCTCAAGTGTGTCACCCGGCCTCACATGCGCATCTCTTGATCACAACCCTTAACGTAACGGTAACGGTCTTTTCTCTCCAAATCCGTCTATTTCCCCGTCCGGGGAACTTTCTTCTTGTATCTCTTGTTTAAATGCTTGAGAGAGCCTTTTTCAAGGAAAAGCTAGTAGATCCGCCTTAGATTCTTTTTTCGCCTCTTTTCTTTCGGGTACGGGTAGTAAGTGAATGAAAGAACGACAATCATAGTCTCAATTCCTCTGACGCGATGTCAGCGGCAGTCTGACTTTTTAGGAACTGATAGCGCTAACTTCCTGTCGGGATCAATCTCGGATTCTGCTTCTAAAGCTGTCTTGATAAGGGCTTCTCTCTAAGTTGATTGGTGAACCTAAAAGTGGCCTTGGTAGGCTCGAGTTTCTTTCTTTAAATGAAGTGGTTTTTGCCACGATAGAGGAAAAAGGAATGAATGGAGAGGTAGCAGCAGCTGGATCGAATCATATAAGATGGTCTTCCCATCACTCTTTCCTCGTCAGCGAGGGTCGAGTATTGATATACAATAAAAAGCCCGGGCTGGCACCCTGCTTTGCTAGTGAGGAAGCGTATCAATAAAGATACCCAGCGTCTTTACTATAAGTTACTCGGATTAGCTCTTGGCTTGGGATTCTTATTGCATGCAGGGCTGACTTTCTTTCTTGTGCCCGCGAGACCCGAGCGCCATTCCCATCTTTTAAGAGGGCAAGGCCACCCGCTACTTCAGTTCTTGACCCAGAAAGAAAGGGACATTAAGCGAGGAGCTACGGTGTCAGGATCCATAGGATTTATCTAGTATAAAGGGTCTGCTGGCTAGAAGCACAGCACAATAGGATCCGTCTCGTTCCCTCGTTCCCCAGGTGCTAGCACCGAAGATGGGCTATTGGTTGCCTTCACTACCAATGTCATGCTCCGATCCAGCCTTTGCCGCTGGAACAAGGAGAAGCCGGGGAAGGTGAGATTGATAGTACTGAAGATGCTTTCCTCTTGTCCCTAACTGTGAATCTATTGGGAAAAATTCTTTTGGTCGGGATTTTTTCACGTTTTATCGGGGACTCCATTTTCCGGACCACAGCTAGTTTGAACGAAAACCCGGGAATTTTTGAAGCAAGTTTGAGTTTTCTCATTTTTGCTTTTTTTTCGGAAAGAAAAAAGAATTGTCGGACCTCCCTTCCCTAAAACGGGCTGATGAGCTTTTTCACCTATATACAACGTGAAAGTTTGCCAGCCCTCACATGAGTGAAATTAGGCTGAGTCACTTTTCCAGCTATACGAAAGGCCAAAGTGAAAGTTTTGAAATAGTCCCGGTTACTCACTTTTTTATTATATGAGAGTCAGCGGTTGGTCCTGCACCAAGCCTTTAATGCTGAATTGGTTCTATCTTTTTCCTTTTGATTAGGTGAGTTATAGTTATGTCAAAGGTCCATGAAGGCCATTGGAAGCCTATCAAGCTGTCTAGAGTAGGTCCTGAAATTGACCATTTCTTTATGATTTCATCTTTTGTACCCTGTAGTGAGAATGAGGCTCAAGTTAGCGTTAGCCTTTAAGGAATGACATGAAGAAGTGAGAATTCTCTTTTAATTTAAGGAAGGGATGTTCGCTCTGGAATTGCTCTTCCGGTAACTGGTAGTCAGCACCTTCGGTCCGGGTTACAACCTGACCTCACTTACTAAATGGAATAACCAGAGGGACATTCCTACTTCCAGAAGGAGGGGCTTGAATAGTAAGAGCAAGACAGCCTGACTTAAATGCCAGTACTCCCGCTCCGTGGGGTATGAAAGGGGTAAGCTGCTAGAATCTCTTGCCAGTAAAAGAAGAAGGTTTTCGAGGATTACAAAAAGCCTACTTGTAGGCAGGACTTTCAGTTACAATGTCTAGGTTGGGAAAGCCTTTCTAAAGCCAATCGATTATCGGATTTCACCAACCCAACTACCACTACCAGGGTATTCCTAGATCCGCTCTCAGATCGCATTCCAGTCTTCAATCAAACGGAATGAAAGCAGGAGATTGATTAGCTATAGTAGCTGCAAACAAATCTCGTGACGGTGATCAAACAGCATTAGCTACGTCTCGTCTCTTGACGAGTCCTTACCCCCAGATCGAAACGTTACGATTCACTCCGGTGCTGCTTGCTGGTGGAGGTTGGGATCAACTATGAATAAGAAGTCGAAGAAGTAAAGACTCCCTAGATCCGCCTCTTACTTACCTACCTTCCCTGACTAGCTAGTTTGGTTGGTATCTATGGATACCTCCTTTTCGGCTCATACATAAAGGCCATCCTTGAGTTCGCTGCTAAACGAAGACGGGAAGGGATAGCTGAGGGGGGCAAAAAGATCGATTCGGTTTGGACGCTCATCTCGGACAGCTGGTAAGGCTGACAGAGACCGTTTCATAGTCAGAAAATTGGGAACTACGATCACGAGGTTGAGAGAATTCAAGGGATTCGCCTCTCAGGTCCGTGGTCTAGCGATCCAGAGGGGAAGTGGTATCCGAAGCCAGGTAGACCCGTTCCGCGTGGTGTGTTCATTCCAAAAGAACTATGGAGTTCAGGGTTCCACCTGACCTGACATCAACTCGTATAGGCATAGGGATGAATTGAATAGAGAATCGGGTCAAGGAACTCACTTTTTTCGCTTACCCTTCATAGAATGGCTCTATTTATATAGCTTACGCTTACGAAATGAAGCCCGCCAGTAAAAGAAATGGGGGGAGCGAAGGAAGGGGAAGCTTGGATTCTGAAAATGGAGCTGGTTGTTTTCCATGAGATGGCGCTGTGTTAGGGTTACCTGTGGGAACGACAGAGAGGGGGGAAGAAGATGTTGTTGATGAGCTGGACTTGACCAGGCTTACTGAGGAACCCACCCTCGCATCCACGTGATGTTCCTTGGATACCAAGGCCAAAGCCAAACGATTGGACTGCTTTTCTGGGCCTGGACCTACTTTAGAGAGGTCTTTCGGCTTGGACATGACGTTTGCTTGATATTGGGCGGAGTGGGCTTTGTTTGCTGCTTTGCAGAGACTAGGCTAGGCCACGTGAATTGACCTCACCCATCACATCATCTTGGGAAGCTCCTCCCTCCTCAACAAGCTCCACCTCCAGAATATCTAGAACCGGTTGGGATTGGACTAGATTGGTTCACTCAATATCCTATATAAAGGAGAAAGGCCCAAATCATATATAATGATATAATTGAAATTAAAGTTATGGACTCATTTTATAGATATGTTTATGTCTTATCAAGAAGCCCAAAAACTCTTGGATCTCTATACTTTAGAAGAGTTGAGGAATTTCCTGGAGCTCTTTCTTTCCATTTCTTTTCTGGTGTAAAACCCTCCCTATCAATACTTCCTTGCTATCCATTGACAAGAGTTGTAGGGACAAAAATGAGTAATCGAACCCCTTAGACCCTTTTGCATACTTCGATCTACAAGGCTTTAATCGATGCTTTTGTCAAGGCGGCTCCTCATATGAAATCATGAAAAATAGAAATAGCCCATAAAATGACAGCCATCAAAAGGCCTAAGTCCATATTCTAGCCTCGGTCTGTCCAAATTCAGCGGTCTCTACCCAAGTAGCTCTGGCCCATGATCCAAGGGACCTGCAACCAGTTAATCATTCTTTCTTTATTTTCCAACCAATCCCTTTGATTCCGTTTCTGCAGCAGTATATAATCTCGGTCCCTTACCTTGATGCCTACAGCTCAATTTGTTTTCCAGTGATGGCAATAATCCGCGAAATACTGTTTTTTCTTTTTCTTCTTCTTGGGTTGTTTCTGAATGGCATCATAGCTACACGAGGGAAAGCGATGCTGCCCACTCTCCCGGGGGCCGCTTTCTTCCCCTCAAAAATGCCAGTTCCACCATCAGGGCCCAGCAAGCAGCATAATTCTGTTCCGAGGCTGCGTTTCATTCCAGCAACAGTAGTATATGGTTCGAAGCGCCTTGTTCCATCCGGCGCGAATCCCCTCCATCACTAGTATAGTGGAGGTGTTATTTGTATTGCAATAATGAATAAATGTACGAACACAAATAATGAGCAGACCAGCCCACTTTTATATGTGGGTTCATTTCATAATTTCTTTTTGTTTTGAATAAAGAAGCGCGCGTGTAACGCAGGTGTTTTTCTCGGTTGATGGATGGGATAAATGCCTATATCGCTTTATAATGTTATTGTTATGTTGATGCTATATTAAAGAATATAATCTAAAAAAGTTGCTTAAAGTCCCATTCTTTATAATTGTCTTTCTCGTCCTAAATTAAATAAAGTACGAACTTCAAGTCTTAATTGTTTACTCAACAGGAAGCGTCACAGCCTAGGTTTGGGCCACACCGAAGCATTCTATGTGTGTGCAGTAATAGTTTTCGAAATTTCCGAGGTAGGTTCTTTTTTAATCTAGAGCGATTTGCCTGCTTCTTTCTAGGCTATGGTTTACCTGTATCATGCAAATGTCCAACACTTAGGTGCTTTCTAAGATCCAGCTCAACTAAAGCATGTGCGGAATATCCCTTTCCCGGGCGGGAAAGCCTTTCTTTTGTTCCATTCCAGGAGAAGAATGCCATGCCACTCAACCAGAGGCAGAGAAGCGGAATGGCAAGAAGCAGAGAAAAAGACAATGAAAAACAGAAGGATTCGAAGGATCTCCCTTAGCCCTTCAAGAAAGCTGGCACACACGGAAAGAGACAAGGATTGAACATTAGTACTGGATTCTTGATCCCCTGATCTTGATATATGAATAGGACGGACGAAGTCAAAGACGAAGAGAGATCATAACAGGCACAAAAGGCCAATTAACAAAGCGAGAGTAGGGATCTCTTCTCTTCAGACGGGGAGGGCTCTTCCAGCACTCTTTCCAGCTAGAAGAAAGCAACCAACAAAGCCAGACAGCAATCAAGAGAGTGGGGCAGTCTCATCCCATGAAAGGTAAGGAAGGACTGCAGCTTTCCCGAGTGGAAGAGGTTCAATTCAATAGTTCCGACTCTGACTTTGAAGTGAAGCCCGGCCGGGTGAAGAAGCCTCAGCCCGAGCTTTGACTATGACTACGAGCAGTTGGGATCACATTCGAGGAGTAAAGTCAGAATGTAAGAAAGTAATGCAGTCAAGCAGGATTCGGAACAGGCAAGGTTCGAAGCGACTCAAAGGATTGGCAATGTAGCTCAGTCTTGTCTTGGAGTTGCACTGTGAAACTGAATCTCCATCTGGTATGGAAAGGAGGCATTCAAATGAAGAAGTAGCAAGGAGAGCTTCTGAAAATATAGGGTTCGGTGGGGAACATCTTTCGTCTCTTCACCGGTAATGCAGTCAAGCAGTTACGGTAGTGGAAATTTTCCCTATCCAGGCCGACAACAGGCTCGCTACCGAGACGAAATGCCACTCTTGGCAAAACGGCCCTCCCGCTAGGTAAAGGAATTGACTTGCTAACAGCCAAACAAGGGATTCGACTCTTAGAATATGTAACTTTCCTAGACTAGTTCCAGGGCAAGAAGGTAAGCTCCTTGCTAGGATGCTAAAGAGAATGCTGCTGCTGCTTTATGGAATTGATTAAAGCTTAACTCCTATTTGCACTCCTACTCCTAAGCCAAGAAGGCAGTGAGCAAGGGGCCTAGCCATAAAGCCGTCAGTTGGAGATAGCGTGATGCGCCCAGTACTTGTTATAAGGGTAAGGGGAGGCTGTTGGCGAGTGGAATAGAAAGAGTTCGTTGCATCAACAAAGTGGAGTAGTAAAGAGGAAAGAGCTGCGTATAGAGCTCCGGATTCTTTAGCAACTAGGAGAGCGACGGAGCTTCTTTTTGAAAGAAAAGGCTAAATCCCATTCTTCATTCAACCCCAAACTTCCTTACCTGCCTTAGTTCGATGGAATGCAACTAGATGAAATTCCCTCCTGGACTAAATAGCTGGGGGCTTATATGGCTTGATTGAGGTTGGCCGGAGCTAAGGGATCTGGCTCTATTGAACCAAAGCCAAAGGTAAATCAGAGCTCTTTCTCTTTTATATAGTAGAGAGACTCCCCCCTCAGTAACCAAATGATAGAGCTAGGAGAGCGGACGATTCTTTTTCTTTCTAACCGCAGCTTGGCTTTCCTCCATCCCGGGCTTAAGAATGCCTTGAAAGCCAGAAACTATCTAACCATACCAGTCGTTCACCCAATAAAAACTTGCCCCCGCACTCCCACTACCAATGAGAGGACTGAAAGCGGCCTACTTGAGAAAGAGAAGAGTTTGTGAAGCTGACCTCCACACAAATAGACTCAGATGGTATTCCCTTTGTTGAGTGGGAGGAGGAGAGTCTGCTGCTAGCAAACAGCAGATACAGATTTTCTTTGATATCACGATTCGGTGATAGGAGGCCTACTCTCCTTGAGATTAGAGAGTGGTGCTCCAAGGCATGGAGCTTGACTGGTAAGATCTCTCTTTCTGCTCTAAAAAAAGGTTTGATTTGGATTCATTTTGAATGTGAAGAGAACAAAGTTTTGGAGAAGGGACAATATTGGGTATGGAAGACCGCGATGTTCTTGCATCGATGGTGCCCGGGGCTTGACTTGGACGAGTTGCTCCTATCGGCATGGGTGGTTGGGTACGAAATGAGTGGGGTAGAGGAAATTTATTTTAGCAGTAAAAAGCATACGAAGAATGTTATAATGGAGAGTGCGGAAGATGGTCTATGGGAAACTCCAAGAAAAAAAGAGAGAGTAATAAGCAGGAGTCGATTCGATCTACTATGCCTTTCACTCGGTCTTTCTCGCCTTGGCTTTAAGCTTGAATTAAAGAAATGGATTATTGGGTCTGGGATCGATTTGATTGGAAAGTTCCTTGCCTCTTGTGCCGTGCGTGAGCTGTGCCTGCTTTTCCCTCAAAAAGCATTGAACCGCCTTTCCTCCAGTGAATCAATAGGCTAAACAACCGATCTTGCGACATCGATTTTTCCGATTTATCCTTTGAAATCAATGTCTCCACTCTCGCAAGGCGAGAGAAGCGTGGTAGCGCCTGTCAGCGCAGCTCTTTTTTTTTGGAACGGTACGAGCAGACCACTTAAGCAGATACCTAGACTTCCATTTTGAACTACCAAGCAAGGTAGTTGTATAGGCGGAATGGAGTATCCGTCATCGTAATCAGAACAAACTGAAGGAAGGAGACAGCACCAGATCAGCTTTCAAGAGAAAGCAAGAACCACTGAAAGAGGCCGTTTCGTATAATTACGCCAGCCAGCAAAGCAACTCATGCACTTGGAGCGAGCCACCTGGCGATTGAGGGGCAGTCATATGTTTATGTGAATAAATTATCCTCTCATCGATTACCGTAAGAAGACTTTCTCATTTAGAAAGAATGGCGAAAAAGGCCTCCTTGCATTGCCCAACTAGAGCGAAAAGCCTTATTGCGTTGCGGCCCTAAGTAGCTATGGGGTCTTGATGTACTTGGAACGGAGACCGCTTACCTGAGTATGGCGGTTCGGTAGCCGTTCAATGATAGCATGAGATCCTCGCTTCGGTTCCGGGCGTCATAGGGCAATATCCGCTAACTCGAATCAAGGAATGAAAGTTAGCGGATGCTATAATCTATTCCTACGCTAAGGATATACGCTTTGTCTTACTTCTATGTCTGAGTTTAGGTTTTTCTCTTTTTTGGCTGCATGCTCCTGAATTAGTGATTCTTAACCCTCCTAGCCTATGCTCACCAGATTTTGGACTTCTTCAAAGTGTGGTACAGGACACCTTCATCAACAATCTCTGTTCAATTCATCAAGAATGCAGTCCCTGTGAATGCGGGGAACCGCTCAATCGAGCTGCCAGTATTTACAGAGGAACCTCAATTTGATCCTTTAGAAGTCAAAAGGAAAAAGCTAGTTAAAGCGTCAGCTACTTATTTCGCAGCTATTTTGCTTAGTATAGCACTTACAGAATCACTTTCTTATTTAGGTATTTTACCATCTTAGAAGATCTTCTCAAAGCTGTACGATATGTTAATCGGATTCATACCTCATACTATGATGCGGGAGCAGCTCTTGCATTATGTCTTTTCTTCTGCCTCGGGTTTTCTCTTCCTCATGTAGACGCAAAAATCTTAAAATTCCTTAATAAAAAAGAATGCGTTGGCGTTCTTTCTTTTTTGAAGTGGATCCTCTTTTTCTTTGTTTGTTTAAAGGCTAGCTTTCCCGCTTTGGTTCAGTTACTCTTCTCTTCTATGATGCTCTTACTCCGATCTCGTAACTCATCAAGAAGGTGACGGTTTCACATCCAAATCGAATGCTAAAGGCTAGACGCTCTCCTTATCCCCCCTCCCCGTCAGCCTTAGTCTTATCCAACTCGAAAGAGAGTGAAGTGAGCCGTTGGCTATGCGGCACGAACGATAGAAGAAGAACTGACGGAGGGTTAAAGTCCAAAGGAAAGAGTTTTTTGAAGCCCTCCTACATTCCTCTGTGCTATAGGGCTTACATCTTTGGGAAGACAAGACAGATCATATAAGGGCCTTACCTACGCTCCAATATCTATATATCCCTTAGCTATTTGAGAGTACACAAGCTTAGCTACTTACTTGTTGATTCGAATAGATCCACTGGGTATAATCAAAGTGTTCTCTACTTACGTGAAGTGATAGAAAGGGTCGACTCTCAATGAACTTCTCAGCCCTACTTTACCATCTTTCTTCTTTACTACACTCTGCTTGGATACTATTGAGACAGAAGCATACCTTTCACTTAGACACAAGGATTCTTAGATATCAACTACATGCCCTCTTATCTCTATATAGCTGCCACCTTCTCTCTTATTAGGGAGTGGCTAAGGTATTTATTGAATCTATTTCCTTTCTCCCCTTTGTTGAGTCTGTCTCGCTAGTCTTCCCAGTTACATGAAAAACAATAGAAGATAGAAAAAGGGAAAGCTACTAACACTCTATCTAAAAGGGAATAATGGTAAAATAAAAAGTCTTGGAGTTGAGGACATGAGTTCTTCTTACCAAGCATCCTTCACCTATAGGGTTTCATTTCCTAGGTAAGTGAGAGATTCCACAGAAAAAGAAGCAATGATACCTCTCTATAAGCTTGTTATCTTTCCTATTCTCTTGACTCAATCAAAAAGCTGCTTCACAGTCATACTACTACTACTCTTTCTACCTTTTCCAAGAACTTCCATAGCATAATAAGGAGACAATTCAGATAGATAAGAATGAAAGGATACAACCCTTTTTCTCATATAGCTTCCAGTACTTTACCAGCGGGATGGCAGTCAAACTTTTACTAAAGAATCCTTCTTTCTAAGACTAGGCTATCCAGTCAGATCCATACGCTTAGCCCTAGAGATTGTCTTATCTAATTTAATAGGCTAATCAGGCTAGTTACACATACTTTTCTAGCCAAGCAAGTTCTCTGATCAAAGGTTAACTTCCATTGCCCCTTTCTGAGTTAGATTACACTTATCCATCTACCTAACTGAGCAAGATAAGCTTGTCCATTCTAATGCAAAGAGCAAGGAACTAGTAGGAGCTAGTGGTAAGAGAGAATGTGCTAGATCTTTAGTGCTATATTTGTAGTTACCTCTTTTCCTCTATATCTTGTAGGTGAGAGAGACCTTTGGACTCACTTTTTCTAAACTATTAGAATGACATCCTTGTTCTAGGGACAGGGTAAGGGAATACTAGAGACTTAGAAGTAAAGAGGACCGTGAGAAAGGCTTTTATTCCACTTGGGCCTATTGCGAGATCTAATATGCATAGAACTTTAATAACTTCAATAGAGAGTAGGTGGGGATATATCCTGTCTTAGAATTGTTAGGGTCCCATTCCAACTAGAAAGTAAAGTATACCCTGGAAAGCTTTTTACACATAGAAGTTTCATTGAGTCTTTCTTATATGCTCAGTCATGTGCTCTGGAAAGGTCTTATCCACTTTAGAGTAGAGAGTTCTCTTCCTAGGTTCAGTGCCTTATAGTGGGTTTTCATCAGACTCTTAAGCCTTAACGCTCTGACTACCTGCCTTTCTTTCTAGCTCTATAGGGAGGAGAGAATCTAAACAGCTGTACTGACAAGAGAGCACTATCCAAGGTTGGGTTCCACTTACTTGCTTAGCCTTTTCAAAGTGAGTAGGGAAAGAGAAAGTGCTTCAATTCAAAGATGTCTCACAACTCACAAGATCTGTTGGGAACAGCTTGAGGCCATTTGAGCGAAAGATTGAGCATTGGATCAAGAGAGTGCATTAGCCGGCTAAGTCGAAGCGTATCAATCCCAAGGTCGGCCTACAGATATCACTTTTAGGTCTTCTTCTTTCCAGCGGAGGGAGCAAGGCCATTCTGAGGCTCAACCCCTTAAAGCTTAAAGAAAGTACTGCTACACGCAATAAGCCAATCTATCTACATGATTCTCACATCTTGATCTTTCCACATTCGTATCATTGGGTAAAGCTTTTTTCTGCACTATTGCCAGTTACTTCAGCGCCTCTCTTTCTAGACCAGAAGGAATTGAGTCGATCGATGATTTACTCTTTTGCCGGTAGTCCTTCGTAGTGCTTCTCAACCTATATCCTGATCTATGGGACCCTCTTTGTATTTGTATGTACGCCTATAAGAGAGGTTTCTATGGTGATTTTCGTTATGTAATCGATGTCTGCAGTCTCGCTTTCTGCTCATTCGTAACAGGAGGGTATTTCTTCATTCTTCTCGTATAGAAAGAAAGATGCTACTGTCACTAAGGGAATAGCTCCCCTTCTTGTCTCGCTTAGGTTTTTTTTTTCTCGATGGGAAAAAATGAGTTTCTGTCCTACCCCCTTCGTGAGACCTAGTTGCTTTCCCCAAGTGAGTTTAGTAGCGGAGCTGAAAATAAGAGCCTTTTCTTGCAGAATCTAATCCATCCATCATAACGAAAAAGACTAGCTTCGGGCTTATCTATCCACGCTACGCTAGAGATGGAATCGACGTTCCCACATAAACTCATGCTTAGACGAACTTCTCGATGCACAGTCGGGGCAGGCTTCTCTGATTGGAACAATCGCTCTATTCCCTTTGCCTTTTATTTTAGGAGTAGGAGCTGCACTGTTTGGCTTTTATGGTTGGGAATACTTCGCAACAGGTCCTACGTAGATGCCCGGCAGCTTCAACAATTCTTTGAAAGGAGGCAGCCTTCTCTTTTAGCATCGAGTTCACTCATCCATGCCCTTGCCTTACCCGACCGATTGGCTTGAAGCTTGATTCTCCTGATGTCAGAAAAGGTGTTCTATCGCATTCTTTTAGATATCCACGTGTGATACCTTCATTTAAGCAGCTTCTCAGCTAAGGGCTTTGGGAGGCCGGAAGGAACAGCAGGGCAGAATAGACTACTATAAAGAGCTTCCACTTCTCTTTTCAAAAGGAGAACTCAATTCAAGGGGTATTCTAATCCTCTGGAAAAGAAGAAAGCAGCACTTTAGCGATTCCAAGTTCTTTACTAACTCAGTGTCGATCTCTAAACGCCTAATCTCACGACTGGTCAAGAAAGCAAAGTTCACTCTCAAGCTAGGATGCGGATCCAATCTAAAAAAAGTTTTAGAGACGTCAAATTGGCCTAAACCCGATTTCCACTCATAGAGAATCGAGAAAAAAGACTAGTTTGAGGAAACAGCGTATTTTTGTCCTTGATAAGGCGAGAAAGTACTTTCACTTCTTCTTTGACTCTCCCTTCTTCTCTTATGATATTCGAGTTAGAAGGACAGATCCTAACCATGGAATGGAGTAGTTCAGAAGGCGTATTCGATTTCAAGAAATGAAATATTTTATTAATAACGTTTGGGAACTAGCCGGTAGATCAACTGACATGGTCTACGATCATAAAACGATAGGAATAAAATCCTTTGCTAGCTTTGACCGATCAAAAGATCATAATCCGCGGCAAGGAAGGCCCACGCTATTCAAAGCAGGCAGAATAAGATTTCGGTAAGAACCTAGTAATTTATCTTGATTTTCCCTCCCCAACTCTACAAAATGAGAGGAAGAAACTCCATAACATAAGGGGGAAAGCTCCACTCCTACTCCACCTAAGTGGAATCCAGTGAAGAAGACTGGAACCTGAAAAGGCATCTTTTTCAACACTTTGATTAGTGTAACTACAAACCGCATTCTAGCAGCCCTAAAAAAAGAATCTCTAGCGAAGCTGTCAACTCAACCTAAAGAAAGCGATCCGCTAGTCTAATCTATTCTCTGCTTTCGAGCAGTGAATTCCGGCCAGTCAACTTAGATGTCACTGGACTGGGCAAAAGCCCTTCAGTCAGTTTAGATACCGCTCCTGCTGCGTAAGATAATGTTGTAGAGGAGTTTGTTGTCCTCAACGTTGACCGATTTCAAGAAGAGTCTAATCTAACGGGTCAAATCAAGTCAGTTTTTCATTGACCTTAGAAGATGATTTCTTTTCCCCGAAATCCAGTACTGTCGAAAAAACAAAATAAAAATCTAAAAAGAAAATGGAAAGAAACTAAGATAGAACCACTAACTATAAAGATAAAGGAGGTGACTGTAAAGGTCTCCGACCGAGGCTTTCATAGAAAGGAGCTTCGGTGTCACACTGGTCTGGGCTTGTAGGGGCACCAGAAGCGGGTCTAGAGCCTGCTTCACACCCAAATCTCTTTTTGGACACTCAAATAAATAAAGCGTGCCCAACACCAACGTACAAGACAGATGCCAGGGCAATGAACCATAACCCCATTCAATATGGTTCCGACCTGCCTTGAAGCAGGAAGAAGAGCACCCGGGAAGGAGGACTAAGGATCTAATCTTCCCCAAGAGGGGAGAATAGGAAAGCAAAGGCTAAGGCAGGGGATCGGATTGAGCACTTTCATTCTTCCGGCGGAATCAAAGGCAGACCTCGATGCCCAGAAGAAGGAAATAGATTCTTTATCCGCCTTCCTTAATGAAGACGAGGATTTTTAACTACTCGTATCAGCTCAACCAGTTGGAATATCCCTTGATCTCGTATCCGTTGGTCAAGATTAGGAAAGTTTTCAATAACCCAGTGCTAGTGCAATTGAATCAGCTCTTGTCTTTCTTATCTCAGATGCGCCTGGTCTTATCTTTTTCTCCTTTCGCCTAGGACTAATTCCACTTCTTCTTTTTGATCTCGTTCGTCTTCTGTTCGTTCTTAGTTCCTCGACTTTTTGGTGCAATAAACCTAACCAACCTACCTCTTAAGTTAAGAGGAAGTTGCTAGACTGACTTACTAAGGCTTTCAGTAAAGCTAGTTGCTAAGAGTACTACTTTGCTAGGCAGCACACTCCTACATTAGCGAACTCTCTCTGGGCCCTCTCTCTTGCATTTCTGAAAAAATAGGCTGCCTTAAGAAAAGTTAGAGGATTTCTCCTTCATGCCCTTGCTCGCCCAACGCTAAAGCCCTTCCTTCCGTTCCTGATGAAACTACTCATCCTTAGACATGCTCCACAGATGTGGAATAACATATTCTTTAATCGACGGTAATTCCGCAAAGAGAGGAGCTTAACGCCCTATTTCAATTAACTTAGCGAGGTATGAAGTCAAATTCACTTACTTATGGGGGTCAATATTCAAAAAAAATAGAAGGAATAGCATTATGTAATCAATAAGGAGGAAGGCGGATAGGGCGCACGCTCAAACGAGGTATGCGGAGAAACTGCCGACTTGGGTAGTAACTGCACTCATTGGATGCAGAGTAAGCGCGCGAAAGCATTGATTGAATGGCTTGGTCGATCAAAGAGAAATCTATCTCACCTTTATTCTTCTTCAACATCGCCGAGCCGAGCGGAGCTTTATTTAGGGATGGGGAATAGTACTTGTGGTGCTTGCAACGTCAAAAAGTTTGATTCCTGTTCGAGGTACCGGATTTGCTGCTTTCAGGAATTACCTGGTGCTTGATTCTAGGGTTGGAAGAACTAGGCTTAGAGCCGATAGAAGTAGTTGAACTTTCCCTGGCTGTTCTATCATGAGTTTCATCCTTTTAGTTTCACTTTTAGCCATGTTGTTAGAGGCAACCGCAAGGCACTAGTCTTCTGTCTTTGGTCCTATGGTGGGGAGAGAGAGCGGAGTGGGCGGGCTTATCTCCACGGGTGCCCTTATGTCACTGAGTAATGAAAGCCGTCTATGTCTGCGCCGCCGGGATGAATGGACTACTTCAAAGCATCCCTGGAAGTTAGGCCAGCCAGGATCCTCTCCAGCTAGTCTTTCACTCCAAGGAATGCGGATACTATTAAAGAAAAAGAGGCACGTAAGTCCTGAGAAGCATTCTATTCGAATATAAACCTTTAAATCGGCCAAGATTGATGAAAGAGTACAGTAATTAAGCCAAACTCGGTTATAAAGACTACTCCATTGTGTTCTGTTCCTTCCCCCGTTACGAAGTCAGTTATTTTAGAAGGCGGAAAGGGAAGCGTAAAGCTGAATTAATTCGCTACTCTCTTTTGGGGCAGTATTATATTATATACAATTTTCAAGAAGTCCATTTCCAATAAGGCCATAAACAATCCGTCTATTGCATCTTTCCTGAATGAATGGCAAAGTCCTTAGCGCCCTTGCCAGCATGATAGAGCCCATACAATCAGTTTACCTCGTGAAAGTGCCTTCGCTTAGCGCACCTACTCTCCTTCTCCTTGCTTTAGGGTAGGGCTTCAGTGCCCAATTCCCAGAGCATTGAAATAATAGCTATGTTGTTACCAATTCCTATCTCACCAGAAAGCCCAACAGCAGATAGAGTGAGGTACCTCTGTGATTGGTAGTAAGCGGAAAGGAAATGCCACTTCTTTTCTTCCGGGACAAATACCTCCTTTTCAACCTGTAATCCTAGCCTGCGGCATATCGCAGGACAAACTTCGCTTGCCTGGATCGAGAGATTGAAGTCTTGCTGTGACCTGTGCTACCTATGATAGTGCGCCTAGGGCTGTGGTACTGCCTGAAGCTCTTAACTCCTATCTCGGAAGGAAAAGTCTCGTGTCAAGTGGTTGAGGCGCTTACTGGTTTCTTTCATTTCTTGGTTAGGTAGGAGCCTCATTTCTGAATGAAAGACGGAAACCGGCCAAAGGCTCAAGGAACAGGAGGGTCTCGCTCACTTGCACAAGCCTTCTTTCTTTGCGGATCGAGAAAGATCATTTCTTTAGAAAATGCGGCAGGATTCTCGTAGAAGGAGGCACGATCAAACTGAAAAGCCTCCGAAAATGGTACTTTTATAGGTATCAAGTAGAGAGAAAGTTGGTCTTACCAAAACACATTCGCCATTGCTCTCGGCTGGAGCTGTTGTCGGGATTGGGGAACCCTTCATAGAACTGGGGGAAATTAGTACAAAAGGTCCAACTGATCAAACATCCCGTGCAAGCTAATCGGCTTTTATGAGCAGTCTGACTCCAACTTCTGACATTTATTAATGGGCTCGAGACAGCGAAAGCATGACAGCGGGAATGCTGGTAGAGCAATCGAAGCTAGGGTGATCTTTTAGAAATAAACTTAGTGCAAAGAAAGGGCGCTGTGAACACTCGGTTTGACAAAAGCGCTTTTGTCACGTCTTAGCTTCAATTCACTCGTATATTCGTACGTTTTGAACAGTTCTTTTTCTTCTCAGTTATCTTACGATCTTCCGAAGGGCTTTACCTATAACTATAAAAGCTTTAAATCGACTATTTCCGAGCTGGTTAAATTACACCTGATATGCCAACCGGACAACTTTGGGAATCTAAATTCTTTCGCACCCCCTCTTATATGCGGTCCTAACCTTGCTCTTCTTACTTCCACTAGAAAGAGAACTTCTGCTCCTAACCATACCTTCCCTTATGATCTGACTTCTTTTTTCGAGATACTTTAACTGCCGAGCGGAGCAACTCGAGTTAGACGAGAGGCGGGGATGTAATTTCAAAGAGGCTCGACCGGACCCAAGAACCTAGCCAAAGGACAGAAGACATGCCCCACTGTGATACCTCGTGCAAGTTATACTGAATGACCTGAAAGAGGTCACTAGCTTCTTTATATTGAGCGTGCCTTAGTTTAGTTTAGAAGGAAGCCTTGAGCAGGGCCTGCCTGGGCCACTTTCCTTGTCGACGACACCTTTTTCAGACCCTTTTTCGTCCATTGGCGCTAGTGAACTAGACTGGAGTAGGGAATTTGAAAAAGCATGCGAGACTTCCAAGGGTTTGATGTATATTTCAAGCTCAAGCTGGATGAAAGTGGCAGCAAAGGCTCCAAAAAGATGATTTTATGTAATCAGAATGCCCTACGAACGTGCTTTTCTTGATCTACAGTGCCAGGTTTGGGTGCTTGGTCAGAGGGACCTACGATCGAGGTTTAGTAGAGATCACCCAGTGCTCCAACTCCAATCGCTACCTGTCGGTCAGTCAATCCATTCATTCCATTCCGTCTTAGCTGGCTTTCCAGCGGCACGAGATAAGACATGAGAGAATGGGTTATGGTTATAAAGATGAGGAAGACGTGGTTGAAACCAAATATCGATTCAAGGTGAACCTTGTTTTCGTGAGTTTTCCCATCGATAAAGGAATGACTCTTCCCGGCCCTCCCATATACCAAAAAAGTGGTTCGAAAGGTTCTATACGCAAATCTAAATTAGAAAGAGGGGGTCTATGGATCAGTCAAGAGCTTCACCCCAGTCTTCCCCGGGGGAAGGAAGAAAAGCCAGAGACGAAATAGAAAACCTCCTAGAAGGCCACTCCTTAAGCAGCAAAACAGGACTTGAGGTCAGTTCAAGTACAAATCATTAGAGGTAGGGATGCTCTCTTTCCTGTGCTATCAAGAATCAGGAGTAGCTTTTCTTTTCTCTAGCCCCGAGCCGGAACTCAAATCAAAAAGAATCTGACTCCGCACCTCGCTTCTTACCTTACCGCGTAAATGCCATTCTTTTCTTTCTGGCTTTCCGCCTATCAAGAATAGAATTCTTTCTTCACTCGACTCGGAGTTCTAGCTTTCTTATGACTTCAAGCATCTCTCAATCATGTTGCTAAAAGAAATTCTCTGCCCCACTCTGGAAACGGGGGGAAGTCTGCTTTGCATTGCTATAGGGCTATGATTCAATTCGCAGCTCTCAATCAAAAGAAATAGCCCTTCTTCCAGCAGCGGCAAGAGCCTTTCAATAGCAGCGTATTCGATGATGGACATATTAGGTATGGAAGCTTAATCCCGAACTCTTCCTTCTAGTCTATCTAAGAGGAGATTTATGGTCAATTCTTGCAGTTCCTTGCTTCACTTCAGGCCTCTATTCAATCACTGAAGCCCAGCAATAGATGTTGATGGCTAGTAGGATGAATAATAAAACGAATAAGACAAAGGCGAATCCGCGGCTCCAGGGGGTTACCCAAGGAAGGGAATCAGCCTCTGCCGATTCATTCATTCCCGCGAAATGGCGAGGCGAAGCTGTGGAACACAGCGAGACTAACACTCCATTCGCACCGCACTCACCAGCATCTAGATGCCGTTGGCACCGTCTCCTGCTCCAAAAGCAAGCCGGGCACCGGCTAGACCATCCTCATTACTTTCCGTGGATTAGATAGCCGCCTTACTTAGTGAAAGTGTCCCCGACTCAACCAGGTCTTCTTCAGTCCGCTTGGAAAGCTATATTATATCTTCAACCAAGCGCGAAACTAGGAATGCTAGAAATGGTGGAGTCGCCTTGTGCTGGTTCTAGGCCTGCGTTCCCCCCAAGTGAACGGGTTAGCCTCCCTTTTAATTCAGGGCATCATATTCACGTGGGGCAATCCATGACTTATAGTTAACATTGAGCTGCCTGCTTTTCTGTTGGATTGATTGGGAGAGTGGTTCGCATATGATCTCTTCGTTTACGGCTCTTTATTCCTTCTCTTATTTATTTGTTCTCCAGAAGGTTTCTTTTTTTTGTTTTGTCTGGATGCCCCTTTCCTTTCGGGCTCACTTCCTGACAACCCAGCCCACAACAGGAAATGGACAGGCATTGACAAAAGCCGAAGCGCTGGCAAACACCTATATTCTATCCAACCCACCAGAAAGAGCGGAACCGAACGAAAGCAAGGATTACGGGCGAGTCTGATGAAGCGCTCATGGTCGTAGCAGGAAAGATGACAATGAAGTCTGATAAAGCAAAAAAAAGGCTAGTCCCAGTGGGCAGAGCGAAGGGAAGGGTTAAGTTAGCCTACCTTAACAGGTATGGGGCACGAGCGCGGAAGAGATCTTACTTTACCCTCCCGTTATTCCTGAGTCAGAAAGATGAGTCCAAAGGCCAGGGAAGCGCGACTATCCTAGCAAAAAGAAATCGCTTTTTATAGTAAAATGAAACTATAAAAAAGGATAAGATTAATGTCTTAATGGAAATGGAGAATAGCTGAGTAGGAGTCCTTTAGGGGAGAGTCCTACACCATCACTAGGAAATTACTCAACTCAAGTAAAGGGAGTTAGACAGGAAGACAAACAGAGCTTATCTCTATATCCTAGCTAAGAGCAGCTTCTACGCTTAGAGCTCCTAATAGAAAAGGAAAGGTCTTCTACTTGAATCAGAAAAGAAGGACTTTCACTGGGCTTATTGCTAAATAGAAATTAGCGACTGATTTCATGCTTAGTATCTTCGTTTTTATCTTTTAAGCTAACTTTAATCTCAAAAAGAGGATTCCTTGCTTGCATTATATCCATTAGATAGCCCTTTTTCTTCCTTTATTCGCCGCAGGAAGAGATTCCAACTATGCTTACCTCTAACGAAAGGACTGGAATCCGAGCTCCTATACAAAATCTTGAATACAGTTTCTATTATATATAGCCTATTAAATCAATATTGGGTACTCTATTAGTATTATAGAAAGAATCAATCTGTCCAATCCTATACGCTAGGAATAACTTTATTAGGGTAGTAGCCCAGCTCTGGAAGGGGAAGCACACAACTCAGAGGGTTAAGGCTTAGACGATGAATGTTATCCCTATCGCCTGCCTATGGACCGAAGGACCTATGCTTGCTGCCTTCACTCTACTTTCGAAACCGAAGCTTTCACTCCAATAGTTGAGCTATAGCGACTACGTACATACAATTTCACCTTTTTTGATTTAACCTTTCCAACCAAGCTACCTTCACTACGTTCAGCCCTCAGAAAAGTCTGTTTTCATTGCACTCAGATAATAGTTTTCTAGTTCATCTCTTCTTCCGGAAGACCCTCAGGTTTCTTGCTTAGATGTGAATCTTCCAGTCTTAGTCCTCCTCCTATTCCTAGTTCCATTGTGCCCTATTTCCTAATTTCATTTTCATTCTACCCATACATTGGTTGATTGAACCATCCTACCTCAAAGAAAAGAACTCCTAGTGAGAGGAATATAGGAATTTTTTATACTAGTAATCACCAAAGGAAATCGATAGACCCGGCTACGGAAGGCTTTCTTCGTCTGATATAGAATATAAATGGGTATTTTCTTTTTAGGTCTTCTGCTCTAGTGTAAGTCGTAAGCTCATCTAGATTCCATTTTGGGATCAGGTATTAAGCGAAGCGCTTCCCGTTCCCTCTTTTTCACATCATTCTTTTGCCGTTGTTCTTGGAAACATAGGAGGGAGCTCTTCCTGTATTTAGGATTTAGAAAGTTTTCCTATTTATGCCCCCAGGAGTGCGCCTCTTACTATATCTTTCTGCCTGCACGCTACCATTTCCTCACTATGCGAAGTCGCGGAGCGCTTGACTTCAAATCCATAATGCGACCTATAGTTTCGGGTTCCACATGACCCTTAGGACCCAAAATCGGATAAAATAAAGAAGAGGATCAAGAAGGGAGCGCTCAAGCAACTGCATTAAGTCGTCGAGCATAAGAGAAGAGCTTCGGGTTCAGAAGTCGTACGTCTGGTTCACTAGGTTCTACCACTCGCAGAGAGAAATGAAAAAATTAAAACATCCGGTCCGGTCAGAAGAAACAAAAGAGAGATTGGATTATGAGGAAGTGTTTTCGTTTGGTCAATTACTGCTCAGTTATGGCTGCTTCCCGGGGGGAAGATACTACTACTAATTTCTTACGAGAAAAGAATGTGAGGACTCAAAATTTTTTTTGTATTCTATTTTTTCGATTACTAATCTTATTTGCCTTTCTCGGTGTGTACCATTGCTTCTTTCTGTGGCTTGGTAGTTTAGATCTCTTGCATGGCCTTTCAAAGGCGGGAATCTCTCTGGGGGGGCGGGCCCTCTCTTTCTCTGTGTCTCGGTGCTTTGGATGGGAAGGGTGGCTCCTTGGGATGGGCCTTCTTTCTGGTATGATGGACTCAGTTATTAACATGATGGGTCCAGCTTCCGGGACATCAAGCTCGCCGTCCCCGTCTGCATCTACTTCAGTGGGAACCTCTCTTGAGGGGCATTGCTCAGGCGAAAGCCAAACGAGCACTGAGCCCGAGGAGTTTTATACTCCCAAATCGGAGAAAGAAGACCAAGCAAGGGGGGTTTCTCCACCTTCGACTTCCACCCCGTTGAGTGACAGTCATTCCGAAAACGAGAAAAAAGAGAGTTTTACCTTTCTTTCAGAACTCGGGCGACGCGAGTGGGCGAAAAGTCTCTTTCGAGTTTTCAACGAAAGACTTGAGGAGGAAGATAAGAAGGGGCTGATTGCCCCCATTCCGGAATCCCAATTCATTTCAACTTTTGACCTCCCTACGAACGAAGGAAGATATGGAAGGGATCATGAAAGCTTTAGAGGCCGTGGCCAAAGGATGACAGAAACTATCCCTATCGTCAAATCCGGCAACTTCTGAGAGAACACCGGAGAAATATCGAAGCAGATGACGATTTGGAATTGGAATGAAAGCATGACGAGAATGAAAAAGCAAAGCGTAGAAAAGAAAGAAAAGAGAAAATAGAATGACCGCGGATTTAACCACCGTAGCAGTCTCGACTATAATTTTGGCTCTTTCCATTTGCTTAAGCACAAAGCTCTTGGGCAAACGCTCAAGGGGGGAAGATCACTCACTATGTCCAGAATCCAAGCGAGCCAGATTAGATGAAGCAACATCTTCATCTAATCAAGTTGCTCAAGAGCTCACCCCTGTGCAGGAAGCCTCCCTCAGTGCTGACCCGACGAGTCCCACCCCCCTGGAAGAGTCGGATTTCCCTGGGGACCTGGTACGCTTAAGTTCGCCCGATACCGACTATGACGATAGCTATTTAGTTCTGTATCAAGAAATCATGGAAAAGATCACCGATCTCCTCACAAACCTTCCTGGGATTCCGCCGATCCCAGCGTGGGTCACTCTCCAAGCCAAGAGATAGTCCAATTCCATCTCTTGCTCTTGGACGAGGAGGAGGCGGATCTCGTCTATTTGCAGGATATGCTGCAGGACTTGACGTTCCTGGGGCACCACTCCGAATTCTTCCTCTTTTTTATTGATGGGAAGAACTGAAAAAAGGCTTTCGCCGATGACAGAAGAAGTAGAATTTCAATTCCATTATGGTGGTCTCGTCATGTCCTCCGGTTCAGCCTGTCCTATTGGCATCGGCCATCCTAGGAATCCGATGTTGGGTCGGGGCAATCTGACTCTTGGCCTTCCACAACTCATCCCTTTATTAAATTAAGTAGTAGAGTGAGGCCTTGACCTCTCCCTAGGGAGTGTGTTTCTTTTTGGCAATGAGCCTCATACCTTTAGTGGTCTTGTAGCTCCATAAGGGGGTTGCTTCTCTCCTATGGACGTCTTCCTAGCTCCTGAACTAGCATACTGGAAGGAAATCCCTGAATAAAGGGTTTACCCGTTGAGAATCTATCCTCCGTCTTCTTCTCCTGAGCTAAAAGGCGTGGTTGGTGTTTAAAGGCTAGAACTGGATCACTCTTCCCCGACTTTAAGGTGAGCAAAGGTGCATTAGCCCAGGAAGATCTCTCTTAATACTTAATAAAAGGCAGGCTAAGAGAGGCTCGTACTTACCTACACCCCACTCTCTATCTCAGACATTGGTACGATCTCTTTATCATCTCGTTCTGGTAATGTTATTCATCTCAATGATGCTATGTTGGTTCCTAAAGTCAGTCTCTCAAAAAATTGGATCGGTTGGACAACTTTGTGATGATCGCCAAAGCTATGCCATCTTTACTCCTCTGTGTTGTCAAGGATCTACACACGCATAATGTCATAGCTATAGGGTGCCGCCCGTAGCCAACCCATATATGCTTTAGACCTTGATTCTCCTCTGATTTATTTGTGGCTTCTTCATAACAAAGAGCTTCCTGATCTTTGGCAACTAAGGGCTTATAGAGGTCTTGTTGGTTGTTAGGTCTTCGACTACATTGAACAAACTAGAACGCCTTCAATTGCTTCCTGCATCTGCTAGTTCTTCATTCTCTTCTTGGTTTAGCTGCCCAGCTGGCCAAACACGGGCAACACCTACGAATTCCAATCTTCTGATTGTTTCAATTCCATTAGCCTTTGTGCATTCTGATGTATGGGGCCCATCGCCTGCGCCTTCTCTCTCTGGTTATCGCATTCCTTTCTTAGAACTAATTCATAGGGGCTTAGTTCAAAGCTCGTTTATGGATGAAGTATTTCGTTATAAAAAAAAAATGACAAAAGAGTGCATTGGCGAAAGGAAGAGAATGGTCCTGTCATCTCGATTCGCTTCTTTATGACTTAACTCACGACGCGACTTCCCTCTACGTTCAACTCCGATCAAGGCAAGAAAGCAAGCTGAGACTAAGAAGAGTAAACTCCTTGGTACCAGATCAATTGAATTAGCTGGCCGGATCCAGAAAGGTAAGACCTACTACACCATAAGAGCGAGTGAAGTTTACGTAACGTAAGAGCTTTTTTGAAGAAAAAGCGATAGCTAGATAACTAGAGTATAAGAGCAAGTGAGTCTTCAACTGAAGCAAGAGTATACGAAGTAGGTGCAGAAAGAGAAAACAAGCCGAGTCTCCCCCGTGGGAATTTCCTTTCTTTTACAGGAAGAAAATTGGGACAGAGGCTTAGACACTAGGCACTAGTCTCGGTTGAAAACGAAGTTTCAGCAGAAGCAAATTGAAAGGAGGATTGTAGGTAAAGTAAAATCCTTTCCCTGTATCATAAATGTAGAGACCTGCAACTGGGATTCCCACTAAATGTAAATTTTTCTCGTTCTTTCGGATAGTCGCTAATGGTGATTAGAGAGTAAAGTTTAGTGATACTACGGTGAATCATCTCGCTAAAGCAAAATAAGATCCAAATCCTTTTCTCGACTGACCCAGACCCTGGTCCTCGAAGGCTCCCTTTCTGGTTCCATGAATTTTGGTTAAGGCACCCATCTATTGTGGACGTGGTCAGAAAAGCTTGGCAAAAGCATTCCCCGATGCCTTATAGCCTGAGACTTTCCCTAAATCTGGGCAGGACAGCTCAAGAATTAAGAAGATGGAATCGTACGGTGGTGGGGGATTAAGACCTGAATATTGATAAAGAAAGTCTGACAAGATTACAGGCTTTACAGATTGAGATTGGTAATGCATTCAGGCCCAATCTGGCGAAACTCAAAGAAGAGGCTGAAGTGCGAAACGCAAATACTATAATGAATGCCTACTCCAAAAAGAAATTCTTTGGAGTCAAAAGTCTCGGGTTGATTGACTTAAGGAAGGAGATCGGAATATAAAGTTTTCCATCTTCAAACCCTTAACCGCAGAAGCAGAAATCGTTTATCACAATTGAGGCTTGATGATGGGCTCAACAGTTTATGGGCAGCAAAACATTCAGAATGAAACAGTTGCCTATTTTCATAATCTGTACAAGTTGGACAATCCTAGATTACGGGCCAAGCTGATGGGATCTGGTCACAGATGAGGAAAATGATAGATTTATTTCCATGCCAGAAGAAAGCGACATCAAAAATTTCATCTTCTCAATGCCCAATTCAAAAACACCGGGACCAGATGGATTTTCAGCTTCCTCTTTCAATATCTTCTGGGCGGGGCTAATGTGGTATATGTTATATAGGACTTATTTTCCTCTGGGACCATACCTAGAGGTCTCAATCATACCTTACCTTCATTGTCCTTATTCCAAAAGGTGAAGGTTCCTCTCGCTTATCACAATTTCGTCCCATTAGTTTATGTAATGTTGTTTATAAGGCCATTTATCTCTCGAATCAGTGCATCAGCTATAGTAAAGCCTCGGCTACAAGAACTTCTCCGGAAATCAAAGAAGAGAAGGAAATGTCCGTAGTGTAAGGTAGTGAAAGCCTTTGTTTACGCCTACTCCCTAAAGGTATGGGTGTTATAGCAGGCAGTGGGAACTCTTGAATTGAGGCTTCCAAGATTGTCTTAGTTAGTATGTGATATCTTTCCTGTGCTCGGGTTAGAGACCTTGAGAAAAGGAGTTTCTTTGTCCGGACTGAGGTGCTAGAGATTTCGTTCTGAATAGACTGAATCTTCTTACTATCTCCTATTTCCTTGTTCTTTTTCTGGTAGCCGCTGAGCGGAGGGGAGTTAACTACGAGTATGGAGCTCTGACTATAGTGTTTTTTAAGTGATAAAGGATGTTACTAGTTCTTCGCTCAGGTCATACTTCTTTATTGAAGACTACCCGAAACTTCCCATTAATTGATTTGTGAATTGAAGGAAGAAGCCCAATCAGTGTAGCTACGTGGTTTCCAGCTTAAAGAAAGTAGGCAGCTGTATGGTTGGTCCATTTTTAACTTAAAGAATAGCTCTGGTGTTAGCAGTTTTGCAGTGTAGCTGTTCGGTTAGTTAAGAGAGGAATCAGTGTATTTTCCTACATATTCGGAGAATAAATTATAAAGAATATATCTGTTCGTTTCTTTCCTTTCGTTCCTTCTCTGTCCACTAGTGCAGCTGGAAGCTCCTATGGTTGACTTGATCTTTTATAACGTAATTCCACTGTACAAAGAAGTATCAACCAATGATCCCGGTGCCATTCAACATTCAATCTTCTGACTTGTCTATAAATAGCTGTCTCACCATCGTATTGAGACTTTCTTTTTCGAAAGAGGGTTCTTTATGCTTCCTTTTACATACCATCCCAGGTAAGGATGACAGCTAGTACAGATGTCCCAAGGAGGGCTAGCTAGTACTTTCTCAAAGCAAGTTGGTCTGTCAATCCCGCTAAAGATGATAAGGCGTCAAGCTATTCTCAAAGCTCAGAGTTATTCCCCCTTAGTTCTTTATTAGTTGTTGTGAATCCTACTCGGAAGTTCGAGCCAACCCTAAAGGTAGAAAAAAGATGAGGGAGAGCTATACTATTTCAAATCTTCGTTCAGAGGCTAAGTTCCTTCAATAGAAAGAAGTTATAAGTACCAACGATAGTTTTGTGTTCTCTTCCAATTCTGAGAGCTAAGCATGACAAAGAAGGCTCGAGAGACCTAGAGGATGACTCTGGTAATACGTGAAACAAAGATGTTATTGCCCAGTGGTGTTACTATCAATGTTGACAGATCGTCTTAGCGGGTTGAAAGCTTAGTTCAAGCTTCTTCCTTCCTGTTCCAATTCCTTTGCCAAAGGCTTCTCTAATGCGTTCTTTTGCACGTTAAGCCGGGGCTTTCTTTTTCTTTTTTTTTTGGCTCTCAAGATTTTAAGAACTAACGATTTTCATTCCAGGCCATATCCGAAAGGGTGCGGAAACCTAATGTAATGATCAATCGCATTCCTAAGAAGAACTGAAAACAAAGTCATCGGCATCAAGGGCCATAACAGAAGCGACTGCGAAAGCCGGAGAGGAGAGACAATCTTTCATGAGAGAGGGACGAGCAAGTGACAGATTGGGAAAAAAATAGGTAGGCCTTCTGAACGGTCATTTAGGGGCCTTGTTAGCGACCCATCATTCTTCCCTAAGCTGTCAGAGTCCGATCGAAGCGAGCAAGAGATATAGGAATCGTCGCTCATAGATGTGAATTGAGAAAGCAAGCCCGAATTTTTGTTAATTAGGCTATATAGTCTGGTCCCTGTCCCTGGTAAGGTCTGATTGTTATCCGCAAGTCTTGTTTTGACCGCGGGAAGGTGAACTTTGCAAAAGTGCTTATTTGGTTGGGAAAGAGAGAACTTCTGACTCCAAGCCTACCCTAGCCGAAAACAAGTTTCAGCTATTGATGTAGCCTCTTGTCGCTACCTACTAGAGAAATCCCTTTTTTACCACTCAACAGAAGGAAAAATCCCATCAGAATCGACGACCTATACTTCAACTAAAGGCACAAGGAAAGAAACAGAGGAAATGCACATGAGTCTCCTTGAAGAACGAAGTCTAAGGTAAAGAAAGAAAGGTAGAGTGAGCTTCTAGTTGCTCTGCTTGGATTGGCATGGCTGTCCCCCTTTGCTGGTTGAGGCTCGGCCTTTGACTCCGCTTGCCTCTACTTTTCATGTCAAGCGTACAAGTGTAGTTTTGTGGGATTGACTTCTAAAGACAGGAATTCTTTTTCATCTCCTCCTTGTATAAGTCGACGTCTTAACCTGACTTCCTGAGCTCAGTTGATTGTTGAAGCAGTAGCTCTAGCTGGATGCTTACCTTATTATTATGAAAAGGGGAAAGGCTTTTTTTATAGAGAGAGGTGAGTAAGGGGGGAGAATGGAAGACCAAAGAGCCCCAATATCGTACCATGACATTGACCTGATCAAGCGCTTTAGGGGGATCACCTTCACCCATGTTCCGAGAATCTACAATCGCTTGGCTGACTCGCTAGCCCTTATGGAATGAATACTCAGCCCCTCTAGTACACATGCTATTACACCGGAGCACAGAGTCGTTTGTCATCGAGAGATTGGACATCCCAGCCACAGAGCTCCACAACTATCAAAGGAATCTCCCCTGCCAGAAAGGAGTCCCATAGTTGATTGAGAGTTTCGAGAATCTTCGATAGGAGCATTAGCCAGTACCTGAATAAGCAGCAGTTGTTTCGTGGATTGGAATCTCGAATTCTCAACGCTAATCCCCCTCTATTTTCATCTCGACATTCTTAAACTCCTAAAGCAATCACGGTAAGTTCACTTCGGGAATCAATACAATAAGACCTTTTCACTCTTTTTCTCTATCCCCCGAAGGTGTATGTTGAGCTTTACCCGGACCGCAATTTCTGACGTGAAAAAAGAATAGAATAGCATAAGGTCCGACCTTTTTCATCTAAGGGGTAAATAAGCTGTTAGGGCCGAGGGCAGCGGTTACATCCCGGTGGTAGTCAGCAACAGCGGTTCAGTGTCAAATGAAAGCTAAGCGGGAAGGCTACTTCACTTCAGACAATCAGGCAAAAGCAGCGGTGACCTTCCTTTCGCCAATAGACTAGACCAGCAACTACTACTACGAAAAGTAAGAGCTCAAACTCCTAAGCACCACTACTCCTATAAAAAAAAGTTGCTTGCTTATTCTATTCTTCTGGATGTGCTCCACATTTCATTCGCTTTCCTTTCACATCGGTCTTACAAGGCCCTTTCTTTCTTCGGTGAGTTGCAATAGGGATTTTTTATGGGGATAGGTAAGGAAAGATGACTTTGGGAGGAATTCGGGATCAGTCATCGAGGGGGTAGTGGATGGAGATAGCTTTCTTCTTTATGCTGACTAATCACGGACTCAGAGCTAAAAAACTATGACTGACTCGTATGATTTTCATACACGTTTCGAAATCTTTCTCGCCGGGTTCTGGGGCTGTCTCCCGAGTTCGCCCGCTGAATCTGCTGCTCGCTGAACATCTCAGCAATCAGTTCCAGTTGAATTCAACGCTTTCGAATGAGTCGGTTCAAGCAACTCATAAACCCAATAAAAAAAGTTTCACCCAGGTATACATATCCTTAGCTTGCGCCCTATTTGAGACTAAGGCAGGTTTGGAACCCTGTCCTATCACCTTTATCAAATCCCTAGCTCTCTTCCTTAGTGCAACTGTCCTATTCCTACCATGGGAATATCTATATTTCTTTTGTTCTATAGTTTCGGATATAAAAGCGGACGGTATCATATATGAAGAAAGAGATTTTAAAGCAATAAGTCGTGCTAGCAACAGTCTTACTGTCTTGGCTCCTTTGCCCCGGTCTTTTATAAAGTAGCACGTTCCTCTACGAAGGTGCGTTTTAGGCCACGGTAGCAAGTGTTCTGTAAGGAGCTGTGGGACTAATAGAAAAGGCTTATGCTTATCGAGCCCTTAATTAAGAGGAAGATGTGATTTAGTTTTCCCTGTTTTTCGCAAGTTAATCAGAATCGGCAAGATCCCCTCTTGTTCTTGCTGCTTGGGAAGAGCAGGAAGAGGTTATAGCCTTTTATTTTACTTATTAAATCGCAAAAAGATGGGCCGAATCGAACAAATCAATTTGCCTGTGCTATCGGGCTACTCAGCTTCAAATCCTTCACGCTCCTTGGGATGCCTTACAGTCAGGGAATCTCGAAGATGAAACTAGACTCCTTTTTTGCAGTACCTTCGGTTGAGGTGCATTTATGATTTAATCCAAAGCCTGAGCCTCTGAACAACCTGATGAACCGCGTTAAATGTGCTTTTCTGGCGTCTTTGAGTTTATGTTATGAGCTGATCCTAGTTCATAGTAAGTAGAAGGTGTTACGGGTCGGCCTCGGGAATTCGAGGAGCTACTGACTTTCTTTCTCGTTAAGATTGGACTGCTCTTGGGGGAACAGCTTAGTCCATCTTCAACTCCTAGCATGAAAGTGAAAGTCTCAATCCCAGTTCCATATTAAGAAAGTAGACGGACAGAACTCCCCGACCTTGTTAGGACCCCTTCGGATTGGTCCTCTTCTAGTCGAGTAAGGTGCGTACCTTCCCTCTGAAGCTCTTATTCTTATGGGGGGACATCCTTTCTAATACGCCTTTCCCGGACAAGGATTAGCTTCTGATCTTCCTCTTCTTCTTCTTGGTCTCGCTCCCTTCCCGAACCTCCCCACTAAAATAAAAAAAAAAAAGATAAGAGAATTTCGAAAAACTTTATGAACCGCGGGGCGATTTGAAAAAGAGTATATCTTTCTTGTAGTGCTTTCCATTCCACTATTCTGATCGAGAAAGAATCGATTCCGAACGACCTAGCCAATCGTTCTCAGCCTATTGTCTATCTTACTACGATTCCTTGGCTGCGTAGAAAATGGATTAGCATTATGTCATTCCTACAAGTGATCCCCCATCCAGGCTTGAATCCTGTGCCCTTCACGGACTTCGAGATCAAATAGAATATGTTTCTTTCCATTCCTCGGGAGCCACTTATTTCTCCGAAACAAGAGATCAAAGTGATTTTTTTTCCCAAGAAGTCGACAGCCTTACACCATTGGGATACTTCGAATAAACTAGAGTACATATAGGATACACCGGTGCTAAAACCTTTTATCAAGATATCTTCCAAACTGTTAGGGTCCTTGCTCCAGATCTTCTTTCTCCGTTGTGAAAGGAGTTGGTTCCGTAGTTTTAGAATTCGGCTGATCCCAAGTACTCCATCTCCATCATTGCATATTTTTATATAGAAAGTAAAGAAGAAAAGGCATAACCAGAAGAATTGTGTAAAATAAGTAAATTTATCCAGTTGAGGCATGATATTTGAGAAAAAGGATTCCGCTTAACTCCGTCAAGCCTGTACGAGTAAACAATAGATAAGGTTTGCTTGTTGGTTGTTGACCA
>Ga0307514_10000341_pt1 | contig 110878 bp, 123 predicted proteins | sample 16_EM_MG_FD_203088 | JGI IMG/M metagenome (GOLD analysis project Ga0307514, IMG submission 203088) | Populus trichocarpa ectomycorrhiza microbial communities from riparian zone in the Pacific Northwest, United States - 16_EM | ecosystem: Host-associated > Plants > Roots > Unclassified... | reverse complement strand
TTAATTGGAGCCAAAATTGTGGATTTGAAATGCCGGGTTTTTGGTGGAAACCCGTTGCAACGGTCCGGTTCCGGGTTGGAACCGGACCCGGAACCGAACCGGGAATTTGGACCCGTTGCTAACACTACTGGTATATCTTTGCCTCTTCCAACCAATTACGAGTTCCAAAGTTCACTGCCTCATTGAAGTTCCAGCCAGTATTGATACCTGAATGATATACACCTGGCCAGGTGATAATCGTATCCCCCTTCTTTTGGGTATACTTGAAGCACTTATACCCTTCTTGCTTCCATTGGTCTTGCTGAAGTGGCAGGCTCTGCTCTGAATTGATGCAGAATTGATGGTGCAAAAACTGATGGCATGAGAGAGGTATATCCTCTGAATCCTCGAAACAAAGCAGCTCTGAATCTGTTGTTAGTATTAACAGGAAGACCACAAAGGGAAGAAACAAACCTGTCTGCTTTGTAACAAAGTTGTTGATATAGTAAGGTGGGATCATATACCATATCTTATCAGCTCCATCAATGCAATAGTTGGCACTGTACAGGTGGTAGTCCTCAACATGCCATGTAAAGACTGTACCTGGCATGCCCCCATACAGATACGGAGTATGTATACCATCAAATTTGACAGTAGTCAGGTGAAGAATATTGAATGATCCATTGAATATGTTGAGAGGCGATTGCTGGCAGTTGCACAATGCAGCTAGACATGCCAGTAGTTAGTAATCTATAATGAAACCAGGTAGCATTGTGTCAGCCACATACCTCTAGCATCAACACCATATGGCTTGCCTTTCTTACCTTCTCCCTTGAGCTCCTTCTCCCATAACATCTTTGAATCCTCCTGTTCCCAGGTCTCTTCATTCTCCAATGGCAATGCCCAATTCACAAAGCTGTTGCTAACGTCGAAAGACTTATTCTGTTCCCACTGCAACTCAAATGCCTGACTGCCCGCTATACCCCGAGGCACTAGATCCTGGACCCTGACCTCAAATCTGTACACAGGAGATCTGTTGATCCTGCCGTCCTTAGTCCTCTTCCACCAACTGCCATCTTCCTCCTTTTTGGGCAATCTGAAATGCACTGCCCCATATTCAAGTCCACACCAACCAACAGCTTCCAAAAACGTGCCAAAGTTCTCCATTGCATAGCTTGAAGGTAGGAAATTCGGAGGCTGAGAGGATACAGGCTGTAGCATGGTGCCAAACTTAACTGGGAGGGCAAGGCTTTTCATAGCTTTTTTCAAGGGAACAGTCCCAACAGGAGTTAAAATGCTCTTGCTTCCTGGAATCTCATCAGCATCAGCCGCAGGCTCCACAGACAGCCACTGTGCTCACCAATCCTTCGTGCTCTAGCTATGGTATCAAACTGGCTATGGTTTTGCCTCCTAGCATTGTCAAAAATGCGAGATCCTTTTTGCCCCATAGCAGCTTCCTCTTGGGTCTGAATAATCCAGGTAAACTCCTTGGGTGGCATTTTTTTTTGGATTAAACAAAGGCTTATAAGGTTCGCTAGCCCTGGCTAAATTTTTAATTGATTTGTAGTTGTGGTTGTGGTGGAGTAGCTACTGGTTGTTGTTGAGATGGTTGGTAGCAGGGGTGCAGGTGCTGGGTTGTTGACGGTCAGTTATTACCATTTTTACTCGGCAACCATAACCACACCGTCACCACAATCCTGATCAGTTATCGCCGCATTTAGTAACTCTTCCAGTAGGGTAACCCCTCCCCACCCTCGCCCAGAACACACACATAATTTATCAACAGTAATTCAACACCACAAATTTATTTAATTATTTAACATGAGCCAGTATTAAGTACTAGGAAGCCAAAGAGCTTACCCCAAGTGATAAATTATCGCTGTTGCTTATTGTGGTTGTGGTTGTCGCTTTGAGTTTTGAATTTTTGCACATCGGTATCAATAGGCTGCCGTCTAGGGTGTTGCCATGTCAATTAATTATCTTAAGCTTTAAATTCCCCCGGTCCACTTAGTGGTGCGGTTTTCCCGAATACTAGCTTAAACTCGGAAACTTGCAGAAAAAATCTGCGATATTTTTGTCCAGTTCGCGAACGGGCTTAGTTCGTCTATTGAACGGAACACATATTTTGAGAGTTTACTAGGAAGAAATTAAAAATATATTGCTTCGAAGAGAAGAATTAATACCAATCTCATCAAAACAAATATAACACAGAACAGGGTTGTCATAAGCAAAACAAAGAATAGTCTGCCAGCTTCTCTTTTTACCCGTGCCCGAATTCGTCTTACTCGGTGCTCAAAACATCTGAGAAACTCCACTGCATGCCGAAATATTGTGTCTGAATTGCTTGGCATGGTCCTGTCTCCCCATAGCCTACTTCTCTAGTCCTCATTATCCCGTTCACATACATTTTGTCACGAACCTACTTTGACTACATTATCATAAGCTATGCCTCCAAAACGAAAACGAAAAACTCGGGACCAGATACGAATACATGATATTATTGAAGGTAATTCGTACCCACATCTCTCTAGTTAATGAATTAAGCCATTTTATAGATCACACCGAGCCAGAACCACCAATACAAAGAAGATCAAAGACAACGAAGATAAGCACTGTAGCCCCAGGTATGGTTAGCTGCTCGATACTATTAACAGATCAAGAATTAATCCCTCAACAGTTAGGCGAAGTTCACGATTTCTGCGTGGTACCACGAAGCCATCTTTACAATCACCTCCAGGTTCGTCAGCTTCAGGCTCACCTATAACAGCTGAATTTGACTTTCAACTTCACGGACCGGATTCTGACCCAGCGTTTGCAACGTATGACCAACAAAATGTGAACTTAAACCCATTGTTACCAGAGGTGCCATCGGGTACTCTTGGAAGTGGGTCAGGATCAAAAATTGAAAACGACAGCCAACCCCCAATATTCCCACCGGATTTGTCTAGGCCTGCGAGTCCTGAAATAGTATTTCCAAGTATTGGAGCACATAAAACTACACAACCAGGTAATTTTTCACGATCTGACATAACAACGAACACAACGAATCCAGAAACTGCCCCTCTGGCCATGGTTCAGATACCGCCGCCTCCAAGAGATCGGGTGCCAAGGAATCCTCCCACAGTATCTGGGACATGTGGAGACCCATACAGCTCAACCATTGATGGTTCTGAATCCTACATTACTAGACTCGGTAGCCGACATTTTGGGGACTATATGAGCAGCGATTGGCGGCAAAGCTTTCCACAGACACATAGGGAGTCCGCGCTCAGGTCTACAATCTCGCATCAAAAACCTTCGTCCGATAACAAGACCAGGGAGCCAGCTGGGGGAGTATCATATGTTGATATATCACCATCTGGCGTCCTGAGCATTTCATCTATGGCTCCGTTGATGGATCGAGACTCCCCGCACTCCCCGCCCCAACTTTCCTCACCCCCACAAGCTCCTCCGGCCCCTGCCGAACGACTGGCCCAAGCAAGGGAAGCCATAGCACCGTTCATGAGAGAAAAATCATTACTGTCTCCTCAGGACATATCTGCAGGTCGATATACAACGCTAGTTCTATGGGAGTGAGCTGATAGTCTAAGCAGGCCGGATCGGAATGCCTGCACCTGCAACGGTTCGTCGCGTTACCACGGGCCAGAAAAATACCTATCCTATTGTTGTAATGGAACATCGAGTTGGCTTTCCGCGTAACCCTTCATCCCTATGTCCATTGCCAACGAAGTTGCCAAAAGTTCCCCCCAGGGAACGCGTAATTACAGTAGAAAAAAGTCTACACAGGCAAATGTTGATCATAAGTACTGCTACAACGCTGTTATTGTCTAGTGCAATGCACTAACTGTTTGGCAAGGAACGGAGAGTAACCCTAAAATGAAGCAAGCGAGAATGACGGTGAGCCATATTATAACCCGCCAGAGAGAAGAAACAGCGAAAAGGATTAATGCTCAAGTGCTTCCACAATTATCATCACTACTCGAAGGGAATCCTCCAACCATCTCTAGGGATATATCTCATATCGGTGGACTACCTGTCAGAGAACACCCATTAGCTACCTTAGCGCGGCTCAATGTTCCTCAGGTATCAGATCCACCCCCGGTTTCGGAGCATCCGTTTGTGGCATCTGCGAGACGAGGTTCAGTGGGTTTAAGCGGTCCATCTCCCAGTCCGGTTCCGCTCGGGTCTACGAGACGAGGATCAATGAGTTTAAGCATACCAGCTCCCACCCAAGCTGCAGAGCATCCGGGCGTAGTGTCGGCGAGACGAAGCTCAATAAGTTTAAACAAACCAGTTCCCACCCCAGTTGCGGAGCATCCACTCGTGGCGTCTGCGAGGCGAGCCGCCTCAATAAGTTTAGGCATAGGCGAGGCTTCAGCATATTCATTTTTCGGGATAGGGGGCTCTGCACTCGATTTGGGTCTTGGGGACAATAGAAGCTTTACCGGAGACAGAAATAAAAGCGCTACAGGAGGCAGGATTGATACGCGTGAGATAAGTGGTATGGGCGAAGAGAGCAGCTCATGGTTATCCGATTATGGTTGGCTCAGCAGCTCAACAAACTCTCCAAGGCGAAGCGCACAAAGCGAGTTGTGTTATCGGCCTCCAGGGGACTATCGGTGGGTAGATGAGAATGCAATAGCATCGTCAGACGGCGATAGCGAAGGAAAACGTTGTATTAGAAAAGTTCTACTTTATGGTAGGTTTTTAGCTGACACTTGATTCGTTTCTCTCACTGATTGGTTTACCTCAGACTTCATGTCAAAGCGAAAATCCTACCGGCGAACAGCATCAAAATACCTCAAGCTAGCTTTTATTCAGAACCATGTGGTGATGAGGCATGTCGACCTGTACAAAAGATCTCGCAATCGACCACCCCGTCGGGCGGCCTCAGCTATTAGTTCAACTGCTGGCTCAACGGCTAGTTCAATAGCTTTAATTAGTTCCGTACGAAGGCCGTTCTTCATCAGTGAGCCGCCAATGCGCGGCTACGAGCCTGTTCGAACACCGATTTCATATCCACAGCATGCAGCACATCGAGTAAGATGATCATATATAGCACCAAGGATAATCAAACAGCGACCTAGGTGTTAGCTAGATGCACTTTAAGAATTATCTGGCGCTTAACTTATTATCATGATAGAGTTTGTGAACTGCACTTCAAAAGTAATATCTACTGTTGCTAGAGCAGATGTGAGAGTACATGATGGTTGGATGTTTCGGTTATGGTTTTGTTATAAGATACGAGGATGATATCCTCGTTTTAGAAGTTTTGTACAGTTGGATTTATACAGAGTACTGAATATGCAATGATGAGTGGGAGGAGTGCATACAAGTACTCGTCGGATTGTCCAGTCACCGGACACCGCTGTTAATGCTTAAATGACTTTGATAAGATTATATCTTGTTGGGCAGTAATCAAACTTTTGATGTGTCGCCTAGGGTAGCTTATGATGCAGTGTCAGTGATTAGTTGACGCTGATAAGATTATGTCTCATTGAATAGTCATCCAACTTTGTTGTGTACCGTTGTAAAAAAGCACAGTTGAAAAATTCGTAATCAGTGTGTATTGGCGCACCGCAACAGCCGAAATCGACTTGAATTTGGTGTATGCTTCGTACCGATCCTGTAGAGAATGGTCTTAGAACTGCTCTCGTAAACCAAACTTTGCCTCGTTCGCAAGCTTGCTCGGCAAACTAGCGAAAAGGTGAAAGTCTGGGCACGAGAGCATCTTGGAACAAACCCACGGCGTGTATTTTGGGTACTTCGGCTCTAGCAGTGTTTTCGACGTTTAATTTTCACCATGGTAGCACCAAACTTCCGTGTCGCCAAGGCGCTTATGCGGAGACTTGAAAATGCGGCGAATATGTTGGCTACTGTAGAATATCGAATGTGGCGTAAGCACTACCGATGAACATCCTGCTTAATTGTTCATGCAACATTACAAAGTAATGCGAGTCGGACTGTATATTTACTAGGGGATATGCTAGAGGCAATTTACTAATGGTGGGACTTGAGTACGGGGCAGCCATTTCACTTCGATAGATATTTCAAACTGTTTTATCTATGCTTCTCCTTCAGTTCAGCTTGTTATTTAACTAGATCCATCTAAATTGTCTCGCACCCGGCCTCTTTTTATCACGTGATTTAAGCTTCGTACTTTGGCACTAAATGTGCTACTTCAGCCCAGCGGAGCGAGTTAGGGCTGGGGGTTCTGCTGGCCGGGTAACGTCTTGGTGCGAGACAATCTAAATTACGTAGTCATTTTACTTGGGTTTTTTCAGTTTATTGGAGGAGGGGGTTAAGTAAAGCATAATGCTGCTCGAATTTCGCCTTTGCACATAAACTACCTTGAACAGAAAGCTCACAAGGTTGCGTATTCCATTCCAGCCTCCGCTTATGTCTCCTCCACAATTGTGCTATTGTTTCCAGCATATGCTCCACCAGCTGCAACCTGACTCCACATGTGTCTCCAACTCTCCCGTGTACCTCCAAGTCCATCTGCTGGTGGAAGCGGCGCATCATATAACCGACCTCCTGGACCAAAAACCGCCCGGGGTGATGACCCCTGATTCAACAGATTGGAGCTAAACCTCCAGTTATTCGTTACAATCATGTTCTGTATCCTTTGTAGGCCCCAGACAGATTCTCGAGTTTTTGGATAGTTGCTCACAATCCGGCATAGTTGTTTTTTCGGTTCGTTCTGTTCATCACTGATAACCGCTCGGCAGGTGTTGTCAGATTGATCGGTGTCGCTCTGTACTCCTGCTATTCCATACCTGCGGTATCGCATGTCTGTGGGATCATCGATTGCGACTGTTGGATTTTGAGCTGTAATATGTTCGGCTAAGGGTCCGTTAAAACCAATCTTGTCTGCTTCTTGAACTAGTCTCTTTAACTCATTGTCATCTATGAAACTGCGGTCTGTATCCCCTCGTTGTACCCGGGACACATCATATCGCTTTCTGTATGAGTTTCTGACGTCAACGACCGATGTCGTTCCAGTAGTCGTCAGAAATTGTTTCTGTTCCTGCACAGAGCTCTTAAATCGTCTTTCTTCCCAGTTCCGATACGTCGCCCGCTGATCATGATTCTCTGCCAGGCACCCGGAAACCTCGGATAGACTCTTCTTGTTAATATTCTTTTTAGGATCTGCTTTCCACCATCCCTCACCACGCTCCTGCAATAAGTTCATCTCAGATGTGGAAAGTTCATCTAGATCGGAAATCCAATGGTAGTTCCACCAGCTGTTTCGATGCTCAATGTCCTCTTCACCTTCCTCAGTGTCAAGCAGCCACTGATTCCATGCCTCATTCGCCCAGGTGTCGGCGTCTAACAAGGGTTTCTCACGCCTGAGGTAATTTTGTCGCCAAAATGATTCAATCAGCAGCTTACAACAATGCAGCCCCGTTCGAAGATGGTCGGCTTCCATATCAATCCCTTTAAACTTCGCCTCCACCGCACGTCGGAGGATATGCTCAAGTTGATATCCCCGTACTGGCACTTCCTCCATAGGAACTACAAAGTCATCCCCGTCACATAGATCCGCGAACTCCTCATGCAGCTCGACGAGTTCACGCTTCAGCACACGCATCTGGGTGAGCATGATGAAATATTCCTCCTTTAGCACATTGAAGTATCGTTGAATCACTCTCCGGGCGTTGGGATAGGATGTAAAGTAGTGTTCATCTCTAACCAACAGAAGCAGGACCCCCTGGTAGACAGTAAAGTAGCCCCTCATCGCTTTTTGTGCCCTTGTGTGGCGTCTGAGGTCGTTGAGGAACCCTGTCATATTGTACTGGAATGTATCGTAGTTCATAGATTGGTTTTCGAGGCTATTCTGGCCGATTCCCAGGTTGTAAGGCGTCGCATCGAGTATTGGTGGGCTTGTGCCGTATGGATGATTATCGGTGTTGCGAGGGAAAAGATTGCGACCGCAGGATAATGTAATCCAGCCGATTCTGTCTGGTAGGGATTTGTGTCTATCACGGAAGACATCATGTTTCTTGGTGTGCAGAGATACCGCCGACCGACCGCCTGTCGATCTTAGTGAAGAGCCGGCTGAGCTACTGCCATCACTGGAGACGTAATTGGTAGTGATGGGTGATATCGGGGTAGCTGTGGATGTTGCACCGAAGAATCGTGAAAAGATCACCATGATCAGATGGTGGGGTTATACTTGGCGGCAGAGGATGTATTGCAACACTACTATGAGATCTGTCAGTATAGTGTTTCAGGATATTCTGGTGGCTATGAACAAAAAGATGGACCCATTTTGAATCGTTCGACTCATTCAAGTCGCCTGTAGTGATACTTGGGGTTGGTCATCCTGTCGGTTCCCAACGCTGCACCAACTTGTTAACGCTGTGTGGGCCGTTTGATCCGTTTCGAATGTTTCTTTTCTTTGGCATTATGTGGTACAGTCAATCGCATAAACTATCCTATACTGCGGCTAGGTATTAAATGGATGGCTAGTACGGTGGCCTGGTGCAACAAAACTTTCATATCTCGGTTGCAAATTTCTTACAACTCGAACTCGGTATGGGCAACGTTTAGGGCAACACTCCGAAAAAAAAATTAATAGAGTGATTAAGTGGGTAGCTAAATAGAAGATAAGCATGTCTTAAGGACTCTCTAAGCGAAGGGTGGGTGAGTGGTGGTGGTGGTAGCGCATGTGGGTGTTATTAAATGATGGTGTACCTGTGCGGTCACCTCCATACAGGCCACAGCTTGCCTGCTTGTGGCTGTTGTTGCTGGGACATGCAGTTAGATAGACCTGTTTCATGAATTAATAGTATAGTCTTTTAATCGAGTAGTAGAGTATTTGTTTATTTTTTTAGCACTTGGTTGCAATTTTGTAGTCATTCAACTTTGATGTCTAGTCATGAAATTTTGATGTGTAGTCATTATAATTTAGACATATAGTCATTGTAATTTTAGATGTGTAGTCATTGAAATGTAGTGTGTCGCTTATTTCTATAATGAGGCATCCGGAGACTTGGATATCCGACGATATGCACAAGGTGATGGATGGATGGTGATGCCATTTGAACAGAACCCCCACTACCACCGTTACCCACCTTTTCTTTATAGTCTTTAAGACTTGATTATATTTATTTAACTACCCTCAGTCACTCTATCACTTTTTTTTACAATTGAGACAAACTTTTTGGGGGAGTTGTGCAGGTATGCTGCCAGGGTGTTGCCCAAACCGAATTGTAATTTTAAAAAACTTGCGAAAGAGATATGAAGGGTTTGTTGTACCAGGCCGCCGATGGTACGGAACATATACACCCTCACAGGATATCACCAAAAGAGATTGAAGTTTCAATACCTGAAGCAGTTATTGAAGAAAGTACCTTACACGGCAACCAAAGAGACCCGAAGTCCCAACAATTTCCATCCGCGTCGAGGATATCACCCAAAAGAAAGTAGAAATATCATCTGTAAAGGCGATAATGCAAGATAGCACCTGCTATAGCGTCAGTGTCTGTAGTTGTAGAGCAGTTGAGAAGTGAGTGGAGCACACACTCTCATTCCTCCACACGAGATTCACTACATATATCCTGCAAATACTCATAACTAGATTTGCACACCTGGTAAGGTATTGACCTAAACAAGCTCGGCTTCTGTAACATTGGGGCTAAACGGATTCCAATGTTTACCGTACCTCGGATCCTATGAAGAACATCAGCGTCAGCTATGTCATCCCAGCATGACCAATTTCGACGTACCTGCTGCAACAACCTATCGATGATATCGTACTTCTCTTCCTTTGTCAAGTTCCAACGCTTAATCTTCAAGCGCAGAGTGCTCGACAGCCCTGGATTCTGTCCATAACGGTAGTTCAGCGTCTCCTTCAATATCGCTTCATCTCGTTTCCTTTCTAAGGTAATAGGTTTTCTGTGGAAAATTCGAACTCTGACAAACTCAACAATATTGTCAAACTTCATTCTACCTTTTGTAGGGACGCTGTACCAACCATCGTCAGCAATAGCGAATTAACAAGGATGGCAGCAAAGAATGCCACATACCCATCCGGCAAGTATGGGGAGTATCGACTGTCTCGCCATTCTCCCACCTTCCCCATCGCCAGTTTCTCATCGTAGATGGACCAGTTTTCCAGGGTTTCAGTGCTTTCGTTGGGCGCGGTAGGGAAGCGCTTGCTAGAGAGAAGCTCGCGCGCGTAGAGTGTTGCAGTGATGTGAGTATCATGCAGCTTGTTCAATGGCTGCGGGTTTGAAGGTTTAATGAGATGCATTCGACCCTTTGCATCGTGGACAAGTCGGCACGATTGAAGTTGATGGGAGTGTGCCGGCGCATTGGAGGCGGCTGCGAGGGAGGACATGATAAATGTGAGAGAAAATGGCTAATATAGTTGGCAAATAATTCGGATGTGATGCTGGAAGTGGAGCTGAGAGAGTGTAAATTTCCAAGCGTATAAAGCAGTTGAAAGAGCAGAGTTACTTAGTTTTGAACGCGGTACATGACTTGTGGAGCTGAGGACTCAAGTAGCACCCATCGCTGGACTAGCCTAAGTCTCTGTTGCTGTTACATCTCTACGCCCTGTATTCCTTCTCCAATATCTATTCACAACCAACTCCTAACGACAATTCTCTTGTATCCTCCCCTATTAGACCTAAAATTCTCTAAAACAATGTCTTCACTCGCGCCATTCGCTATCGATACTGCCGACTCTGCTACTATTGTTAGTAACGACATTGTTTCACCTCCTCTTGCGCGTCAATACACCGACGCCGACTTCCAGGCTGCCATCGACAAGAAAGTTGCACTTGAGCAAGATACCTACCAGCCCGATGCCGCCCTGTTTATTCGTGCTGCGAAGCGCGCTTTCGTTATCCGTCGCGACAATGTCATCCTTCCTGCTGGAACGGTAGAAGTCCGCGTTTTCGTCCGCAATGGAATCTCCCACGTTGTCCAGATGGACGAAACCGAGACCCGTGGCATGCGCAAGGTCAAGGAGGTCAGGGTTGCTTCTATTAGAAACAGGGTCGTCAAGAAGCCCAAGGTATAGTTAATCCACATCGATGTTAAGGTATGCAAAGCTAATTGGTTAGATCAAGAAGTTTTCTCACAACTACAGCAAGGCTAGCGTAAACAAGGAATTCGCGAAGGCAATGAATGAAAATCAGATTTAGGCCATGGTTTAAAACAATTCTTATCAGTATCACAGAATCACGATGATGTTTGGAGATGGTCAGGAAAGAGGGAAGAGGGAGTGAAATAAGAATGATTGCTATGTAAGCATCAGTTTATGTAGCATATACGAAAGAAGGTTTACATGAATAGATCAATTCAATATTTCCAAATGTTCCCACCAGACATGACACCCTCAATTCGCGATCCACTATTTAGTTTTGAAAACCATACGGACTGTACTCAAACATAGAAGTAAAATTATGGGTCTGCCTGTAAGTTCCCTCCATTCCTTCCTCTTCTCATTCAGTAAATGCCCTCCGAATTCTTCCCTTAATATCCCATCCCTTGGTACGCCCGGCTGCAGCTGGACAAAATGCTCCTCTGAAATCTCCACAACCAGGACCCAAACCGGGAACCCACTGCCACAAGCCCAAATCCTCGATACTATAGATCAATCACCAATCCATATTACATTCCAACTTAGAGTCGTAGTCATTAATCAGCTTCTCGCCCTTCAATATGGCGTGCCCTCGTCCACTTCTTCTCGAAAAGTTCCAGGGAGATTGGTTACACCAATTACAACGGCGATGCTCGCAGCCGCTACACGTTTTAACAGTATTCGGACTACACCCGTAGACGGTGTTCGGGCGGCCTCCGCAATAGCAGCATTTCCATTAACTTTCGGGCAACTTATGAGGCGGTCGAGAAAAATTATAGCGGTTCCGACGGTACTCTAGCGCACGATTTAATGTCGCTGCCAATAAGCCATTGACAAAGTCCTGATGGCTAGGAGGGGACATCTATCATTGTGTTGATGGATCGGAGAGTGAAAGGCTTAAGGCTAGGATAAAACATACTCTAATCGGCGGGCTTCTTCAAGTTGGCAGTCTCAGGCAGTGGATTGGGCATGATGGTTCGAGAATGTTCATTATGGCACGGAAAATAAACTGAAAGAAATATAAGTAGTGTTTTTTGCCTCGTGCCTAACCTCGTGACATCCTTTTTTTTTTACAATATCCTAGACTGAGCTGGCTTAATTCCACTGCTCCTCAATATTGCCCCAATCAGCATCGATCTGCTCAGCGGTTTGTAATGAATAAAACACTTGTACCCAAGTTCTGTTCCTAGAATACTGTCCTGGTCTACCGGCATCATACTCTTCCTGTGCCAACTGCTCAAGAAGTTCCCTCAACATATCCCCCGCAACATTGTATGGTACATGTCTCACAGCAATTATTAGGGCCACACACAGCCGGAGAAATTCAATGTTCATGCAATCATCAGGCTCGACAGCCTTGTTTATCCGTTCTCGAACCCCTGTAACAATCTTCATGACGGACTCAGTGAGGAGATATTTGTAGTGCCTATTTGAACAAGTTGCAATGTGCTCAGTGTAAGGCGGGTAAAGAATAAGATTGCTGAGATCGTACAGAGTGAAAGCTGCTGGTGGCGTTGGCGTTGGCCGCGTAGGTTTCGGGGATAGAAGATGCAGGACGGTGGGGTACTTTTCGTCAGCCTTCCGGCCGACTAGAGCACGCCGGAGACGCTGCCTGAACTTGAACGGTGATGGCATGTCGTATGGAGGGCAAATTGAGGTATGGGTTATGTGGGCTGGCGAGCGCAGTTGGCACCATTAAATTCTAATTAACCTCATCTTCGAGTTGAGTGAATTGGATGCAGGATGAGGAATATGTCGTGTACGTGTCCGAGAATGGCGATTCATCTTGATGGTTTGCAGTGCGAACCCACTCGCAGAAGCATTCAGGCCTACCTTTGGTTATATTTTGTTCCGTACCTCTTGTATAGTAATGGGTTCCAGGAGCAAGGCACCGGCGATGAGGGTTGTATGGTACAGAGAAAGAGCATTGTGGTCAGTGTTTTCGTAGTACAGGAACACAGTTAGGTAGAGGTCGTATTCCGAGTGATAAAACAAATGAAACACCTTTATGTCCCCCCCCCCCAAACGCTTATACTGTTATGCTGGTATCAAAAACTCCCTAATACTATTTAATGTAAAACTCAGTGCCTTGGGCTCGATCCTGTGGGAGGACATCCAGGCGTTATGACTAATACTCACAGCCCTGGTACCTGAGTTTTGTTATCCAATCAGACTATTTGCTTTTTTTTATTCGCCATTGGTTAGAGCTAGAAAACAAGCCGTACCTCACCGTGGTCTGATATCTCCTGCTTTCTACGACCAGGCGATGCACCAGTTTGTCGCATCTGCAGTTAATGGGGATAGATAACAGCTCAACTTAATATTCAAATCCGAGTCGGGACCTTATAAGTTCATGTTTTAGAGCTTATAGGCCTACACGTGAGAAACTGCGCCGTGATGGTATAGCATTTTAACAGCCTGCTAGCGCTCTGCTTCTCGGGTCCGACTGAGTGGTGTGTTTTCATGAATGCGCCGGTACGAGTCGCTAAGAACATCTCGACTACCGTGGGAGCGAACACTTTTGCTATTCTTTGCTCTTTACTCCTCATCAACCAATCTAGCCACCCACCACCTCTCATAAATGCAACTCCTTCACAGAATTTGACAAATGTCCACTATTCGCCCCATACCTCCTTCTCTTCCCTACGACTGCACCCTCTGTCACTACCTTACACACCATGTCACCGCAGATCATACTATAGCCACAGCCACTATCCGTCAATGTCACAAGCACGAAGAGAAACCCTACCCACCAGTTCCCTCCACTCCTTGCCACGGACGCAACTTAAAGGAATCTATTCTGGGTGCCCTTGACAAGCTGCATATTGCGAACACACCAGCCGCTGCGAAAATTGTGGCTGAGGATACGGCTCGGATGATGGAATCAAACAAGCGCCCGGACTTCACCGCCAGAGAACGAGAAAAGATAGACGCAATGGAAGTAGAAGAAGGCAACGACTCTGTGATCTACCTAGGTCAGAATGTGAAGGGAGGCTCCGGCGGAGATGATAGTGAGTTGTTTTGGTGGGAGATGGCGGATAGAAAGATCAAGCAAGAGGAAGAGGAAACGAAGGACGTGGAACCTCGGGAGAGTGACTACTTCGGTGACCTGGATGAGTCGCCGGTCAAGAAGCAATGAGAAGTACGATTGAACAGATCCCATGACGTAGAAATCAAGCTGACAGGAATTACAGGATGGCAGAAATTGTAAATCCGATTCTAGCGGAGACCATTGCACTCTATGCTAATGTTGCTAGCAGTTGAAACATTGCAATGAACGGCCTGTGTCTTTATCGGCCGGTAGTTGTTCTCCCTATCTTAGTCTTCGCAGAGGAGAATGCATTGCATAAATCACATCTACTGTTTCAAAGGATTCAATTATCCGTCAATACGAAACTTTAATGGCAATATGCTACATATAATCCGAGACTAGGCAGCAGATATCACAAGTGTTTGAAAATCAACAATTGCGTAAAGTGTATCTATACTATATCATCTACAAACTCCAGTTTGTTATCCCGGATATCTATAATTGATATTAAATCTCTATCAACAATCTAGCCTAACCCGCGTCTTTGTTGTCGTTTTTGATGGCGTTTCATTCGAATGACGCAAACAACCAAGCAGATAGCGAAACTAAACCAAGACATGCTTTCGGTACAGAAAAGGTCAATAAAGCGGGGAGGAAGACGGCTGAAGTACAAGATAAATAGATAAGGTATTGACTCATGTTGAACAACTGGAAATGCTGTTCGTGAACACCCTCAACCATCGTACCATCAATCTCCAAAATGCAAAGAAAAGCATAAGTGTCAATATTACCGCATCCGACGAAGCAATGAAGGTCGGTAGAAGTATTTAACCCGCCATAAACCTATCCTAAAATATCTATATTCCTATACAGCCCGCCCTTCCCGTCTCACCCTCCATATGACTCCCAAAAGGACGTTCAACATGTTCATTCGTGGCGTACCCACACCCTCCACACCGCCGATGCTCGCAGCTATAAACAAACACCAGCGTAGTAGTATGCGTACACCTTGTCTTAAACCCACATTTTGAACATGTCCTCACCCTCGTTTGGTATGGAGATTCTGGCCGTTTCCATTGTCGATGACGACAGCGTTTTATTCGTAATATAAGAATAAAATTATTAACAATGGAGCTGAGTGAAGGCATATTTTGTTTTATTAGAACTATCTAACAACGGTTCAGGGCATTCAGGGGACGGAAAAGATGAAGAGAGGACGATGACGTTCACTTTGAGCGATGAGGGGCGTTCATCATGGTCGTTGTATATATCCGCGATCGTTTCTGCCTAGGGCGGGAGGCCAGGCGTGATATGAAAATGATGGCGCGGATGAGGGATTTGATGGTGCGCATAGCTAGATCAGCGTATGTCTGATTACATTGAGGCAAAGTGATAGGGGTTATAGGCGCAAAATAGGTCCATGTTGAAAGTGGGACATGTCCAGATGGGAAGGAAAGCTCTCGGCATGATTGGGAATTGAGGTCGTCGAATTATATTAAAGAGCGTTCCAAGTATCCTAATGATATTACCACAAAAATTGTAGCATCTTTTGGAATGGTCAGGTAGGTGACATTGCTTGAAGTCGTCAACACATTGTAACCTGAAGATATTTTCTTCAGTATTACTCTACACTGGAGTTTTGAAATTTAAAAACATTAATTAGCTACTTTGAAGAATGAAGGAAAAAAGCCTTTAAATTTTCAAACCCCCCAGCGCGTTGCTGATGCTAGAATATATCTGAGCTGGATGGGGTAAACTTCTCTTGGGTTAATCTTGAGTCGACAAAGACAGCAAGTGCGACAACTTCGGATCCCTCATCTGCAACTGCCCTGAGTCGATTCACCAAGACGTACCACATAAGTCTCTTGACTAGAGGGTCGAATCTGTACTTATCGATGAAACTGCATAGATTTTCGTCAAAATGTAAAACTCGGAATCAAAATCTTGTGGCACTAAATACCATCACACCGCGTTCAGCTCTCCGTGTTCTCCCACGAATCCAACAAGTCCTATAACTGTTGACAGAGATAATGGGCTTTCGCCCGAGATCATCGGCCGGCATTATGTGACTGCTTCGCTGTTACGTGGGTTGCCATTTCTAGTATAGCATTGTGGACTTCGTGTCCATTTAGCTTTCTCCTTTTCTCTTTTTCTTTGGACTAGATAGACGGGAGACAATCGACGAGTTTTCCACCCACCGCAGAATATATGTGTCAACAATAACGAACACACGAGTAATCGTTCTTATTGCGAGGTTTGCGGGCGTTATTGCATTGAACACGACTCTTAATTCTAGCTCTATGATTAAAGTAACATCCTACCGACCAATTAGTCACATATATCAACAAAAAGAACATGATTCAAACCAAACCTCTTGTGATGCTGTTGCGGATCACCAAAGAAACAGCGCGAGTGGTATCGCTTACAGAACTCGGCTTCGGTATGATAACAAGAGGTACTACCAGTGGAAATCGATAAACTCTCTCCACTGCGCGTCAGCATCCGGATCGCCGACATTAATATGGATGTTCCTTGGGACCTTGTTCAGATACCTTGATTTTGGCCTTCTTGCAGTGGGATAGTTTCCATTCGAAGGATTAAAAAGTACAGTCAATATGAGCGAAGAGAAAACGCAATAAAGTGACCGACAGTAACCATGACGAGCAAGGTGATCTTTTGCTTGATATCAGTAGTGAATGACGAATGCCCATCGAAGAGTTGCCGCTGACCTTGCCTTTAGAGGTAAACATAAGAGCAGCAAGCCGGTTGTGAAGCTAGACGATAGTCTATTCGTGCGGAGCATCGGTCATGATGTCAACGACATCGGTGTTCTCAAGGGTCATATTGACCGCCCGGTTATCTGCAGATTCGTAGACAGGATATTCAGATAATTTTTGAGGCCGCTCTTAGTACAGACTGGAGGCAGTGAGACTCCACAACGCCTGAACGGTTCAATGGAAGGTCCAATCTGACCAGACTGACTGGTTGAGATTACTGGCCAGTGGTAGCTTAGATATCGGTGATGATGAGGATCACTTCTCGACGGTAGAAAGTATAAGCATGAGTATCTCCGGATTCGGGACAACGGAAGCTATGGTATTGATGTGGCAGCCGTCCTCTCGAGCAACAGTACCGAGTAGTTACTGACAGTAGTAGCACGTGTACCTCCGTGCAGTGTAGTGCCTTCAGACATTTGAACGATAGAGACAAACATAATACCAACGAAAACTAGGCGTTCCGATAGCCAGCCTCTGTCAACTTTTACAGGGCAGAACAAACTAGATCATTGCAAAAGTGTTCGCCCCCGCTCCCAAGGGCTCCCAGATACTCCCTTGCAAAGGCATCACTCTTGCTGTCGAACTCAGACCGGGGAGCTCTGCACTGTTACATATTGCTCACAGATCAACTTCCAGGGCTATACTACTGCGCCGTCGATAGACTCCGATGAATTGCACTAAACTTCTAAAATTATGAACCCATAAGGCTTGTCTCACTCTAGATTGATTGCAAGCAAAATTTCTGAGGTCACGTGGTTACCGGGGTTGTCTTTGGGGACGAGTTGGCGAAATAAGACAAAATCCAGCTTTCAAAGAGAAGAAAAAAATCAAGTCTGTCCCAACCTTATTTCTGCGAACCGAATATCCACCGTATTAAAATTGGCTACCGAAATTCAACGATTATCGGGCTCCATATCCGAAGAATTCTAAACCCCGTCGCCACTAACAGCAAAGGTGCTGCAACTGCTCATATAAGAACTTTCCCAACGTAACTGTGGGAACAGTTCCCTTCCAAGCACCTTCAGGGTCACCCTTCCTTCTCAGTCTTACCCTCATATTATTGTCAAGCTTAAGTCTGGGGGCTTGTCTTCCGTCGGGGCTCCTTGGACCTAGGAACGCCATCCGCTTCTCAGGATCCTGAATAGTGTTGTGAAGACGGGTAGTGAGACGAGACATCTCCATATGAAATGCGATACCTTGGAGAGCTCGCTGCTCGTCAATAACGAATAAATCTTTTGGGAGGTGAGATGTACGCTCGCTCGAAGATTTTGGCGTGTCTATGAAGATCGAATCGTACAGGCCATCAATGTGCATATCCACGATTTTGGGGGCTTCTGGTTTAGACTCCGGGCGAAGTTCATTGGGATCCTGCGTAAGGCTTCCTTCCTCGTCCGCCGGGGCGATTGTCACATCCCCGCCCGTCCTAAGGTTCGCATCCAAATCGTGGTATGCCCTGAGCGCATTCATTATCGGTCCCAGTTCGCGGACGTCAAATGCATACCAGCTGGTGTTGTCGTGCCCCGCTAAGATACGGGCTTTTAAAGCGAACTGATCTTGAATTTCCATATTGGCGTAAGTGTTGAGTGCTTCACTTATAGCATTTACCCATAGTGAGTCGTGGCCATTGTGGAAATCTCCTGACCGTGAAGGGTGATAAATGCCGTGTTCTTTGCGCAATTCAACCATCTCATGAAGCGTATTTTTGAGATGCGCACTACGCTGGTAATAGTGATATCCAAGATTCAAAGCTACACTGCGAGTTTGGATGTCCGACCACGATGAAAGGCCAAGTCTGGAGCGGATAGAAGGATTTAGTGGATGGTGCCAGAGTCCGAGAGTTTCGGAATACATTCGGTGGTACATTGCAGAGTCCATCGCCATCTCGCCAGCCACGCCGTATGCTAACGGAATATTGCCCGGACCATAGTCACTGATCGTCTGCAGTGTGTCCATGACGACTGGGTCAAGCTCGGATTTCAAGAAGTTGTAGTATATTTCCCCCTTCTTGTAGCCGTTTCTCCATGGAAATCGTCTGCCGATGCACACAGCATCGGGTCCAACGTAACGGTCCTCCTGGAAGTGGTCCCCAACTAGCATCATATTTTGTACGTTCTGGTGGGTTTTGGCAGCACGTTCTCCCCGGTTCCTAGCAAGTTTCGCTCTCTCGTAGTTTTTGAAGTCATTGTAGTAGGCCTGTGCACAGTGGGCTTGAGCTAACTTTGCAACTGTCAGCTTTCTCCCGGATACCAATCCCACTTTATACTGTACCTTATATGCATCCTTCACCCACGCCCACCTATCGGCGCACATCGCTGCCAATGGAGCCCACATATGCTCTTCATATATTTCCAGCTGCTCTGCATAACGTGAAGATTGCAGTTCGACCAATTTCTTGTAGTCATCCATTGCAGTGTCGGACAGGTGAGCGTCATCAGGAAACTGGACCCCGATTTCAGGAAGAGAGCCGGATATCAAGCGGCGAGTTGCCCAGTAATGTTCCACAACGTTCTTCTTCACGTCCTGAGGAAGTGAATCGATGAATGAAGTAAGCGATTGGGAAGGTTTGCGATCAGGAAGAAATGTCGTCAGCCTGGAAATGCGGTGACGAGGACGTGAACTGAGCGAGAGACGTGGCGCTTTCCCCTGTTTCCACTTAGAAAAATCACCTACAGAGCCCGAAATGTATACCATTGCCGATGCATCAGCGTTAAGACTGGTGGGTTCGGCCTTGGGAGGTACTGCAGGTGAACCCACTGCTGCGACTTGTTCGGGCGCCTGCTTGACGGGAGTCTCCGTGACCGCCGGCTTTGGGGGCCGCACAAGGCTTTTCTTGGCTTTCTTTGCGCGGTTCCCCATGGATATCGGTGCTTTTTTGGAGGGATGAGGAAGTTGTAGTCTGGGGGTGGGAGTACCGGACGATGGCGACTACAGATGGACGAGGTTTAAAGGGCTGTTGTCGTGTGGCTGCATCGTCCTTCTTGGGGTACCTACTTGAATGGATACCATCTTGGTTTAACAAGGACCCCAGTTTGTGTGACGCTAGCGGACGGTTGGTGTACGGGCGCTCTACCAACGTCCTTAAGTAGACCGACGAGACTTCTTTCTGCAGCTCCAGAGCTACGACACAATAAATATTCTGTCATCCGGCTTTGATCGCTGGTGACTAAGAGCCGTCTATAGGCTAGACAGACTACCCATGATTCTGTTGCAGGTCCAATTATTCTTAGTTTCGTCGTTCGCATGCTCAAGATCGTCGTAGGCGAAAAGCGGTGTTTACCATCGCGTTGCGACGTATGCAATCTATCGCACCTGCACCTCAAGATCAGTTCCAACTCTGCACTCCACATTTGGCCCCATATCCAAGTTTACTGTCAACGACCACTCTCTCCACTCTCCCCTCCCCGTCGCTTCATCCTCCGCAACAAAAAAATTAACCTGGTCATCCTCCTCGTCCGATAATGCCGACTTCCTCAACGACTCTTGAGACCTCCAATCGTCAATTGCAGCCTGATTCTTGATATTATTGAGCGTTCCCTGCATAATCATGACTGCTTTGTAGATCATACATACCTTAGCTTTAGATTTACCGTTACCAAACACGATGGGAAATTTTGTAATTAAAGAGGATCACTACCCTGGGATCACTACCCTGGGATCACTACCCTGGGATCACTACCCTGGGATCACTACCCTGGGGTCTCCTACATGGCATCACTTTAGAAGTATGTACTCATCGGATATTCAAGTATTCGGCCACTCTTAACCCTAACCACAGTTTAAATGAGTTAGCCCAACGCTTAAAATGACTCTTATGATAGCACTAGCGTGGGTTAGGGTCCAAGGGTGGCCGATAACTTAAAAATCCGACGAGTACATTGGCCCGTATTCGGGACCCTGTAAATTTGCCCGCGCCGGTAGATGTCTGAAAGCGTCCAAAATACCACCGGTATCATTGAATACCAACAGATGTAGTTGGTCAGTGACATCCAGATTCCTCTAAATTCCTACAGGTTCCTAGTGCATGCAAATCATAATAAATTTTATATAAGTATGTGACTTTTTAGAAGAATACTATCTTGAGAAATGGTGTATTAAGTAATTTAGCTGATATATAGTTAAGTTTGTGATTAATTATGAACTGAGTGATGACTTGTGAACAAACGGTATGATCTGAATCTGCAAACGACATCAAAACGACATCATAACCAAGAAATCAGCGTCACATTTTGCCCACAATGCCCCCAATGCATTCTAAGTCCTTTCCCCTCATCTGAACCAAGTCTTAACCCATCCACCTTGAAACATGCGAAGTTCCGTATGTTCATACCAACTCTTGCAGTTGTTCACCATCACCCAAGTCCTCAGGGATATTTATTATATCACATTTCAGACTCTCAATGATGTCAACCCCGACAAGACTAACACATAGCTAAACATACAATACCCGAACCGTCTGATCGCTTGGGAACACTGCAGAGTCAATCTCCAGAAGGGAAGGAAGTGCCAATTTGGCTATCGACAGTTCCAAAGCTATGTGAGTGCTTCCAGAATTCGCCCAAACCTCATGGTTCGTTTCGTGGAAATTTGGGTCGAGGTAGGCCTTCTCAGATCTAGCTTCTGTAGAGGTTCGGTCTGAAAATTGACCGTCAACGCTAATTTCGCCTCGACTAATAAGCCTTTATATTCGCCACAACGGAGGAATATTCACAGTGCTGCTGCTTCACTGTTGATGAAATAACGTTTTCTGGTTCCATCATCACCTCTCCTATTGGCGATGTTATTGGCAATGATGATGTGCCTCCTCAGCTTTCCGAACTTTTGCCACCGACTTTGAAGGGACACCTCCTCATGTTCCGTCTATTGAGGATGGTATTATCGCCGGTGCTGATGATATTGTTGGTGACCTACTTCAGATGAACCAGCCGATGGGATTCCTTCTGTTCATGAAGGAGCTCCTGATCGTGTCTTCCCTTCTCCAGCAGAACTTTCTCGTGCTGGTTTTGGATTTGCCGCTGCTCTTGGTCCTTTTTGCTGCAGATGGTATTATCGCCGGCACTGATACTGTGGTTAGTGATGCCTCGGCTCCTATAGAACATTCTGATGAAACAAATATTGATGTCGGCGACTCCCAGATACCAACTTTTGAAGAGGTCCAGTTGCAATGGCTGGCGCAAGAAGATAGGCCCTCAATACCAATCCTAATAGGCCTCTATGTGCTCCATGAACCGAACTTCGGGGACTCTAAAAACTCCCAAAACGCCAACTAAACGTCTGAGGCGGGCTGCCCGCCAGATGGCACTCGAAGCGCTGCCAGATCAAGAGCACACAAGACACCGGCCGAAGAACTACAGAATAGCCGTCTTATTCATCGACTTGTGGCAACAGATACCAGAAGAGGTTCCAGATATTAGGCCTTCAACGCCAACCCCCCTCGTCCTAACAAGCCTTTATATACTCCACGAAGATGTACCTGAACTGCGGCAACCCCAAGGACTCCCGAAACTCCAACAGAATGTCTGAGGCGCGTTACGCACCTGACAGAGTCGCCGTCGTCTTCGTCAACACGTGAACGAGGCAGGTGTCAAAGTTGCGGCTATGAACATTATGGACGTGTTGAACTAGTCTGACAGGTATGCCTATAATATATTCACACATACGGCAATTCTAAGAACGTCTAGGTTCATCCAGATCACGCTCTAGTAGTCTTCAACGTTGTATGGATTATGTACCTGCGTTTCGGTCGATAAGGGTGTTTTCTTGTTTAGTATGCTGTAAGACAGGAAAGAAGGTGCGTTACCCAAATCCTTCATCGATTTATGGTATAATGACATTAAACATATCTAGCTACTAGGTTCAAGCATCGTAACTGCAATTACGTCAAGAATATCCGAGACCCTAATAGAGGGCCCGCGATGTGTTGGTATTATACCTTTTTATTGCTTGTGGGATGCGGAAGGACTCTGAGGAACCAGTCATAAAATGCTCCCACTGTTCGCGGACGGGACCCGCGGATTTCTTCTACTCAACCCACATGAAGCGCCGTACCAAATTTTGGGAGTCGAAGATGGCGGTAATTGAATTGTGAGGGAAAGAACGTTAGAAAGACAAGAAATCGGAAGGGTGTTCTTATTCGCCTTAACGTTTCGAAGGTGACACGGTTCAAGGGTGGTTGACATTGTGATTGACAATATGAAACAATGATAACTGTAAACGCTAGGGATCTGGAAGAAATACTCGAGATTGGGTATCTCTTCCCTCTCTTCCCTCGATGTCTTTCTTCCCATCTATTGCTCCAAATCTATCCACTATCTGCTTCACATTTCAATATCTTTCACTCCATTATATACCTGTTGTGAGCTCTTTTTATAGCATTTGGCATCTTCGACGTTTACTGACAATAGAACGTAATTTACTCAGACTTTACTATATCTACATCTTCATCTTCCAAGATCAAGGTTGTCGACTCTGCTGATGGCTGCCTTGCTGAACTTCCTCTCCAGTAAAATGACATCGATTATATTCTGAACAATCTCTATTTGAACGAAATGGTTCGTCAATTGACTTGAACATAACAGAGCTAACATTGCGATAGATATCGGCTACCACCAATGCTGATTTTTCATTCAACACCGAAGAACGCATCAAGAATTTCGAGACTATCATTGGCCTCGGGGGAAAACGGCTTCTCTTTGATCCTCACCGTTGCCGATTCTATCCTGTACGTATCTATTTCCCTTCTTTTCTGAAAACTCATGACTAACTTGTGATAGATTTTCGTCACTAGCTACCGTTGTTCCCGAGTTCTAGGGCGACTACTTTGAGCTTGTGCCCGGCAGCCAAGTTTTGGTTGAATTTGGAGGTGAGGAGGAACTGGTCTCAGTTGCCAGTCTCATTGATAAGATTGGTGTTAGGAAGAGAGGGAGGTTTCTGTTTGAATATGTGGGCTTGGAATGATTCTATATTATCCATCTCATTTGGCTGAGCTCGCTTGGGTTTCTTTCAATGGTACATATCGTTCATGTTACTAGAGACGAGGGTGTCAATAAGCTTCTGGATTTAGTTACTGTTTGTAGTTGAATACGAAGCTTAAAGCGAAACTTGTTCATGTTCATGTTCTCGCTCTCATTTAGCGTGATGTGTTTTATGCTATGTGGTTACCACTTGTTACCGCAGTCAACGAAAGTCATCATGAGTCAACTATCGTAACATAACGTTGACTTTAGCTCCGCTGATCACCTTCTGCGAGGAAAAGAATTATGTTAATCAAGAATGCTAGCCAACGAAAGTAGTCAACCATATTAAAGCCAAAGAACGTGTTACAATATAGGGGAGAACCGTGTGCGTGTATAGACTTAAGGTATAGAGAAGAGAAGAGAAAGACTCGAGATATATACAAGCCTTACCATAAGCCCCGCTTACGGTAAGCTCGTATCAGGTCCCTGTACCTGTACATATGTAACAAAACGCAATAACTCACAAAGCACTAAGGGACAAATCGCCCACACCAGTCACTTACCACGAAAATCATATATATTTAAAGACTTCAAGAAGAACACAATACGACGAATCAATACAGTATAATTGGATAATGCACATAGATAATCGTTTTGTGCGTGCAAGATTCGGCGTAGAAACGAGAATAATGTCGAGAGCCGCAACAAATACAAAATAGAACGACGTTGAGAAAATCATCTCCAAGAGATGAAAAACGACTAGTGGTTACCAGCATTATACATACTCGCAAGGCCCTCCGCACAACCGCTTATGAAAGGGAACAATAAGCCAGCACCCTGATTTAGGCCGGATCCTAATTGATGGATGGGGCAGTAAGACCAGGTTTCAAACGGTGGATCTTTGCAACTTCCGAATGCGTCTTAGGATCATACTTAAAAAAGACCCCAAAGCGCGAGCTCTCAAGGGGCTTGAGCTTTTTGATAAATGTGCCAACAACATTATCTGTCATTGGGGATCAGCTTCATGTATCATCACTTCCAAAAGCATAAGACATACCTTGAACGACCTGATCGCATCTCAATGACAGCTTCATAACTTCGTAATCGGCCATATTGATAACCTTCTTCTTCCGCGAAGCAGTTAAATCGACCTCGAACTCAAATCGCTAAAGATTCATCAGCTTCTCGGAATTGTCGTAGACGAGACCGGGGATGGGGTCCAAACCTCGAGGTCCTCCTCATTGTATGACACATACTTCTCCATATTCGGCACATTACCCTGCCGGTTTACTTTGAACCATACTTTGTTGGGTTGGTATGCGGTCTCGTCGTCTTCAAACGGTTCGGCGTTTGGATGAGGGTGGCTGGTAAGGGATACTTTGAATGCGACCTTGTCGGGCTCCGGAGGGAAGACTAGGCTTGCTGCGACTGAAACTTTGAGGCCTCCGGGGACTTTACTGGCGATTCGGAGGGCTGTGTTGGTTGCTGTTCATGGTGAGTTACAGATGAATGGGCGTAAAGGAGGCGGGATATATACCGCGCTTAAAACGTTGGGCGGCGAGTCGGCGGCTATCGGCGTGGCGGATGTTGTCAAAGTTGACGTCTTCATGATCTGTGAAGTGGGAGAGGTTAATGAAATCCTTTCGAGCATGGGAAATCGGTGTTTCTACTGATGAGATCGATTTTCTTAACCATGGTGGGTGAATAGTAAAAACTTGGGGTTGGGGTGATATCTGAAAATTTTGGGGTCAAAACGAGAGAATTTAAGAAGAGCAAGTATCAAGACGGACCAAGGAATTACTTTAAGAATGTCTGGTAGGGGCACCGTGCTCCCGATTCGTTTAGTGCCATTTTTTGTCAAGTACTATTCCAACGTTGATCGAGTTGTGCGTAATGAGCTCACTCATATATAGCCAGATGACTTCACTCGATTCCTGGATTGATTTCAATATGCCGCTAAGCGCTGTTCAGATCTTATCTACCATACTTGCGGTCATGGAGATGGAATTGGTAACCACAACCTTTAGTTTTTCACTGTCATTCATATACTTGATGGTAGCCATGATGGAAAGTAAATGCAAATGAATAATATCAAAGTCGAGATGTAGAAACTATATAGCCAAGAGGAATGTCGTTGATTTCTGGGGTTGGGTTTAGAGAGATATTTGGTCACGTGCATGTACAGTTTATCTTTGGTTTCGCACCCAACATCGAACAGATCTTGAGATCGAAGTTCAACAAACTAAAGTTATAGATGCTTATAATGCTCATTCCGAAACTCATGTACTTCATGTCTTCACAAGGATATGTGTCGCATTCTCACCAGCATCCACATCCAAACTTCAGAAGTGCATGCATCGTTTCCCACTCCAAATCTATCTATTTATATACTTGATATGTAGCACCCTACTGCGCTCTAGTCTGCCAGACGGCTTGGATACGAAAATATGGCCGGCAGACAGACTAGCTGCGCTCTCAAGGTAACCTCGATGGTATACTTGAAAAGGTGCAATTTATTCTAACACGGCTCCGTACCCACCGCCACCATCACAAAAGCCCATATGTTGAAGCTGCTTTAAGTTGGGGGGTCAGGAAGCGTGTAAAAATATATGTGAAGAAGAATGGAAGAGGGTTACACACAAAGCGCAGGGGATGTCAGGCAAGATCAGGAAGAAGGAGGGGAGAGATGGGGGTTTATATAGTAAAGTTGTGAAGGTGTGAAGGTGCGGTGGAAAGGTGAGTGTCGGCGAAATATGTGGGTTGAGAGAGTGTGTGGGAAAGGTGCTCGTGTTTCGTAGGATCACATCGTTGAGGCAGGACAACCCCTTCCTTGCATTATGCGTTCGAAAAACTAAGTATAGGGACACCTGAGACCCTAACCCTATCATATTCCAGGTTAGCATGGGCGCTTAAGGTTTAGAGGTTTAGGTGTCCCCATACTGGGTTTTCGACGAGTAGACCCCCTGCTTCTAGCGAGTTTATCCACAATGTACAAAGTCGTGCATTAACTGCACATCTGCTCTTTGTTAGCCAGATTTTCACATCGCTCGCAAGATGACTCAGTGAACGAAAAGAGAGCAGCTAGTATACGAAAGCAAGCATATGGACTCAGAGCCAGACACAAGGCGATATAACAGCAGCGGAAGTATTTATGTCCCCGGGCCCATGATTCCATCCAGTCCTTCTGATTATGAATTAACAAGATATACCCATCAACCAGTGTTGAAGATAAGTAAACCTAATCCCGCAAGCATCAATCTTAATATACCGTCGTTTAGATACCTTTCTAAACGATATTTAGCATTAACCACCCCATCCAAGCACCTCCCACTCGGCGTTCCTCTGCTCTACAGTAGGCGCATGAATACCTAAGCGGTCAACTCCATCCTTAAACCGGCCCCCATGTCGAACTTCCAAATTACGAATCATCTCCATGAGCGCCCAAGCTGGCATTTGATTCTTGATCTGTTTGATTGCCTCTGCAACTCGCTCGTCCATAGTCGCTGCCTCCGCTGCCTCCCTCTCCTCTGTTTCCGGTGTCATCTCCGCAGCGGATCGGCGCAGCTCCAAATCAGCGGCCATTGTTAGGATCTGCTCCGCCCATGGTATTTCGTCAAACGAAATGGAGTTGGATTTGAAGAAAGAGTCATCAACGGTGATATCGGATTCGATAGGGGAGGGCTCTGGGAGGATAGTGTCTGGAGACGGCCCGTCGACCTGTGTAGTGGTAGAAGACTCCGCATGGCTAGAAGTCTTAGCGGCTCGTTGGAGGCGGAGTTCGAGTTCGGATGTCAAGAGGGTGTCGTTCGAATCGAAAGTTGTCCCTGCTGAAGGAGATTGAGCTGCGGAACCGTTCGATTGATTGTCCATTGTAGACGGATGTTATTGGAGGCTGGGATTTTTGAAGGAAATTAGAAGATTGGTAATGGGTGTCCCAAAAATGAACTGGATGTGGTGATTTGTGGGTCCTTAAAAGTAGAGCTGTTCAACTCGATTGACATTAATACATGACCCGGTGCCTTTCAACTGGAGCAGCTGACTTCAAATGCAATTCCATGCAAAGAGAAGCCAAAATAGAAATGTGAAAAGCCGTTCTACTTAGTTACCAAGCGTATATTTGTCATGCGTGGGCTGGTGCACACTCCAGGATGTGGTGGTATATTGCCGTGACCTGTTGTCAACTTCACTAGTTCCAAGTGACTCGTTGGTATCTACAAACTCCATCTCGACAGGACTCTTTAGTGTCCATCTGGCCCACTTCTCCAGCCAGTGGAGAAAGCACTGTGTCAACGGTAAAGCGCTCAAGCTAGGTTGAACCCCCACCCCAATGACTTACCCAAGCCCCCTAGAATCTCACCATGAGCGCCAGTCCAACCCATCCATCAACCGCCGCCAACATGAACTCTCCCATCCCTTCGTTTTTCCGCTTTACGCCACGGAAGATAACTGGGCAACCGATGTCTCCGGAACACAGCAGCGTCGGATCAAATGGGATGAAAGATTCTGAAATCCTAGTCAAAGTCGATACACAAAGATTACCTCCCCGTGCACTATTTCATCGAGAGCCAGTGCCGGGTAGTCCGGAGGATTTGATGGCGCGCTATCGTGGACGCCTGCCGCTATCAGTGCTAACAGACCTCAGGCATTCACAGCACAACTACAGTTCTGACGGGCTTGGGGGTGAGGGAACGCCTCCTAGCTCTACCGCTGATTATACCCCATCACACTCGAGCTCTGGTCAGGGTATCACTGATGGGGAGGGTACGCCTTCCGGCGATGACAGTTCCAACCATGCGACTCCTACCAGCTCATCACCGGACTCTTATTGGGATGAAAATGTGCAACCTTTTCCGGTGAATTCCGGTTCTATGCATCAAGTGGTACAGAAGTCTGATTCTACGGCGCTGATGACACGGCCTAGAGAGATGTGGGTGCCGAACATCATCGTCGATGACAACTCATATTCTGTTTCAGCTACCACAGTAGAAAAACCAAAGAGCGGTGGGCAAGACAATAGGTCTTCACTGGAGGAGCAAAGTGCGATAGACGCCAACCTTTTGAGGCGTCCGGCTTTTCAGTGGAGTCGAATTAGTCCGCCCTACCAAATTTTTAACGGTGCGAGAAGTGCCTTTTTGCATTATCTAGTAAGAAACGCGGAACAAACCTTAGGCTGGTAGCTGATTAGTGGTATAGAAACGCATCACACCCAAACACACCCTATATCTCGTTTTGGGTACAGGCTCTATTACAATCTGGCTACAGAATCCAACTCTCGTTGATATCATCCGAATCAGTATACAGCTAGTTGGAGTTTTCGTCATTGTCGCTGCTGCTACAGAATTTATCCAAAATAAATGGCAAGTTATCCGGCGCTACTTGAGTATTTCTTACTTGATTGTTATGAGCCTGGATTATCTATTGGGTATTCTGGAAATAGGGGTTGTAAGTTCTTTTTCCACAAAGTATCAAATTCCCTCCGCTAACTGGGAGATAGGTTCTGGCTGTCACACTTGCTCTCTCTCCGATCGTCTGGGTTGTGACTTTTGTCTTGTTGTTTAGCCTCACAATTATCTACAACGATCAATTCGTAATGCTTGTCTACTGGGCGATCGGAGCTGGACTCATGACTGGAGTTGTCAAAACAGTCAGGTTTTACGAACGTGAGTACTGGGCTGCTAGAATGGAGCAAAGAATGGTGGAATATCGCCAGGCAGGTGGGAGGTTGGAATGATTGTAACTGGCTATACCTGTGCTGGGATGTGATTCTATCATCGGAACATTGCTAGATTTAGCACTGACGTCTAAGTTTCCATGGCAGCTTTACGGGTATTGTATTAGTTCTACCTCAGATCATTGTCTATGCCTTGCGCTGTCTTTGTCTGATTCAATTTAAGCCGAATCAGAGTCGGATAATTCGAATGATGTATAAAGGAATGATGTACAAAAATCACACAATTACGCATTCCCGGTTATCAATTTTTGTGTCACTGTTAGTCGGATAAGGACTTTATTCTATTTTTTTGTTAGCTTCTTGAAGCCGTTTGTTTAGGGTATTTTTCATTCAACGTTGTGGCACTGTCACCCTTGTGGACACCATCATGTTTCTCGACATCCCGTCACTAAACAAGCGCACCTCACTTTCGCCACTAAACGCTTCTTCAACATTCATCGCTGCACTATTTTTGCTTCCGCAAGTCGCGATCCACTAGCGCGATCCATCAAACATCCATAAAAACTATGTCGATCCTCCTCTCAACTCCCGCCCTCCCGAACACGCGCACTATCATTCTTTCCGTCTCCAACCTCCACCTCAAGAGGTATTCACTTTCGACCTCTGTCTCTCGTGTTGCCATCAACCACTCCAAGCATGGCGAGAAACATGAGTTAATTGTTCACCTTGTCGACCCAGACATGAAAGCTTCGGCCACCGAGCAAGAAGTGGAGGTCAGTGTTGAGATGGATAACGACGGACGATTGCTGGCCGACGTCACTCCAGCTGGCGAAACATTTTGGGGGTTTGATGGAAGGTGGACAAAGAAACGTGAGTTCTTCGTTTGCTTCGCCATTGGTAATACAAACGACTATAGTACTAACAATACTTTATCGCTAGGTATTCAGAGTACGGATGAGACCTACTCATCATCCCCCCTGCCTTCCGTCGTCAACGGCGACGGAAAAAAGTGCTACGATGCGATCGTTGAGCTTTTCGGACCCGAGGCTGCGCTCAAAGATCGTAAGGACCCAAAGCTCGAGGTTGTGGTTGGCCATGGAGGAATGGGGGCTTGGGGCGGTGAGAGTCCTGCCTTTCGTCATTGGACCCGGGATATGCGGAGGCTAACTATGTTTAGCTATGCATGCAAAGATGCATACTGACGATTCTTGCTCGGTTGGGGAGGGAAGCGACTTCAGACTCGTGATTTGGATTCTCACCCCCGGAGAGGTTTGGGAATAGACCAACGGATAAGAAGGGGTGCATGCTTTCCCCACCTTTTCAACGCTGGTATACCCTTCCACAGCTGTCATTCACTCGGTGTACGGTATTCGACGATGATTTTCGTTTTGTTTTGGCTTTTTCTACTCTTTGTTTTTCACAAAGTACCAATAGCAGAAGTACTTCGGATCCTAATTTTAAGATAGTATTCAACCATAGAACTGCTCAGTCTTTGTATCTGCTGGACGTGATGCGAAAAGCTGAGATTAACCTTCAGGATAGATATATGGAGGTTACACGTGTTTAAATGTGGAAAACAAATAATTCAATATGACTCCACCGCCAACGCACACACCTATCAAAGTTTCTTCCTTATCTGAAAAGACTATGAAACTAAGTCCGGCACTTCTTCCCTCGCCCTCCCGCCTACAGCTGTAAAGAGAATGGCTTTTTGTCCCCTGTCAACGCCAAATGATCACATTCAACGTCAACTATTCTCAGCGAGCGAGTATAAGAGCAGCACCTACAGAACACCAATCAGGAAGGCTGTAAATGTGCTCCGGCTAGAAGTTTACCCCTCTGCATGGAATGATCCACAAACATGACAGTATATTATCGAGTCAAAAGATACATTTGACGGTGGTGCTGAACAATCGGTGCACGACGCTATACCCATGGTGGAATATGATGTTGGAGTACAGGGAGTTAAAATCACTTGATTGGTAGCTTTCAGTGTTGAGTGTGGTAAGAGAAGTGGTTTGGAATGAGATATCAACTGTAGTTTGAAGCTCCAGCAATACTTAGAAGTGCGTAATTGAATGGCAAAGCTCGATCAATACTGTATCAAGAGCCAGAGTATGTGCGTTACGTATTACGGGTGGCCCGTCTGAATGTGTTTTCTTGCGGTTTAGTCCTCTCTTGGGCTTGCCATGCTCGAAACCTTGACACTCGGTATAATTGAGCCTTACTCTACCTCTGGGTTGTTAGACGTTGGTCGATTGTTCCTGTAGTTTGACAGTTATCGATTTTCTACTATTAAACATAGTGGAATATCTGAATGCAGCAATTTTGCTTTTCAGTCACGTGAGCAGGTTAGCTAATATGTTTGAATTTTTATTGAACTTTAAAGCATCAGGGCTAGGGCAACTTAAGCACTCACTACAACTGATTTTGAGAGTAAGGACTTCTTTTTCAGAGTGTAAAGCGAGTTGAGCTACCATGGCTACGTTTAGTCCTATTCCGGTAATAATAGCCACATTTAAACCTCTTCTGGAGCATACTACTAGATCTGGTCTAGTTTTTTTTTTATCTCAGTCAGCGTACCGACCGATATGATAAGATTCGATAACCCCTAGCTCCTCGTGATCCATAGACTTACATATTCGCAGAGCTAGAGACCATCTTCCTTTTCCTCTTGCTATTCCTCTTCCTCTTCGCTCTCTACTTATCTATCTGCTCACCGATCCGTGGCGATTGCGGATAAATTGACAAATTTCGGGTTTGCTGCTGGCGCGGAGCGCAGCTCACCTGTCTGTGTTTGTGTCTGAGAACGCACCAAAGATTCTCTTAAAGCTGTAAACTTTATAGCATATGTCGATACCACGAGTTCTCTCCTGCTTGTTATAAGACGATTGGTGTATTGGCCTTCACAACACTCCCAAATCTCATACACTCTGCAGACATGAGCGCCACGACAATGAATAGTCCCTCCCGGTGAGTGGACACTCTCGAAAGTATCCCCCCGGAAGTCCTGGGCAATGCCCTATCCTTTGTCCCATTCTTTGATTTATTCATCCTCTTGCGATACAATGTTGGCTTACGATGCTGGCGGAGCCTTCTATCGAAAAGAAACTAAAACGGCTTTCTGAAAGCCCAGAAATGGCGGGCGAGTGTATCGCCAGCCTCTTACAGACTCTCAATGTCCATAATCCGGTGGCTGCGTTGCGACGCATCACCCAGTACCCAACGCTGCAAGAAGAAAAAAGTTGCTTCTACGGTCCGTTAACTGGAAGAGTACGAGATTGTTCAACCATGCAATTTATTCGGATCTGCCTCTGACGCAGTTGCTGCTCGAAACGGGATGGGCCTTGAAAAAGGATACGCTTTATGCAGTTGTACTCTGCGAAGTGTGGGATGCCCCACTCAGGTCCGCGGGGCTCAAAAAGTTCTTAAGGAGATTCGATTCAACGCGATAGCTTACAGTTAGGTTGCTGATAAAGAAATCGAGGCTACAAGGATTAAAAGAGATGCTTGAGCAACCTTAACTTGCAACGGGTATATACCTGCACTATGCAAGATGATGGCGGCTGTTGGACTCGCTTCTTTGTTTGAAGGATTGTGTACTCTACGGATAATTATCCTTACACTATTTTAGAAGAGTACCATTCGTCACAAGTTATATCCTGTTTCTCCCTGTGTTGTGATTCTCTGTATATATATATCGACCGTTGAATAGTGCGGTGCTGTCCATGACCACCCGAATCCGAATCGCTGAACTTTAGTTGTGTCCCCAACAATCGTTTATTTAAGGTATACTTGTGCAGGCTTCCCAACGGTCCGGGGCGACTGGCGTCTTTCGGGGCCCCGAATGACGGTCCCGTCCGGGGCATGCATTTCGGAGGCCTGGTCCGTTCAGGTACGGAATCTCAATACCTAGGGCCCGATATAGATGACTATAGTTTTAGGATACGGTTTTAGGATACGAAGCTAGGGTCTATACGAACTCCAAATCCTGGATGCGTCTGAATGCTGTGGCTGGGTGCCTGAAGATGCAAGGGTCCACATGCAGACGGAAGCGGAGGAGCTACAGTTGTGAATGGGGGAGGCTTTGTAGTGAGCAGAGGGTCTTGTTTGTTTGTATGTTATCATGTTTGTATTATAGTATCGCCGTGCGCAGTGCGCAGAGCTAGACTGCAGGGCCCCACAGTCTTTTCGTCCGTGGCTCTGCTGCCCTAGTCCTAAACAGTCCTTAGTTTGCTTGCCCCGAAAATTGTCGTCTGGTCCGGGGCTTACTTTTGCCCGGACGGGACGGACTATTGGGAAGCCTGTACTTGTGTACCGCGTACTGTTTCCTATTACAACGCCTGCCTGTCATGCGCTATTCTATGAAGTTGAAATCAATGACTGAAATGCTTCTCGTCAATCAATCAATCACGTTTATTATAGGTCCCAATACTTTGCAATTTCTAAACTCTACACAGCTACGCACTACATACAAAATCAACTGCAGGAGCTCCCCAAAAAAACACTAGTACTTTAAGCAAAACTACAAATTCAAAAGTTCACCAACTTTGTATTGACCTTCTCTCTCCTTCCAGACAGCGATATTCCTGTCAGTACTATGAGTCGGTGTATTCCTCCTCTTCGTCGGTGCCGCCTTCAGACACCTCCCCAGGCTCCTCTTCAACCTCAACCGGAACTTCAACTATCTTTTCGCCATCCTTCCCTTTGTCTTTGCCCTTGCCGGTCTTTGGCGCTTTACTTGTCTTTTGCTTTTTCGTTTCCGGTTCCTTCTCAGTGTCGTTGCCATCACCATCTTCATCGTCGTCATCACCCTTTGAATTCGACTTCCTTTTTGCAACATTTCTTGTTCTCTTCAACCATTTGCTAGTGGTGAAAAATACCTTCTTTTTCCTAGTTGGCTTTCCATCGCTCTTCGTATTCATTTGCGGTTTGATAATATTGCCTTGTTCATCGCGTTCGGGAGGTTTGCTTGGTCGTGTTCGAGGTGGTGCTCCTGGGATATGTCTAGTCAAGCGGTTTCGGGTCTTCCTGAATCCGATTCCAAGGAATATCTCTTCGAAGATCCCCCTCAACGCCTGAACATCACCATGACACATCTTGATTCTTTCGTTTGATAACCTCGCTGTGTCAGCAAAGCGTTTCGGATCGTGCATGAGCCGCTGGAGTTCTGGCCTCTCCGACCAATGTATGTTATTCCTCCGAGGCCAACCGATAGCATGATAGTAGCGGTCTAGCAGAGCGTGCCATGTCCCTCTCCTTTCTTCATATGCTCCACGCCCATCCCGGTCTATGTCTGGGTCGCCTGTAATCCAAGTATGTGGTAGGTTTTGGAGCTGCTCTTCATAAAGTTTTTCTACCCTTTCCTGTAACAGAGGACCTCCTCGTACGCGGAAAATCTCAGCAGCGTTTTCATTGCGAAGTAAGTATGCCTGTAAACGGTGGGGATATGCATCTCGGATATAAATTTTGAATCGTTCTTCAATATCAGCTATTTCAGCTTGGGAAAGATGGGCTTTCCTTTTCACGGTTCCCTCAAGAGGCCAAGGGATGTTAGCAAAATTCTCCTGTAGCAGCCTCTCGCCTTCCGCTTGTTGTTCCTTAATTCGCTCGGCCTCCTTCTTGAGGCTTTCTTCATGGTACCGTCGCTCGGCCTCCTCATCTGCAATTTCCTGTTTCTCGTTACGCTTGCGAAGGGCAGCTTTCTTGGCTTTTTCGAAATTGGCTTGCTTCTCTGCTTCCGCATCGCGATTTTCCCACTCCTTCTCGAGCTTTCTCACAATCCTTACTATCTTTGCCTCATCTGCTTCAGACTTTTTCTTCCTTGCCTTATTGCCCTTGTCTTCAATGTTATCGTTTTTCTCTGCTTCTTTTTTTTTCTTTTCCTCTACTTTTTTCATCCTTTCTTCTGCTTTCCTCTTTTTTTCGTCTTCTTTCTCCTTCCTCTTTCCCTTTCCTTCCATATCCTTCTTCTTCAATTCCACAAGTTCCGTCTCCAGGGCGGCGACTTCTTTCTGGAGTTTACTCTTCCCTTTCAGTGGTACCTTTCTGTTCTTTGCATCTTGGTCGGCTTTTGCTTTAGTTTCTTTCAGTTGTTTTTGCTTCGCATTTATCTCTTTCTCAGTTTTGGTCTTTGTTGGAGCCTTATTGCTTGTGCTTGCGTCGTTGCTACTTTCTTTGTCATTCTCTATGTCATTGCCTTTGTCGTTTTTTGCAGGGGTTTTCTTCGTTTTCTGCACGTCGGTTTTCTTGGGCTTATTGCCTTTCCCGGTTTTGTCCTTTGGCGGCATGACTTCGAGAGTTTTGTCGCCTGCCCAGGAGAAATTGGAGGATTGGAGGTTAGAGGTATATTAGATGGCGGCTCTAAGTGCAAAAATGGGTTGTGTATGAGTTCCAGACTTAATAGAAATTTGTGGACCGCAATGGCACAGAATATAACTAAGGATTTATATCGTTAGCTATATTCAAGTTGAAAAGGATGGTACACTATCAAGACCTTGTCCTCCCCCACACGAAACAGGCACACTTTCTCGACATGTCATTGAAAAATAGAATTACTGCGACTGCTTGGGAAATGGTGGCCCTTGGTTTCATTTCCTTAGGCACAGAAGGCGCTTTGAGATGACGTTTGGCCATATCATTCTTTGCATCCCAGAACCTGTAACTTTTGAACTTTGAACGGTGTACTAATTTTGCTTTTTAGAAATTTGGTGTTAAGGGGTAGTATATCGTTATGTGATAAAGCATGTTTTTCTTGCGCGAAGTTTCCGATATCCACAGCTGTAATTCAAAAGTAAAAGGGTTCGCCATTCCAATGAATCCAGCGCTGTAATGTAGTTGTCCGTTAAGTTTTTGGTATTCATGGCATTCAGTCGGAAATTACTTTGTAAAACCCTAAAGCACACTTTCTTTGCCTGTAGAACCGGCGGTATAGCGGGCTTTGTAAACAGGTGGAACGATTCGATAGTTATATTTAATTAAGAAGTCCAAGAATAAAGTGATCCCGCCCAAATTGTAAGCGGCTGAAGTAGCTGCAGAGCCGCAACGAATCATGCAACAACGCCGCAGATCAAAAAATGTTCAGCAACTTGGGATATATTCTAATAATGCAGCTTAGGCACTACTACTGTTATTATTATTATTATTATTATTATTATTATATCAATATCTTTACGTGGCTACAACAAAGGCGTGAGATCACACATCGTCATTCGAGATATGGAATAGGGTTGAATCACGTCGTGTGAGGTTCTATATTAAGACGCTGCATATTCTCTGGACGCAATGATCAAGTACCAAACTTTCAGGGTATCTCCTCAGTCCTAGATCCCCAAATCATGTATCTCATATCGAAATACTCCTAGTGGCATAGTCTTTGTACGGTAACAGCATAACATCCTTGACATTTAAAGAATTATCACTAATTATCACTCGCAATACTGTTCCCAAATTTTCGTTAGAAGCAACCAACTTTTCCGAGGGTTATACCCGCAAAAATTTAGGTGAGCGTGAATCTCGATGTGAAGAACAGAGATTAGCTCCCAACCTGAATCGCTAAGGCAGACCGTGTCCTTACCCACCACTACACCATTGAGCCTGCAGAGCCACACTCCGCACCTCCTGTCCCAGCTTTGCAATTTTAACTTCTCACGGTGTATTTTTCTTAACTTCGCACTTACCATCTTCATCTCAATCAATATTTCCTACTTTTCTTATCTCGGTATCGTGCCGGCACGATAGACTGCCCACCTACCAAAATGGACATGCCAGGCCCACCTCCTGAGCATCAGCGGATAAAGCCCAGCAGCTATGAACTCTCGGATTATGCACGCAATCATCCAGACTACTTATCCAGCCATCCAACGGCAACTCCAAGCATGTGTCTCAATTCTCCGAAAGAACCAAATGGTCCTGGCGTTATCTGGACCTCTTATTCGCCTCCGACAGTATCGTTGTGCCAGCTTCCTCCTGACGGTGCTCTGAAGCGCCTCGTCCCAACCGGTCTTGATTATACCTTTAAGCCCGGAACCAAGTTTGACCAGGATGGATTACCAATCCCCGAGGTTCAATCCCGAGTGGACATCATATCCAAGCATCATGGAGGAGTGCCAGTTCAGCCTCGACCTTGGGAGATGAAGACAATTTCCAATTCTAAGGGCATTCAAGGGTCGAATTCTACCCTTTCTTCCTTTGACAGCCGGGATGATATTACTCTCGTGTCGCCCCGGTCGTCTGGGTCTTTCACACCACTTAAGGACCGCCCTAACATGGTACGCTATGAGCCAATGGCCACAATTCATCCTGCCTTTCATGAAGGTGGCCCGGAGAGTGCAGTTTATCGTACGAATTTCGACCTCAATACCGAAAATGATCCATTTGAGCATGGCAAGGCCTATTGGGGCAAGTTCCACACTCATTTTCTCCCAAGAATAAGTCTTAACTGATGTTTAAATAGCGAAGGAGAAATTCCGTAAGTTCGTCAGCTCAAAATTTAAGGAGAACCAAAATTCGCCCCAGAGCCCTCCTCCCAACTTGGCTGATCATATCCGTCGATCAGAACTGCCGTATTGCTGTACCACCGAGGAGCATTACTGGACCGCCCACCAGCAAAGGGAATATGAGATGCGAACGGGAAACACTCTGTAAGCTGTATTCTATACCCCACCGTAAGAGCCTAAACTAACATTGCATATCCGCTAGGCCCCGCGGCTTTAACGTGTACACAAGCTCGGGCAGTAAAATGCACGAGTTGGTTGTCCGTGCCAAAGACCGGGGTAGGATGTGCTGGTACAAAGTTTCAAGACAATGGTACAACAAGACTACCAGGCTCAAGCAGAAGGCCAAGATCTCCTTCAAGTGCCTTGTGCAGCTTCCACAGAAGATAAAAGATCTTCCAGCCAAGGTTCCAACCACCATTCAGACACTGAAGAGGGAGTGGAAACTGGGTCAGAAGGAGAGAGTCTACCGCCGCCATGCCTTCAACTATCGGGCACAGAAGATCTTGCTGTGTCCCATTCTTCCTTTCAAGATGACCTACACGAGGTGTCGGAAGAAGATGATGAGAGAGACGACTTCAAAGCATGGCAGCGCAAGATACGCAAGGCGCAAAAGAAGACAAGCCGCAAAATTGTGAAGAACGGAAGGGGCTTTTATGGCAAAGCAGCGGCTGGATTGATTGCCTGGGATGGAAATAACTTGCATTGATTCGCATATAGGTAGTGCGGATTCTGATATTTTACTCTTTCCCGGTAGGCCTCCAAGGTATCAGACTCCACTCCAACGGTAATAACGAAACTTCTAGGATACCTTATCTCATTTGGAAATCTTGTTGGAGTATTTATGTCGCCAGCTGAAGGTTTTAAAAGCATTTGGTTTCTTGAGGTCAATCTCTCCGGCAGTTTCTTCACCGCTTCATTCTAGTGTATTATTAGCTCTTTCTTCCAAATAAATGCACGCACTTCATATACTCTATATCTATGGGGATAGTCTGCACAATCGACACTCAGTGGACAGTCTCAGGCGCTGTGTCGAATGAAAATCCCCTAAACAGCCTCTTGAGCGATTTCCGAAGACATCTCTTGGGGTTTCTGCATCGATACCCGCGGGAAATCAGAAGACAAAACCTTCAAGGCAATTAAAATTATGATACTTCCGGTTATCTGCGTGATGCTTGACCCCCAACAGTGCCAAGCCGGAAACGGTCAATGCAAATGGGGGGCCAAGGTGTACCACACTCCGAGACTAGGGCCGAGCTTTCAAGGAATTCAACTTCTGCTTCCCGGCCTATCACTCACTGCTATTCAGCCGAAGATATCTTCCTCAACTCTGCGGTTGCATTTCTTTATCTTTTCGTACCTTGAAAGCAACCATCTTTAATTCGCTCTTTTTTGCATACTGTCACTCGTACTGCTCCATATTACTCGTCATATTAACTGGAATGAATATTCTAGATGTCGAATGCCATCAGAACACAACCAGTCATTACTAAAGGTCCATCACTTCCAGTAACTTTGATCTTAGATCTGACTATTGTTGATCAGAATCGCCCCCAGAACGTATGCTTTACTCGAACAACCCTACATATCAGAATACTGCTCTCAACGCTAGACAGAACTCATCAAAGGATCCTATTCATGCCATTGTACCCCGCAATCTCCGTCACTACGTACAAATCGAGCGTTTCAAGCACTTCTCCTCTGTTGTCAATGCAAATCTTCATCGCTGGTATGAAGGGGATAGTTTACAACAAGGTAATCAATCCATGAAAATCCCGGATTACACCCATGGATACTACAAATCTTATCCACCCTATGGTCTCCCCCCAGAATCACATTTCTGGCAAGAACTACAGAATCTCTACCGTGGAAGGGCAGCTTGGAAACCAGGGTTCATCTTGGCTGCGCGGATGGCGTTGGAGGGAAAGGTTGGAGATTTTTCCGGAACATCGTTCGAATCAAACCCCTTTGATAGCTCGCCATCAGAAGACAGCAGAAGTGCTGTTATGTATGAACATCAACTTACCAAAGACGAACTTTTCCACTATCTTCGTCTTGAAGACATGTTAGATGATATGACTCCAGTAGAAGAGAGGGAAGAACAGCTCCAGTCTACCCAAGGGCGGGACCCAGATCCAGACACCGTACAAGATACTTCATCGGATGGGCAAATCTCGGAGGAAGGCTTAGAATAGGAACATGAGCACAACCTAGAGTTTGACCCGGTATATATTCAATGGTCCCAAGAATTTAAGTTTTATCAGTACTGGCTCCGGCATGGGAGGCCACCGCTCGAACACCTTGCGGTCAGTTTTGCTAGGGAAACACAGTCAGATTTACAGCCGTATGAAGATGAGAGCGAAGGTGAATGGGAATCTTATGCGGCATCAGAAGATGAGGATTACCAAAATGATTCGCAGGTATTACTTCAAACACTGTGGTAAATCCCGACCTCTAAGTAATTTTTCTCCAGGATCCTCGCTTCGATTATCGATATATGAACACCAGCGCACCAGCTCCAAACGACGAGTTGATTCCTCTCATAACGGAGGAAAACGCAATTAATGCAACCAATGAAAGACAGCTAATTGTCGAAGTATTTCCACAGGAGAATCCACCTCAAAGTCGAAAATTTACCCCTCCTCCCTCACCGGTCCCAGGCCTACGATGTTTCAACACTGCCGCTGATGTTTGGGGTCCACTTCCACTCCCTGCGGTCAAAGTCAGTAAACTTGCCTCTTTTTTTACATGCACGTATTCCATATTAACTACTCACTTCTCCAGGACTTGATCATGAACTCGAACCCTAGCAATAAGTATGCCTATGCTAGCATTTCAGACATGCAAGCGCATTTATGCTGGCAACAGTGGTATCTCCATGAATTCGCCGCGCGAGGATATCTGAACCCCGCATCATTGGAAACTTGGGAAGTGGATCTTAAGATCTTGGCAAACAATCACGCCTGGAATGTTGCTGTCAGTCCCTGCATTCCGTCAGAACATGGCAAGGCCATTGACGCTTGCGTAGTATTGCGAGTTTGGGGGGTATAAACAAGCGATGTCAAGTCTAATTGGAGGGTACCTTCCGAGCACCTTTAAAAGAGAAACCGTGCCTATAATTTTTGAGAGAGAGCAGTTGAGGATCAAGCTCTCCTGTTTCAACTGGGCTTGTTGCATGTGTATAGAACGGGAAGATACTTTTGTGTATTCTGTTTGAGGTTGATTGTTGGAGTACCATTGTCCCGATTGCCAGCGTTGCCAAAGATGGCATATTTCTAAAGTTAATTATTGGTTTGATTTTGCTTGTGTTACGCTTCAGCCTAGCGCTTTTTGTCAAGATTCTGCGACTCAAGGTGTATTCCCTAATGTTGTTTGCTGTTTCCTGTTGCTTCCATTGTTTTGCATGAGACGTTTTTTGTCATATCAAGCAGTCGTCTTACAGTTCATAAATGTAGAGTACTGCGAGGACGGTGGTAATTTCGATGTTCGGGTGTTTGTGTACTGATTGTCACGGATTGTAATTTTTCGGTGCCACAGGCAGACAGACAGACAGTCTAAGCTTATCTTTCCAATGAAGATATATTGCGTTTCAACAAAATGAACATTACCACTAGCGGGTGGCCTGTTTCTCGATAGGTGGCACCGGATATAGTTCACCTGTTACTAAAATTCATAGCAAGATCCCAAATTCTCAATAGCAGTTCTCATTGTAATATCATTGTAATAGCAGCTACAGCCAAATATTTATTTCCGCAATCTCCACCCAGCCTCCACTCTGAACATTATGGCTACCAAGACAACCTGTATTGCTCGACGTCCTCGGCCTCGTACTTAGCCGTATATTCGTTAAACGCTACAGACACAGCGTCAGACAAATGGCTCCTCTCAGCAGCCTCCAAAACATCTTTCAAAGTAAAGGCCACCGCTCTCCTGACCTGGCCGTTCACTTCATTTAGCGTCCAGTCACCACCAACCGGGAAGAAGTTCGAGGACGCGGTTTTGGGTTTTGGGACTGTGACGATAGTAGGGACGGGTTCACTAAGTTTGGACTTGATCGGTGGTTTAACGTTGGAGGACGGTTTGTGGGACGTTTTGGTTTTGAGGGGATCTAGGACTGATAGGAATTGATTAGATGCCATTGAGAATAGAGTAAGTAACAGGGATCAGAGTACCTGAAGTGATTGACTCCGAGCGCAAAAAACCGTCTTTGACTACCATAGAAGTAGCTGGTATTGTTTGCTCCAACAAAGGAGATGCAGGCGGTGGAGTAATACGCCTTTTGGTGATTAAGGTTTTAACAGGCCTGGATGTGAATTCTGGTTTTGCCAGTAATGAAGTTGAACGAACAGAACGAAGGCGAGTAGATAATAGGTTCCGTTTATTTCCAATGCTATTGGACTGAGTAACCGCAGTTGCGGATGTAAGTGGTTGGGTCAGAAGTAAAGTTAGCTTTAGACGAAAGTGGAGGGGGAGTAAATAGCAGACACACCGTTTCGTCGGTGCAACTTGGGTGATAGTTTTTTTCTATAACACCGTTAAAAATCGGTGTTCCGAGTATAGTGACCCACTTGCCGTGTTTTGTTCTGTCGCTTCGTCGGATGTATTCTTTACCACAGAAGGTGCATGGGAATGTCTTAGGTTCAGACTGACCGGCGTCTTGTACTTGCTGCTTATTCTTTTTCTGCTGCTGCGTATCCACGTCCATAATGCCCATATTACCGGAGCGTGTGACAACTTTATCAGTAGTCTCCGAAGTAAGTAGATTCGATTTCTTTCCTCTGTCTGTCGCTCGTTGGACAGCATTCTGTATAAGCTTCTGCTTTTCAAACTCCAATGCCGCTGCAGAGTTATAGACTGTATGCCCCCTTGCGAGAGTTTTCACACTTCCTCCTGAATTCGGGGCGTCAGCTGGAGATGCAGCTGCACCTACGGTAGGAACTACAGGGCTTATAGCAATTGCCTTCTTACTCCGCTTTGGTACAGGCCTTCCAACTTCCGTTGCCAGGTCCCCCGAGGCAGTGAATTTCTGGAATAAATCAGCAGAGCAAGACAGTGGATGTAGCACGCACCTTCTTGTGTGAGCGCTTTTTTGAAGGAGAAGGAGATATAGCTAGTCCTGTAGCTATCGGAGAAACGAACTGCTGGTATGATGATGTGCCATATTCCACTCCTTCCATCAACTCCACCCAAGTTGTTCCATTAGATAGCACGTTTTGCAAGCCTTCATTGGCAGGATGCGAGTACATCGAACTCGACCGACCCGCGGGTGCACGGTTGCTATGGGGTACCACCCTATCCGCCGGCGTGCTGAGTATGCTGGGATATAACCTCTGCTGGTGTAATCCCAGAGCTGTTGGTGCACTCTTCTTGGCTGTAACCTCGGGCGATGACTGCTCCACACTATTTAGCGCGACCTTTGGCAGCTCGGTTCTCCGGTTGCGAGGCTGGGGAGCCTTCAGGTTTTTAATCTGGTTTCTGCCTTGCATTACTTCATGTTCTTCCGGTTGTGGCTCTTGAGGTTTTCCAGGCTCTGCGTTTGGCGTGAGTAGCGGGTAGGGAGAGGGAAAGCGAAGATCGCGAGGGTATTGAGACGGGGCCACCACCCCTTTGGAGAGCAGCTGTTGTACTGGGGGTAATGGCGACATTCTTGCGCTGGATGTATTGTTGATGTGATCAAGGAGTATTGTTTTATTGTGAGTGTTTTTGAGTTGGTGTGAAATGAGGAAGATGAGTCAAGCAGAGCAATACATTGAAGTGTTGCACCGAGTGATTGGTGGTGTCACGAACCATTTCATTCCAAGCTTCAGTTTGTTCCACAACAAACCAAACCCCATATTAATTTTGAACCGCTCACAACAAACAAGTACCGTAAAGATCAGCATTGTCCTCACCTTCTAGAGCTGTTGATCCCCAACGTTCCATCGATCATCATCATCATGGAATCTCGAACTCCAGTCTCCCTTTTGTTCCCGCCCCCGGAAACTTCCACTCCCTTCCTCACTTCACCAAATAACAATATGAGCTTCTCTCCGCCCGCACCCTCCTCAAAAACACACATATCCGAAGAGAACTACGACGAGAACCCTAATTCACCACCTCGCAACCCTGACAATGCCTCCGAAATGACAACACGTTCCGGTCGCCGCCTTACTGCTCCTTCAACCCTAGCTATGACACCAACCGTTAGACGTGAGCGGAAAATCTCCGTTTCCCACGAATGGCATAGGATTGTTAGGTCGTCGCGTTACAAAGAGTTCCTTCAATCCAGTGTTTTGGCGCCGTCTTCAACAGACATCGCACGCGCGGAATCGAGGATTTGGAATGTACGGTATGGGTACGCACCGGAAAGGAGTGAGTGCAAAGGGGCTTTGAAGGGAGCTTTAGTAGAGTATATTGAAAGCCTAGAGTCCCAGATGAGCAGAGGGAAATCGGGTCAGGATGGAGAAGTTGAAATGAGATGCAAGGGTGAGTCTGGTGATGGTGTGTTGGTTTCTGGTGTCGGTTACAGCGCTGATTTCAGTAACTTCCGAATGCTTAGGAAATCTGGTCTGGCACAATAGTAACGTCAAGCGTCTTTCCGGTCCCGAAGTATATAGTAAGCAAACCCTATCATCTAAATTACTAAAGGTTTATACAAACCTTTTGAGCCAGAGCAAGTCAGATGGCTACGGGAGTCTGGTCATCTCTACAACCCCCCTCACGATCAAGAAACGCAAGCGGCTATTGATCGGGCAATTGCCGAGCATGAAGCCCAGCATGGCCCTTTGTTATTCGCCCAAGGGAGTGTGAACGATTCATCCAGAATGCATCACACTAGCGTTACCGGCAGCATCAATTCTTGGACAGGTAACGTCCCCTTCTCTACCGATCTTCAGTGCTGACATAAATAGTCCCTATCCCGCGCAACCGCTCTTCGGCTATAATGGAGACGCTTCTCGCGGGTCTTGTACTACCTTCTCCAGAGCCTGAGCTTGAGCCTGAAGCCGAGATAGAAGAAGCAGCGCCTAGTCCTTCACCTCTCGAGATACCTACCACTCTACCTAAGAAGACGGCGCGCACCGTAACAAGAGTAACGACGAGAAGAACACATCCTAAGCGTCAAGCTGCCCATGTCCCAATAAAAGGCGGCGTTGGAAACAAGCGGCGTGTTGGGGAGTACTCACCCGTTGTAAGTGTTCTATTCGGCGAACGCGAGAGCCCTCCGCATAAGAATGACATCTTCCCTGCTACTACGGCCAAGAGGACCCCTCATCCACGCCAGAGATCTTGTAGCCGTCGACAGTCGGTCGTAGCCCCTACTTCTACAGTTGCGACACCGACTTCGACTGGTCCAACTATGCGACGTACATCTGGTAGACTGAGGCGGACATCAATTCAGTTGACAGATATGATGGGAAACTGAACAGCAAGATGCTAAACGGAGAATATATCCGTCAGCTTATGGTGACTTACAATGGTATTGAAAAGCTAGGTTTACTGACTAAAACTTTACAGGGCAAAATATTCTGGTCGTGCTCTTTGTCCTTGCTTTTGTCTGCATGAATATTCTGTTTATATGTTCAATGTGTGGAGGTCTATACACTCGTGTATATGTCCGTTACGCTTTTAGTTTGAGGTCAATACACGAGCGAGACCCAGCAAGTTGCAGTCAGTTGAACGCAATGGGAGTTTCACGTTGATAGTTGCTTCACATGAAAAAATGACCGCATTGTCATATTGTATGGCAGTGTTTTTCCGTCACAATACCCCGTGTCACGGCCCCGTACGCGTTTCCGTGGACAAAGTCTAAATCTAAACTTTGTCCGATTACCACCCTTAAAACCAGATCATATCCACCGGGTATTGGGATGGCAAACGGATATGCAAGCAAATATAGATATGGATACGGATATAGACACGGATATGGATATGGATATAGGAGTTTAGTCTGTATATATATACGGGCCTTCTGGCTTCGAGAAGATCAGTCAATCAACAAGTCTTTCTAGCATCCAAAGTAACAGCCACCGGATATGTAATACTGAGTGATAAAATGTGAATATAAGGGCTAACGAATGCACCTTAGGCATACTTCTCTATAGCCATACTGGGCTGCAGGACTTATATTGTTCTCAAGCCTAAAAGGGGTTGTGAAAAGGATTCCCTCTCATAATACAAATTTCAGGAACTTTGCAATATTTTTTCTTCATAATGCACCATGATGTGCCCACCTGGCTACTGCCTTGATTTGCCTCTGAATTACCGCTCCCCTAATCATCCATAATGGAAACCCCATCCAACTATTTGCCCAGCAGGATGCTCACAACGGTCCATGAGGATGTGAAATCCAAAATGTTCCACTTACAGATGTGTTAATTTATTATGATGATTTATTATGAAGCTGTACTAGATGCTACCAGCTTTAAAAAAAATATCGAGCAAAATTCTGCTTAAGTTTCAAAATTTGTTTCCAAATTTGTATTATGGGCTCTTAGGTGGCATTATGGGAGAGAATTCTCCCTGCCACCCCTTTTAGGCTTGAGAAAGTATAAGTCCTTAAGCTCAGTATAGATGGAGGGAAGTATGCCAGAGGTGACGAATGGCAGTGATTCCTTACAGCTAAACAGCAGTGGACTGCAAGGCTTTCGCCAGTTTCTAGGCTTCGTGGCGGGGGATATGGACATATTTCCCACGGAGCGGCGGTTGATGGTGGCGCTTAAACGCTTATCCAACATTGCGAAGCGGAAAAAGCGTCTGATCGAGATTAGGTTGGGAAATTGAAACTTGTGCTAAAGGCTGGCTTTCTGATCAAGCATAGAACTAACTTAGAGCAAGGCAAAGAAATCACCTGGATGCATCAAGAGAAGCTTGGACAGGTTCAAATCCGTGCGAGTCGCGCCTCACTTTATGCAGTTGAAACCCCTCGACAACTGTAGCCCGGAACGTGACGCACACCCGGGGCTTAACGGCAGTGTGCTAAGTTCTCTGTTCGCAACTAACTCCGTTGCCCACTCCTCAGCCTTTTGCATTCCTTCCACACAAAACACACTCACATCAGCACCAAGATGGAATCCCCATCCAACAAGTCGCATCGCCCGCCCGCGCAAACTCCACCTCACAGGCGGATTTTGTCCGGCTTGACCGATCCGTTCGTATCGAAACCGACCGATCCCAAACCCACCGTTCCGCCGACAATGAGGTTGCCAAAGATGGCAAAACACGACCTTCATCTAGATCTCGGTTCTTCAGTTGCTGGAACCACTTGCGAATCTAAGGTTTCGCAGCTCCATAGACGCAAGAAATGGCAGGACGAACCCCAACAGCACGCGGCGCCTCGAAGGCCAGGTGAAAAAGATCCCGAAGTATGAATTCCCGTCCCAAGCATCTACCAGTTAACTGACGTCTTAAATAGATTGATAAAGCCCGCCGCGATATGCTCGCGAAACAGATTCAGGAGCTTCAACTTGCGCTTGCGAAATTTGACGCTGAAGCTGAAGAAAGGAAAAAGAAAACCGCAAAGGAGAATGAGGAGCGGCTGAGACAGTTCAACGAAAAGAACAAAGGTCGTAGTGTTGGGTCTGATATTGCTTCAAAGGTCAAGGCCAAGGCAGAGAGCAGACGCCAACCAACCGAGACTGTCAAGACTTACATCAAGCACGGCAGACAAAAGTTCCAGCCCTATAACGAGGATGAGTCCGACGACAAGAGCTCTGCATCAACGGATCACGACCTTGAACTTCCGGCAACCCCCGAAAACCCAGTAACCGTTCAAAAATCCCAGTTCAAGGCGCAGCAAATTCCACCTCATGTTCGTGTCACCGCTACTACACCTAGGACCGAAGACAAAGGCACATCTAGCCAAACACAACTGCCGCCACACCTTCGCTTTACTACGCAGGAGAGAAAAGAGCATAATAACCTGGTGCCTCATTTTGCCAGCGAGGAATTGGGTCCTGGTAATTTTCGCGACAAACTAGCTACTCTTGCTGAGGACAAGCAAAGCGCTAAACTTGACAAAGTGCCGACACACAAACTAGTTCCGCCACACCCAAGAGTACATAGGGACATTACAGATCCGAGCAAGATCGTTCATGTCAAGGAAACTCCTCCAGCACCACAGCGGCACCCCACAAAGGATGACATAGAGGCTAACAAAACCTCTCCAACCCCTCGTCGTCGGGCTGCTGCCGCACGCCTAGCCAGTGTATCATCGGAAGATGTGGCGGAAGATTCCGAAGAAGAGACAGGTGGTGAATGGGTTAGGCCTGACACAAGTGCTGAGAGTCCTTCGCCATCAGATACACGCATTCCACCTGTCACTACGACCAACCAACCTATCACTAGAGGCCCCCAAATAACTCATAATCGATCTAGAGCTGGTTCTGGTGCTGTCACTTCTTTTAGGGAAACTCATGTTGTTCCTTCTCTTGGGGTGACGATTACAACCAGCACGTATTCACTTCCCGAGGGTCATTCTAGGCCCTGGGTTAGGGGTACATACCGTCCGATTAAAATCTCAGAACCTCCTCCAGCATTTCTACTCAGAACATTAGTTCCTGTCAGTTATAAAGACTCCGCTTTGAACGCCAAGGAAAGAGCCGACGCGTTCAATGAACGTCTGACAGATATCGAGAAGATGACTGGACTTTGTGGACGTTATCCAGGTGATAGGGATTATTCTCGTCGTATCCATGGTCGACGACTCCACCAAGTAGGCGAAAAGTTCGGATATCACAGGAGAATCAATGCTCCACGAGAAATGAGAAGACGAGATTCACCTGCTAGCATGTGGTCAGGTCATACAAATGACAACCGTAAATATTACAAACAGCAGGATCTCACCCAAAATGTGACACAGATTCTCATCGATCCTGGAGAAGCTCCTCGCCCAATTACCCCTACGACTCCAGTTCAAGAACCGTACCGTGCACCTACAGAACTGCCCGTCCTCGGCAGTCAAATGAGTTTTCCAACCCCGCGGCTAGATATTATCACCGAGCGCCGCACTCTCTTTTTGGAGAGCATTCCGCCAGCCATAACGATTGCTCACATCCTTCGAGCTCTGGGCAATACTGGCCGTATTGAAGAACTAGATTTCGGCGAGAACTACCAAGGAACATTCGCAAGCCTCAAATTTGCTAATGAGGAGACCGCCGCACTCTTTGCTGCTCGCAATAATTTAGTCGTCCCGATCTCTCGTAGCGAAGTCGGAACGCTTCCAATTGTTTACGCAAAGGCCGCTGAGCTCCTTCGCTCCGAGGTTGTTGTGATCGGAAAAAATGAATCCAGAGTTATCCATATTGGCCCTTGCCCCTGCGACTATTTTGTCAACGCTTATCTCGAGTATATGGAAGACGATGCTCAGATGAAACCAGCGCTTGTCGACTATATTTGTGACATGATGGAGAATATGTGCCAAACTTGGCCCAGCCACTTTTTGGACGTGAGTCTGGAGGCTAGAGGAAATGTTCTCAAAGCTATTGTTAGCTTCACGTCTATCAAGGCTACGCTGGAGGTTGCCGAGACTTGTAAGTCTCTCGCAGCATTTCAAGATGTCAAGGTGACTTTTGGAAGAGATCCGTATGTTACCCCTCTATTCCTGTCATGACATGAACCACTGTGTGGCTAATGCTATGCAGCTGCCAAGGAAGCGAGGAGTGTGCCCGCCTTGGCATCAAATCCGAAGAAGAGAAAGAAAAGGAACAGCAGATACTCAAAGAAATGAAGGAGAGAGAGAAGATAATTAGTGATGAACGCAAACGGATGGAGGCCGAGTATAACCAGATGAAGATGCTTAAGGTTGTTTATGAAGAAGGTGAAGACTGGATGCAGAATGACAACACAGACCTAGTCAGGGCATACGAGGAGGCTGTCAAAGAAGCCGCGGAAGCGCACCGTTAGGGGCAGTAGGAGGTGAGGTAATCTTATGAGGTGACCTTATATCTACATTGGTGGTGTTAGGGTAGCTTTCTCTTCTCATTTTACTAGACTTTATTGAGAATCTACGCACACGAATAGTTATGACGGTAGCCATTGTTCTGGGGAATTACAATAGTAGCGCCTGTATTATTGTTAAAACATGGTTGCCTTTGCATGTTCATGTGATTGCATTCGACCCGTGGTTAATCTTGCGTATTCGCTGTATTGACATCAGGTAGAGATTGTCGGCTTGTAGGCCCAAAAACACGGAAGTTAGACAATGCACAGATAACAAGTACTACCGGTCACCCTAGAGATCACACGCTGATCTTTCTCCGTAAAAGACGCCCATTCACGAAATATCATTCGACGAATAGAGAATCTCCTATCATGGGTCGCCATTGTGATTCGGCTGTGGCTGTACAACTAGATGGTTCTGTGGTGGTGGAAATAGATACAGGTAGACCATGGTCAACACATCACCCCTCAGTACCTAGCCCCTCAGCTTCTCATTTAAGCTTCAAATCAATGTGACATTCTGACATGCCCGTGACTTGGGTCCATATTCAATGATATGCGCCTTTATAGAACTCATTATTATTTACCCTCAATATTATCTGTCAATGTGTGACGAAACTAGAAAGCTACCTCGGACCATAGAAAAGGGCGTATGCCTTGATATGCCTGCGTACGTTAGCGAGTGATATGTCGTGAATATATAGTCTGTGCAGCAGATGTACATTACAAACATTTTAACCTTTTAGACTATGGAAACAAGTGCAGAGTAATACGGCTAGGTCGCTGATATTACATATTATTGGCTGTAAGGGTTGAGGGGGAAGTGGGTAGTGAGTGAGAATGCAGCGGCTTAAGCTCCCACTGGAGTGGGCAAGAAGCCTTAGTAGCAGAAGCAACCACGCTTATGCACAGTAGACTTTGGCGTTAGCCGCATAATTAAAACATTACCCAGCCCGTCTTTGTACTCCTTGACTGCGCTTATGTCGTCTGCGTGCCCGTCCTCCACCTCCTTCATGCCTGGTCATATGCCTGGTCATATGCATGTCTCTCTGTCCCTGCTCCTCTGCCCCCCACGCAACCATCCCCTCTCTATACCTGAAATGACAGACCCCTTGATTTCCTGGGTCACCAAGCCTGCAACACACCAGTTTCTGCCCCACTGGATCCGAACACAAAACAGCCCGAGACGGTGTTTCAAAACGGCAGGGCGCAATGCCCAAAAAACGCCACTGTGAAGACCCCTATTGGTTCAGTTACCCATGATAAGTTCCGCAGTGGAGGTGTTCTGGGTAAATATAGTTGTACTAGATATCTGGGTGGAAAAGGGATCAGTGGGGGTGATATATCTAGCCACATATGCAGTATCCGAAGTGGGGGCTGCCATGTCGGGAAGTGGGCGAGTAGGACGAATTCAATTGGTGGAAAGGAAATGCGGATTGAAGCTTAGGATTGGACAAGATGTTGAATACGAATAAGAGCACTTGCTGGGGAATTTCTTTGTTCGGTAGTTTGTGGGGGCAGAAGAAAGGAAGACCCGAAGAGTGGGCATATCATTATGAACGCCATAGCTACAACCGTTGGATGCAATGTGATTGGAATATTACAAAAAATACCTCAAAAAATGTGGTTCAAATCCTCAGGATTGTAGCCTGTCGTCTGATCGTATCCGAGCCGTTTGGTAACGATAGGACTCGAGTGCCTCGTCACCTACTAACATTAGGCTGATGTTGTCCCTAACCAATCACCCTAATCCACCATCTCTAACAGTCTACCTACCATCCTCCAAGTGCCTTCTGCCCCTCATTCACGGCTGATGCCATCTCCTCCCCCATCCACATTCCCCTTGCGTTCCAAATTCCCTCCTCCAATTCCACCACCTTATCCCCGCCTATCCAAAAAGTACACCCATTAACCGGAGCACCCTGTTGCTGCTCCCCATTAACCCCACCCACCCTCCACTCCTTCCCCACAGCCGCAAAAATCAGTGCCTTGGCAACACCCTTGGGACTATTAACAGGCCGATCTCCCCACTTCGGCCCCAGCACTGCCGCCATAGGAGTGGCCGTGAACCACGGTGCAGCCATATTAACTGTTATGTCGCCCCACTGCCCGACAACCGATCGTAGCGACCGCATCAGTCCGAGGACGCCGTGTTTCGCAGCCGTGTATGTCCACAGCTGCGGCGTGTCGAGATATGACGCCGCGGACCCGGTGTAGATTAGTCGTCCGTAACCCTGCTGTCGGAAGTAGTGTAGCGCAAGCTTAGTGATTAGCAGGGTGGCGGTGAGGTTGACATCGAGACCCGGGAGTGTGGGCGGAAGCAGATCACCGCTGGGTGAGAGATCCGATTCGAGAAGACTGTCGAGACCGCTTACGCCCGCGTTCGACAGGACGATGTCGATGGGCCCGTGCGACAATGCCGATTTGAAGAGTGAGGTCAAAGAGTCCCAGCTGGAGACGTCGCAGTAGACATATGTGACGCGATCTAGCGACGCGGCTACTGCGGCACCAGCTGTGTCGTTGACGTCTGCGAGTGTGATCGTTGCGCCGTGTTCTAGAGACATTAGCCGGAACGACAAAAGGCGGACGGGAGAATGCACCGTGGAGGAGTCTTATGGTGGCTTCACCGATTCCAGTACTGCCCCCTGTGACGATGACGTTCTTCCCGTTGAGCTGTGCATAGTCTTCGACGGTGATCGTGACAGACGACATGGCGGTGATAGATGCGGATGGAATATTTTCCCCGACACCCCCGAAATAGCGCTGGATCGATGGATAATATGTGCTTGAGTGACTACTTAAAGTAGCGCATCTCATGAGGGTTCTCGCGTTGGATCGCTGCTAAAGTAGTGTGTTCGTTGACGCGATAGGGTTAGGGATCGTGGTAGTACGGTGGGTGAGGGGTAGTGGGGTAGTGGGGTAGTGGGGTAGTGGGGTGATGTGGGGTAGTGGGCGGCTGCGTTGTGCGGCAGCCGCGGAGTGCGGAGATATAGGTACTCACCATCCCGCAGCAGCAATGAGTAACCGCAAAGGATATCCACAATGTCGACCACCGCCACAACCACACTCAGCCATCCCTCTCTGGGCACTCTCACCGGGCTCCTGAACAACAGCACCACTTCCTTCCGCGGCCTCAAATACGCCACCCTCACCTCCCCGTTCGCTGCCAGTTCGCTGAACACCTCACCTCCGAATGGCGACGCCACTCAATATGGCCCCGAGCCACTTCAAAACCCCGGCGCATGCGGCATCGAATGGTTTCTCATCGGCGCTTCGTGTCCGGTTGAAGATGGGGTGCAGCAGAAATGGAGCAGGACTGAGTGCCTGACTCTAAACATAACCGCACCTGCCACAGTCCCCGAGAACAAACTCCCAGTGCTAATCTTCATACATGGTTCTCTCCCCAGATCATCCGCTGGAAACTATAGTCTAACTTTACGTATCAGGCGGCGCATATATGCACGGCGCCTCATCATGGCCGCAATACTTGCTCACCTCCCTCGTAGTCTCCTCCATTGAATCCTCCGCCCCCATAATCGCCGTTTCAATTAACTACAGAACCAACATCTTCGGCTTCTTCGAGCACCCCTCCCTCCCCGCAAACCGCGGCCTCAACGACCAGCGTCTCGCACTTGACTGGATCCACCGCAACATCTCCGGTTTCGGCGGAGACCCCTCCAACATTACACTCCTTGGGCAGAGCGCGGGAGGCGCGTCGGTAGGAGTCCACATCGCCGCAGGGATCCCCGGGGTAAAACGCGCAGTTATGATGAGCGGCGACCCCGGAATCCGGCCTGCCGTTCCCACCGCAGCACACGAGAGTGCATTCTCGCAAGTGTGTACCGCGCTCTCTCTCAACCCCGAAACCGCAATCGAAGCCCTGGAATCCATGCCGCAGAAAGAACTCTACGAGAAGCTCCCCGGCAATATTCTCTACCTCCCCTCTCTACCTCTCCCTACCGGCACTGGCGAAAAAATCGAGACGTTAATGCTTGGGGACTGCAAAGACGACGGAGGGATTATACTCCCGCCTACACCCCCGTCGCCCACCATTGTACACGAGTATTTCTCATCCCAGCTCCCAGCATCGTTCACGGCGCTTTACGGGCTACAGCCCTCCGATAAGCCTTCTGAGACCCGGGAGAAGCTCTCGCAGATCTTCAGCGACTGGGCGTTCTATGCTCCCGCCGTTGCTCGCGCGCGGGAGTTGTCGAAGGAAGTACCGGTGTATTTGTACCATTTCAATATTGTGAACGCGTGGGATTCAGTTTGGAAGGGCCAGAGTAACCATATTCTGGATCTGGCGTGCTTGTTTGGGAATTACCCTGAGCTGAAAGAGAGTAAGGTGGGACGAGAGATGCGGGAGGCGGTGGTGACGTTTGTGAATGGTGGTAAGCCTTGGGAGGAGTTTAGAGAGAGGAAGGTGAGGGTGTTTGGGGAGGGGTGTGGGAGCGAGAGGGAAAGGGGTGAGACGGTGTGGAAGGTTGCTGAGGAGGCGGGAGGGTGGGAGAAGGTTAGGGGCGTGGTAATGGGGCTGCTAGAAAAGTTGTAGAGAGTGAGGCTTGGTGAATTTGCAAGCCTTCTCTTCTTGCACTACTTAAACTATGATATCTCAATTAATTCCACGAGCTTTCCACCGATTGCGACGGTAAATGTATGTACAGTAGTGAAATGTTGCCAACCACGTTAGTGATCAAACTTCAAGATGCCCCTATATAATTTGTGCCTGCAGCCCACCAGATTCTTTGTTTGTTTGTTTGTAATCATATTGCATTCGGCCGCTAGTGGCCATGGCATATCCCGTACACATTTCCTCCCCGCTTCTTCCATAACATAAAGAAACAAAAGCAAAGTCGCGAGTCCTCTTCCCCAATCACAAAAGAAAAACCGCCAAACAAAAAACACAAATCAACTCTTTACACCCCCCCATCACTCGACTCCTCGTGATCTGAGTTCTCCGCCTCCTCCACCACTCCGCTAATCCTACCAACATCCATAAGATAAAGAAAATCTCACAGTGCTTTTGTACATTTTTCTTCTGCAAAAACAAGAGACATTGGCAACCTAATCTTTGGCTTCTTCATCATCTTTTCTACCCCCTCATTCCCATCTTCCCCCTCTTGTCCATCGATCCATAATCACTTCTGTTCTCGTTTCTATCTTTTGCACCACTTAAAAAGGTGGTCTCTTGTCTGATATTCATGCCCACACCACAAGGATTTCATATCTCTTCTTTTTCCGATTCGTCGTAAGTATACCGCAATAAGACCACGTCCTGTCTTAAGTTGATAAAACCTAGCCGCAATCGATTTTTGCAATTCCATCACTGCTTTGTTACCCCCCCTCTTAACCAAATCATACCGGTAACTATGCTTTGACTTCTTCCCCTTCTTTTGAATTTCCTCTTTACTCTCCTCCCATTTCACCTCAGTCAGCCTTTGGTCAATATGGGCGAAAGAAGCATAACTTAAACACGGTAGCGGATTTTGCATCTTGGTATGCCGACCTTGATACTTATACGCCACCTTTGTTGCTTGTTGATCCGCTCTTTCATTGCCTTCTATTCTCTTATGCGCAGGTACCCACCAGTACTCCACATGAATATTTTTTCTCAGCAATGCGCTTTCCCAATTCATCGTTCATAAAGCCAAAACCTGACCTGGTCCGGACTCATCCGATTGTATTCATTTTAAAGTGGCTTGGGAATCCGTAAAAACCGTTGCCCTTTGGACTTCTCTTTCCCCGCTTATCTCATCCGCGGTTTTCATGGCCTCTGACATCACATACATCTCAGCATCAAATGCTTCTTTCTGTTGACCTAGGTGTACCCTTCTCTTTTTCCACTCTTCCTCTTTCCACACCACTGCACACCCAACCCATTCATCTTCTTTTCTTGATCCATCAGTCCAAAAAACAAGCCCTTCTCGATCTTTCTTTGCCTCCACCATAGCTTATTCTTCATCCTGAATTATCACTTTGCCTCCAAGCCTTCTTCGACTCGATGGTAATGTCGTTCTTTCGTAACTCCTCCTCTCATGAAATTCCTCAGGGATTAACTCATCAATTCCCTCCACCCTGTGAACCACTTTCCCTCTTGTCTCTAACATTCTCCCTCCGCCTTGCGCATCGGGCATCATCAATTGTCTCAACTTATACCGTCTTACCCAGGTATTAAGAACAGCCTCAGCTGGTCGTAAACCCGCATCATTCATCAAGGCCTCTTGAGGTGTCGTCCTAAAACAGTCAGTTATTCGTCTGCCCTGTTCATTTAGCAACATTTGCGTTTCTTGCGCCCTGTTTCTTTGTCCTCGCCACCACAATTCAGACCCATACAACGCCACCACCTGAACCGCCGCAACTTGAATTCTTTGACATCCTTCCGAGTTCAATTCTTTTGTCGTCATCAAGGATCTTACCCTAGCTTGTGCTCTTCTTGCTTTTGCCAAAGTCTTTTTCGTATGATCGCCCAGAGTAAGTATGTCATCCTGTCATACTCCCAACCATCTCGTCGCCTCTTTATTATATTGAACTTCATGATTCCCCACCCTTATCCTGGCCTTCATCTTCAGTTGTTTGTTCTTCCTTCGTTGGGTGAACAATATCGCCTTGGTTTTTTCACTGTCAAACTGACAGGAGTTTTCCTTCGCCCAAATATCTGTTTCCGCAGCGTATCTCTCCAGTCTTTGTGTGCATTCCTCCACATCTTCACCCTCTACCACCCATGCCACATCATCGACAAAAGATATACCCTCGCTTCCACTCTCTTTTTCTTTATTTTCAACTTGGCCGAATAACCCCGAAAGGTACAAGATGAAAAGTACTGGCGACACTGGTGACCCCTGCGGAACTTCTGTTTCCACATCCATACTGTTTCCCTCCTTTCCATCCATCGACATAATCACTTTTCTTTCTTCCATGAAACTTTTCACCCATCTCACCAGATCGGCTTCAAATCCCATTTCCTTTATTCTTTTTATCACATTCCCCTTCACCACATGGAGGAAGGCTCTTTTAATATCCATTAACAGCACCGCCGCGGTATTCCCCCTCTCCCACGCCTCTTCTACTTTATTCATCATTCTTCCAATCGTGTCAATCGCTGATCTTCTTTTCCTGCATCCAAATTGCCCATCATGAAGTAACCCCCTTCGCTCACACTCATCTGCTATTGCGTTGGCTGCCACTTTTTTGACCACTTTTCCCAGACAATTCAACAACGTAATCACCCTGTATGCCTTGGCGACCCCGTAATATGGCTTATCTGGTTTCGGTATAACCACCCCTTTCGCCTCCTTCCATACTTGTCGGTGTATTCCTAATCTAAATGACATTTTGACCATTTCAATTGTTCTCGGAGTATCCCACTCCCACAATAATCTTAGCGCCTTGAACCCCAGTCTATCTGAACTGGGTGTCTTTGTAACTGACTCGTCAAACAGAGCCGCTCGGATGTCTTCCTCAGTTATCTTTTTCCACATTTCTCCCCCCTCTTCCCAGGTCTTTCTCTCCACACCCTTCAGAGGTTTTGGAAATGCTTCCTCTTTTATCAACTCTGCTTTTTCATCCCAGGATTTCACCACCTTTCCATCCCTGGACTTCAAAGCTTTCGTCGTTTGCTGGCCTCCCAGTTTCGTATACCTCAGAGCCTGCCACACTTGATCTCGAGTAGCCAAAGATAAAAACTCCTACCACAACTTCGTTTTTGACTGTCGGATAATTCTTTGGAGGTCACTCCGCTGCTTCCTAACTTGTTCCTGCATAGCTTCCCCTCTCTTTCTGGCTCGTTTTATTGAGGCCAAAATCTTTCTATTTTCTGCAATCTCTTGATTCCACCACCTTTTTGATCTTGCACAAACTTTAACTCTTTTGCAGAACCAATTAAGATGATGAACAAAATTCCACTGAACCCACTCAGCTTCTTTCTGCAAATCTTCTCCACTGCTATTCTCATCCAAGACTGGTCTCTTTGAACTCTTATCCCTCCAATATTTTTGTGCTTTTTCAATATTTTCTTTTTCCTCCTCTGACTTGAGCCCATCAATATCCCATCCTGTAACTTTCCTAGATACCTTGACTCCTTCCCGTTTGTCCCATCTTGAATAAGCAAATACCAAAGTGTGATCCGAAGTAGTTGTCAATTCTGTCGAAATCTCTAGCCTATCCGCCACGAAAGTTTTCATTATAAAGAAGTCGATGAGCGATTTCGAAACTTCGCCCTTTTTTTTTTTTTCAATAAGTTGCTTCCCCATCTGTAACATCTAGCAAGTTGTACTCATCCATAAGATTTTCCAAAAAATTAGCATCTCGCTTTGGTGGGCATTCTGGATCCCATCTATCACTGTGAGCATTCCAATCTCCTTCTAACAGAATATTGTTCTGCTCCATAATCTCTCTCCATCTTGCTGTCTGTGCCGGCCTGCCTTGACTTCTCACCCCCTCCACCTGTCTCAGCTGATCATACACATTCACCAATCTCATTTTTCTCCCCGATGGGTATTTAACATCAAACACCTGGACATCTCCATCTTCCCCTTTATCCACCTCCGAGAATTCCAGGTGCATATCTCTTCTTACTGCTGTCATCGTTCTTCCTCCTCTGATCAGCCTATATCCTGGGTGACTAATATTGTATCCTTCCTTCTCCACCACCAGTTCTTGCATCATCACAACATCAGCCCCCCAAACAATTCCCGTTTCCAACGCTATCATAGTCATCTCATACCCCCTTCCACAATTGTGCAAAACTCACTTCACCATTGTGTCATGGGGGTTTCTGGAATCCCTGCGCTAGAGCTTGGCTCGGTCGTCTCCTGGGTCAAAACAACTTGGACTTCCGGTTCCTCTTCCTTTGGCTCATTATCCTGAGCTTTCCTTTCTGCTTCTTCCATTGATGGCACTCTATCCTCAGTCTGCTGCGACTTCTCCTGCTGATATGTTGTCACGTTTCTGCATTCCCTCTCTCACTCTTTCCAGGTTCGCCTCTCTTCTCTCGCTGTTTTGATGGCTTCCTGTTTTGTAACACAAACATTTGCCTTCGCAATATGATTTCCCTTGCAGTTAACACACTTGTCGACATTATGGGTGCAGTTCTGACCTGTGTTCACCTTGCAACCTACCATGTTGCACATATGATCCTTCGTCGAATGTCTTCCCGCACACAACATCCATGCCGGCATCTTCAAAGCATCACACTTCGCCTCAACATGTCCCCATCTGCTGCACACTCCGCAAAAGGAGTCCGGGCCAGCGGTCATAAACCTCTCCACATCATACTTTACTCCCGCCACCCTCAAACCTCCCTTTAAAACTTTTTCAGCCATCTTACTCCCCTTGACTGCAAACACGACCGTCAATGCTTTCTTTCCCTCCATCTTCTTTCTCTGCACATCCTTTGGTCCTCCAATCCAGTTGATGTTGAGGGGCAACACCACCCCCTCATTTTCAGCCGGCAATTCTTGCCTTAACTTCTCCAACCCTCCTCCTGTCTTTTTCCCCAAATATCTATCGAAGTTAACACTATGCATTTTCACTCTTTCCCAGAGTTCATGTAACGTGGGAGGAATTGACTCCAAGATACACTCAACTAGAAGTATCCCTTCTAAGTATCCCCTTATCTTGTCTTGCTATCGGACTCAATATTGGACTTATACAAGAACTAATAGATGGTTTACTTTGAAGCTTCTCTCAGGCAAAGAAAGTAATCAGAGTAGAATAAATGTAGAATAGCTTTCCAATCTGAATATATTGTTAAGGCTTGTTCTCCATTGTGAGAAGGTTGCCCTCTATACCAGCAGAGAATCGAGAGGTCTTTATACCTCTATCCTCTGCGCTCTTAACTGCTAATTCTAACTACGCTTTTCCCTAGATAAATTACTACCATCCCTTCGTCCCCCCAATCCCCTTGCGCTGATAACTAGTCAGCCTGAAGTTCCTCCGAGCAAATGGTATCCTTCTAATCCTCCAGTCTTTCTGGACCAACACTATCTTTTTGATATACAGCTTCAGACTGATTGGTATTCATCGGACTGTTGTCTTCCGGACCATCTTCCTCATGTGTAGCATTCAACAGCCTTCTCTCATATCGTGCTCAAGTGTCCTTATCCTACTGGCCATAACTAACACCAATCATAGGTTATCTCCTACAGAGGTGACGATGGCTGGCGTCATTTATTATCTTTGCCCATAGAGGATGCAGCGATGGGGGTTTGCACTGTATTAACACACCATCGAAGCTATGACAACACTCGAGGGTGGGTGGTGATGATGTAGTTGAGGGATATGTACCTGGTGGTCGTTGGTGTGGCGATAGTGCTGGCATATAACTGGTGAACCTTACTCCATTGCCACCTGACATCATTATCGAGTGATATCTCATGACCCTGGAACCATGGCTATTCCTAAAGGTGTAACAGTTCGTTCGTTTCGATGTCCACAATAGCTGCATCCACCTTTCTTGCTGCCTTAATCACAATTTCCCTGTACCTAATCAAAATCTTGGCAGTTGCTCCAGGGGTCGTAATCATTGACAAGCATCCTCAGGTATTCTTCGCAACCCCTTGAATGGGTACAAAATGTGGAACCTTTGCCTCAAAAAGTACTCTATTCACCTCCGACAAAATATCCAAATCCTTTTTCTGAGAAAGAGGGAGCCCATTATCCCTCTTAACGGTGACTCTCCTTTTCTCCATCAAATTTTGACCTGGGGGGACTGGCTTCATCTCCTCCTTCTGCTGATGCCTCTTTACCTCAGTAAAGCCCTCCCCCTTCCTCCTCTTATCCCCTTGCTGCTGCTGTCTCTGCTAGGGTTGCTTCTTTGGTGGCAGTGGGGCTGCCATTCTCTGCGCCCATGTCACCTTTTTCTTCTCGTCCAGGGTAGCCCCCAGCTTCTTTTCCTGTATCTGTTCCTTGACCTCCGGCTTCTTCCCTCCAGCCTTCGGCCCCGTCGGTATCCCTTTATCCTGCGGTTTTTTGACCTTCTTCTTCTTATGTTGTGGTACCGCTGGCACCACCAGCTTCTTCTTTAGGATCATAATCTGTCCTACCTCCAGAGGCAGAAACTCTCCTCTCACTCCCCCAGGCAGAATCACCGGCGCATGATTGGATTGCTCCAAATCCTGCCTATCCACCTCCATCTCAGCCCAGATCGCTCTTTCTACCTTTTCATTCTCCTCTCTCGAAAAAGTCGCTCCTGGCTCAAATTCAATATCACTCATTTCCTCCTCCGGGGTGGCTTCTACCTGTTTCCCCCTTTGGATCTCCCCTTTTTTCCTATCTTCCTCAGCTGCATCCTCAAACCTTTTCACCACCCTATCTGTCAGCTGATCAATAATTTTTTCCATACACCCACTAAGTGCATATTCAATCGTCTTAGCCATATTCACCAGAGCGATCTTGCCCAACTTTTTCTCAATCTTGCTTAATCTCTCATCAAGCTTCCCTGCTCTAGCCTTGTCGTAATTCCAACTCAGTTCCACCTGCTCCTTAATTTCCATACCAACTTTTCGCACGCTCATCACCGCTGTATCAGTATGATTCTGTCTAGCTGCAACGTGTTCCACCTGCTCTCCACACCACTTTGCATACTGTTCATCATATTTTTCTTGTCCAACCACAACATCTCTCAGCCCATTAGTATTCCGAAGATACTCACTAATAAAAACCTGAAGATTACCAGGTTCATCCTCATTCGTCAAACTCTCAGCAGGCTTGGCCCTATCAGATCCCAACCATCTCCTTCTCGGTGTCTGCGGCATATTCGGGATTGGTTGTTCAGACGTTACCGGCCTGATACACCCCTTCCCCTTATTGCGCTTTTTTCCCTTCTTTATTGGCGTCATGTAGAGTTCCTCATCCCTCCACTCCACCTCCATCATTACCTCGTTGCTGCTGTCGTCGCTCAACTCCAATCTTCTCGGAATGGGTGTGAGACTTTTCCGGGTCTTTTCCATTCCCTCCTTCTCGCTCTTGCTTTCCGCTGGGTGTTGACTAATATTTTCCTCCGACTGAATGCATCTGCGCACGATAATGCCAGTGCTTGCCCTTGGAGTTGAAAAAGGATCCATAGGGAGCGCACTGGGGGGCATAGCCAAAATGCTGCCCCCATACTGAGTGGATGCTGGTGGTGACAATAACTCCGAAGATTCATCGCTTCCATATCTTGTAATTCCCGTAACTCCAGTCTTTCCCGTCAGGTCAGAGTATGCCCTCGTATCGTCCAAAATCGCTTTGTAGCTGTCCAGACTCAATTCTCGAGGTTGTCTGGCTGTGCTCGCGCCTCCTCAAATCATCTTCAATTCTGGCCCTGTTTAAGCCAGTCTCGAAATTTTCCTGTTTCTCCTGTGCCTTGAGCCTTTGGTACTTCTGCGTTCCGTGAAACTCTCGTTGTTGATCTTCGCGATCGAGTTCGCTAAGTTTGTGGGCGATTTCCGAAGTTGTTGCCACCTCTCTATTGCTGGTGAGCGGTCCGGTAATCTTATCGAGATGTTTATCGAGTACTTCCCCGATACCGCTGCTGCTGGAAACCTCAAACACCTTCACGATGTCCATTGCTTCCTTTTCGTATTTTTCCGCCCTTTCCTTAGCCCTCTGGAAGGTGGTTGTCCTTTTTTCTCCGAAGAGACTCATCGTGCTTAGCTTCTGGGTGACTGAAGTTCGTTCAGTTGAAAACCGAAGCAAAAATTTTCTCGCGATGTCAAACTTGATTGGATAAAATCGGTCTTGGCAAAACTAAAAGGTGGTGTGGTGTGTTGTCGGAGGTGTGCTTTCCCACCAGATTCTTGGTACGAGACATCCAACGACGTACCCTGAGACGGTGTACCAGGTAGCCTTGTATATAAGGTCTGAATCACATTTTGTATCAAGTATGGACACAGTTCGTTCTTCAGACCTTATCCAAGACCTCGTAACTCTGGCTACGTCCTCAGACCTCGTCCTACAGCCCCGTGTATATCAAAATATTTGGATTGACTTTAAAATTCAGACTCTACCTACTGTTGAGAATAGCACGTACGAAGAAAGAGATTGAATTGTCTATCGTACATAAGTTACTGTCTAACGAATTATCTTAGGGTAAAATCTATGCCTTTGTATACATAAAGAGTCTGGAGATCCCGCGGAGATGATAGAGTGGCGCCCGCAGTGGCGAGTGGCGAGTGAAAATTCGTGAATGAGTCTATGTGAATGACTCTACCACGTGTATAAGTCCTCTCAGTGACTCAGTGTATCGGCGACCACTTTCCATACCTTTCTAGTAGCACGATGGCCTTCGGGCTAAATCCTGAGTCAACACCCACGACCCCGCCAATATCTAACTCCGTCCCAGAAGAACGATGCGAAGGCCACTCTCCGGATGTCTCGGACCCTAAACTTCCAAGGCATCTTTTTAATTGCGCAATAGATGTGACTGATTGCAGAATTAATGGTAGAGACCATTCTTCAAGCACCAATTACAGACTACAAAGCCCTGTATAATGATATCAAAGAGAATTCACGATAGAACAACGCCACCTAGGCATCCCAATAGTCCGTCCCGTCCGTCCAAAACCTTGCCCGAGACCGGGCTAAAGTTTTCCGGGCTCATGATTTCAAGACTGGACGGACCAGGGCGCTCCATAACAAGACTACAGGACTGCGGGACCCTACAGTCCATTGATTGGCCCCCACTCAGAAATTGATATCTGATTTAATGAAGCTTAGAATCCCCGATTCGGTACAACTTCACCTCGGCTGAAGATTTGTTCCGAGATGCGGTGTCCCGGAACTCTCATTCCCGAGCCCGATGTAGTATATCTGACCCTGGTTAAGACTACAGTCATCTGTACCGGGCCCTGGTCCTGGAGATTTCTGCCCGGGACAGACTAGTCCTTCCGTACTCATGCCCTAGACGGGACGACGATGTCGGGCCCCGAAAAACTGTAGTCCGGACGGACGGTTGGGAACCCTGACGCCACCTACAAAACCTTCTTTACAAACTCCTTGTCTCGTTCCAAACCTACAAAATAAACTTTCTGTAGTGGAGCGAGGTTAAAACCTATACACACGACAATCAAAACTCTAGAAGACAAACAATGACTGGTGAAAAGTGTACAAGTTCATCTTGAATACCTCTTCGTTTCGTACCTTACAAGCAAGCCATCATGTTTATTCGATATAAAAACCTACCTTTCCACCTAGAGCTTCCATCATCACACACATACACACACTTCCATTCTTCAATCTCTATACCAGCCAACCTACAGCTATACAAGCAATCTACCTTTACAACACTTACACTCCTATTCCACAATGGCCCGATACCTTCTCATCTGTTGCAAATGCCACAATAACAACAACCCTCCGGTTACCACCTGCATCGAGCCTGGAAAGACCTGCCCCAAATGCGGCCATCAGCCTACAAAGTTCGCCGGTTCTCAGAACCACTGCTGTGCTCCTCATTACGGCCCGCCCCAGTAAGTCGTCGGGTATTTCTAGCGCTGGCGCTAGAGAATGAATGGAATGCGGGGATATAGGTTTCTTTTGTTTTTCGACGAGCTAGTGATAGGTAGAGTATTCTAGTTTTTTGTGGTTTTTGATTTGTGGTAGATAGACTCGGGATAAAGAGGTGTTTTAGAAGATTATTGGGAATTTGACTGCTTTTTTTCCCGTCACCCGCCAGTTCGCTCTTTCAAGTATTTCCCGCGAACGAACCAAATGCGCCATAAATTGTTACTCGGATTTGCAACTCCTTCACATGGTGTCTACTGGGGTGATGCTCAGAGATGGTCTTAAGGTGTAATCGACGTACAAGTTACAGATACTGTGAGGTACCATCCTGGCAGAGCTTTTCTAATCATAAGCATCTTATTACCAGCATATAAGCTCGGGGCTGCAGGCAGGTTGCCTCCAGCTTTTTTGCTAGGTGCTCCGCATCCGCCCCTCAGACCCCTCGCCTAATAGAGTTCTTCAGAGAGAACAATGAAATTCCGCTTATACAAAGACTAGAATGAAGTGAGAACTGATGGTGCTGTGCTTTAGATTTTGTATCTAGAACGACTACCTGCACTGGCCGCGTTTCAGTAGCTCAGATAGTTGACCTGAGGTCACTCAGCTTGGCGTTTGTGTTTGTGTTACCATCAATTGTTCGAAGGCTTGGCATTTGCCTCAGAGTTGCCCGCATGGTTAATCGAAAGTTCTAGTGAAATGTTGTCCGACATACTTGTTCTAAAGTTCCTTAAGACCAATTGCCGATTTTCCTTCCCTATACCTAGGTAATTCTACAAATCACCTACCTTAATAGTACTATTATCACTCAGATAGGATTACTGTACTTGCCACAGTAGTTCAGACACCGTAGTTCCTGATAGGCATTTTTCTTTTTGACGGTTGTTACTAGCTAACTACCTTTGAATATATAATGGGACATAGAAATATCGCTGCTACGAAATTTTGACATATTCCAATTAAACCACTGGCTTTATTCCATCTTGGATAGACCACCTCCTATTCATTGTCTGTAAGTGTGTACAATACCTGCATTCACTGAATACGGGGAGAGTGAAAAGTGGACCGCGGGGAGAAGATATATGTTCCGTCCGATTAAGGTTTGCGAACTAGTGGCCAGTTTGCAAACTAGATGACCGATATATGAACTCCTTAAGGTATGAAGTGAACTAAATTGAAGTTGTAGCTACAAATGCCTCTGTGATATAACCATTTCAGCCTAAGTGCTTATTCACTCTGCTCCACACTTCTATCATCATGACAATCCGCACCAGTAGAAAATCTAAGACCGCAAGCTGGAGAATGCAGTAAGAGAGTTTAATATGCAGAGGTGACGATGAGGGATGAGGGAAGGATAACAGTTCGACAGGCACATATTCATAGTGCTCTCGTGTGCAGACTTTTTCTTCCTCAGTCAAAGACTCAAAGCGAGTTTGCGAGCGACGAGAAGATTTGGGAACAACTCAGAGAGCCCTTTTAGACAAGCATTTCGCTGGAAACATGTGTTGAGTTCGCCAAAAATGGCCGGTTCGCGAGCTTTTCTCCAGCTCTCGAACTGGGCAAACAGTTTGTAAACTGCGCAAAAAGTTTGCGAACAAGCCTTTGACAGTTCGCAAACTGGCAGGTTCGTGAACTAGCAAGTTCGTGAACTAGGGGGTTCGTCAACCAGACAGAACATATAGTACCTTCAGCTTTTTTAAGTAGTACAAAATACCATGCTGACATATTCAACTGACTGACCATTAACTGCCTGACGCTGACAAGTACATATAATCAGCCGGACGAACACCCCCTTCTGACTGCTGACGTCCGAACCACTGTAATCAGTATAATAGGTTTTTATGCGTAGCAATTACGTACGAGCTGACGCAACTTTCAGGCAGCGATCTTGGCATAGCGGATTACTCGACATGCACTCGTTTTGAGCTTTATTAGTTGCTATCTTCTCTCTTAGTTCCTCTAATTTAAAGGCTGGCTTGTGGGCGCTCTCAATACAATAGTCCCGAACGCTGGGAACCTCTATAATACAACCATCACCTAGCTCAGCTACACGTTCCTACAAAGATAGATGTAGCTGCTTCCGCTGTCGGGATTCTTTCCTTCAGACTACAGGCCACAAAAGGTCTCCTTGGCTACTGTGACTCCTGGAAAGATTCCCACGAGAGCGTTGAAACCATGCGCTCATCTCTCGAGGACCTCGCAAAGACATTCCAGTTGCTTCAGAAAACGGTTTAACATGGATCTTTTGATCGCACTATCGTTGTGCGGGTGGAGGAGGTTGTTAACTCGTGTTCATCTGGCGTGAAGTTTTTGATGGAGAAGTTGAAGGAGGTACAGCAAAACATCGACTGTGATACTACGGGAGGGATGCGTGGGGAAGCCCAGGCTCAGTTCAAAAAGGCCTTATATCCATTCAAAGAGGGATCGCTGGAGAAACTGAAGAAGATTATCGAGGATTTGAGAGGGAATCTAACATTGACGATGGATACGTTTCAACTGTAGGCTTCTTTCCTAGCAAAATCTATGCTATTGTTCTAAAATACACGTAGTGATCCCAGCGCAGCTGCTGCTCAAACCCTGGACGATATAAACGAACAGCACAAAATGGTGTCAGAGGATATTGGAAGTATAGAAATTAATGTGGATGTCTTGACCAAGACAGTTACACATTTTGAGCAAGGAAAATTTGACCCTTGGCATCAGTTGTGTTTGAACCAATTCTGACACCTCCTGCAGATGAAAAACACCGCAAAATGCTGCAATGGATCTGTAGCATCGACCCTTCCGTCAATCATGCTGCAGCTCGCAAAAAGCACGAGGCGACAACTGGCGACTGGTTTGTCAACGGAAAAGAATTTGATAAATGGAAGACTTCTGGAAACTCGTTACTCTGAATTATGGTAGCCGTAGGTGTTCTTCCGCGAATGATGTCAAAGTGCAACCCAATCACTGACGACGATTGCAGCTGGGTGTGGGAAGACAATTCTTTGGTAAAAGCCCTCCAGCTTTGTTCAACGACTACAGGGACTGATGGAACTTTAGCCCATCGATTATTGAGAAGAAGTTACTGTGTACAGAAGGATGAGTTTGCGGCTGCATACTTCTACCTCACATTTACCGACACTCTCAAACAAAAATACAATGACTTCCTACGCTCGATAGTTTCGCAGTTTTGCCAATATCGACCCATACCAAAAATTCTAGAAGAGCTATACTACAAAAACAAATCAGCGAAACCATCGGATGAAAGCCTGAACTCCGCTCTCTCGTCCATTATCAGAGAGTCTAGCCACACATTCATCATTATAGATGCACTTGACGAAAGCCCCATGGGGGATGAGAGGGACAGACTTCTAAAGCTCATCAAAGAGATGCATCGCTGGTCCATCGATAATCTTCACATATTGGCCACCAGCCGAAAGGAACCGGACATTGAACATACAATGTTGTTATCACTAAAATCACCAGCAGTCTGCATCGAAGTGAGTCAAAACACGGCAGACATCGACCTGTATGTCAGGAATCAACTTAATAGCCATTGAAGTCTGAAGACTTTGGGAGCGCCCCTCAAAAATGAGATGGAAGATACTCTTGTATCGAAATCTAACGGGATGTGAGTTTTTCTTTTACTTCTGGTTTAGCAGCCATCAGTCTGACTGAGCCTTCTTCATCATTGTTAACACATCTACGTCTTCTGCCAAGTTCCGATGGATATGCCAGATTGAAGACCTAAAAAAGCTCAGACTTATGAGACCTCGAGACATAAAGACCTTGCTGGAATCTCTCCCCCGAACCTTGGACGAAATGTACGACCGAATTTTGCAGAATATTGATGCCACACGCTCGCGAGAAGCATTCGCAACCCTTCAGTGGCTGGCGTTCTCGGAACGACCTCTTTATCTTGCAGAACTTGCTGAAGCATGTGTGGTTAACCCATCCCAAGATCCCGTTATCAATGAGAACGACCGCTTTCCTCCACAGGATCTTTTCAAGTTCCTTAGTAGTCTTATCACAGTTTTGGGACAAGTTGATAGCTTCGACTTCTTCTCCGAAATCGATCGCAGTTGTAGACAGTGGGAATTGCCTGCCGAAAAAACTGAAATTTTTTTTTTGGAAAGACTAAGAAGTGGTTTTCAGGTGCAGACTTAGACAAGGAAAACAAGCAACTGTCTGCCATGTCCAAGGATATGTGTATAGTCAAATTTGCACATTTCTCGGTCAAAGAATACCTCGTTTCCGACAGGATACGAAGCGGATTGGCCAAAAGCTTCGCAATCAAAGAGAAATCTGCCCACCTTCTCATAGCAGAACAAAGCTTAGCATATATTTTTACTACGTCAAGGCGAAGCAGGGAGGATGTAGGGGAAATCCAAGCGACTTGGCCCAATTTCCACTCCTAGCGTACTCATATTTCAATTTTTGGGACCACACAAGAGCAGTTCCGGTACCAGAGAGAAGATCCGTTGTTTCTACCATTTACCAGTTAATGAATTCAAAAGATACATTTTTAATACTGCGCAACTTGCGACATCCGGCCCAACGTTCATATGAGGGTCCTTTTTGTTGGGCTGATGGAAGTACGGATATCACTATGCCAAGGACTATGATGTAAATTGCTTCTTTAGTCATCGATCGACCTTATGTCGACACGTCTCGTTACACGATACAATAGACACACCTTTGGATACGCACGCACATACTCGACTACGCGAGTATCCGCCGTCGTACAACATTTTTAACGGAGATTATTTGGATATTTCGCCCCTGTTTTATTCATCCTTCGGTGGGATTGCGGAAGTGGTCCAACTACTTTTAGAAACCGCCGAGAATCGTCGGAGCTTCGAGGACCACTTCTGGACAAATTTACTATGTACAGCTATTTAGCATGGTCGTAATGAGGTCGTCGAGCTACTGCTATCTAAGGGTGCGAATCCATTCGCGCAGGGGATGGAGGAAAGGTTTTGCAATGATCTACTGGAAACTACCTTTGCTCATTGCTCCGAAAGCGCGATCATCGCGTTGGTGTCTGCACGCGGTGATAGCCACTTGAATTGCTCGCCAAACACCTTTGCTTTATTGGAACGCAGACGAAGCCCACGTCTTGTCAAGACATTTTTCGAGAAACTTAGTTTGTACCGGGGTATGCAACTGCGAGTTTGCTACTCTAACAACGGCAGCCCAGAGTGCGTTCGCACTCATCTCCTTGCTGACAGGCGTCTCTGGAGAACGAAGAAGGACAACGTGTGAAAGAACTCAAAAGAGCTCTCTTCAAGCAAGTATTAGATGATAACCTTGGCAATGAGTACAATCCTTCGCTCTTTTATGCTTCTGCGTGGGGTTGTGATGGTCTTGTCAAATATCTATTAGAGCTGGGTGCCAACATCTACAATGCGGCACTTATCAGTGCCTCATCGGGGGGGACACCATGGCATCATCAAGGTTCTCCTAGACAGGGGTGCCAATCGCCTTAACGAAGCGCTCAAAATGACTGCGTGTTCTTATGGATATTTCGAAGATGCCGATTGTACACGAATGGCCAATTTTCTAATCGATCGGGGAGCTAACAACCTCGACGAAGCACTCATCATCAGGATTTTCTCTCCCAAGCAAATTTAGTATTATAGAATATCTGATCGAGAAAAGTGCTACAAACCTAAACGCAGCGCTTGAAAGTGCATTAGTCTCGCCGTATCAAGTGACCATAGGCATCGTCAAGCTACTTGTCAAAAAAGCAGCGGACAATTTAAATCAGGCTCTCGAATTGGCTTTTGAACGAGGCTGGAAGGATGTCGCTTAGCTTCTGCTTGACAGAGGTGTAGACAATTATGACTCGGCAATTGAATGTGCTACAGCATACGGTAAAGAAGGTGTTGCTAGGCTCCTACATTCAAGGCGAGATGGCAAGATCGAAGTCGATTGCAAGGGTGGACTGGAGGACGAATACGGAATGTTGCTGGATAGTAGAGTTGGGCATATTCAGGGTGTTTTGAGTCTCATTTTCTAGGCCGTTCACGCCCCATTTAATTGATTAAATGGGCTAGCGCTTACTAATGCAGACACAGGTGTATACAAAATTCTCGTCGGAATCGCCGCTTCGTTATGGCTTTAGGGGTTCGCGTTTTGAGTATTGGAGGCGCGCTTTGCAAATTTGAATTCATGAGGGGTTTGAACGATTGGGTTTTCTTGGTTTCTTTTTTTCGGGAGGGGGAATATATGTGATTGTTCGTCAAAATATTAGAAGTATCCAGACAGTCGACAGTTAGTACGGAGGCCTTTTTGCCCGCATGTGCAAAAACAAAGGCTCTTTCCCACGCTTTACCAGAGACAATGAAGTGTGAGCTTGCTAAAGATGAGTTAGACCAAAAATAAGATAGCTCCAGTATTTTCAAGTATGGGGACACCTAAACCCTTACCTTGCAGACCCCCAGTTAACGTGGGCGCTTAAAGCAGGGTTAGAGCTTTAGTGTCCCCATACATACTTGAAAATTTGATACGGTTCAGCTAGTTTGGTAGTCTAAAAATTAGTTAGCGCACAGCTTCCAACATCAATCTTTATCATCAAAAGTATATTCTGTAAGACTACATCATTTCTCTTTGCTCTGACTCTTGAGCATTTAAAAGGTGCACAGCATGGTAGAGGGGGCAATGGTAGCTGTGGTACCGGTAATTCAACACTGGGCATTGTGCGTGGCTTGACAGTTTATTCATTGTAAAAACCTTTCCTGCTGCCACAAACACAGCTGGAATTTTACCCGAAGAGTTGTGGTGTTGAGGTTGGAGTATGCGTTAATGGTAGTAGTGTAGATATACCTCAGCAATAGCGCAATAAGTGGCCAATTGTAGCCTAACTTTCATCTCTTTTCGAGAGATTGTGAAAAGAGTAGCCTAACTCACCCTAGTTTCTTGCTCGAATCCCTATTTTTGCACATACGGGCAAAAAAGCCACCGTAGTTAGATACTGAGTCAGCTGAAACCCCCGTGGCTATTCCTCATACTTTGATTCATTCTATGTTTCACTCTCCTCATGCGGCATTATATACCAGCTTGCATTAAATCTGTTAAGAGCACTGTTTACATACGCAATCTCGAAGATTGAGGGGAGAGTTTTGGTCAAACTAGCATACTGGTGCAGGAACACCCTTAAAACTGAAGCATGATATCACATAATATTACTCGAACCCATAGCGCCCCCCAAAAACGGGGGGTGCAAAATTTCCCCCCATCTCTTCACTAACGCCTCCTTAGAAAATATCTTCCTCCTCCTCCTCCGCTGCCTCCCTCGCAGCAACAGCCTCCCTAATCAACCTCACACTCTCCTCATTCTCCTCCTGCAGAACAGTTTTCAGCCCCCTCCTCCTCCTCCTCGAATTCTCGTACCTCCTCAACCTTCTCTCCTCCAATCGCTCCCTTCGTATCTCTTCTTGCCTCGCCTTCCACCTTCTTTCCTCCGCAATTACATCCAACCGCGCCTGTTGGCGCAAGTGCCCGTACCAGCCTGCTTCCTCTCGGTCCTGGATGATGGCCTGAATGGCCCGCCACTTGCGTACCAAGATGCCCTGGGTGATTTTTGCACCCTGCTTGAGCGTGTCCCACTGCCTGCGTGGGAGGGATGTTCGCTTCTCGTTCCATTCTTTGATCGAAGCCCTGTGCTCTTCGATCCTCTCAAGGAGCGCTGAGATTTCGCGGCCTAGTTGGGCGTCGGAATATCCGAAGATGTGCTCGAGCGGGCCGGATATTGTGTAGACTAGTGGGACGGTGTCGGCCTCTTTTGGAGGATCGACTGAGAGAGAAGGAAGATAGGAGTCCAAGATGGGAGCGTTGTTGAAGGGACGCATGGTTGCGGAATGATGTGTTGGTGGTAAAGGTGAGGTGGAGAAGATAGGAAGAGGTTTATATACGGCTGAGGTGAATCTGGTGGCCCAATTTCAAATAGAAGTGATTAGACTTTGAATAGCGCCATCGCAGCGACCCAACGGTTCATACGAGTGAGGAAAAAATGACTGATAGGGATATGTTGGCGGCCAAAAGTATGCGTGCTTTTGTTTGTTTGTAATCATATTGCATTCGGCCGCTGGCGGCCATGGCATATATCCCATACACATTTCCTCCCCGCTTCTTCCATAACATAAAGAAACAAAAGCAAAGTCGCAAGTCCTCTCCCCCCCAAAACAAACACAAACCGCCAAAAAACAACATCAACTTTTACACCCCCCCATCACTCGACTCCTCGTGATCTGAGTTCTCCGCCTCCTCCACCACTCCGCTAATTCTGCCAACATCTGTCAAATAAAGAAAATCCAACAGTGCCTGCGAACATTTTTCCTCCGCAAAAACAAGAGACATCGGCAACCTAATCTTTGGCTTCTTCAACACTTTTTCAACCCCTTCATACCCCTCTTCCCCCTCTTGCCCGTCAACTCAAAGTCGCTTCTGCTCCCGTTTCCATTTTTTACACCACTTAAACAGGTGGTCTCTTGTCTGATATTCATGCCCACACCACCAGCACTTCATATCTCTTCTTTTTCCGATGCGCATTAAGTATTTCCCCATAAGAGCATGCCCTGTCTGAAGTTGATAAAACCTCGCCGCAATCGATTTCTGGGATTTCATCACCGCACTGTTACCCCCCCTCTTCACCAAATCATACCGGTAACTATGCCTCGATTTCTTTCCCATCTCTTTTATTTCTTGCTTACTTTCTTCCCATTTCGTCTCCGTTAACCGTCGACCAATGTGAGCGAAAAATATATAATTCAAATGAGGTAGCGGATTTTGCGTTTCGGTATAACTCCCGCAATGCTTATACGCCGCTTTCGTTGCTTGTTGGTCCGCTTCTTCATTGCCTTCCACACCCTTATGCGCAGGTATCCACCGGTACTCCACCTTAATGTGCTTATCAGTCAACTCGCTTTGCCAATTCATCGTTCGTAACGCCAGTACCTGTCCTGGTCCCGGTTCGTCCGATTGTATTCTTTGTAAAGTCGCTTGGGAGTCCGTAAAAATCGTCACTCTCTTCACTTCTTTCTTTCGGCAAATCTCATCCACAATTTTCACTGCTTCCGACATCGCGTACATTTCTGCGTCAAATGCTTCCTTCTGTCGGCCTAGGTGTACCCTCCTCTTATTCCACCTTTCCTCTTTCCATACCACTGCACACCCTACCCACTCATCTTCTTTTCTCGATCCATCAGTCCAAAGAACAAGGCCTTCTCTTTCTCTCTTCGCTTCTTCCAACGCCTGTTCTTCCTCCTGAATTATCACTTGGCCTTTCAGCCTCTTCTTGACTTCCGGTAACATGGTCCCCTCATAAAATCACCTCTCCAAGGGGTAATCCTCCGGGATCAACTCATCAATCCCCTCCACCCTCCTAACCACATTTCCTTCCATCTCTATCATTCTCCCTCCGCCTAAAGCATCGGGCATCATCATTTGCCTCATCTTATACCGCCTAACTCAGTTATTAAGAATCGCCTTCGCCGGTCTAAGTCCAGCATCATTCATCAGAGCTCCTTGAGGTGTCGTTCGAAAGCATCCGGTTACCCTTCTGCCTTGTTCATTCAACATTTGTTGTACCTCTTGCGCTCTATTTTTCTGTCCCTTCCACCACAGCTCAGCCCCATATACAGCAACGGCCTGTACTGCAGCAATCTGGATTCTTTGACATCCTTCCGGGCTTAATCCTTTCTTCGTCATCAAGGATCGCACCCTATTCTGAGCTCTTCTTGCCTTCGCAAAAGTCTTTTTTGTGTGATCATTCAGGGTAAGCATACTATCCAGCCATACCCCCAGCCACCTTGTCGCTTCTTTGTTATATGGAACCTCATGATTTCCGACCCTTATCTTGGCCTTCATCTTTGGTTCCTTATTGCTTCTTCTCCGAGTAAACAATATCGCTTCGGTTTTTTCAATATCAAACTGACAGGCGTTTTCCTTCGCCCAAATCTGTGCTTCCCTGGCGCATCCCTCCAGTCGTTGTGTGCATTCCCCCACATCCCCGCCTTCTACCACCCATGCCACATCATCGACAAAAGATATACCCTCACTTCCGCAACTTCTCTCTTTTTCTTCAACTCTGCCGAACAACCCCGAAAGGTATATAACGAAAAGTACTGGCGACACTGGCGACCCCTGCGGAACTCCCGTTTCCACATCCATACTGTCTCCCTCCTTTCCATCCATCGACATAATCACTTTTCTTTCTTCCATAAAGCTTTCCACCCACCTCACCAGGTCGGCTTCAAACCCCATATCTTCCATTCTTTTTATCAAGTTCCCCTTTGCCACATGCGGAACGGCTCCCTTAACATCCATCAACAGCACCGCCGCGGTATTCCCCCTCCCCCACGCCTCTTCTACTCTCTTCATTAACCTTCCAACCGCGTCAATTGCTGATCTTCTCTTTCTGCATCCAAACTGTCCGTCATGCAGTAGCTGCCTTCGCTCACACTCATCTGCTATTGCGTTCGCTGCTACCTTCTCGACCACTTTTCCCAGACAATTTAACAACGTAATCACCCTATATGCTTTGGCGACTCCGTAATCTGGCTTATTCGGCTTCGGTATAACCACCCCCCTCGCTTCCTTCCAAACTCGTGGGTGTATCCTTAACCTAAATGTCGTCTTAACAATCGCGATTATTCTCGGAGCATCCCACTCCCACAATAACCTAATTGCCTTAAAACCCAATCTATCCGAACCAGGTGCCTTCTTAACTGATTGATCGAACAGAGCCAATCGGATGTCCTCATCAGTAATTTTCTTCCACATTCCCCCTCCCTCTTCTTGGGCCTTTCTCTCCACACCCTTCAAAGGTTTCGGAAACGCTTCTTCTTTAATCAACTCTGCCTTATCTTCCCAGGATTCCGCCACCACTCCATCCCTGGATTTCAAAGCCTTCGTCGTTTGCTGACCCCCTGGTTTTGTATACCTCAAGGCCTGCCATATCTGATCCTTCGTTGCGGAGGACAAAAAGTCCTGCCACATCTTCGTTTTCGATTGTCGGATTATTCTCCAGACGTTGCTTCGCTGCTTTTTAACCTGTTGCTGTGTCGCTTCCCCCCTTTGTCTGGCCCTCTTCAGCGAGCCCAAAATCCTTCTATTTTCTGCGATCTCCTCATTCCACCACCTCTTGGATCTCGCACAAACTTTAACTTTTTTGCAGCACCGATTAAGATGATTAACAAAATTTCGCTGTATCCACTCAGCTTCCTTCTGTAACTCTTCTCCACTGCTTTTCTCGGTCAAAACGGGTCTCTCTGAGCTCTTGTCCTTCCAATGTTTTTCTGCTTTTTCATAATTTTCTTTTTCCTCCTCCGACTTGAGCCCATCAATATCCCATCCTGTAACCTTTCTCGATACTTTGACTGCTTCCCCTTCGTCCCATCTTAAGTGGGCACACACAATCGCGTGATCCGAAGTAGTTGCCAAATCTGTAGCTATCTCCAAACTATCGGCCATAGCGGTTTTCGTTATGAAGAAATCTATTAGCGATCTCGAAATCTCGCCATTTCTCTCGCTCATATGGGTTGCTTCCCCATCGGTAACATCCGTCAATTCGTACTCATCCATCAGATTCGTTAGAAAGACTTCATCTCTTTTTGGTGGGCATTCCGGAACCCATCTATCACTGTGAGCATTCCAATCTCCTCCTAACAGGATCTTGTTCCACCCCATAATCTCTCTCCATCTTGCTGTCTGCGCTGGTCTGCCTTGGCTTCTCACCCCCTCCACCTGCCTCAGCTGATCGTACACATTCACCAATCTCATTTCTCTCCCCGAGGGATATTTCATATCAAACACCTGTACATCTCCATCTCCCCCCATATCCACTTCCGAAAATTCCAGGTGCGTATCATTTCTTATCGCGGTCATGGTTCTTCCTCCCCTAACCAATCTATACCCTGGGTGACTAATGTTGTATCCCTCTTTCTCCACCACCGGTTCTTGCATCATCACAACATCAGCCCCCCAAACAATCCCCTTTTCCAACGCAATCATCGTCGCATCATACCCCCTGCCACAATTATGCATTATGCACTTCACCATTGCGTCATGGGGGTTTCTGAGATCCCTGCGTCGGAGTTTGACTCGGTTGTCGCTTGTGTCGAAACCACTTGGACTTCCGGCTCCTCAACTGTCTGTTCCTCTTCCAGAACTTTCTTTTCGGCTTCTGCTGTGGAAATTCCTCCATCCTCAACTTGATCCGGCTTCTTCTGCTGATCTGTAGTCACATTTCGGCGTTCTCCCTCTCTCTCCTTCCAGGTTCGCCTTTCTTCCCTCGCAATCTTAATAGCTTCCTGTTTCTTAGCACAAACATTGGCTTTTGCGATATGGTTCCCCTTGCAGTTGACACACTTGTCAACATTATGGGTACAGTTCTGTCCTGCATTAGCTTTGCAACCTACCACGTTGCACTTATGGTCCTTCGTCAAATGCCTTCCCGCATACAACATACAAGCCGGCATCTTCAAAGACCCACATTTCGCTTCAACATGTCCCCATCCGCTGCAAATTCCACAAAAGGAATCGGGGCCGGCGGTCATAAACCTCTCCACATCATACTTCACCCCCGCCGCTCTCACCCCTCCTTTCAAAACTCTTTTGGCCATTTTACTTCCTTTGACCGCAAACACAACCGACGATGCTTTCTTCCCCTCTGTCTTCTTCTTCTGCACATCCTTTGGTCCTCCAATCCAACTGATTGCGAGTGGCAACACCACCCCCTCGTTTTCAGCCTGTATCTCGTGTCTCAACTTCTCCAGCCCTCCTCCCGTTTTCTTCCCCAAATACCTGTCGAAGTTCACCCCGTGCATTTTCACTCTCTCCCAGAGCTCATTCGTCTCGATGTCCACAATCCCTGCGTCCACCTTTCTCGCTGCCTTAATCACGATTTCCCTGTACTTAATCAGCATCTCTGCAGTTGCACCAGGGGTCATAATCGTTGATAGACATCCTCGGGTGTTCTTCGTAACCCCTTGGATGCGCACAAAGTGTGGAACCTTCACCTCAAAAAGTGCTCTATTCACTTCCGACGAAATATCCAAATCTTTCTTCTGAGAAAGCGGGAGTCCATTATCTCTCTTAAACGTGACTCTCCTTTTCTCCATCGAATTCTGTCCTGGGGGGACCGGCCTCAACTCCTCTTTTCTCTGTTGCTGCCTCTTTACCTCAGTGAAGCCATCCCCCATCTTCTTGCTTTCCCCTTGACGTTGCTGCTGCTGTCTTTGTTCGGGTTGTCTTTTTGGTGGTGGTTGAGCTGCCGCTCTCTGCGCCCACGTCTCCTTCTTCTTCTCTTCCGGTTTCTTTCCTTCCGGCTTCTTTTCGATCGGCTTCTTAACCTTCGGCTTCTTAGTCCCAGCCCTTGGTCCCTTTGGTACCTCCTGTACCTCCGGTTTTTTAACCTCCTTCTTCTTTTGTTGTGGCACTGCTGGCACCACCGGCTTCTTCTTCAGGATCGTAACCTGTCCCACCTCCAGACGCGGAAACTCCTGACTAACTCCTCCCGGCGGAATCACGGGCGCATGCTTGGATTGCTCCAACGCTGGCTCATCCACCTCCATTTCGGCCCGAATGGCTTTTTCCACCCTCACATTCTCCTCCTCCGAAAAAGTCGCTCCCGGCTCAAATTCAATATCACTCATATCTTCCTCCTCAGGGGTGGCTTCTACCTGTTTCCCCCTTCGGATTTCATCCTTCTTCCGGCTTTCTTCCGCCATATCCTCAAACCTCTTAACCACTCTATCGGTCAATTGGTTCACCATCTTTTCCATGCAAGAACTCATTGCATTTTCAATCGTCTTGGCCATATTCACCGGAGCTACCTTGGCCAACCTCTTCTCTATTTTGCTCAACCTATCATCAAGCTTCTCTGCTCTCTCGCTCGCATATTCCCTCTCCAACTCAAACACCGTTTGAATATTTTGAGCGATTTTTCTTGTCGACGTAACTCCCGTGTCGGTATGATTCTGTCTTGCTGCAACATGTTCGGCCTGCTCGCCACACCAAGCTGCATACTTCACATCGTAATCCTCTCTTCCAACCATAAAATCCCTCAGCCCATTAGTGTTCCGAAGATACTCACCAATAAAGGCCTCCAGATTAGCTGGTTCCTTCTCATTCGTCAACCGCTCTGCAGGCTTAGCCCAATCAGCCTCCAACTTTCTCCTCCTTGGCATCTGCGGCATATTCGGGATTGGTTGTTCGGGCGTTGTCGGCCTCCTAACCCCCTTCCCCTTATTGCGCTTTTTTCCCTTCTTCGTTGGCGTCATGTAGGGTTCCTCCTCCCTCCACTCCACCTCTGTCATCGCCTCATCGCTATCCTCGCTGTCGTCGCTGATTTCGAATTTTCTCGGAATGGGTGTGTAGACTTTCCGGGTCTCCTCCATTCCCCCCTCTTTCTCGGCATGTTGGCTGGTATTTTCCTCCGACTGAATATACCTCTGTGCGATAATTCCAGTACTCGCCCTAGGAGTCGAAAAAGGATCCATAGGGAGCGCACTGGGTGGCATAGCTAAAATGCTGCCTCCATAACTCGTCGTCGGACACGGAGTCGAAACCCTCTGCACCGGTAATTGAGTCTGCTTCGGAAAGAAGATATCGCTTCCTCCGTAATCCGTAGTCATAACCGTAGTCGGTGGTGGTGACAATGAAGAATCGTCACTTATAATGGTATGGACGTCGTATTGCTGTGACTTCCTATTACCAAGCTCATCGCATGGCGCCGTTTGTGGCAAAACCGGTTCCATAATCTGGCTCGGATGTCCCGCTGCCCTCTGCTCGGCATTGTGAATCCTAACTCCCTGATTAAACATATCTCTGGTGACAGTAACTGCCGCCGGTTGTTCCTGCCCCAGATATTCACCCAACTCCTCCCGAGCGATCTCAGAAGTCGTAGCTGTTCCATCCGAGTCCCCCTGGAGGTCTCTGGCAATGATCATTTGGGCTCCTATTCCGCTAGAAGCGCTGTCGCTGACGTTCTTACTCGCCATAGTCGAGACAGAAAAGACCTTGGCCAAATCCGCGTCTTCTTTCATTTTCTTATCCAGACGGTCCTTGGCCTTCTGAAAGGTAGTTTTTGCTCCGAAGAGACTCATCATGCTTAGCTTCTGGGTGACTGAAGTTCGTTCAGTTGAAAATCGAAGCAAAAATTTTCTTGCGATGTCAAGCTTGATTGGACAAAATCGGTCTTGGCAAAACTAAAAGGTGGTGTGGTGTGTTGTCGGAGGTGTAAAGTATGCGTGCACTGCAACCATGTCTGACATCTCACTTCTGAACTCTTGTTCAGTTCAACAACCACAACCCCACACCTAAACCCTTCAAATGAGTTGCAAATCACAAGCTAGACCTATGCACAAGCTTACCCACAAAGGTGCTGCAATTGCAACTGAAAACATAAGAATTAACACCCTTATTGTAGATGTGCCACTCGATTTTATTCACATAATGGCTCAAGTTCTGCTTGGACTTTTGAATACTCCAAAGACAAACACTTCTGTACTACTTCTAGATAGGCTATAACAGTGGAAGTGGAGCTTCATGGAGCTTTTGTGTTTGTGGAGGGTTTTTGCTGCTTAGATGTAGAAGATGAAACGTTTGGACGGTTGCAAAGCATCCAGAGCACGCATACATTTGGCCACCAACAATACCTCGCTGCACATCGATCTTACCTGTGCGACACCTCCAACTTCTCTTCTCTCTCCATCAAACAATGCCGCCTTCCACTCCCGCCTCAGAGCGCAAACTCGCAGCTCCAACACAAAGCTCAATATTTCGTGCGAATGGTGCAGGCAAAAAGATCCCCTCCACACCACCTGCCACAACCACGGCGCCTTCCACTCCGCCGTCCGAGCGCTGCCTCGCAGATTCATCACAAAGCTCGACACCCCGCACGCATGGTGCAGGCAAAAAAGTACCCCTCACAGCCAGACCGTAAATAGTCCCACCCTCCCTGCCTTCTCCCACTAAGAGTATCCAGGCCACCCGAGCCCGTCCAACAGAGGTTCTTCCTTGGACCTGCTCCCCACCAAGTCCGCAAAGTCCCTGTCGAGCTGGTCCGACGGTTTACGACACTTCTCTCAGGACGCCCACTTCATCTTGACCATGCTCTGCCACCAATCAGACTCCCGCATACAACTGCTCAAGAATTTATTGCCATCGAGAGCTACCTCTACGCTTGTGCACTTTCGCGCCACAACAAATCATACGCTCTCAACCTCGCCGCATTGTGTTTTGAGATTGCGGAGGAACCGAAGGATATGGCCGTCTCTGTTGCCGTTGCGCGGGATATTCTAAAGCGTGGTCGGGGACCGCTTGTGATGAGCGGAAAAATCCATTGGGGCCAGCATTGGCATAATATGGATCGTGCTTACAACGTCATGGGACCTGATGTTAAGAATGCGTTAGTTGCGCATGTCGGTGAACACTACGGAATTTATCGCAAGGCTTGGGAGGAGGATCGCGAAAAGAGAGAAAAGAGGGAGAGAGGAGGTACGCCAAAAGAGGGTGGGGCTTTTAGGGAGTGTTTTGAAGGCAGGGGTTGGTGGTGGTCTGCTGGGTTTGAGGGGAAAAGGATTGCAAAGTGGGCAGTGATGCCCTCGGCGGTTGAAGAAGTTCTGGCCGATGAGGAAATGGCGAGGTGGGAGCAACAACTGAAGCGGTGGGAGGAGCTGGAGGATATGAAAAGTTCTGCTGCAAAAACGCATCTGGCGGGACAGAAGAAATGATTGGCAGCCGAGATGTCGGATGCTGATGAACTGTACACATAAGATCGTCTCAATTGTTTCTTCATCGGTTCAATTACAAGCGCTCTGTACTCGAATGGGGAGGAAATGACGGAATCTCTGCTAATCAATCAAGAATAATGGAAAAATCAACGGATCAGTTGCATTTCGTTCCTAAAAACATCCAATCATTTCTTAACTGCTAATTGATTACGTTGTCTTGGTATCCTCTACCTTATCTTCGCCATCATTTTGCTTTCTCGTAGAAGTTTCTTCTTGTGTATCTTCATGTTCAGATGCTTCCGTATCCCTTCTCTCTTTCTCAATATCTTCACCCTCAACTTTCTCGCCATCGTGTTCTCTCCCTTCAACAATCCTACCGACTTCTCCGGCCTTATCGTTTCCTCCCTCTTCCAGTTTCCCCTCTCCATCCTCCTGGCTCTTTGCCTCCTGTTCCATCTTTGCTTTAGCTGCCGCCTCCGCCTCTGCCTGAGCTTCCATCATAGCCTTTTGCTTCCCTAATAGCTCCGCAGTTAGTACATCAATAACTCCATCAAAGTTCTTCTCCGCAAACTTTTCTGCATCATAGTCCCACCAGCTCTCCTTCTTCTCCTCTTCTCCTTCTCCCCCTTCCGCCGCGGCACCAACTTCCCACTGCAATTCACTAGCCTCCAATTCCCCTTCCGCCGCACTTCCGGTAATAGTGTTGAACCTGTCTTGTGCCATCATCATTGCCTTCGCATATCGTGGGTTCCGTAGACGCGTGTAAACCTCTAGACCAAGCGGTACTGACGCGGCTTTCCTCAGGCATACGGCAAGCGTACTAGCTGCCTCGACATGATAGCTATATTCCAAATGTTCCGAGTGCGGCGGAAATGTGAAACCGGCATCTCCGAAGAGCAGCAACTTCCGGCTCGTTCTACTCACTAGTGATCCTGGTTTCTGTCGGATCGCAGCGCGCTTCGAAGTAGGTGATACGGAGGCGTGTGTTACTGCCGCAACAAGAGCAGGGTCCCAGCCTTCCACCAATTCGTCGAGCGGAAGTTCACCTTCATTATTAGCGTCCAGATCGAAGGCGGTAAATACGAGCTCGCCATCGGAGGTCAAAGTCATAACGTAGCTTTCCTCTCCCACCCATACGTCCGCACGATCTTCACCGAGCAGTTTATTCCCTGGCAGGTCTTCCGCCATGACAGAGCTCGTGGTTACAGTCCACTTTGTGTCTATCTCCCCCAAGCCCTCTTCTCCAGCAGAGGCTAGGACATGGGTGCGAGCTATGTCTTCGGTGGAGATGATGCAGTCCGCGTAGAACTTTTCTCCGTCCGAAGATAGAGCATATGGTTTTCCGTGGGGCATTGGCCCATCGAGATCCTCTGGTGCATCATGATAGCTCACGATCCTAGTGCCGAGGCGGAAGGAGGCCGTACAAATGTTAATGAGAAGATATTGCAGATCGGGTTTGGCAAACACGAGCAGGTCCTCGCCCAAGTTTGTGGTCGCAATACTTTTTCCCGACTTATACCGGCGGAAATGAAGCTTCTATATCCCCCGACCGGGTCAACTTCACCCTGTCCCTTCATTAGGGAACGGGACACAAACCTCGATGTGACAAGCCGCCGCTTTCAGCTCACCTGCAATCTTCTCATCTACACGCTGCAACACTCTCAACGCATTTGGCGCAAGCCACACAATCCCGTCGTCGCAGTCTAACAGTTCAGTCTCTTGTTTCGCCTCGACGACGGTAACGGTGAAGCCCTGCGCGCGACAAAGGTGCGCCGCGAACAGTCCGGCTAGGCCCGCACCAACGACGACGATGCTCTTTTTCCGGGCTTCCGCTTCTTCGGCTTCCTTCGCTTCTTTTTCGCGTCGCGCTTCGCGCTGGGTTATTGCGATGGCTGCTACGATGGCTGTGATCATGGTGGTTGAATACTGAAGGAGGAGGGAAACGTAAGTGACGTCACGCAAAGTCCTGATTTGAGGGATCAGCGCAGGGATATTGAGAAGCAGAGTGCGAGTGACTTAATGTGAAGAGTGGTATACAGCATAAAAATTCAACAAGGTCCTTCTAACATCTAGCGCACTTGGTTCGGCTCACTTTTAAGTTTAGGCAGATCGTAGTATTGCGGGGTTGTTGACGTAGGTTCGATTATCTTCTTGTCGGTCGGTCCAGTCCATGGCCATGGTTAACAATACGCCCAGCGTCAAGAAGCAACCAGTCAGGATACTTACCATCCTCCTCCTTGTAAAGTGAACATAGGATATTTCACAGTGTATACAATGGAGCACTGCATTGCCAACCGCCCTCAGAGTCCATATCCCTATTCACCCAGTAGACAACGTGGTGGCAAAAAATTCGATATTGTCACCCTGTCGAGAACTGTACCTATGTTATGAACTGGATTAGTTGAACTCACTCTGGTCATGGGTGTTGGCCGGGAGGAGAGTGCCGACTAATGGGATGGCTTCGTTCCCTACGAGATATCAGCCTAACACAACACCACAACCTCCACCACTATCCTCTTCGCTCCTTGCTGCATTTAGCTCTTACAGTACTCCCTCAAAGATCCTTCCGGAGAAGAACTAGCGCAACTATTCCAGTCGTAGTCCAGTGCTTATCACTACCGCCACCCAACATGCGGAATCAATCACTTCAACGGTGAATTGAGGATTGCGAACACGGCGTTTGGATGCTTAGAAGGGGCGTTGGAAGTCGCTAAGCAAGGGAATGGTGGTTTCACTACATGCACCTTGACGTGGTGGAGAATAAACTCCTAATGATGATTTCGGCGCTTTGAGACTCGCTCGATTGCTGTCTATAGTGTGAATGCATGTTGATCCTTCAGAGGCGCCAGAACGGACACGTATGAAATATGTGTGCTTCTTTTTCGACTTACTGTGTCCAAAACCTGAAACACCAGCTGCGTAGCGATCTGGGCCGGATAGAAATGGGTGTATCCATATCGACAGTGCGTTCACATTACACGATAACACATTGAGTGCAAATACCCCATCGCTTACACGCTTCCGACAGCGCCACTTATTTCTTATTTGAAGAACAGGAAAGCCATATATTGAAGGAAAACTAGGAGGCGCTGGGATTGGGGTCAAACTTCTATAGTCCCCCTAGGTTTCGTTCTCCAGGATCGTCAACCCCTCGCTCCCACCCCACCCGTCCTCTCCGTCTTCAAGACGGTGTTAATAAACAAAACAATACCTCCATAATTTATTGGATCTGTACGCAAAACACCTGCAATCGGAAGTTAGAAAGGAATACGGATGGCAATCTCCTCATCCTCCTCTACTACCTACCATGCACCACAGAGATGTCTTGGTGGTTGCCTAGATTCCTTCAGACACCGTAGCTCGAAAGACACCTGAGCTATTTCTTTTCGATAAGATAGTGTTGCCAAAGGGAATGGCGGCAATAGAAAGACAACCACTGTCACATCCAACCATCTGTCCTGGTTCTCGGCTCCCTGCACCGCTGCCGCGCTGTTATTGAATCCCTTGAACGCCCAATGGCTAGTTCCACATAGGCGCTGGGTAAAGTGTCTAGCCAGCTCATCATTAACTCCGACAGCTGTCATCATGTCACTTTGAAACGGGGTTGCATCGCACCGTGGGGGTAGGAAATCATACCATACATTCCTTATACCCCCCATATTTCCGGCCGGAAGTGATCAGGAATACTTAACATATTTCTCGGTGAGGGCGAGTGCGCACAAATCAGATCCCCCTTATGCTGCATCATCATCTACAGACGCCGACCAAAAGTTCATCACCCACCAAATTATACGAAACGAAGCGCGCTATCCTAAGTGTTCATAGGCAATTGCCACCCTCTCCTCCTGATTCATACATTTGGGCATCCGAACAAACGCATCCACCAATCGGCGCCGTGAGATTTGATGGATGACATGCCTACGCCATGGCGTACCCCAGATCCGAACTACCGGTGAGCATACATGAAATAACGCTCCTTTTGTCCGAACTGGTACTTTTTATCAACAAATAAACAGTGCTGTACACGGGAGGCGTATAGCATTTTGGCCACTAAACAGCTTCAGCCTTCATCCGTTGATAGGTATTCGGCACTGTGTCGGACCGAAGAACCTACCAACGAAACCCAGTAACCCACCAAAAAAACTTTAAATCCCAATAACGTGGATTTCAGGCAGCCATGATCGCAGACTCTCACGACGTAAGGCAGTTTTCCTATCAGAATTATAGGCCTCGCTATATAGCCTCCAACATAGATGCACCAAGACAAACGACTGGGGGAAGCACAATACCCGCATATAGACGCGGATACGCGTAACCCCTTTCTTCCCATTTCCTTCTTGTTTGCCTGGCATTCCAGCCTTACAGGGCGTAAATTGTTTTTGCCATCTGTCATCCGCCAAATCTCCGGGATCCCAAGCGCATATGCATCGACGGCGGCAAATTGGCTACGCAACCGCGCATCACGTAGCGGTAACAGCGGCTACCACCACCACAACATGCACGGCAAATTTTATTTGATCTGCCATCAATCCAACCCCAGCTCAACCTCAACCTTCAACCCGGGAGATCGCGATCACCATTGTACCTTGTTATCTTCTTTTAATTTCCCACACCCAAGTTCCCTACGATCCATTCCATAAAACCCCCCATTCTCGTAGAAGAATTAAAAAAAAAAGTGCAAAGTGCAAAGTGCAGAGCAGAGTGCAAAAGATATAAGCACACAAAATATAATTATGAAACACATTATACCCACAACGGCTCCTAATGATGTATTTCATCCACAAAACTCACCAACCCAACCACACGGAGATTGTAACCGCAGCAAGTGGGGGTTGAAGTATGTGCGTTCTCAAGCTAGACTAACGCCACGGCTGACCGCGGAAGAAGCCACTCTCGCCGACAACTGCACCCTTCACACACACGCGCCAAGTCGGGGGACCCGGCATAGTAGGCACTTGGGCTGAAGAATCTCCAATCCCAAAAACCCCAGTAGGTAATGCTAATTTCACATGACAGGTTGCAATGCAATTTCGCAAAATCTCAGCCACTGTTTCCTGCCCGGCACTTTCTTCTCCGGGTGGGTTCCATGCAGAACCGAACTGTGCCCCCAAAAAAAAAAGAAAAGAGAGAAAAAAAAAAGTACATGGTAGTTAAAACTAAACTTCGCGAACAAACTGGCGAACCAGGGTATAATCCTAAGCTTCCCTTCAAATTTCGGGCGACCCTTCCGTGGTGTCGTTCGCCGTTCGCCTCGACGTTACCAATTTTGCAGATCAATCATCACGAGGTTTCGGAAATATCGTATTGAAGGGGACCTTAGAATTTCGGCTGGAACGATTTTGGCGACCCTCAACGTTTTTTTATATTTCGCAACGGCCCGTTCCGGAGGACACTTTCTTCTTTCTCTCTTTGTACAAGTTTCTTCCCCTTTTATGTAGAATATCCCCCTCAACCGAGAAACAAAGCAGCGACAGGTAGACAAAAGCAACATTTCCCAGTGTGGAAACTAGAAAGTCTAGAGAGAACGAACTATACTACAGCTCACCACGCACCATACGCGAAATCAAAAATAACGCCAACCCAAATCCTAAACCTATGCCCCCATCCCAAACCTGCAAGCCTGTCCAAATCCCAATACCAAATCCGTAAACACAAAAAAGCTCCAAAGAAATACAATGAAGAAAAACAGAATATCAACCCCCATACACGTGCCCATAGAAACCATTTCTGCACACTATTCACAGTATAGAGCCCTCCTCCTCCTTGTAGATGAGAATTTACTTCATCATTTCATCACATTTGACGTCGAGTGTCTCCGGCGTTGGCATTCCGGATCCTCTGCCCATACCTTCCATCTTGCACTCCTTTTCAGCAGCAGCAGCAGCGCTTTCATAAGTCTCTGTCGTGTCATACCGTGGGCGTTTCGATCTTTGCTCTCGTTTCCTAGTCCTCACCTTCCGGGAAATTCTTGCGCTACCAGCCGTTCTTGGGAGTCGAATAGCTTCTAGGACTGGTGTGAGACCTCCCGGAGCACCTGGAGAGTTGTATCCAGATGCGGCGGGAACGTGAATATTGGGTCTGATACTACTAACATGGTTGCGAAGGCGGATGGAAGGTGTTGGTCCCTGTTTCGTGGTTACAATGGATTCCGTAAGCTTGAACGAGCGGAGGATACATACTAGTTTGGGAAGCTCGCCCACTCCTTCGAAAGTGTTGGCTGGGTCATCGTCGCCACTAGTCGACGGCATCGGGCTGGGTAGATCTGTCGCTTTTCCTTTCCCTTTCTCGATCGCAGGCTGGACGTTCTCCTCCGTTCTGAATGCTTGTGGGGGAGACGCCTCTTCCTGGTTCTCACTGTCGATCTCACTCTGCTCCTCTGGCTCCGCACTTGCAGTTGTCCCGTTCACTGCTTCCCAGTTCCTCTTTCTACTACTTATTGCCTGTTTGTCTCTCTCCAGGTCTGCTCTCTCGCCGTCTGAATATGCCCCAGCCATCCACCAGTACCTCCTATCCGTCTTTGCTAGAATCCCGAGCTCTGGCCTACCGACTTCTTCCTTCTTTCGGTCCCTTACGCTCTCATCGAGCAGCCGGTAATATCGGCTCTGCAAGCCGGGGACCTTCCGTTCACTGGCTCCATCGGCATGCCAGAACTGGTTGTACAGCTTTGCGGACAACTCCCAACTCTGGCACAGATCGTCCCGACAGAACCGGATAAAGTCGTCTTGCTCTGGGTCGTATTGGGGTCTCGGCTGCCGTTTTTGTGCTGGTGTTGTTGCAGAGGAGGCTTTTTCTACTTTTCGGCCGCGGGATTTGGAGTTTGGTGGCGGTGGGTTTGAACATGAGGCGGCAGGAGTCTATCCGGTATTAGTTTGCGAGAGAAAAGGATCACGGACTGGAAGCACCTGTGATGCTGGCGGAGGTATTGATGAGGCAAGAGATTCGGAGGCAGAATATAACTGCTCACTAGTTGCCGAATCTTGCCGTTGCTTCATTTGATGCTGCGGTGGAGGAGGAGGAGGAGGTGGTGGTGGTGGTAGTAGTGGTGGTGGTGGTAGTGGTGGCGTCGGTAGTGGAGGTAGTATTAGTGGTTGTAGTAATTGTGGCAGTGGTAATGGTTGTCGAGATGAAGGTGGCTGTCGAGATGGTGGCTGTTGCGAGAATACACTTGCTCCTATGAAATCGGAAATGGCTCCTCCAGATGTCCGCTGCTGTGGGTGCTGCATGTATGGTGTCTGTGGTGCTGCTGGGGAGGTCGGTGATACAAAATGCCACATTGGTTGTGCCGGCGCCACCATTTGGGGCCCTTCTGCCATCGTGGACCTAATCCTTTCGTGCGTCAGACCTTTCGATGAGGGCGATGTCGATGCGAGGATATCCTTTAGCGGGAGCATGGCGTGTATCGTAGGTTACTTGATTGGCAAAAGGGAATAAGTAAACGAATGTCAAGAAACGAAAGTCCACGGCGCCAAAGAGGTACTGGCATCCGAATCCTGGGGGTGTGTATACTGCAAAAGTGTTGGACAGATAGAAATTCTGCGGCGCACCAGAGGTAGTGTGAGTACAAAACAAATACAAAGGCAGAAGCTCAGAGATGAAGCCGAAGCCGGAATGGAGTGGGTGGGCTCGGATTGGGCATCGCATCATTCATACCTTCCGGCTTTCCGCACACAAAACAAAACAAAGACTTCCTTTCGGTCCCAGCGCTCTTCTTTCGAGTCGAATTCGCAAAGGTTCCGTAACAATACGGACACAGAAACAACGAACCCGGCGTTTCGAATCCAAAATACAAGCTTTGGGGCTGTCCAGGCGGGGGGATACCGGGTTTATAGAAAGAACCGGCGATGTTGGTGGTCTAGCGCGCGTATGGAAAAGCAGGTTGTGCCAATACGTGTGTAACTCCCTCGCTTCCTCACTTAGAGTCTCCCCGTTCCCCATCAAGGGAGGTTTGACGCGTGCTTGTAGTGCGGTGCGCTCTGCGCGATTGCCGTAATTTGTCGTCTCAATGGAAGCAGGGCGCGACGACTCGGGGGGCGATTTCAGAGCAGTAGTTGTCGCACGTACGAGGTCGCAGCAGGCATGATGTTGCGACTGAGTGCTTCCAGGTGGGCAATGGGCAGCGTAGTGACAGGCGGGAGGATGGCAGGATAAGTACTAGTGGGTCGTCGGTGAAGATGTGAAGATGTTTCGCGTGGAACCAGGCCTCTGGGTTCATTTAAGATGCCACCACCAGCTCCATGTCCATGTTCTGAAGAATCACTAAATCACTAAATCACTACCGGCCTATCCGAGCTCCCCAACCCATGCTTGCACCGCGACACTTAGGACTTAGGGGGCTTGCAGTGATCGGTGGTGGAACGTCTTCACGATAGCCCTTGGCTCTGCTGGTATTTTCAACCCAAGGCGTTCTCGGTCTGCTCGCGGTCTGTGCGGCGTCACGGCCCCACCTGTGGTATTGGCTGAAGGCGAAGATGGGGGCCGCATGGGGGGTTGCGTTCTCGGAAACAACGCCAGATATTGGGCAGCAGCGCACTCAAATGCAACTACAAACAACGTGTCGCGACCTCGATTTTATTTCTGCAGGTACAACCAATAACGAAGGCCCGAACCAGCGCCAAAGAACGATTCAGAATGTGCATATCACATATCACTCGCAGCAGAGTACAGCAGAACAATCTAGAAGATGTGAGACGCATTGTTTCGCCCCTGACTGTGTGTTTCATTTGCGACTGCTGTCTTGATCAGTCTGTCACCCCACTCCACGCTCCTTTTCCTTCAACCACACGACTGGGATGCATTTTGGCGACCCTAATTAAGCTCAATCTTACCGAGCGTCCGTCCAACGGCCGCAGAGAGTGGAGGGCGAGCCGGCTGTCGATCGAGATACCCTGAAGCTGCCGGGGCGTAGGGTCACCACGCCTCCCCCTCCGCCTCTCCATCCCCGACCGAAGCTGGCGCCGAACGCTAGCGCAGACACCCAGTAGCGAGGGCCAGGCAGAGCTAACCGAGTAGCCCTAGGCATGCACCCATCCCTGCCCAAAAATGCATAGCAGCAGCCAGAGGAATGTATCCCCGCACTTCGCAGCATCTTAACCCCTTGGAGAACACATGGGAGATCTTAACTGTATTGAAGCCGCTGGAGGCCCGAGAGGAAGGTGCGAGGGATTGGGAGAAGCATGGCTCGTAAACGGCGCAACGTTCCAAGAATAGTGTGTCATCAACTAGCCACATGCGCGCCACATTGAAACCCCGGTACCGCCAATTCTTCAAGAACTCTTCAGCATCATCGCCGTCATCGCATGAACATTGCAAGTCGTTGAAATGGCTCCGAGCAAGGCATTCTCATGCCGTAAGGCGGTGAACGCTGTGCCTGGGCCGTATTTGGTGTAACAATAAGCCACTTATTTGCTACGATAGCGCCGAATTATCCTGGAGAATTGGGCAAAATCCCAGCACTGTTAATATAACAAAGTATTACCAACCCATATTTGCATAACCCATAACCAAAGATGTCATGCATAACCATAAATATTAGGGCCCTAGCTGCGTCAAAACCCAAGATTAGCAAGATTAGCCATAAGCAAGTCACGGAGAACAGACTATGCCAAAGGAATTTTAATTCGAAAAATGTCGCTGCAGAACTTCTTTAAGTTCCTAGATTTCCGCCTTCCTCGCAGGCTTGCTCGGCGAAACAAAGCCTAGGTTCTGGCTGGCGGCAGTGCAGAACTAGTGGCTGGAATATCTTGATTTGTATCCGTCTTGAAGAAAATAACTCAGCTGAAGTCTTATCTATAACTAGCTCTGTCTATGCAACAGTGCGTGAAGAATATTTCGAGCTCGCGCCGTCCTGGTCACGCCTTGCGAAGGGGCTGTTTCGTACTGTTGTTTTACAATCGCCGATTTTGATACTGTAATGTGTCTTCTCCCAAACCGTAGCTCTCAAAACTTCCCTGTCTATTTGGTGGTGAATGAGTGATATACTCAGCCAGGTATAAAGGATCTTTCGGATCTATACGGCGCCGGCCCACCGAATATGCTTATCGTGTGCGTCCCGATATGTAGTAGATTACATGCCCGAACGTGTATAGTCAGTTGCTGAAGAATGGCACTATGATAGGGTGATCAGAGCTGACCCTTTTGGTGGTTCTTTGGATGAGCCTAACTTAATACAAAAGCGAATCAAAAGGATCACTGAAAGTTGGCCTGGAGCTGTATTTGCGGTTCTTTCTGCGATCTCTCCAAAGTCACTTCCCAGTCTATGCAGATTTTCATCAGGAACCATCAAAGTGATTATTAAAGGACCCCTATTCCTGTGTAAGTTTATAGTTTGCACATAGAGCTGTGGGGGTCAGCATCTGACGGATTTTGCGGTTAAAGATACTATAATCGAACTGAACAGCTAGTCCACAAGTCGCACTCGCTGCCGAATCCCACCGTCGATCCGGGTTCAAGACCCCTACGTCGTTTCGAGTGACTGACAACGTTTTAATTATCATTTGCTTCAAGTTGCGGCGCAAGCAGGTCAGCGGAAGATCTTTCGTGAATTCTTGCCACCAATGACGTCTCTTTGCATTGTCATTCGCGTAAGCCCTAAGCCGATGTCTGTAGACGTCAAGCGCAGGAACGAACCACCTCTGTGCAGCTGCGCAGGTTTAGTTAAGGTTCACGGGTGCTACCAGTCTCCAGCGCCTTCTAGGCCCGTATCGTTGGTAATTTCAATCATTTCCGACTAAGAGTTATCGTCTGAGAGCTTTCGGAAAGGTGTGTGGGTTTGTTTGTCCTGCATGCAGATGGTGTAGGCTCGAATGGTCGCCATGACATGTTTTGGCGCCGAGTATCGGTGTACGCTCCGACACAAACAGACACTCGTTATCAAAATGAGATTTGATTGGAGAGGTAATTCAATCCTCAGGACTAGATAGATCGAGAAGTCACGAGACCGGATGGATCGACTACGCCGCACAGTTGCACACGCCGAGCGAGGCATTGTGAGAATATGAGACGTAGAACAAGGCTGAACGCTATATCCTCCGTGGTGCGGGACTTGGAGCGTGCCGGAGATGGGTTCTGAAACTGGGAGGCGGCGAGGCTACCGAAGAGGAACAAAGCTAAGTCAATAGTGTGGGTCGCAAGAAGAGTCCGCCCAAGTTGGCGCAGGCAGGTTTGATTCCGAAGGTATGCAGGCGCGACACAGTCGCTCAACCACAGTGAACAATGCGCCAAACAACCAAGCAGCTTTGCACTTACTTCAATCTGACGGGCTAAAGCAAAGTTTGCCATCGACAAGATACACGGACAATCCTTTTGCCACTTATGCTCGAGTCCACGCTTAGAAAACAAGGGGCTCCGACATAACCAACCACTCACAAACTCGAGCCATGCGAATCTACATCGAGCTTACTAGCACTCAATGCTGAAAGAGATGTCAACCACGACGCATCACTCACAATCAGATCGAATGCGGTGTTGCACACATGTGAGGAACCGAGTGCTTGCACCGATGCATACTGATAACAGAGGCAAAACAGGGGCAAAACAGACAAAGAGGATCTCGATTCAGTAGATGGATCCCGAAATGGCGGGTGCTTGTTGTTTAGGTCATAGAAAGATAGTGCCTAAAGAGAAATCCCACATACAAGTATCCGTTCGGAAGACACAAAAAGCAACGTACCGACCGAGCCGAAAGAAAACACCAAAAGAGCCGGGGGAAAGAGCCGGGGGAAAGAGCCGGGGGTAAAGAGCCGAGAACCAGGAGCCCGAGAAAGAGACAAGATCTGAGGAATTATCAAAGCTAAGAAACTAGGGGCAAAGGGCTACAGGAAGCCCAAGGCAATAGACCAGAGGATGGCCGCTGACGACTCTTGTCCTGACGACTCCAGATAGGATACCTCCTGATGTACCGAATAACCTCACCGCTTCGTTTTCAGTCCGACATTTATCCCTGCGACTGCGCACTGTCTCCGGATCGACGATGCAAACCCGAAAACTAGGTCTATTTTGTCTAAGAGCTTGTACCAGGCTGTGAGCTGCCGTTTTTGGCTCAGGACTGGGGGTTGTCAAGTGGTGGAAATTATGTCGCGAGTGATTGTACATGACCAAATGCTAGGACTTAAAGTGCTACAAGAGCGTCTCCATTATCTGCCAGGCCATCCGACAAGCAGAGATGATATCCAGTGAACGGCGGCTAGTTAAGAAACATATTAATCACGAAATTTGATATTAGTAACAACCCAACCCTTACAGCCGCCCCTGCGTCGATCGAATGTCTCTAGTCTTGCAGAATCATATCTAGACCAGACGGCAAATGCGGCCTAGGGAGACAGTCGATATTAAGATCTGCATTGTCGTTACGTCTGCGGAATTTGGTGTATGGGCGCTACATAGCGCCACATCCACGAACAGAGTAGTGATCCGTGCATAGGGCGCTCATTACGTGGTGCTCCCCAGGCAAGGCGGATAATATAGCTTCTACAATTAGCACCAACGGCACTTTTTTGTTTCTTGTGTTGCGCTATGCGTAGCAAAACTACTAGGAGCTTGAAATCGCATCTCGACTGAGAGTTTTTCGGCGTAGTCACTCTGGACATAAATGGGGAAGCCTCTCTACCGTTTGGCGTACTTGTCTCGCCCAACCTAGGGGTCGATGAAATATGACAGCCTCGCTCTTCTAGCATATACACAATGATGACATGATTCCCCAAGAATACACCACCATATATATGCATACAAAGTCCGCTGGTCTCATTCATGGGCTCAGATGGACCACCTGCAGTGGTTTGTGGCGATTGATCCTCGGTTCCAATGTAACTCCGTCGATAATATGCCGTGCTGACAAGATGAAGTCCTGGTGTGTGCTGTATTACCTTCGGTACCACCCCCCTCGTACCATAAGAGTGATAGTAATCATAGTATTCGTCATTAAAGTTTTTTGCCTGATAATACATCCAGAATCGTACGAACCCTAGCAGCCACCTCCGCAGACTCCCAGAGGCGACAAGTTCCCAAGTCCCCTTAGCCGGCCGCTGGCAGCATGTCACACCTGTCTTCCAAAAAAGTTGTTGATATCGACGTAGCCGTTGCCTTCACATAGTCACGGCTGCCCCATTTTGGGAACTCCGCAAATTGGGCATCTATCTATGCAAACCACCATCTATCTGTGCAAACCACCGTATTCACTGGCGAAGTGATTCCGTATGGAGACACTAAGTAAAATGTTCGAGGATCTAGTTCGTGTCGCCGTGTGTGGCGATTGGATTTACGATGTTGATTATGCTCTCATCCCGTTCCGGTGGGCGGCTATTCCGAAATGGCTTAGGAGGGATGAGTTGGAGAGCTCCAAGAACTGCACCTCTGATCGTAGGCCGTCATCGGCTGATAGACATAGATCGCTACCTGGGTCTGAATGGCTGTAGCTAGTGGTTGGTGTGGAGCATAGGTATTGTAAAGCCTCATATCATCGACTATACGGACAAACTCGAAGTTGGGGTTTTGGCTGTCAGACTGAGGTCAAATGATGGCCGTAAGGGATAAGCTTGCGACCAAGTGCATTAGAATATTATCAAGAGTTGAAGAGCAAAGATGGAGAGCATGAAGCAGCAATAAAGGACGACAAACTAGAGGTGGTCCAAAGAGGCGAAGTTCTATATTCTCAGTACAGCACCTTGCAACAAAAAGTGCCAAACCGCACCTTCAGAAACACAGGGTTATCGTACTGCATCCCAGAAATTGAAAAAAGTGAAGGTGAAAAGCAGCAAAGACACGCCAACTACCAATCGCAAAGGAAAACAACGAAAAGCAGTGAAATACACGCCGACTTCGCAAAAAGGAAAAGGCGAAACATAGAGAAAGATACTCAGACTACTAATCGAAAAGGGGAAAAACGAAAAGAAAGACACGCAGACAACAATCTCACAAGTAAAGATGAACAACAAAAACCGGAACAAAAGAAACCCATATTCCCTCTCAACACCTTTCACCACTCACCTCATCTGCATTTCGAGAAGTTCATAGTTTATAACGACGAGCATGCTATTTTCTGGTTCATCATGCTGAGCATACCGAATATCCTTGGGCGCCTCCCATACGACATCATTTTCGGAATCAAGCCTAATGCATTGGATCTTGTCCAAGAGGACCATGCAAATCGGACACCTGATATACTTCGCCTTTTCCCAGACTGAAAGACCTCCAGGACTTTGAATGCGAGTAAAAATGCAGCCATGATGGAAGAGGCCGCATTCACAAGGCAGCAATCTGACGGGAACATAGCTCACGGAGATGAACTGGCTGGCCTCCTTGTCGGTCAAGATTGGTAACTTGCAGAGCGCGCAGCTCAAAGCAGTTGGAAGCTCCCAATCATACTTTTCGGCACTATCTGATTCCTTGGCACCTGAATTCCTAGTGTTTGATGCTTTAAATGGCATGGCGATCAATGATGACTTCTAAGTTTGTATCCGGTAATCAAGAAGTGTGCTACTGCTTCAAAGAGGAGGAAACAGATCCAAGAGGTATCGATGGTTGTTAAGAGATGTCGACGGCGAGATTGCTGCCTCGAAACACAAAGTATAATCTGTATTTGGCCGTGATTATTGCCACAAAAGAACGTTTAACTTGCAGTAATTCAGATAAGGATCAGAGGATTCTTACCAGTCTTCAGAAGAGTGATGGTATTGACTTGTGATGTATGTATGAGAGGGTAGCGAGTAAGATTGATGGGTATGTTTGAAAGTGAAAACAGCTGTCAGACTGCGGTGAGACGTTTGGAGGGGAAGTAGTAGAGAGAGGTATCAGCCCCTTTTATAGTGCAATAGTGCGAGTGGAAGAAGTGACTGCGCTTTGCCCTGTGTATTTGGATATGCCCCGGAAACTTCTGATCGGCACCGTATATGGTAGGTAAGGTATTGGAATCATACTGTTCTCCATTCCAGATCTTGCTTAGAAGCAGGATTTGAAGTGTCGCCCCGGGTCGACAGCTCTAGTACCAGCATCATGGGTTTCTCCAATCACACATGACAATTCAATTACCCCTTGTCTGTCTACTTCTTGGGAGGCGGCTATAGTTATCATGATAGATCATTCAGCTGAAAGTCCAATTGCTGAGATACTGAGCCGGGAACCCTAACCTACTTTACGGCGGCACAACTTTGCACTCGACAGTGGATTAGCACCACAGTGGTCTGTTCCGGATGGTTTGGTGTGCAGCCATGGGCTTGGCAACGATGAATCCACACAGAGGGGCTAATGTCCCCTCCAGTGGTTCCTTGGCGATCTTGCCACCGCTTTGTATCCACTTGCGTCCCTGCAGATTACCGAGCCCCACAGTTCTCCACTAGTATTCTGCCCAAGTGGGCCCGGGATCGATGACGCCGACGCAAAGCCCCTGACTTATTTAGCGCTGTGTCCACAGTTTCCCCGATTCGCCGCCGATGTGACGGGCCGGCGAGATAGATAGACGGTATGGTTGTGGATTATTCGGGGCGAAAGCGAGGACGAGAAGCGAACAGCTCTTGGGAGCTCGAGATATATCAGAATGCATCATCCTGTTTAATTCCGTCGAAAACTCCATCCGCAGTTATGTCTCCCACCGTCCCTCGCGCTACTAAAGCATCCCATGAGTACCACCGCGTCATTATCATTGGTGCCGGTCCATCAGGCTTATTCCTAGCCCTCAAACTCGTCCGCGAAGGGATCGATGTCTTAGTCCTGGAAGTTGGAAACGAGATATCTCAGTCTCCACGAGCTACCACGTTCGTCTCTTCCTTTGCCACCAAACCCTGCTCTACTAACCTTTGCAAGATATGTCCCCATTGTCCTCCACGAATTCGAAAAAGTTGGTCTCTACGACTCAGTCGCAGCGGCTGGCCATCTTAACGAAAAGGGGATAATATTCCGCACGCCCTACAGCACTACAAATGAAGTCCTTGCCACTGTCGAAGTCGCCTTGATGCCCAAGGGAGTTGCGAAATATTCACACACTGGCATTCATCTCGGACAGCACCAGCTTGCCGCAATCATCCTCGAACACGCCCAGAAGCACCCTTCTTTCTCGATAAAGTGGGGACAGCGATTCTCGGGCTGCCGGGAGGTGGATGGAAAAGTTGAGATTGTAACGGTAGGTGCACAGGGAGAGCAATGGTTTACCGCCGACTACCTGGTTGGCGCAGACGGGGCGGGATCAGCGGTGCGGAAGGCTCTATGTATCCCGTTCGAGGGATTCACATGGAAAGATAGATTTGTGGCCAGCAACGTGTACTATGACTTCGAAAAGTATGAAGGATACTCCACTGCGAACATGGTTGTTGACACCAAGGATTGGGCGGTGATTGCACGAACTGGAAAGCCAGAGGAGGGGCTGTGGAGGGTTGCGTTTGGTGTTTCTGAGGAAGAATCGGCGGGGATGGACAATCCCGAGGCTCTAAGGAGGAAGGTGGTGGAGAAGTATGAAGCTCTGTTTCCGGGGCCGAGACCACTGCAGTATAAGCTCCAGAGTGTGAACCCTTACTGGGCGCATCAACGTGTCGCCACTGAGTTCAAGAGGGGACGTGTAGTGCTCTGTGGAGACGCCGGACATGTGAGATAACCTCCGATCTTCGTTTCACTATGCATAACTGATGAATGAACGCAGAGCAATAACCCGATCGGTGGCCTCGGGTTAACAACTGGCCTTCTTGACGCGGCGGCACTCGGAAATTGCCTAATTCGCATCCTCAACAAAGGCGAGAAAGACGCGGATGCGCTGCTAAAGCGCTATGCGGAAGTGAGGAGGAACGCATTTATCGAGTACACGAATTCAATAAGTATAGCGAACAAATTGCGGCTGCAGAGTGACGATTCGGAGGTAGTACAAGAGCGGGAGGCATTCTTTTCTAGAGTTAACGGGGACCCGGAGTTTCTGAAAGAGATGGCGAATCAGATGGATGAGGTACTGGAGGATAATTTCGAGGTGGCTGATAAGTGTCGGTTGTAGTTTAAATGTGTTTTTCCTTATGATTTATTATAATCTGGTACCTTCTAAAGCTGTCATCTCCCTCTTCAAAAAAGAATGGTCACAGTGGCTGTATGCGTCGTCACTCGAAGCATGTCCTCATTTGGTTACTGCGTATGCGTGAATATGCAGCCAGCCTGAATGGTAGCCATGCGGCTGAGTGCAGTAAGCTCGCATACCAGCCCCTCATATACTACACCCCGGAGGCTGGTACACGAGCTTAGAGCGCAGTGGGGATGCACGACCTGACAATCATTACCACCCATGAAACTATTCCTTCCCCATTACCAGATCATCACACGTCTTCTGGAAGTTACATCGAATTGGTGCCATGGCAGCGACTCGCCAGAGACTGCGAAATCATAATGCAGACGACACCGCTTCATCTCCACGAGTTAAACGGCAGAAACCGTCAGACGCCATGTTTACCTTTAGACCTGACATAAATGGAGTAGTATCAGTATAGTAGGTTCTTCCCCGGCGACCGATTTGAGTGGAGGTTATGTATGGTAGCATGTCCAACACCTCGGTTAACACCACCTACATTTCCCAGCCCATTTTGCCATACACGGTTCTGCTACGTTATCGCCGGACGGCCACTAGATGAGGTCAAGTTTTCGGCACATGTCGACAAGTTGACAGCGGTATCCGAATATTTTGCTGAAAGCTCGCCAATCACTTGAACGATGGCACGATTCCCGCAGTTGCGCTGCCTGCAGTAGACCCAGAATCGATGCAAATGTTTATCGACTTCGCATATGCCTCGTCGTACGACAACGATTATAAGAAGATACCTGCGTTTAGGGACCTCTCGGCCTGGAAGCTACATTTCCGGGAGTTACGGGTGCATGGGGTGGGGCACGACCTTCGCTGTCAGAAGCTCTGCGATATCACCGCTATGACTGCTTTTCCTAATGTGGATACTACCTGGGCTATGTCGGCATTGACAGCCTATGAGAGGGTATGCGAAGATTTGCCACAGGAAGATAAGCTCCATCAACGCGTGGTGGAGAATATATCCAAATCGTGGAGGATATATATCGAGGCCATGGATAAGAACCCGAACGGTGAAAAGAGTTTGCGAAGCCTAATGAAAAGATCGCCGTTGCTCTTGGAGAAATTTTTACAGAGCCCAGATCTTGGTGGTAGTCAGGTTGGGACCGTTGGAGGCGTGTGAAGGAGGAATTGTAGGTTTTCTTTTTGACCGGGTGAATGAAACATCATGTGATTCTGGGATTAATGAGAACATTATTGGCATTTCAGGAATTTGTCAGGAGAGATACTTAGATGCATGGGTTTATTCGGCATGGGTTTGTTGGCGCACGGGTGATTCTGTCAAATATTTTGGTGTCGTTTATGTTCCTCTAATTTTGGAGGTATGGCGGTTGACAGTATCAAAGTCGTTCGCCGGGGCTCCGTTCAAAATGCTTGCAGGCGAGAATAAATGGAATACCGAGTGTGAAGGTGGACAAATTTCTAAGGTGCTGAAGGAGTTAGATGACTTGGTGAGAGCTCAGTAGTTCGGTGGACGGGCGGAAGTTATGCTCGTAAACTAGTCGTCTGCATTGTTTCCCTTGGGCGATTGGAAGGTTGATCTTGCGAGGACAAATACTCTGGGAACATGGTCGCAACTAAATAACTTGGGAAAAGGTTGTAGGAAATATTTAGGGCGTAGGGTTTCAATGCGCTAAGTTGTTTAACCTCATAACAAACCGGGCTCCTTTGCTTCAATTTCTCATCCGCGATCTATATACCTTCTACACTACCTCCTCCCGCTTCTATTTTGTCTGTGCAACACCATCAGGACTTGATATATGCCTCATCCTACACTCCGGTTTCTTCGCGGAACTTCTCCTTGACATCGTCGAAAACCTGTGCATTGTACCGGGAGGAAACTTCACACTCGCTGATGTCTGCAACTTCCGTCTCACCTCGCGTCGTTTTCCCCAACTGACCCGACCATATTTATACCGCCGCTTCGGAAATTCCTTGGACAGTTGCAACCCCCGCCTAAATTCTAGTCCGTCACTTTTTGCGTTTCCTGTGCCACGAACCATATTTAGCTAGATATACCGAGTTTACATACATCGACTGGGACTTACCCTCTATACAGCCTCGATATACCTCTCAGGAGATTGAGCTGTATTTGCGTATCTAGAAGGTTTAAACTCGCGCTCTAGGCATACGGCAGGAACATCCGCTTGCTATTTCTTCGTGGCTCGGCACGGAGAAATCTGCCTGGAGCAATCGCTATGACGAGGTGTATGTTCTACTGCTTTTTATCAACTTCTGGAACCTCAAATGCTAGAGGTGGTTGCACGAAATGAGGGCAACGTCACCGATCACCAACCGGATCTCTGGAACTCCATCTCAATTCCGTTTCCTGCTCTCGAAAATCTGAGATGGGGAGATAATTCCCCCTGCAGTAAAGGTTTCTAAGTTTAACGCTGCAACTGACCAACTTGAAATCCCGACACCAGGGTTTCTCACCCCAAACAAGAAGGCTCTCGATAGCATCCAAGGTAGTGCGGGAGACATTGGAAGTGCTAGAGGTGGACTTCGGCGAGCACTCTGTCCTTGGCAATGCCAGATCGTTCGATGGTTTCCTTGGTTGAGAAGGTTGAAGGTGCTATTAGATATGTTAGTGGGTAGATATGTAGTAGAACAGAAGTTGGTTGATATTCTGCCTGACGGGCTGGCGTTCACTGGCGACAGTTACAACGATGAATACATCCAGGACCCCGCCTACTATGAAACATAACATTTCAGGGGCTTATGAATTGATCATAAAGAAGTCTATAGGGCGGGTACAGAAGTTGGCGGTTGTTGAGGTGGCGCTGAAACACAAGGGCGCCTTTGATCGGTGTGAATCGGTTGCAGCCGCTTTCAGAGGTTGAGGTGCAACTGCAAATATACTAATCCGGGTGATTTACGGCTCCATTTGCCAGCCAGATTGATTATATACTGGTCGGTGTGGGATTTTTGTTCGGGATTCGGAATCTATATAGCAATGGGAGAAATTTGTACGTAGGAGTTGATAATCAACCTTAACTCTGTTCTAAATAGATCTTACTTCATTTTCTAAAACCCGTATCAACTTGAACCTATCCATTGAACTAGTGTTGGGCGCGAACTTCGTTCGATTTTCACAGCCTATCATTCGTATTATCAAATTCTCCCGAATGGCAATCTTCTTAGTGCTGTATGACGGAGATATCAGATACCATTATGAGGCGTTTAAAACCCTGTTTCTGCACTAGTTACATGGAGATATCCTGCAGAAACACCAGAGCAGGTACGATAATACATAGGAAGTTTGGCTCTCCGACATGGAAATAATTCGCAAATTTGTTCGTGCCATCACGATCCCATTAGCTCTCCCTCTCGCTCATACCACCCACCATTCAGTCTCCTCGGCAAGAGTCTGCGAAGAATATTCACGAACGAGATCTGTTCGGCCATCTTGTGGTCTTGACTGCACTGTTGTGACCCATGAATGGGACAGGTGAAAATAAGGTATGCAAATTAAAGAATAGCTTCGCTTTGCTTCTTTATATCTTGTTTTACAAGTTAGTTGGCTTCGATACGCTGCTAGTGAATAATAAACTGGCTTTGCTTTGCTACTACTTTCTCACTACCTACACAATAAACTCCACCAATTCACTTGCTCAAGTTAGATGCAGTGCGTTTCAAGTAACAGTATAGTATTGACATGAAAAGCCTTGTATAGAGGAAATTTATTGGCTTGCTTCGCTATTTTACCGACTTTATCTGTAGTTATTTTACTTAGATAATTTTACCAGCAATTAAGTTGCTGGCTCCTCTTAGTGGCGCGAATTTAATTTGCATACCTTATTTTCACCTGTCCCATTCATGGGTCCATGAATGGTGGTACCATTCGTGGAACCGCCCTGTCCATGGATGGTACTGCCTGTCAATGGATGGGGCGATTCCACGAATGGGTCAGAACAGCACCGTGTCCATCACAGGCCACCGTAACCGCCACCATAACTCTTTGCTAGTCTATATCACCCGCCAAACCACTAGGTATTTATCTTGTTCCACTCACCAAATACGGCTCACAAAACAAATCCGCCCATTTGGGGGCACGTTACAGTCTGTCATGGTCACTCACTCGCGACATTGTAAGTATTATGCACACCTCACCTCACTGAATCCTCTATACCTTCAAACCCTTTAGAAAGGCACCAAAGCATACCCATATCAAGTATATATACATTTTCGCACCACCTACCATACAAACTAGGGTGAGAAGTTATGATTTAACCTTCGGTAGCCCTGGACCCTATACCCTAGTATACTTTGCGACAACTGTTTGGGACCAAATGTAAGCATCGCTCCGATTTCTATTTGAAGCAAGAGAAGATTCCTTTTTGAGCATGTTCCTTCATACTGAAATGGGGGATGTTTAAGTTTAGTCGGTGGAGGAACTAGCACTCGGGCGAGCGGCGGTGATCTTGAGGGAAGGGTTTTCATCTAGTCTGCCAGTATGGTCTTAAGCTTGCTTAAGACTATGCCGGAAAAATAGGTGAACTTGCTTAATCAGAAATGGGCCTTCTAGCCAACCAGAATGCGACAAAACGAGTGATCACTTGTGATTTAGAGGTGAAAAGAGGTCATGAGACTGGAATGTGGCCACAGGAACGAACAGGAACTCAGCGTGCAGCCTCACAGCATCTGATACTAGCAGATTATTGAGTGAGAGTCTTATATAAAGGTCACATGACCCTTTTTTGAACCAGCCCCCTGCTGTAAAGTAGAAGGTAACCATGATGAGAATCTCAAGAACATTTTCAGAGATACAGAGTACATGGGGTCTGGGGGCAAAGCCCCCAGCAGAAAGGCGAGGGGCAGAGGCAGGGTGGGAGTGCCAGCGACCAACCTGCCCGCAGCCCTGAGCCATTCTGCTAGCATTTAGACGATAGGTACTCTGCCCACAACTGCAAATATGCCTCTGAGATTCTACGGCACTAGTGTATATCCAGTGGCGAAGCATCAAAGTTTTCTCCAATGATCCTCTGTATATAAATCGAGTCTTTCTCCTTCTCTCCCTCTCTTCACTGTATCATAGAATCGACACACGGTTCTCCCCTAAGTACTATAGCAATACATAAAGTGGCACATGCGACATGCTGCTCTCTATATACACGTGGTTATCATTAGTACACATCAATATATACATTAACTAGAACAAGCACACAATTCCTTCCATACCCAAACAACCGCATCACTTCTCCATGCCTGTAATCGCTAACCACAAAATCACAAAACCGCCTCCCCAATGCCCCAAAACGCCGAGAATACGAAAGAATCATATGCATTTACAAAATCAGCACTGCGCCTAAATTCACGCACTCCTCAACCTCTCCGCGAGAATCTTCATCCCGCCTCCAAGCGCCGGTGTAACTATTTCACGTCTATTAACACTTCACTAGCTTCGAAGATGATGGTAAACTTACTCCCCCAAACCCACGTATCCGCCAAAAAGTCTCCCCACAGCTCCGCCATAGCCGGCGTCAACTGCGGCGAATTCAAGTCGATATCTGTCTCCTCCAGCATCGAGCGTACTTTTTCATACACTCCTCGTTCTTCTGCCTCCCACTCGCCCGGTGCCGTGGTTTCAAGAGTAAACATCCAGCGGAGGAGGAAAAGTACTGGCCACCTATTAGCCCTCTGTAGAGTCGTTCGGGAGAAAGACTTACTGCAATCCCACCCGGATATAACATGATCCACGCTCCAATTTAGCGCCGCCGTCTTTCTAACCATGACATGCCCCGCGCGTATCGGCATCTCCAGAGTCTCGGTAGCTTTCTCGGCGGCCCTAGTAACCGCGGCACTCCGGTCTGTTCCGCTAAGAACGTACTGTACCACACCTTCTACATCCAGACTTGCTTCGTCGGGACGCATGATAGTCCTCATCTTTACGCTCGCTGGCTCGAACTGCGTAAACTGGCGTATATAAGCTTGCCTGAGAAGTCCCGATGCACAAAACCACAAAGATCCCCCTGGCGAAGAGGAAATATTTTGGTGGGTGTAAATGAGACACTTCTGCAGCCTGCCAAGAAGAATTTCCGATTCTTGCGCCATAGTAAAAGGGGATATGGCTGGCGTAGTAAAGCCAAACAGATTTAATGATTGACGGCATTGACTAATCTGCCACTGTTGTGACAGTAGTCCATGGACGAGAGTAAAGCCCCCAAATGCACTTGGCCCGGACTGTAATTGTGCCATTGGTGCTCGTACGCCGAAATGGGATTCCAGAGCTTCATTGAATTTGGGACCTGGAGTGAGGTTAAAGTGGAGTAGCGCGTCCCATGATTCTGCGTCAGCTGATTGCCACAACTCTTCGGACGCTGGAAGGGGAAGTTGGATCTCAGCGCAAGAGAGAGCTGGCGAAAGGTTAAAAGTGATGGTAATATGAGATTGCAGAATGAAAATCCCGTAGCAAATCCGTTTAAATCCCTCAACATCCACCCAGTCGCGCCACGTTTGTTGTTGTAGTGGGGTCTCCTCTCGGCGAAGTAGGAGGGCTTGTGCGGAGCGGAAAAACTGGCCTTGTTAGTTAGCCCCTGGAAAATGTAGGGGAACACAAGCTTACACCAGCAAACCAGCCTTGCTCGGATACTACATCTGAAACCAGTTCGCGTTCTGCACTCCAAATTCCAAAAAATCCAAGGAGAAGCTTGCTTCGAACCAACCAAGCCTTTCGCTCGACCTCAACCCGCTTCCACCTCACATCTTCGATGGCAAGGAACCGTTTCGTCCACTCGAAGAGATAGCGAGCGCGACGTTTTTCAAGGCAGTACTGGGCGCCAATACAACAGACGGCAAGAAGGAGGAGAGCTTTGGTCCCTTTCAGATGAAACGTGGGTAAATGGAGGATCGGAAAGTTATTGTGGAAGCTGTTGAAATAACTATCAAGATATCTTTGTAATGTTGTAGAGTTTGGGAGGCAGAAGTCGGTCAGTAAATCTCGAGGATGTGATATAGATAGATCTTGAAGAATCCATTCTCGAGTGGCCTCATCGATAATGAAGCCGGCGGCGAGCTTTTGGCTCAGAGATTTGCAGAATGTCTGATGCGAAGCCTCGGATCCGGTGGTTCCTCGCCGCTCTCGTTGTCTTGTCAGCGGGGATTGAGGGAGGATAAATTCTTCCATTGGCGTCATGCCAAAGTAGCGCCCATCATCTACTACATCTTGAAAGAAACCCCCCATTGAGCTATCTGGCGCGGATCCTTCCAAGATATGGTCAAGTCCTTGAAATTCCGCGAAGTGGTGGCTGCGAGCTGCAAATATATTATGAACTCCGGGAGAGACCGGTGGAAACCCAGGTTCCATTGGTGAGCAACCATCTTCGGAGTTAGGCCTGGAATCTACATCCGGGAAGAGTATCGATAAATCCAAGTCATTCGGCAATTCACCGAATTCCATATCCCCCGAACCTTCCTCGTCGGCGGCTCTGTTGTTTGTTCGAAGACCGTGGTCGGATAAATCCGATTCCGGTGGTGTCGGAGGCTCAATTCCCCCTGGAATTGAAAGCAAAGAGCATCTCCGTTCTTGTTGCTGAATCGATCCAGGAGATGAGGTTTCTGGAGAGATATTCGAGAAATAGTCGTTTCCGCCTGGAATGGCCTGAAAGTTAAGCTCCAGGCCACTAGGCGAACTATTCCGGCGTTCTGAGATCAGTGTCATGGAACTGGTCCGAGGAATTGTATGCTCTTCGGAATCGGCGGTCCGCTGACGTTTCGACGGCCGACCCGTTGAGGTTCTTCGACTGGTGCTGTGGACCGTGCGTTCATGTCTCACAAGTAAATCTCTATTTAAAGCCCATCAGTATTCTGTCGTCCAAACAGTTTGATATGTCATACTTTCTAGAAAAATGGCACCCACAGACGCTACATCCGAACGGCTTCTCAAGTGTATCTAATCGCCAGCATCAGTAACCACCACCACCGGACGTACCACCAGGCCAGTAAACTCACGAGATCGCTCATGCCGGATGCGATGTTCACTCCGCCGAAAAGTCGTATTGCAGTGACCACACTTATAGCTCCTCTTCTCTTTTATTGCCGTCTGTGCTGCCGCAGACGATGGAAGTGTGAGAATATGTTGAAAAGCCGCGGCGGCATCCACCTTCTTTACAGGTTTTGACTCCATCTGCGGCAGTTGCATGTGCGCCATCTGTTAATCCAGGCTACAGCAATCCGGGGAAGAGATGATAGATAATCAGACGATAGCAGCAGTTGCTCTCCTTTTCTCAAAAACTGTGGGGAGGGAAAGGGAGGAGGGTAGGTAGGTTAGGCAAGGGTCACTAGCATTGCTGCTGCCGGGAATGAAAAAAGCGCCGAGCTACAGATTGCGGGGCCCCGATCCGAGCCATTAGTAATGCAGCTAGATGGGAGAGCTAGGCTCACCAGAGACTAGAAAAAAGCGGGGAAGGCGAGTTTCTTTAGATCGTCTTAAGTTCTTTTCGTGCAGCTCAATCCAAGACTCGATGGCTGCCCATCGTTGGGTGTAGAGCAAAAGAAACACCCGTTTGTCCCCCGGGCGCATAATTGGTGGGAAGGATCATGAAGACCGGGGTTCGGATCCAAAGCGTCGGTAACGGTGATCGGCGAGGCGTAAGTGGGTCTCTGGCAAGGTCTGCCATTCGACTGCATATCGATTGCACGCTTAATAGTACTTATCCGAATACAACTGTCACAAACTGCACTGAGTACAATCATGATAATCCAACATGGATAAGAAGTGACAATTGACGGGCTTCCTTGTTGACAGAAAGCTGGTTGAGTTGCATCCTCATCAGAGACTATGATAGGACGTCATGGCGGCTGAATCGATCGTATGATTCTTTCTCTGGTATATTGTCTTTCGCTTGGATAAGGTGTAAGTTAGCTCGCTACGTTGCGCCAGCCTTTGAATGTGCTACTCGAGCAGTGACTCGGCTAAAGCGCTACTTAGTAGGGCTTCCTCCAAGTCGTTCCAGGCTCTGAGGGCGAACGTTAGGGGAAGTCAGCAGTCTTGAGAAAGCGGATCTCACGGCGCGGAAATATCCCGGAGCCGCATCGCCGTCGTTAATTGGTGGAGAAAAAGATGTTGGGATCACGTGGTAGGTTTCTCGGAGCCGGAGCCGGAGCCGATCCAGGCACGGAGTTGCAGCACACGAACACACCTACCCTTGACCACACCTCTCATGGATAACCTCTATTCAAGCTGCGCTTGTCACAAACACTTGCATATGTAGAGGTGCTGAGGAATTGTCTATAAGAGCCACGTTAAACTTACATAGACACCCGCTTTAGCGTCAAAAGCTTCAGAAACTTTTCCAGGTTAACATATGCAACCATCATCATGCATGCATATATCATCCCGTATTTCCGGCGCGACCTTAACTAGTCGACGGATATCACCTGGTCTGCTTTGGGCGCCCTTAAAAAAATTGAGATCAAAGACCGGACAGAAAGAATGAAGAAGCTGTTTGCTCCCCGGATTGCTCTATAGATTCTGCTCATAGTCCGACCCAAGTTGAAAGAACTGCTATGCTACCGAGGAGAAGCATTGTCTTGGCTACGAATGTGTCTGCAGTTTTTTCCTGGCGTATAGAGTATAAAGCAACAATCTTATAAAACGGGGTTTGGACGTAAATGAGAGCCATTTTCTCAATTAGTTGCGTACCCCATGGCCACCTGAGTCACCGCTGCAAATCCAAACTCGAATTAGGCATGGAAGGAAGGAAGTTGAACGAGTATACTGGATGCTATGCTACCATGTTATCGATATGTCCTCAGGGATGGTACGTACTCTACTCTCAATGATAAGGATAAGCAGTGACGCAACACCGTTTTTCCGCAATGCAGCGGAATTCAAGCACGGCGGTTGAGAACTCGTGGTTCACCCCGTGGTAGTTACTTCGCGTCACAATTCCAGTATACTTTCTTATATTATCATCATAATGTGTACAATTATAACATAGCAAAAAGATTACCAGCTACAAGTGCATCGCTCATAACAAAAACCCACCCAAAACCAGCACCATTACTTCTTCGACATCTGTTCCAATTGCAATTTCTTCAACACCTCAATCTGCGGCGCCACAAGGTCATCCCACATCTTCGGATCGTGCTCATGTTTCTTATCGCTATTCCACGCCCAATCCGTGATTGTGAACGCCCGCGAGCTCTCAAACATAAACGCCACCGCACCCTTACTGATGCGCATCTCTGGAGGCACCGCCTCGCTGGCAGCCTTAAACTCAGGATACGCGACACCATGCGGTACCATTCCGCACTCAAAGCTCGCACCGCCAGGCCGGAACGAGTCGCTGCGTCCACCGTATTCACCGTAGATTAGTCCCATTAGCTCTGAAGCCACATTACGGTGGTAGTATGGTGGGCGATAGGTATTTGAGGCTACATCCCAGCGCGGGGAGAAGATGAGGAAGTCTGCGAGTGGGGCGGTGGGGTCTCTTGAGGGGGCTGTGAGCACGCAGAAGATGGACGGGTCGATGTGGTCGACAGAAATAGAGCCGACGTTGACGAATTTGGTCAAGTCGTATTTGTAGGGGACGTAGTTTCCGTGCCACGCGACGACATCGAAAGGACTGTGTTCCTGGCTTGAGGCGAAGAACTTACCGCCAAGCTTGTATACCACGTCCCAATGCTCCTCTGTGATCTCAAAAGCGGCGACGGGCGCAAGGAAGTCGCGCTTGTTGGCGAGGCCATTTGCGCCGAGCGGTCCAAGCTCTGGGAGTGTGAAGTTTGAGCCCCAGATCTCGAGGATGTAGCCACGCGAGGGACCATCGGGGAGGGAAACACGAAAGCGCTGGCCACGTTGGATGACGATTATCTCACCAGGCTGGACAAAGAGTGGGCCGAATTCGGTCTGTATGTCCAGTGCGCCTTGCTGTGGGACAATTAAGAAGTCGCCGTCAGAGTTGACAAATGCGCGCTTCTCCATCGAAACATTGGCGGTGTAAATGTGCGTTGCAATACCTTCTCTGAGTGTGGGTTCTCCGGAGCCGGCCAGAGTCTTGAGACCAGAGATGAAGTCGACTTTCTCCGAGCCTTTGGGGAGCTCAAAGGGGAGCCATGCGAGCTGTGTCGGGGAAATGTGCACGCGAGGGTTGATGGGAAGAAAGCAAGATTCGGTGTTAGTGTTGTCGGGAAGGTTGGAGAAGCCCTGGTGAGCGACAGCGGGTCGAACTCGGTAGAGATAGGCATTTTGGTTGTGGCTGCGTGGGGCGACGAAGGCTGAGGCTGTCATCTGTTCTGCGTAGAGGCCAAAGCGGACACGGCGGGGGTTATTCTGGCCGTGAGGAATAGTGCCTGGAATGGCCTCGGATTCGAAGGTGTTGCCGAAACCAGCTTGATACTGCAGTGAGAAGTCAGTGGGAGAAGAGCAGCAAACGTAGAAGGGGGGAACTTGCTGTGTATGGATCATTTAGTCTGGTCTTGAAGGAGGGAACCTCGCCATCCTTCTGGGTCTCTGTCCAGTGGAAAATGTTTTGGTAATCCTCAGTCTTACGCATTGCTGGTGGAGGGACGCGGGTAGACAGATATCAGATACCACAGGCTCAACTTGATGATGAATAGTACGTGAGTAAGTGAGTGATGGGTTCAACGTCTCTGAGCTTTCTCAGAACTTATAATCTCCCCTCCATACTCACCCCACCAGAGCCGATTCCTCTGGCCGTGCGCGGTTCTGAGCCCTGGGGGCCTAGTCTCTCTGCCACTAGTATCGCCATCACGTCAATGGCTCCGTTTAGCGGCACTGATATTCCCCACATGCTATCTTAGACTGTAAACATGCGGTTTGCCGATCCATACTACAAGCTTGCAAGACTACTAGTGGGAGCACTAAAGAATTGTTCCGAACAAGAGCCGGTATTGTCTACTTGTTGCTTACTAACCCACCAGCCTGTTTATGTTGAAGCCCGGGACGATGGTAATTGATGTGCAAAATGCGAATTGATATTCTGCGGATCGAGACCATCCGAGTATGTGTGGCTTGTTTGAATAACGTGATGTATACGAGAGTCGAGAAATATATTGTCCCCACTAGTAGAGCACCCTGGAACCCGAACAGGACAGCAAAGTGAGCTTCGGCATGACTGATAGCTGACAGCTCGGATTAGACAGGGACAACCACAATAATGTATAGCTTAATTTGGAGTTACTATACTTGGCAAAGCTTGTTTGTTTGTAATCATATTGCATTCGGCCGCTAGCGGCCATGGCATATCCCGTACACATATCCTCCCCGCTTCTTCTGTAACATAAAGAAACAAAAGCAAAGTCGCGAGTCCTCTTCCCCAAAAACAAAAGAAACTGCCAAAAAACAACATCAACTTTTACACCCCCCCATCACTCGACTCCTCGTGATCTAAGTTCTCCGCCTCCTCCACCACTCCGCTAATTCTGCCGACATCTGTAAGATAAAGAAAATCTAACAAAGCTCACGAACATTTTTCCTCTGCAAAAACAAGAGACATCGGCAAACTAACCTTCGGCTTTTTCAATACTTTTTCGACACCTTCATACCAAGTTTAGGGGGGTTGCTCCAAACACCCAACCACGGATGTTTGGTGTGGAATTAACCCTACAACCATACGATACCTTTCGGTATCCCCCCAGAGGTATAACGACCGAAGTCTCCCTCTTGTGCTGGTACAACAGTTGGGTGAGTACACACTGTGCCCTCCTGTGTTTGCATATGTTTACCGGATGGCATAGGTTCCCTCGCTTTTTCATTGGCGCA